>Ga0209794_1000644_pt1 | contig 42812 bp, 36 predicted proteins | sample EBPBio232013_DNA_FD_185869 | JGI IMG/M metagenome (GOLD analysis project Ga0209794, IMG submission 185869) | Wastewater treatment Type I Accumulibacter community from EBPR Bioreactor in Madison, WI, USA - Reactor 1_5/23/2013_ DNA (SPAdes)... | ecosystem: Engineered > Bioreactor > EBPR >... | reverse complement strand
GCCGACGCCAAAGAGCGAGAAAGACAGGTGCTCTACCGGTCGATCGAGCTTCTTGAGGCTGCGCGGGATGGTAACGGCTTTTCGAGAGAATCGATTGAAGCCCTGTTTTACACCCGCCGCGTCTGGCTGCGTTTTATTGAGGATCTGAAAGAACCCGACAACGCCTTGAGCGTCGAACTTCGTGCCAACCTGATCTCCATCGCCATCTGGATTCTCAAGGAATGCGAGCGGATCAGGAAACGGGAATCGACGAACTACCAGGGAATCATCGACGTAACCTCCATCATTAGGGATGGCTTGAAATGAAAAGTACCCTCCGAATCTCGCTGAAGGCCGGCGAAAAGATCTTCATCAACGGCGCGGTTCTGCGCGTTGACCGCAAGGTGGCTCTGGAATTCCTGAATGACGTGACCTTCCTTCTGGAAAACCACGTTCTCCAGCCGGAAGACACCACCACGCCGCTGCGCCAGCTTTACTTCATCTGCCAGATGATGCTGATCAACCCGGAGGGCAAGGAGCAGTCCATGACGCTCTTCCGCAAGTCGATCATGATGCTGCTGACCTGCTTCCGCAACGAGGAGATCCTCGCGGAACTGAAGCGTGTCGACGCCATGGTGTCGTCGGGCCGCCCGTTCGACGCGCTGAAGGCCATCCGTTCGCTCTATTCGGCTGAGGAAAAGGTCCTGAGCAATCAGGAAATCACCCCGGCCATCATCGACAACATCCGCAGGGAGATTGCGCCATGGCGGTAACCGGGGTCAGTTCCACAACATCGACGGCATCCTCGACGCAGGCATCCACCACGGATGCCAAGAAGGCGTCGCTGGATTACGACAGCTTTCTGACGCTTCTGATCGCGCAGATGAAGAACCAGGATCCGACCGATCCGATGGACTCGTCCGAGCAGATTTCCCAGCTGGCGACCTTCTCGCAGGTCGAGCAGTCGATCAAGGCGAACACCAATCTGGAGAGCCTGATCTCGCTGACGAACCTGAACAGTGCCGCGACCTATATCGGTAAGACGGTGACGAGCGCCGATGGCGTGACGTCGGGCGAGATCAAGTCCATCAAGTGGGCGTCCGATGGCGTTGTTGCCACCACCGTCGATGGCAAGGCCATCACCATTCAGGAAGGCATCAAGGTCACCAGTTCATAACCGGGCAGGCGCCCTTCGAGCCGGTCGCCTGATCTGCTAGTTTTGTGAAGGTCGATTCGCCCGGAGGAATGCCATGAATGAAGCTGACGCGCTCGATTTGATCCGCGCTGCCGTTTGGGCCATCCTCACGGCTTCGGGACCGGCGCTTCTGGCTGCCATGATCGTCGGTGTGCTGATTGCCTTCATTCAGGCGCTTACCCAGATTCAGGAAATGACCTTGACCTTCGTGCCGAAAATCGTCGCCGTCATGGTGGCGCTCGGCATGTCTGCGCCGCTGATTGGCGGGCAGATTTCGCTCTTCACCAACATGGTTTTCCAGCGAATACAAACAGGTTTCTGATGACGGCTCGGCACGAGCGCCACCCTCGCGCAAGTTTGCGTCTCTAGTCTCCGGCGTCATGGCAATGTTGGCCAGAGCCTCATGAGGAGACGCGTTTAGAATGGCCGAGACACAGGCAGTCTCAATTCCCAAGGCGACGCCAAACGGTCGCGATATCGGTTTTGCCGCCGGTATCGTTGTCATTCTCTGCATCCTGTTCCTGCCCATTCCGGTTTTCATGATCGATATGGGCCTGGCCTTCTCGATTGCCTTTGCCGTGCTGATCCTCATGGTGTCCCTGTGGATTCAGCGCCCGCTCGATTTCTCGTCTTTCCCGACCATCCTTCTGATCGCGACTATGATGCGTCTGGCGCTGAATATTGCGACGACGCGCGTCATTCTCACGCACGGACATGAAGGCCACGCCGCAGCCGGCGGCGTGATTGCAGGCTTCTCAAGCCTCGTCATGTCCGGCGATTTCATGATCGGTCTGATCGTCTTCCTGATCCTGATCGTCGTGAACTTCATCGTCATCACCAAGGGCGCGACGCGTATCGCAGAAGTCGGCGCGCGCTTCACCCTCGATGCCATTCCCGGCAAGCAGATGTCGATCGACGCCGACCTTTCGGCCGGCATCATCGACGAGAAGGAAGCCCAGCGCCGCCGCCGGGAACTGGAAGAAGAAAGCGCCTTTTACGGCGCCATGGACGGTGCCTCCAAATTCGTGCGCGGTGATGCTGTCGCCGGTCTTCTGATCACGGGCATCAACGTGGTGGGCGGCATTCTCATCGGCTTCTTCCGTCATGGGATGGAAGTGGGGCAGGCCGCCGATGTCTTCGTCAAGCTTTCTGTCGGTGACGGTATCGTCTCGCAGGTTCCAGCCCTTATCGTCTCGCTGGCCGCCGGTCTTCTCGTGTCACGCGGCGGCACGCGCGGCTCGACCGATCAGGCCGTGGTCGAGCAGCTGTCCGGCTATCCGCGCGCCATGTCGGTGGCGGCCGCCCTTTTGATGATCCTCGCCGTTATTCCGGGCCTGCCCTTCCTGCCCTTTGCGGTTCTGGCCAGCGTCATGGCCTTTGGTGCCTGGGTCATTCCGCGTCGCATCGAGGCCGAAAATCGCCTGATGCGCGAGCAGGAAGAAAAGAAGGTCGTTCAGACCAAGGAAGCCGACAAGGATTCCGTCAAGAACGTCCTGCGCACCACGGAAATTGAACTGGCGCTGGGCAAGCAGGTCTCGACCCGCCTTCTCGGCGCGCATCAGGAACTGGCCTTCCGCGTCGGCAAGATGCGCAAGAAATTCGCGTCGCAATACGGCTTCGTGGTCCCGGAAATCAAGGTGACCGACGACATCGCCATTCCCGACAAGTCCTACCAGATCCGCATCCACGGTACGACGATTGCGTCGAACCAGCTTCGCGTCGGCGAAGTGCTGGTCGTTACCGGAACGGGGCGCAAGCCTTCCGTGCCCGGTGATGAAATTCGCGAACCCGCTTTCGGCATGCCGGCCGTCTCGGTCATGGAGACCTTTGTCGAGGAACTGAAACGCGAAGGCTTCCACCCGATTGATAACGTCTCGGTGGTGTTGACCCATCTGAGCGAGGTGATCCGTAATAACCTGCCGCAGCTTCTCTCCTACAAGGACGTGAAGATCCTGATTGACCGGCTGGACCCGGAATACAAGAAGCTCGCCGATGAAATCTGCACCTCGCACATGTCCTATTCCGGCTTGCAGGCCGTCCTGAAACTGCTTCTCGCCGAGCGTGTCTCGATCCGTAATCTGCACCTCATTCTGGAAGCCGTGGCCGAACTCGCACCGCATGTCAGAAAGACCGAGCAGATTGTCGATCATGTGCGGGTGCGCATGGCGCAACAGCTTTGCGGTGATTTGACGGATAACGGCGTGTTGCGCGTCCTGCGCCTCGGTTCCAAGTGGGACCTGGCTTTCCATCAGGCGCTGAAGCGCGATGCCAAGGGCGAGGTCATCGAGTTTGATATCGATCCGCGTATGCTCGAAGAGTTCTCCGAGGATGCCAGCCGCGTCGTCCGTGAATTCATGGATCGCGGCGTGCCCTTTGTTCTTGTCACATCGCCCGAAACACGCTCCTATGTCCGTATGATCATTGAACGCCTGTTCTCCACCTTGCCCGTGCTGTCGCATGTCGAGTTGGCGAAGGGCATTGAAATCAAGATACTCGGATCGATTTCATGATAACGGACCCGCAGGGATCGGTGCTGGCGCTCTTCCTGCTCTTCTGCCGCATCGGTGCCTGCATGATGGTGCTGCCGGGCTTCTCCTCGGCGCGTGTGGCCATGACCATTCGTCTGTTCGTTTCGGTGGCGCTCAGCCTCGCCATGCTGCCCCTGATGTGGGAGCCGATCTATTCGCGCGCCACAAACGCAACGCCGGGTGTTTACGTGGTGCTGATCGTCTCCGAAAGCCTGATTGGCTTGATGTTCGGGATGATCGCCCGTCTCTATATCATGGGCCTGCAGTTCACCGGCTCGGTCATCGGCTCGATGATCGGCCTCACGGCCCCGGGCAGCGTCGATGTGCTGGAAGACACGTCGGAAACCACGCTGAACAACCTCATCACCTTCACCGGGCTGATGGTGCTGTTCATGATGGATTTTCACCAAATCGTCTTCAAGGCGCTGATGGATTCCTACGATACGATCCCGCTCGGTACACTGGTCGGCAGCAACAAGATGCTGATCACCCTGACGGACACGCTGACACGCACCTTTTCCATCATGCTGAGGCTGGCAAGCCCCTTCATCATCTTCGGGATCATGTTCAACTTTGCCGCCGGTCTGTTGAACAAGCTGTCGCCGCAGATCCCGGTCTTCTTCATCGCCACGCCGTTTTCGGTGCTGGCCGGCATCTTCCTGCTCTACCTCGCGATTGCCGCCATGCTGCGCCAGTTCGCCGATGGTTTCGGCCCGATCTTCCTCGGAGGCTAGGCAGAAGGCATGGCGTCGGAACCCAAATCGAAAAAGCTGGCGCGATTGGTGGCCCTGCAGCGGCATCTTGAAAAGCTGGCCGAGAACGATCTGGCCGCCGCTGTCCGCCAACGCCAGGAAATCGGCGCCTCGATGGATACGGTCATGGATGCGATCACCTCGCTGGGAGAGCTTCACCGTCCCTTCGCCCGCAATTATGCGGAACGGTTTTCCCGGCTGATGACCAAGGACCAGCAGCTGGCCGGTATGCAGCGCGTCCACGAGGCCAAGATCCTGAAGGAGCGCACCAAGGGCGATCGGCTGGAAGACCGGGTGCGCGAAGCCCGCGCGGACGAAGATCGCGTCAAAGAGGACGAAGCCGTCCTCGACCTTCTCGACATGACGATGGCGAGTGCCACGCCAGCCTCCAGCAAGCTTCGTTCTTCATAGTCCCGGGTAACGGTAAGCGGCAATCCTGTTTGGCCGAACCGCCTCAAGGGAAAGCGAAATGGCGATTTCACCTCCAAGCGATCTGGTTCTTGACGTGGTCAATGCGGCCGCGCCGGGCGAAATCGAAGCAGCGCGTGAGAAATTGCGGGCGCGGGCAGCCGATTCGCAGGCCGTTCGTCTGGCCAGCGCCGGAACGGGCTTCGCCGCCAACATGATTGATCTGGGCGGCCCGGCGGAAAAGGCCGGTCTCGGCAATATCAACCATGAAAAGGTCAAGGGTGCTGCGCCCGAAACCTATCGCAAGTTTGAAGCCTCGGTTCTCTCCACCTTCATCCAGAACATGCTGCCCTCCGAAAGCGAAGAGGTCTACGGCAAGGGCTCTGCCGGTGAATTCTGGAAAAGCATGATGGCCGAACAGATGGCCAATTCCGTTTCTGAGCGCGGTGGCATCGGCATCGCCGACCAGCTCTACGCCAAGTCGCTGGCCCGTCAGGACCGGCCGAATGCCAAGACCGATGAAAATGATCGCAGCATGGCCATCAGCAGCATCACGGATTTCCAGCGCCGCGTCCTCGACGTGGCGGAAACCAAGGACGATGACAAGGCCGCCCGCAAGGTGGTGTGACGCGTAGGGTTCTGAACGAACCGGCCCATCACGAAGAGGACAAAGCGTATGGAAGTTGTCTCCAGCGATTATCGGATCAAAACGGTTCTGGGCCGCCTTGAAATGATCATCGATAATGAAAACGAACGGATCGGCAAGGACCCCGAGTTTGACCTCAAGGTTTCGAACGCTCACAAGAGCCGCTGCCTTTATGAATTGACCATGCTGTTTCGCGATACCGACCCGCGCGAACTGGCCAACGCCCATATCGAGCAGATGCACAGCCTGAAAGCCAAGCTGAAGCTGAATGCCCGCCGCGTCGAGGCCCATCTGCATGCCGTGCGTGCCGTGGCCGATCTCCTGAAAAGTGCCGTTCAGAATGCCGACGGTGACGGAACCTACTCGCAGGAACAGTTCCGCTATTATGGCGAGATGTGATGCTGAAACTGATCGCGACAGGATTGTGGGTCTGCATCGTCACGCTCGCCGCGGTGTGGTTCTCGATCAGTCAGGCCACCAAGCCGCCGGATTCTGCTGACGCGGCCAAGGCCAAGGTCGACACCGAAGTCGTGAAGGTCGAAACCATTTCGATCCCGGTCATTTCGAAAGGTGGCGTCAAGGGCTACTTCCTCAGCCGCATCACGTTGATCGTCGACAAGGTGAAATTCAAGGCCGCGAAGCTTCCCGCCGATACGTTCCTCACCGACGAGCTCTTTACCCTACTGGTTGGCAACAAGATGGTGGACCTGACCGAGATCCAGCAGTTTGACCTTTCCGGCTTCAAGGACCTGATCAAGAAGGGCATGAACGAGCGCTACGAGGGCGAGGTCGTCATGGACGTTCTGGTCGAGCAGCTCGACTACCTGTCCAAGGCCGATGTGCGCGCCAATCTCGATGCCCAGAACCATGATCGCAAGGGCACGAAGATCATCGAAGGCGAGGAAGCCCCCGAAGCCCCGCCGCCCTCCGGTCACTGATTTCTCCCCGCAACGTCTGCGAAAGCGGCCGTTCACCCCGGTTCCTCTATCCGCTTTATGCGGATATTGCAGGCGCGCTACTCCCCGCCCGGAGTGCGCGCCTGCATCATTTTGTGCCGTTCCCCCTCGAATCTGGGGGGATAGATTGCATTTGAATGATTGGTTTAAGCCAGCCTAGACCGCTCAGGGCTTACGCATTTCCAGACAACCAAAAACCAGAAGAAGCCGTCAGTCGGCTCGGTGAACGGGGATGGAAATGACCATTGTGGCCAATTTTGCGCTGCTGGCATCGCGCCGGACGATCTTTGATCTTCCGGTTTGTGATCTCGATTGGGAAAGTGCGCTTTCCTTTACGGACGAACTGGCAGCTCTGCCGGTCGGCCAGACGGTCATTTCGTTCGTCAATGCCCACAACGCCAATCTGATGGTGAAACAGGCCGATTATCAGAACGTCCTGCAAAACCAGTTCGTTCTGCCGGATGGCATCGGCATGGACATTGCGTCGTGGTTTTTGCACGGCGAACGGTTCCCCGCCAATCTGAACGGCACGGATTTCGTTCCGGCCCTGATGACCTATATGGCACGCCCCAAGCGGATCGGCCTGATCGGCGCGACCACGCCGGTGGTCCAGAAAGCCGCCGAACGCTTTGCACAGCAGTGCCCCTGGCACACATTTGTGGCCATCAGCGATGGTTATCTCAATCACGAAGGCAGTCTCGAAGTGGTCAAGCGCATCGAGGAGCTGCAACTGGATGTGCTTCTCGTCTGCATGGGAACGCCGCGTCAGGAAAAATGGGTGGCGGAATATATCAAGCCGGAACATGCCCGTGTGGTCCTGACCGGGGGCGCCCTTTTTGACTTCGTGTCGGGAACCGTGCCGCGCGCGCCGCATCTGATCCGCAAGCTGCGTCTCGAATGGGTCTATCGCCTGTGGCAGGAGCCGCAACGTCTGGCCCGTCGCTATATCTTCGGTATTCCGGAATTTTTCGTCATTCTGATGCGCTTCTGGATGGCGCGAGGTCGAGGTCTGACGCCGCAAACGCCAAGCCCCCGCAACGATGACCAGCCATCATCGCAAAAAGCATCGGGCGTCACTGGAAAAAGTGCGGCTTCAACCCGACGTTACGGCACGCGTTAACGCTTTCTTTGCCATGAAAATTTAGTCTGGGTTAATAAACGGCCAACCCGGACGAATGACATGCACAATTCGAATGACCACGGCAGGGACAGAACGCGCGGAATGGCGCGCGCTCACGCACGTGCCGGACAGCGTCACGAGCCTGTGCGTCGCCACGATGCGCGTCGCTTTCTGGCCGCCAATACGGATGAAACACGCCCTGAACGCCGAAGCATCGGCTTTATCGTTGCCTTTCTCGCCGCCGCTGCACTGGGCGGCGCGTCTCTGCCCTTTTCCTTTGGCGAAATGTTTCCCCGTTCATTTACGGCGACATCCGTCATCGGCTTCGATCCGGCCACGGCCTCCAAGCAGACCATTGATGACATGACGCAGCGTCTCAAGGCCCCTGAAAGCCTTGATGGCGTGATCACGGCGCTCAACCTGGCCCGTGAACCGCTCGTTGCCGCCGTCCCCGTTGTGGATGCCGGGGAGCCGTCGGGTGTGCAGGGCCGTGCAATCAACGCTGAAATTCGCCGGACGCTGTCCGGCATGATGGATTTTGCGCCCAATACGGCAGCGGCCCGCCTGTCGGTGTCGATCACCACGCCAAGCCCGGTTCTGTCCGTGCGCATTGCCAATGCCATGGCCAGCGAAGGTGTCAGCCGTACAGCCGCATCCGCTCTGACGGATGAGGCAGGCTTGAGCGCCGCCCGAAAGGCGATGGAAGACGCCGAGCAGGCCTATGCCGATCTGGCGGGCGGCCCGGATGGCGAAAAGCTGGACGAGGCAGCGCGCGCCACGGCCCGTCTTGAAAGTCTGGATGCCGATATTTCCGCCCGCGAAGCGGCGCTGAAAAGCCTGAAAGATGAAAGCGCTCGCGTGTCTTCGCTGAAGGTCGCGGACCTTGCCGGAAGCTCAACGCTGGCGATCCCGGAATCCGCACAGCTCGATACGGCACGCCAGAAATACATTTCCGCCAAGCTGGAGCTTGACCGTCTGTCGGTTGATCTCGGCGCGCGCCATCCCCGCCTTCTGGCGGCCCGCAGCGCCGTGGATGACAGCCAGAACCGCCTGCAGGACGCCATTCGCCAGCTTGATGTCAATTACCGCGACCGTGTGAACGCGGCAGCCAGCGCCTTGAAGGCCCTCAAGGCCGAGCGCGCCAAACTGGCCCCGGTTGCCGAAAGCGGCAAGGCAGGACTTGAGGAACTGAACCGCCTGAAGGCGGAGGCCGAGCGTCTGCGCACCGCCTATATGGAAGGTCTCGACGCCAGCCAGGCGAATGAGGGAGCGACCACTGCGGCCCATATCGTCGCGCAGGCCAGTGTCGAAACGATCACTGTCGATGGCCCGTCTCCGGCGCTTGTCGCCACCGGCGGTGCCATTCTCGGGCTCGCAGCTGGCCTTCTCTGGCTCTATGCCACAGGCCGTCGCGACGATGACGAAGAGGATGAGGCAGCCGAAACGGCCTTGGCCGATGAGCCGGCCTATGAAGCGCCGCGTCCGGCCCGCCGCGCCGCGCGCACGGTGGCCCCGGCTGCCTGGCGCGATCCCTATGGGGATGACGAGGAAGACGCACGCCCTGCCGCATACAGTCGCGAACGGGCGGTCTATGAAGACGAATGGGATGCCTACACGCCGCATTCCGCTCGTTGGCCGGATGAGCGCGAGGATTATGTCTATGGCGATGATGGCCTTTGGGGGCCACCGGACGCCGAAAATGACGACAGGCCGCTCGCCGACCGTCTGCGGTTGATGCTTCAGCGTCATGCCGCCATGGACGAGCGCGAACTGGGCCGCCGTTCGATGGACCCGCGTGAAGCCGAGATGGACGAAATTCGCCGCCGCATGGCCGCCCTTCGCGAACGCGTCGAGGATTACCACACACGTCGCAGTGTTACCCGCCGATAAGCCGCGAAAATACTTGCTTCAAAGCCGCTTTCGTCCCATAGCCAACGTCAAGGACAGTGGGCGGGTCATGGTCCATGGCATCGCCCGGATTGCGGGAGAAACAGGCATGGCGACCATCATTGACGGCAAGGCAAATTCAGCCACGGTCATCGAAAAAGTAACGGCGGCGGCATCCGCGCTGGAGGCCAAGACGGGCACGCGGACCGGCCTCGCGGTGGTGATTGTCGGTGATGATCCGGCCAGCCATTCCTACGTCAATTCTAAGAGCCGTATGGCCAAGCAGTGCGGGTTTCATTCGCTGCAGCACACGCTGCCGGAAGACACGACGCAAGAGGCGCTGATGGCGCTGGTTGCCGAACTCAATGCCGATCCGGCGATCCACGGTGTTCTCGTGCAGTTGCCGCTGCCGAAGCATCTTGATAGCGAGCCGGTCATTCAGTCGATCCTGCCGGAAAAGGACGTGGACGGTCTGCACGTCGTCAACGCGGGCAAGCTTGCGACCGGCGATCTCGATACGGGCCTCATTTCCTGCACGCCCGCCGGGTCCATGCTGCTGGTCCGTCAGGTCCATGGGGCCGATCTGTCGGGTCTCAACGCCGTCGTCATCGGTCGCTCGAACCTGTTCGGCAAGCCGATGGGTCAGCTGCTGCTGAACGCCAATGCAACCGTCACCATGGCGCATTCCCGCACCAAGGACCTTCCCGCCATCTGCCGCACGGCGGATATTCTGGTGGCCGCTGTCGGCCGCCCGGAAATGGTGAAGTCGGATTGGGTGAAGCACGGCGCAACCGTGATCGATGTCGGCATCAACCGCGTGGCCGCTCCTGAAAAGGGCGAGGGCAAGACGAAGCTGGTCGGCGATGTTGCCTATGGGCAGGTCTCCGAGATTGCCGGTGCCATCACTCCGGTTCCCGGCGGCGTCGGTCCCATGACCATCGCCATGCTGATGGCCAACACCGTGATTGCCGCCTATCTCTCCAAGGGCGAGCCGCGCCCGATCTTTTGAGGTTGGGGACAGTCGAATATCAAAAGGGCGGCCCGCAAGGAGCCGCCCTTTCTGCAGGACGTCTTGGGAGGATTACGTCGTGCGGTAAGTATGGCCGCTCTCGTCAAAGAGATGCAGCTTGGCCTGATCGGCGGTAAAGGCGAGCGTCTGGCCGCGCACATCGCGCACGATGCCCGGCAGCTTGACGACGACCGGCTCTTCGCCTGCCAGACCGTCCAGATGCAGAAGCGTCACTTCGCCAAGCGCCTCGACAATGCCGACCGTGCCCTCGAAAAGGGCGGCTTCGCCGGGGCCGGCGATGCGCAGGTCTTCCGGGCGAACGCCGAAATGGGCGGGCTTGCCCTTGTCGGCGGCGGGTGTGGCGATGTCCACCGGAACGGTACGGCCATTATCGAGCGTGACCACCGTCTTCTCGCCTGTTTCGGCCAGTTTAACCGGCACGATATTCATGGCAGGCGAGCCGATGAACTTGGCAACGAAGAGATTGGCCGGGCGCTCGTAAAGTTCGAGCGGAGCCCCCACCTGCTCGACGCGTCCGGCAGACAGGACCACGATACGGTCGGCCAGCGTCATCGCTTCCACCTGATCATGCGTCACATAGATCATCGTCGTGTCAGGCATGGATTCGTTGAGCTTGGCAATCTCAAGACGCGTTGCGACACGCAGCGCCGCATCGAGGTTGGAAAGCGGCTCATCGAAGAGGAAGACCTTCGGATCGCGGCAGATGGCGCGCCCGATGGCAACGCGCTGGCGCTGGCCACCCGAAAGCGCCTTCGGCAGACGTTCGAGATAGGGGGTGAGCTGCAGCTTATCAGCCGCCGCCTTCACGCGCCGTTCGATCTCCGTCTGGCTTTCGCCCGCAATGCGCATGCCGAACGCCATGTTGTCGAACACCGTCATATGCGGATAGAGCGCGTAGGACTGGAACACCATGGCGATGCCGCGCTTGGAGGGCGGCACCTCGTTGACGCGTTGCCCCTCGATCTGCATCTCGCCGGAGGTGATCTCCTCCAGTCCGGCAATCATGCGCAGCAGCGTCGATTTTCCGCAGCCCGAAGGCCCGACGAAAACGATGAATTCGCCCTTCTTGATGTCCAGATCGATGCCGTGCAGCACCTTCACCGGCCCGTAGGATTTGCGGATGTCCTTAAGCAGCAGACCGCCCATGTTTGTCCTCCCTCATTCCGTTATACGAGCCGGGCGATCAGGCCGCCCCAGGCTGGCAGTTCGACCGTTGCGCCCTCGAGATTGCCGGTCAGGCCATGGCCCGACAGCACCGACCAGTCACCCGGCGGCAGCGGCTGCCGCTCCATGGCCTCGCCCATGTTGAACAGGCAAAGCAGCGTTTCCTCACCATGAGTGCGGGTAAAGCTGACCATATTGCCCGTGACCGGCAGGAAGCGGATGGCCCCCTTGATCAGGGCGGCATGCTGTTTGCGAAACGCGATGAAGGTGCGATAATGCTCCATCACCGAGCCTTTCGCATCCTGCTGTCGGTCCACGGCGCGCGAAAGATGCGCATCCGGCACCGGAAGCCAGGTCTTGGCCGCCGTGGAGAAGCCGCCCTGTGCGGCGCTGCCCTCCCACACCATCGGCGTGCGGCATCCGTCGCGCCCCTTGAAGGCGGGCCAGAATTCGATGCCATAGGGGTCTTGCAGGTCCTCGAAAGCGATCTCGGCTTCCGGCAAGGCCAGTTCCTCGCCCTCATAGATGCAAACCGAACCGCGAAGGCTCATTAGCAGCGCGGCATAAAGCTTGGCAAAGGCGTCGGTATCCTCGATGCCTGCACCCCAGCGCGAGACGTGACGCACCACATCATGGTTGGAGAAGGCCCAGCAGGCCCAGCCCTCGGGGGCCGCCGCCGCAAAGGCATGCAGCACTTCGGCGACGCTCACCGGCGTCGGACGTTCCGGGGCCAGAAACTCGAACGCGTAGCACATGTGCATCTTGTCGCCGCCGGAGGTGTATTCCCCGACGATTTCAAGACCGCGCTGGCTGTCGCCCACTTCGCCGACGGCGGCAATGGCCGGAAACTCGTCGAGAACCGCGCGGAAACGCTTCAGGAATGCGAGGTTTTCCGGCTGGTTCTTGTCGTAGAGATGTTCCTGGAAGTTATAGGGGTTCACGGCAGGTGCCGTGTTGGCATTGCGCCGTTCTGGCGCCAGCGCCGGGTTGTCGCGAAGCTGCCGGTCATGGAAGTAGAAGTTGATCGTGTCGAGACGGAAGCCGTCGACGCCGCGCTTTAGCCAGAAGCGGGTGGCATCAAGTAGCGCGTTCTGCACCTCGGGGTTATGCAGGTTCAGGTCCGGCTGCGTGGTCAGGAAGTTATGCAGGAAATACTGCATGCGGCCCGGGTCCCACTGCCAGGCCGAACCACCAAAGATCGACAGCCAGTTGTTGGGCGGCGTGCCATCCGGCTTTGCATCCGCCCACACATACCAGTCGGCCTTGGGGTTGTCGCGGCTCACCTTGCTTTCCTTGAACCACGGATGGTCGGAAGAGGTGTGCGACATCACGAGGTCGATCATGACGCGGATACCAAGACGATGGGCCTCGGCAATCAGCGCGTCGAAATCGGAAAGCGTTCCGAAGATCGGATCGACATCGCAATAATCCGAAACGTCATAGCCGAAATCGCGCATCGGCGAGGTAAAGAAGGGCGAAATCCAGATGGCATCCGCACCGAGCGAGGCCACATGCCCAAGCCGGGCCGTAATCCCCTTCAGATCGCCGATCCCGTCGCCATTCGAATCCTGAAAGGAGCGCGGGTAGATCTGGTAGATGACCGCGCCGCGCCACCAGTCCTTGTCGGCGGTGAGAATGGAAGTTGTCATGCGTTTATCCTTGTCGGTCTGATGCTCAACCACCCTTCACCGAGCCTGCCAGAAGGCCGCGCACGAGATAGCGCTGCAGGGCGAAGAAGACGAAGAGCGGAACGATGATGGTGATGAAGGCCGAAGCCGTGAGAATTTCCCAATTGCCGCCGCGCGACCCGAGCAACGCATTGAGTGCCCCGGTCAGCACCAGATGATCCTTGTCGGTGCCGAGGAAGACCATGGCGACGAGCAGGTCGTTCCACACCCATAGGAACTGGAAGATGGCGAACGAGGCGAGCGCCGGGAAGGAGAGGGGCAGCACGATCTTCGTGAAAATCTCGAAATCGGAAGCCCCGTCAACGCGCGCCGACTCGATGATTTCCTTGGGCAGACCGGCGATGTAGTTGCGCAGAAGGTAGATCGCGAGCGGCATGCCGAAGGCCGTATGCGCCAGCCATATGCCCGCATAGGTCTTGGAAGGAACGCCAAGCAGTGCGCCAACGCCGTTATACATCTTCAAGAGCGGGATCAGCGACATCTGCAGCGGCACGACGATCAGCCCGACGACCACGGCAATCAGGATGGCGCGTCCGGGAAACTCCATCCACGCCAGCGCATAGGCCGCAAAGGCCGCGATCAGGATCGGGATGACGGTGGCCGGAATGGTCACCGTCAGCGAGTTGATGAAGGCCTTGCCAATGCCTTCGGCGTTCAGCACCGTGCGGTAGTTGTCGAAGGTAAAGGCGGGCGGCGTCATCACGGTCAGATAGACGCGCTGTCCCCGGTCGCCTTCAAAAGCGGTGGCCTTGCGCAGCTCATAAGACCCATCTGCGCTGACTTTCAGGCTGACGCCTTCGCCAAGGTCCGCAATCTGATCGGCGGGATAAGCCGCCGGTTCCTGAACGCGGGTGCCGAAGGCGGTGACGGTTTTGCCCGCACCATCCAGCAGCGTGCCCTTGATGACAAAGCCGGTCGCATCCTGCGTCTGGCGGGTCGGATCGTCCAGACGAACAGCCTGTGTCTGGGCCGCACCCGAAAAGGCCGTCCACCAGCCGGAAACCGTGATCTGGTCCTTGTCGCGCAGCGAGCTCACGAAGATGCCGAGCGTCGGCAACAGCCACAACAGGGCAATCACCAGAATGGCACCATGGACGAAAAGGCGCGGCAGGCCGGTGCGGCGAAGAGATTGGGTGATGCTCATCGCATTAGCCTCCGTTTTCCTTGTTGGCCTGGCGAATGTTCCAGACCATGATGGGTGTGACGGCGGCCATGATGATCAGCGCGATGACGGCGGCCCGGCCACTGTCACCACCACCCCGGAACATCCAGTCAAACATCAGGTTCGCCAGAACCATGGTGTTCCACTGGCCGTTGGTCATGGTCAGCACGATGTCGAAGACTTTCAGGACGAGAATGGTGATCGTGGTCCAAACCACGGCAATCGTGCCCCAGATCTGCGGCACCATGATCTTCCAGAAAATCTGCCAGCCATTGGCCCCGTCGATGACAGCGGCTTCGATGGTTTCTTCCGGAATGCCGCGAAGCGCTGCGGACAGGATCACCATGGCAAAGCCGGACTGAATCCAGATGAGGATCGCCATCAGGAAGAAGTTGTTCCAGAAGGGGAGCGAAATCCACACCTGCGGATCACCGCCGAACCAGGTGACGATGGCGTTCAAAAGGCCGATCTGCGTACCCGCGCCGCGGTATTCATAGACGAACTTCCAGATCACCGACGCGCCGACGAAGGAAATCGCCATGGGCATGAAGACGATGGACTTGGCGATATTGCCCCACCAGATGCGGTCCGTCAGAACCGCGATGACGAGGCCGAGAAAGGTGCAGGCGGCAGGCACGACGGCCAGCCACAGGATGTTGTTGAAGATCGACTGGCGAAATTCGCTGTCGGTCAGTGCCCAGCGATAATTATCGAGTCCGACAAAGGCGTCGCCGGAGCGGTCGAAGAAGGAAAGCCACAGCGTGGCGACCACCGGATAAACGAGATAGGCGGCCAGAAGAAGAAGGGCCGGGCCGATGAACAGCCACGGGCGGATCACGGCGCGGCGGTTCAGGTTGCGCGAATCCGCGAAAATATCCGCCCCGCGCACCGGAAGCGCCGCATTCAAAAGCTTGTCCGAAAGCCAGTAATAGGCCGCGCAGGCAAAGACGCCTGCAATCATCACACCCACGGCGGATACGATCTGTCCGGTCATGGTCCTCCCCCTTTTCCGTCTCGGTAATCCCGCTTTGCGAAGGTTTGCCCCCTCCCGTCAGGGAGAGGAGGCAAACCCATGCTTTTGAAGTGGTCAGGGATTACTTCAGGCCGTCCCATGCCTTCTGGATGCCGGTGCCGACATCGGCAGCGGACTTGCCGCCGACATAATCGACCATGCCGGTCCAGAAGGCGCCAGCGCCGATCTTGCCGGGCATCAGGTCGGAACCGTCAAAGCGGAACGAGGTGGCGGTGGTGAGAATTTCGCCTTCACGACGCATCGTGTCGTTGGCATAGGCTTCCGGCTTGGCGGCCTTGTACGGCGTCAGGAAGCTCGACTGCGCCATCCATACTTCATGGGCAATCGGGGTCTTCAGGAAGTCGAGGAAGGCGCGGGCCGGCTTGCTGTCCTTGGTCAGCGCCACCAGCGTGCCGGCGCCCAGAACCGGCTTGCCCAGTTCAGGCTTGGACGCATAGGTCGGCATGTAGAAGAAGTCGGCATCGGTGCCAAGCTTCGTGCCCTGCGGGAAGAAGGACGGAACGAAGGACGCCTGACGGTGCATGTAGCACTTCGGCGGAATGGCAAAGAGACCCTTCGGGCTGTCGCGGAAGTCGGTCGATGCCACAGCGGCCACGCCGCCATCCACATACTTGCCGTTCTTGGCGAACTTGCCGAATTCGTCGATGGCAGCCACCACCTTCGGATCGTTGAACTTCAGTTCGTTGGAAACCCACTTGTCATAGGTGGCCGGATCATACATGCGCAGCATCAGGTCTTCGACCCAGTCGGTTGCAGGCCAGCCGGTCGCACCACCGGAGCCGAGACCGATGCACCACGGCGTGCCGCCATCCTTCACGATCTGGTCGGACAGCTTGTAAAGGTCCTCCATCGTGGTCGGAACCTTGTAACCGGCTTCCTCGAAGTTTTCCGGCACGTACCAGACGAGCGATTTCAGGTCGGCCTTGTAGGGGAAGGCGAAGTAGCCGGAGGCACCATCCTTGCCCTTGTAGGTGCCGTAGCTGACCCAGCTGTCGCCCGCGCCATAGTTTTCCTTCACCCAACCGGCGAGATCGTCACCCAGCGGCACCAGATAACCCTTGGCGGCCAGATCGGCAAAAAGGCCCGGCTGCGCCAGAATGGAGACCTCGGCAGGCGAACCGGCCTGCGTGTCGATCACGATCTGCTGCTCGTAGTTTTCAGACGAGGAGTACTTCACGGTGATGCCGGTCGCATCGGAGAAATAGGCCAGAACATTCTGGAAAAGCGCTTCGTCATCGCCGCGCCAGGGGCCGAAAATCGTCAGCGTCTGACCCTTGAGGTCGCCATGCGCCTTTTTGAATTCCTCATAGCTGCCCCAGTTCAGGCGCGAATCTTCGCCCGGCTTGAACTTCAGTTCTGCCGCGCCCGCCGTCGTGGCAAAAAGGGCGAGGGCTGCGACGCCGGTTTTCAAAATGGTTTTCATTGTGATGACCTCCCAGTCAGTGGATAGCTGAAACGTTGACGTTTTTACTGCAACGTTACCGTAAGTGATAAATGACGCCTTGTCTCCTATTCAAAGCGCTTTGACTCTTTTTCTCACATTCTTGTTGTGTCAAAGTCAAGAGCAAATCGATGCGCCTTATGCCCGCAGGGCGCTTGTCACAAAGGAGAATTGATGTTGCCTCTTGAGAAGGATAGGCAATGAAGGGGATCATTCCAGCGCGCAGCGAAGAAATTCGTCTATAAGCGTGGGCCGAAAATGAATCGGGGGAGGAACGCGGCCGTGAATCTGAAGGAACTGTCGGAATTTCTTGGCCTGTCGCAAACGACGGTCAGCCGGGCCTTGAATGGTTTTCCCGAAGTAAGCGAGGCCACGCGCAAGCGTGTTCTCGAAGCGGCGGAGAAAACCGGCTATCGCCCGAACAAGGCCGCCCAGCGTCTGGCCACGGGCCGCGCCCGTTCCATCGGGCTGGTCATGCCCACCTCGCCTGAGCACCATTTCGATCTGCACTTCGGCGAGTTTGTCAGCGGTGTCGGCGAGGTCTCGCTGAAACACGATTTCCATTTTGTGATCATGCCCGCCGACCCCGATCAGGAGGAAAAGGCCATCCGCCGCCTGGCCTCCAGCGGCAGCGTTGATGGCTTTTACATTGGCTATCTGCGCGAAAACGACAGCCGTATCGCCATGGCCCGCTCGCTCGGCCTGCCCTTCATCGTGCATGGTCGGTCCATGGGGATCGCGCAGGATTATCCTTATCTCGACCTTGATAATGAAGCGGTGTTTTCCGATGCGGCAGACCATCTGCTGAAACTCGGGCATCGTAAATTTGCCCTGATCAACGGTCCGGAACAGTTTGACTTTGCCATTCGCCGCCGACAGGGGGCTGAAAAGCGTCTGGCCGAGGCGGGCCTTCATCTCGATCCGGCCTCCTGTCTTTCGGTGCCGATGACGGATGAACAGGGCCTGCGCGCCATGAATGCGCTGCTGGACCGGCCCGAGCCGCCGACCGCCGTCCTTTGCGCCAGTACGGCGCAGGCGCTCGGTGCGGTTCGTGCCGTCAATGCGCGGGGCTTGAAGCTTGGCCAGGACATTTCGCTGACCACCCATGATGACGAACTGCCGCTGTTGAAGCCGGAACTGTTCTCCGTGCCGCTGACCACCACCCATTCGTCGCTGCGCGCGGCAGGCATGCGGGTGGCCGAACGTCTGATCGGCGAGATCGAGGGCACGGGCGAGTTTCCGTTCCAGGAGGTCTGGAAGGCGGAACTGACCGTCCGTGCCTCAACCGGCCCCGCGCCGGTTTAAGCGCAACTCGCCTCAGGAATAGAGCACGCTGGCACCCTGATCGGCGCGTCCGGCAATGCGGCGGAAGGGCGCGAAAAGCTCGCGACCAAGGCCGAATTCATTGGCGGAAAGATCAGCCGTCACTAGAGGACGGGCGTCGAATTCCGCTTCATCCACCAGCACGTCCAGCGTACCCGCCACCGCATCGAGACGGATCATGTCGCCGTCGCGGATCTTGGCAATCGCCCCGCCATCGACGGCCTCAGGCGTCACATGGATCGCCGCCGGAACCTTGCCCGATGCGCCGGACATACGCCCGTCGGTAACAAGCGCCACCTTGAAACCGCGATCCTGCAGAACACCGAGCGGCGGCGTCAGCTTGTGCAGTTCCGGCATGCCGTTGGCCTTCGGTCCCTGGAAGCGCACGACGGCGACGAAATCCTTTTCCAGCTTTCCCGCCTTGAAGGCGTCCTGAATCTCCTGCTGGTCATGGAACACGATGGCCGGGGCCTCGATGATGTGGCGTTCCGGCTTGACGGCAGACACCTTGATGACGGCGCTGCCAAGCTTGCCGGTCAGCACCTTCAGGCCACCATTCGGCTGGAACGGGCTTTCGATCTGGGCAAGAACCTTCGGGTCGGCGCTCTTTTCCGAAATCGGCTCGCGGTGGACGCTCCCCTTGGGACCGAGCTTCACATCGATGGCGTAAGCCGCCATGCCCTGACCGAAGACGGTGCGCACATCGTCATGCAAGAGGCCGTTCTTCAGAAGCTGTGAGATGAGGAAGCCCATGCCGCCTGCGGCGTGGAAATGGTTCACATCGGCCAGCCCGTTCGGATAGACGCGGGCGAGAAGGGGGATGATGTCCGAAAGGTCGGAAATATCCTGCCATGTGAGCACAATGCCCGCCGCCCTTGCCATGGCGAGGAGGTGAAGCGTGTGGTTGGTCGAGCCACCCGTGGCATTGAGGCCGATGACGCCGTTGACGATGGAGCGTTCGTCGATCATTTCACCTGCGGGCGTGTATTCGTTGCCGAGCGCGGTAATGGCCAGCGCCCGCTTGGCTGCTTCCTTCGTCAATGCGTCGCGAAGCGGCGTGCCGGGATTGATGAAGGACGAGCCGGGCATGTGGAAGCCCATGATTTCCATCAGCATCTGGTTCGAATTGGCCGTGCCGTAGAAGGTGCAGGTGCCGGGGCCGTGATAGGATTTGGACTCGGCTTCCAGAAGCTCGGCGCGCCCCGCCTTGCCCTCGGCATAAAGCTGGCGAACCTTGGCCTTCTCGTCATTGGGCAGGCCCGAGGTCATCGGTCCGGCCGGAATGAAGATGGCGGGCAGGTGGCCGAAGGTCAGCGCGGCAATGGTCAGCCCCGGCACGATCTTGTCGCAGACACCGAGATAAACGGTGGAATCAAACATGTTGTGCGTCAGGCCGATGCCCGCCGCCATGGCGATCAGGTCACGCGAAAAAAGCGAAAGCTCCATGCCCGGCTGGCCTTGCGTCACGCCATCGCACATGGCCGGAACGCTGCCCGCCACCTGCGCGATGCCACCGGCTTCCTCCGCCGCCTGCCGGATGAGTGCCGGGTAGGTTTCAAACGGCTGATGGGCCGAAAGCATGTCGTTATAGGAGGTGATGATGCCGAGATTGGCGATGCTGTCTCCGGCCAGCGCATCCTTGCCAGCGGGAGAACAGACGGCAAAGCCGTGGGCGAGGTTGGCGCAGCCCAGAACCTTGCGCTGCACGCCCTTGGTGGCGGCGCTGCGCACGCGGTCGAGATAGACTTCGCGGGTCGGCTTGGAACGTTCCACGATGCGGCGGGTAATGTCCATGATGCGGGAATCGGCGGCCATGGGGGCATCCTTTCCTGTTGTGTTGGTATGAGGCGAAAGGCGCTCAGGGCGCCCAGAAAATCTCAAGCGGCGACAGCGAGCGCCGCAGAACGGCACGAACCGGCATATCCTCTTCCGGGCCGTCGGCGAGCGCGTCTTGAAGCACCGTCAACTTCTCGCCGCCCTCAATGTGAAGGGCGAGAAACCGTGCATCGCGCAACGCCGAGAACGTGAAGGTCAGGCGCGGTTCGCCCGCCCCCGGCGCTTCCATGGTCATCACGCCGCGCGTGGCCGAGGCATCAATGGCTTCGGCAAGCGCATTGCCGCCGGGAAAGAACGAGGCCGTATGGCCATCGGTGCCCATGCCAAGGATGACCGCGTCGAAGGGCTCGTCAATGCCGCAGGTTTCCTGACTGGCAATGACGGCGGCTTCCTCAGCCGAGACACCGGCATGGAAAAGCGGCACGAAATCGGCCTTCTCGGCGGCCCCTTTCAGAAGGTGGGTCGCCACCAGCTTGTGGTTGGAGCGATCACTTTCTGGCGGCACGAAGCGTTCGTCCACCAGCGTCACCGTTACATTGGCCCAGTCGAGCGGGCGTTGCGAAAGCACCTCGAAGAAGAGCTTTGGCGTTGAGCCGCCCGAAACCGCCAGGCTCGCGGCCCCGCGTTCGGCCAAAGCGGCTTCCAGCGCGGCCACCACGGCGTCGGCCAGCGCTTGCGCCAGCGCGGGCCGGGTTTCGAACCTGTGAATATGCTCCATGGGCATGGTCGGGACCGCCTTAATCGACTTCGTGCCAGGTGCGTCCGTCACGCTCGATCAGCGCGATGGACCCGGACGGCCCCCAGGTGCCCGCCGTATAGCCCTGAACGGACTGGCCGGTGGCTTCCCAGGCTTTCAGGATCGGGTCCACCCACTGCCATGCGGCTTCCACTTCGTCGCGGCGCATAAACAGCGTCTGGTTGGCGCGGATCATGTCCATCAGCAGGCGCTCATAGGCCTCCGGGTTGCGTTCCTTCTCGAAGGCTTCGGCAAAGCTCATGTCGAGGGAAACGTGGCGGAAGCGCATGCCGCCCGGACCCGGCTCCTTGATCATCAGCCACTGCTTGACGCCCTCATCCGGCTGCAGGCGAATGACCAGCGTGTTGGCTTCGATCTTGCCGATGGAATCGGTGAAGATCGAATGCGGGATCGGCTTGAACTGCACGACGATTTCCGACATGCGCGTGGCAAGACGTTTTCCCGTGCGAATGTAGAAGGGCACGCCTGCCCAGCGCCAGTTGCCGATTTCGGCCTTGATGGCGACAAAGGTTTCCGTGTTGGAAACGCCGCCTTCCAGCTCTTCAAGATAGCCCTTGACCGGGCCGCCCGCCGAAGCACCGGCGCGGTACTGGCCGCGCACCGTCATCTTCTCGGCATTGGTGGCGGTAATCGGCTTCAGTGCGCGCAGCACTTTCAGCTTTTCGTCGCGCACGGCTTCCGATTCCATGGAGGCTGGCGGCTCCATGGCCACCAGACACAGAAGCTGCAGAATGTGGTTCTGCACCATGTCGCGCAGCGCACCGGCCTTGTCGTAATACCCGGCACGACCTTCAAGACCGACCGATTCCGACACGGTGATCTGCACATGGTCGATATGGGCGGAATTCCACAGCGGCTCGTAAAGCGCGTTGGCAAAGCGCAGCACCATCAGGTTCTGCACGGTTTCCTTGCCCAGATAATGGTCGATACGGTAGATCTGCTCTTCCTTGAACACCTTGCCGATGGTGTTGTTGAGGTCGAGCGCGGAGGCGAGATCGCGACCGATCGGCTTTTCCACCACGATGCGCGTCTGGCGGGTGATCAGCTTGTGGTCGCGGATGCGTTCGGAAATGTCACCGAACAGGGCGGGCGAAACGGCAAGGTAGAAGGCGCGGATGCGATCCTTGCCTTCTTCCAGAAGATCCTTGAGGTTTGCCCAGCCATCGGCGGACTTCGCATCCACCGACACGTAGAAGAGGCGTGCCATGAACTTGGCGATTTCGTCCTCATCCCACTCGTCGTCCTTCAGATGCTCCTTGAGGGCTGCCTTGGCAAAATCGCGATACTCTTCATGGGTCATGACCGCGCGCGACGCGCCGATGATGCGCGTCGGTTCGCTGAACTGCTGGGCGATCTGGCGGTGGTAGAGCGCGGGCAGAAGCTTGCGCTCGGCGAGGTCGCCCGTGCCGCCGAAAACGACGCAATCAAAAGGATCGACGGGAATGATCTGGATAGACATGCGCTTCAACTCTCCGGAGATTGGTTGACGGACATCATAATCTAATCGATTTAAAAACGCCAGTGTGCAACGCAACAAAAACGGCCCGGCGTTTTTGAAAGGACAGGATCGCTGACCGATCTCGGTGCCCAAGGCACTGGAAAGGTTAGAATTTATCCCTCAGCGCAAACCAGGACAGCGCCAGAAAAAGCAGCGGGGCGCGCATGGAAGCGCCACCGGGGAAGGGCTTGATATTGAGGTCGCGAATAAGGTCGAGATCGGCACTTTTTCCAAGCACCGCCTGACCATAGAGATGGCCGCAATAATTGGACAGCATCACCCCGTGGCCCGAATATCCGCCGATGGAAATCACTCCCGGCATCACCTCGCGCACAAAGGGCTGGCGCGGCATGGTAATGCCCACGGAGCCGCCCCAGGCTTCGGTAATTTCAATGTCCTTGAGGGCCGGATAGATTTCGGCGATCTGCCGCCGGATATGGGCGGAAATATCGGTCGGGTGGTCGGATGTGTAGGCTTCACGCCCGCCAAACAGCAGCCGGTTGTCCTTCGATTTGCGGAAATAGCGCACGACAAAGCGCGAATCAGCCACCGCCTCGTGGCCCGGAATGATGTCCGGGAAATCATCGAGCGGAACGGTGGCGCCGATGAAGGAGCGGATCGGCATGACATGGGCCGCCGTCACCGGCTCCAGCCGTTCGATATAGGCATTGGTGGCAATCAGCGCCTGCTTGGCCATGATCGTGCCGCCCGCCGTGGTGATTTCAACGCGGCCGGGCAGCGAGCGAATGCCGGTGGCGCGGGTGTTTTCGTAGATGGCTGCCCCGGCCTCAGACGCGACGCGGGCGAGCCCGGCCAGAAGCTTCAGCGGGTGAATATGGCCGGTGCCGGTATCGCGCACGCCGCAATAGAAGCGTTTGGAACCGAGCCGCTCCGCCGTTTCGCGCCCGTCCATGTAGGAAACATGCGGATAGTTGTAGCGGGTCGCAGCAATTTCGGCGTTCTGCTGGTAATCACGATCATGCCCCGGCTTGTGCGAGACATTCATCTGGCCGGGCATGAACTCCATGTCGATGCCGTGTTCAGTGGCAAAATCGAGCACGTATTTCTTGGCCCCTTCGGCCAGATCAAACAGCGCCTTGGAACGCTCATAGCCAAGCGTTGCTTCCATCTCTTCCGGCCACCAGCGTTGGCCGGTGCCGAACTGACCGCCATTGCGGCCAGACCCGCCATCGCCGCAGCGATGCGCCTCGATCAGCGTGACCGAGACGCCGGCCTTGGCAAGCGTTGCCGCCGCCTGCAGGCCGGTAAACCCGCCACCGATGATCGCGACATCGGTTTGGCGCGAACCGTCGAGCGCCGGAAAGGGCGTACGCAAATCGGCATGGGCCTGATACCAGGAAATGCCGGGTGCGATAGGGCTTTGCCAGGACATGCCCGCCTCACACGTTCAGCAGCAGGAACTCGCGCTCCCACGGGGAGATCACCTGCATGAAGGTCTCGAATTCGGCGCGCTTCACCCCGGCATAAAGATGGATGAATTCTTCGCCGAGCACCTCCTTCAGCGCCGGTTCGTTCTCCATCAACGCCACGGCTTCCAGAAGCCCGCGCGGCAGTTCGATCAGCCCCTCATTGGCGCTATCTTCGCTGGGCGCGGTCGGTTCGATGGCGTTTTGAATGCCAAGCCAGCCGCAGGCGAGAGAGGCCGCCAGTGCCAGATAGGGATTGGCGTCGGACGAGGGCAGGCGGTTTTCAACACGCCGCGCCGCCGCATCGGAAACCGGCACGCGAAACGCTGTCGTGCGGTTGTCGTAACCCCACGCGGTGTTGACGGGTGCAGCCATATCCGGCGTCAGGCGGCGATAGGAGTTCACGTAAGGCGCCATCATCACCAGCGCCGCGGGCACGTATTTCTGCATGCCGCCGACGAAGTGGAAGAACTCCTTGGAGGCCGAACCATCCGGGTTGGAAAAGATGTTCTTGCCCGTCTTGGCATCCACCACCGACTGGTGAATGTGCATGGCCGAACCCGGCTGCCCTTCCATCGGCTTGGCCATGAAGGTGGCATAGATGCCGTGGTTCAGCGCCGCTTCACGAATGGTGCGCTTGAACAGGAACACCTGATCGGCCAGGAAAATCGGATCACCATGGCGTAGGTTGATTTCCAGCTGGGCCGGACCTTCTTCATGGATCAGCGTGTCGATTTCCAGACCCTGCCGCTCCGAGAAGTGGTAGATATCGTCAATCAGTTCGTCGAATTCGTTGATCCCGGCCATGGAATAGCCCTGACCACCCGTGATCGAACGGCCAGAACGGCCTTTCGGCGGGAAAAGCGGATAATCCGGGTCTTCGTTCTTGGCGACGAGGTAGAACTCGATTTCCGGAGCCACGATCGGCTTCCAGCCCTTGTCCTTGTAAAGTGACATCACGCGCTTCAAGACGTTGCGCGGCGTGTAGGACACTTCCTGCCCGTCGGAATTGATGATGTCGCAGATGACCTGCGCCGTCGGGTCCGTTTCCCACGGAACCGCCGAAAGCGTCGACAGATCCGGCACCAGCTTCAGGTCGCCGTCGCGCGCTTCATAGCGAAAGTTTGCCGTTTCTTCCGGGTAGTCACCGGAAATCGTGTGGCGATAGAGCGCCGAGGGCAGGGCGAGCGACGTATCGCCGGTAAACTTCGAGGTCGGCATCATCTTGCCGCGCGGCACACCGGCAAAGTCCGGGGTGATGCACTCGATATCCTCGATGCCGCGCATGCGCAGCCACTGGGCCGCTTCACGCCAGTTGGAAACGCCACGCGCCTGCTGCAAATAGTCGGCGGGCGGTTGCGCGGCTTTGGAGGGAGCTTTGCTGGTATGGGCGCCTGACTTGCGTTTGGGGGGCATGTTTCACCGGGTCGTGGTTGCGAATGCACCATGATAGGCACGGGAAATCGCGTTTGGCGAGGGGGGATCACGCTGAAAAGCGTCATTGACATTTGAGCGCCAAGCCGCAAACGGGAAGAAAGAGCACAAGGATTGTCCAAAAATGCAGGGTCTTGATGCAATCGTGATCGGTGCGGGCGCGGCCGGAATGATGGCGGCATTGACCGCAGCCCGGCAGGGGCGTCGCGTCGTCATCGTCGATCATGCCCGCGTGCCGGGCGAGAAAATCCGCATTTCCGGCGGCGGACGCTGCAACTTCACCAATATCCACGCCAGCCCGAAAAACTACCTCTCGGCCAATCCGCATTTCGCCAAGTCGGCGCTGGCGCGCTACACGCCCGCCGATTTTATCGCATTGGTCGAGTCGCACGGCATTGCCTGGCACGAAAAGACGCTGGGCCAGCTTTTTTGCGATGGCAGCGCCAAAGAGATCGTCTCCATGTTCCTGAAGGAACTGGACAAGGCAGGCGCGCGGCTCCTTTTGCAGCGCAATGTGGAAACGGTCGAGAAAAATAGTGAAGTTTTCAAACTGGTTACTGATCAGGAAACGCTGACGGCGCGAAGCCTGATTGTTGCAAGCGGCGGCAAGTCCATTCCGAAGATGGGCGCGACGGGTCTTGCCTATAAAATTGCCGCGCAGTTTGGCGTCAATGTTCTCGAAACCCGCCCCGGCCTCGTGCCGCTGACCTTCGATCCTGGCTTTCTTGAAAAGATCGCACCACTTGCCGGTGTAGCGGTCGATGTGTCGGTCAGCCACGGCAAGACGGCCTTTCGCGAAGCCATGCTCTTTACCCATCGCGGCCTCTCCGGGCCAGCGATCCTGCAAATCTCGAGCTATTGGCGTGAAGGCGACGAAATTACGATCCACATCGCGCCAGATGTTGATTTTGCTGGGCTTTTGACGGCAGCGCGGCGTGAAAACGGACGCCAATCCGTCTCGACGGCGCTGTCATCGGCCCTGCCGAAGCGTCTCGCCCAGTTTTTCGTGGGCGAGACGGGGAGCGATGGCGTTCTGGCGGAATTTTCCGGCAAGGCGCAGGCCCGCCTCGTTGAGGTGTTGCGGCAATGGCGGGTGCGGCCTGCGGGTTCCGAAGGTTATCGCACGGCGGAAGTGACGTTGGGCGGGGTTGATACGGCCGATCTTGATTCCCGCACCCTGCAGGCGCGCCATGTGCCGGGGCTCTACTTTATCGGGGAGTGTGTCGATGTAACGGGCTGGCTCGGTGGCTATAATTTCCAGTGGGCCTGGGCATCTGGTCATGCCGCCGGTGTTTCAATTTGAGACTTTTCTTTAAGCACCCATTCAAACTATTAAAAATAGGCGATTTTTGATATTTTCAGCTTCATGCGTTCTTAAAGCTTGGGGCCGAAGCTGGGCACACAGAACGGGCAGTGCCTTCTTGCTTCCTGTCCTCCCGAAGAACCTTCCATCACTGGAAATCGGGATTTCTGACGCGTCAGCCCGGCACCGGGAAAAATCTGGATCAGGGTCCAGATCCGGAGCCGCCTCATGATGAATGGCTGACGAGCCCCTGCGGCATGATAGTGATCACCCCATTCGGGATGCCTGTCCATGACCAGACCGCACCACCGCGCGCACGCGCTTGCCGTTGCTGAAATCCGCCAGCAGAACAGCCTTCTTATCTGGCGTCTGTCGGGCCTTGCCATCGCCGCAGCCTGCGCCTGGTATATGCTGCCGTCGCTGCAGCTGATCTGAGCATCGGCGCCCAAAAAGTTTCTTGCTGCCGCGCCTTGGCGTGTCTGCAGCAACGCAAAAGGCCGTCAGGACGGAATGAAGGTTGCGAACAGACGCATGACGTTCGCGAAGCCTCTTCCGGCCTGACGGCCTTTCATTTCCTCCTCCAGGAAACGGTCATCGGCCCGGTTACGGGGCCGGGCCGATGTTTTTTCAGGAACGGTTCAGTGGAAAACGGGACTTTTCCAAAGGGTCTGTGATCCGTTCCTGCGCTTTGGCGGCTCATGGCCAGCCGCCAAAATCCGTGGGCCGGATCAGGCCGTTTCTTCTTCCGGCGCGTTGTTGGCCAGAATGACGGGGATCAGAAGATCGCCCCAGTTGCCGTTGCCGCCGTGGTGACGAGCCGAGCGCACCAGCTCAACCGAAACGCCCGCGTCAACAGCCTTCATGATGGACTGGTTCAGGCGATGCAGGTCATTGGCAACCATGCGGATCATGGCCTGCTGGTCGGAGTTCATGGCGGAAGCCTGTTCTTCAGCGCGTTCCTTGACTCGGGTCTTCGGGGTCATGGCATTTCTCCTCTTGTAATCGGGGTTCTTGATCGGTTTCGCTATCGCCTCTCCCAAGGCGGGTCTGTCTTTTGAGCGCGTTTGTAAAAAACGGTAATGATTTTCACTTGGCGCTCGCTTGAGCCGATCCGCTGTGCCCGTGGGCGTTGTTTCGTTCGGCTCTGATGTGACTTGTTTTACAAAAATCATGGGAGAATGGCTAGAAGAAAAACGAAAACAAGCATTTGAAAAGGGTCGAGATGTCTTGCTTTTGACAAGTGTGCCTTGTAAAATTGTAAAAACTGTAAATCAGTCGAGCGACGCAAAGCGCGGAAAATTTGTAAAAAGGCTGTCAAAGTGGCGGAAAAGAAGATTTTTGCAGGCCCAAGGCTGAAGCGTATTCGCGCCACGCTGGACCTGACGCAGACGGCCATGGCCGAGGCGCTGGGCATTTCGCCTTCTTATCTCAATCTGATCGAGCGCAATCAGCGCCCGTTGACGGTGCAGCTCCTCCTGAAGCTCGCGGCCGTTTACAAGCTGGACCTTGATGAGTTGCAGGGCGAGGCCGCCGGTGCCGTCGGTCAGCTTCGCGAAGTTTTCGCCGATCCGCTGCTCGTGGGGGAGGTGCCGGGCGAACATGAATTGATGGAGCTTGCCGATGCCGCCCCGAATGCGGCGAGCGCGCTGGTCAAGCTTTACCGCGCCTACCGCGAGCAGACGGCACGGCTTTCCGATCTCGCCGCCCTTCTGGCGCAGGAGGGCCACGAAACCTCGCTTTCCGGTGCGCGCCTGCCGATGGATGAAGTGCGCGCCGCGCTGGAGCGCCGCCCCAATTTCTTCGCCCGCATTGAAGATGCGGCGGAAGCCTTCCATGCCCGCCTGACGCCCGGCGATGATCTGCCAGGCACCCTGAAGGCCTGGCTGAAGGCGGAGGAGGGCATTGCCGTTCGCCTTCTGCCGGTCGAGGCCATGCCCAATCTGCGCCGCCGCTATGACCGCCACTCGATGCGCCTCTTCCTGTCGGATCGCCTGTCGCCGTTCGATCAGACGCGGGAACTCGCCATGGAGGCCGCCCTTCTGGCGTTTGGGCCGGAAATCGCTGCCGAACTGGCCGCCCTGCCGCTCGAGGGTGATGAGGCCCGCCGCATTGCCCGCTTTGAACTGGCCCGCTACGCCGCCCATGCCCTCATGATGCCCTATGGCGCGTTTCTGGCGGCTGCCACCCGCACGCGCTACGATCTTGATTTGTTGCGCAGCCGCTTTGCTGTCTCATTCGAACAGGCGGTCAACCGGCTGACAACGCTTGCGCGGCCCGGAGCGGCTGGTGTGCCTTTCTTCATGCTGGAAATGGACCATGCGGGCAATGTGCTGCGTCTGGCAGGTGCTCAAGGGTTTCCGCGCGCCCGCTTTGGCGGGGCCTGTCCCAAGCTCAATATCCATTCGGCCTTTGCCCAGCCGGGCCAGGTTCTGGTGGACCGGGTGGAAATGACCGATGGGGCGGGGTTCCTCACCGTGTCGCGCACGCTGGAAGGGCCGCAAATGCCCTTTTCCGAACGGGTGCGCCGCTCTGCCGTGCTGGTTGGTTGTGATCTTTCCCACAAGGATGATGTGGTTTACGGGCAGGCGGCAACGGCTGCGATTCCTGTGGGCACCGCCTGCCGGTTGTGCGAGCGAAAGGGCTGTCTTTCCCGCGCCGAGCCGCCGCTGACGCGTCCGCTCGGTCTCGATGAAATGGTCACGGGGCTTTCGGCTTTCGACTTCCAGTAACGTTCACTGAATTAATCAGCACTGAATTTCCCCTCTTGCGGGCCGCGAATATCCTTTCTAGTCTCTTAATCCAATAAGGGGAACGACGGCACCCAAAGCCGCCAAATATGACAGGAGTCATCATGAAAGCCAGAATCTCGGGCCTCGTCGCTGCGGCAGCTGCCGTATTTCTTGCCAGTTCGGCCCTTGCCGCGGACCGTGTGGTCCATGTTTACAACTGGTCGGATTACATCGACGAGTCCGTGCTTGAAGAGTTCACCAAGGAGACGGGCATCAAGGTCGTCTACGACGTGTTCGACAGCAACGAACTGCTGGAAACCAAGCTTCTGGCCGGTGGCTCGGGTTATGATGTGGTTGTACCGACTGGTCCGTTCCTGGCCCGCCAGATCAAGGCCGGCGTGTTCCAGAAGCTCGACAAGTCGAAGCTCACGAACCTCAAGAACATGTGGCCGGTGGTTTCCGAGCGTCTGGCCAAGTATGACCCCGGCAACGAATATGCCGTGAACTACATGTGGGGCACCACGGGTCTTGGCTACAACGTCGCCAAGATCAAGGCGGCGCTGGGCGATGTGCCGATCGATAGCTGGGATGTGCTCTTCAAGCCGGAAAATGCCGAGAAGCTGAAGTCCTGCGGCATCAACGTCCTCGATGCTTCGGACGAAACCTTCGCCATCTCCATGAACTATTTGGGCAAGAACCCGGACAGCAAGGAGACCGCCGATCTCGAAGCCGGTGGCGAGGTCTACAAGAAGATCCGCCCCTACGTGAAGACGTTCAACGCCTCGGCCTATATCGATGATCTCGCCAATGGCGATATCTGCATCTCCGTCGGCTGGTCGGGTGATATTCTGCAGGCCAAGAGCCGCGCTGAGGAAGCCGGTAACGGCGTCGAGATCAATTACGTGATTCCGAAGGAAGGCACGTATATGTGGTTCGACAACCTTGCCATCCCGGCCGATGCCAAGAATGTGGCCGAAGCCCACGAGTTCATCAACTTCCTGATGAAGCCGGAAGTGATCGCCAAGGCTTCGAACTACGTTCAGTACGCCAACGGCAACCTGGCCGCCCAGCCGCTTCTCGATGAGTCCGTGTTCAAGAACCCGGCGGTTTATCCGGATGAAGCGACGATGGCGAAACTCTTCACCATCTCGCCTTACGGCCCCAAGGAACAGCGCGTTCTGAACCGGGTCTGGACCGCGGTGAAGACGGGTAGCTAAGAAGAAAAAAGCGGCGGAAACGCCGCTTTATCTTTTTCGCCACAGGGGCAATGCCGGACACCATGCGCAGAGGTTCGCATCCGGTCTTGTCAGTCGTGAAATTGCATGAAGCGGCTTCCGCCGAAAGCATTCGAACCATGAAACGCCTGTCGCCCTGAACGGCGACAGGCCCGAATGCCGCAATCGGAGCGCGAAATGGCCAAATCACTTGGACCCGTCAAACGTAAATTCACTCCCTGGACCGACCCGAATGAAAAGCCGTTCATTCGTTTCGAAAACATCACCAAGAAGTTCGGTGACTACACCGCCATCGATGACCTGACGCTGGATATCTACGAGCGCGAATTCTTCTCGCTGCTGGGACCATCCGGCTGTGGCAAGACCACGCTGATGCGTATGCTGGCGGGCTTTGAAGATCCCACCTCGGGCCGCATTTTGCTGCAGGGCAAGGACATTTCCGGCGTGCCGCCCTACCGCCGCCCGACCAACATGATGTTCCAGTCCTACGCACTTTTCCCGCATATGACGGTTGAAAAGAACATTGCCTTCGGCCTGAAACAGGATGGTTTGCCCAAGGACGAGATCACGGCCCGCGTCGCGGAAATGCTGAAGCTCGTGCAGCTTTCGCAATTTGCCGGCCGCAAGCCCAGCCAGCTTTCCGGCGGTCAGCGCCAGCGTGTGGCGCTCGCCCGTTCGCTGGCCAAGAAGCCCAAGGTTCTGCTGCTCGATGAACCGCTCGGCGCACTCGACAAAAAGCTGCGCGAGGAAACGCAGTTCGAGCTGATGGATATCCAGACGAAGCTCGGCCTGACCTTCCTCATCGTCACGCACGATCAGGAAGAAGCGATGACCGTTTCCGACCGCATTGCGGTCATGGACAAGGGCATCATCAAGCAGGTGGCAACACCCGCCGAAATCTATGAAGCCCCGAACAGCCGCTACGTGGCCGACTTCATCGGCGACATCAACATTGTCGAAGGCAAGGTGACAGCCGTTGCCGACGGCAAGACGCAACTCGATTGCGGCGGCATGAAAGTGGCGGTGGTCGAGGAGGCGCATTGTGCAGCAGGCGACGAGGTTGCCTTCGCCATCCGCCCTGAAAAGGTCTCGATTTCCCTTGATCCGCCCGCAGATGGCACGGTCAACGCCTTCCATGGCGAAGTCTGGGATATCGGCTATCTCGGCGATTTCTCGGTCTTCATCGTCCATGATGAGAACGGCCGCGTCATGCGCGCTGCGCAGGCCAATATCGCCCGTCTGGTCGATCGTCCGATCACCTTCGGCGATATGGTCTGGCTGACCTGGAAGGCCGAGTCCGGCCTCGTCCTCACGAACTGACGGGGAAACAGGACATGGCCGCAGACACCGAATTGAGCCCCCATGGAAATCCGTTCCGCCATCTGGTGGTGCTGATCCCCTATATCTGGCTGTTGATGTTCTTCGTCGCGCCGTTCCTGATTATCGTGAAGATTTCGCTGTCGGAAACGGCGATTTCGATGCCGCCCTATACGCCGGTGTTCGATGGTTTCGCGACGATCAAGGACTTCATTTCCCAGCTGGATTTTGACAACTACCTCTTCCTCACCGAAGACCCGCTTTATGTGGATGCCTATTTCTCATCGCTGAAGATCGCCATCATTTCGACCTTCCTGCTGCTGTTGATCGGTTATCCCATGGCGCTGGGCATGGCGCGGGCCCCCACCACCATCCGCCCGCTTCTGGTCATGCTCGTCATCCTGCCGTTCTGGACCTCGTTCCTCATCCGCGTTTACGCATGGATCGGTATCCTGAAGCCGGAAGGCCTTTTGACGCTGCTTTTGCAGACGCTCGGCATTTTCGGGCCGGATGAGCAGGTGCAGATTTTCCGCACCGACATCGCCGTCTATATCGGTATTGTCTATTCCTACCTGCCGTTCATGGTCCTGCCGCTCTACGCGACGCTGGAAAAGCTGGACGGAACGCTTCTGGAAGCAGCAGCCGATCTCGGCTGCCCGCCCATGAAGTCTTTCTGGACGATCACCTTTCCGCTTTCAATCCCGGGCGTCATCGCCGGGGCGATGATCTGCTTCATCCCGATCACCGGCGAATTCGTCATCCCCGATCTTCTCGGTGGGGCTGGCACGCTGATGATCGGCAAGACGCTGTGGACGGAGTTCTTCGGCAACCGCGACTGGCCTCTGGCATCTGCCGTGGCGGTCCTGCTTCTTCTGGCTCTGGTGGTGCCCATCGCCATCTTCCAGAACCAGCAGCAGAAATCGTGACAGGGGAGGATCGATCATGAAATTCACCCGTCTCGATGCAACGGTTCTGACCCTCTGCTTCGCCTTTCTCTACATTCCGATTCTCATTCTCATCATCTACTCGTTCAACGAGTCGAAACTCGTCACGGTCTGGGGCGGCTTCTCGCTGCGCTGGTACCGCGACATGTGGTCGAATGACGGCTTGATGGATGCCGCGTGGATCACGCTGCGAGTCGGCGTTCTGTCGGCGTCGCTCGGCACCATCCTGGGCACGCTCGCCGCACTGGCGCTCACCCGGTTCGGGCGCTTTCACGGGCGCATCCTGTTCTCGGGCATGATCTATGCACCGCTCGTCATGCCGGAAGTCATCACCGGCCTGTCGATGCTCTTGCTGTTCGTCTCGCTGAATGTCGACCGTGGTTTCTGGACCGTGGTGATCGCCCATACGACCTTCACCATGTGCTACGTGGCGATTGTCGTGCAATCGCGCCTCTACACCTTTGACCGCAGTCTGGAAGAAGCCGCGCTTGATCTTGGCTGCACGCCGTTCAAGACCTTCTTCGTCATCACCCTGCCGCTCATTCTGCCGGCGGTGATTTCGGGCTGGATGCTGGCCTTCACCCTGTCGCTCGACGATCTGGTGATTGCAAGCTTCACCACAGGTCCGGGGGCCACCACGCTGCCGATCAAGATCTACTCGCAGGTGCGTCTGGGCGTGACGCCGGAAATCAATGCGATCAGTTCGATCCTTGTGGCCATCGTCACCTGCGGCGTGATCGTCACCTCGTTGCTCACGAAAAGCCGCGAACTGCAACGCCAGCGGGATGAACGCGCCGCCTTCCGGGCGGGCGGCTGATCGCAAAGGAGACACAATCAAAAGAGCCGGGGCCAAAAGCTCCGGCTCAGACGGGTGAGAAAGGTCGTAAGCCTCTCTCTTCGTCATGGTCGGGCTTGACCCGACCATCCATAAAACATCGAAATCATGGATCCTCGGGTCAGGCCCGAGGATGACGGAAGTGGGTAGGAAAGGTTTGTAAGCAAACTGGTCCGGGGCCAAAAGCTCCGGTTTTTTAGAGTTTGTCAGGGAAAAGTGGAAATCGGTTTTCCCGAAAAGACAAACGAAAATAAAAGAAAGCGAGAGTCTGTCTGGTTCAGAATGAACCTGACAGGCTCTAGTCCAGATGGCGCGGCGGCAGGAAAATATAGGCAATCAGCCAGACCGGCAGCACGATGATAGCCCCCAGCGCAATGTTGGGGATCGCCCAGTGGATGGCGGCAACGGTCTTCTGCCACAGGCTTTCCGGCGTCATGCCGATGCGCGCGAGAATGGTGTCCGCGGTAATCCCGAAAAAGGAAAGAAAGACGCCCGTCAAAAGCGAGGCCAGTGCGATCTTGAAGAGACCCGTCCAGAACTGCTGCATATCTTTGCCGCCCCGCAAGCGCTCCGCGATTCGATGCAATAAGTTTAGATCATATTTTCATGCCGAGGGAACGACACGCGTTTAAGGATTCGGCGGTGTCAGCGCCGTGACGGAAAGCGCATGAACCGGACCGGCAAGCGAAAACCGCATCCCCACATCCGGTGTGGCAGCCGGCCCCACGGTTCCTGAAAGCTCGAAGTCGGTACCCCGCGATGTCTCGCGCCCGGTGAGAGACAGGCGGTTGCGGCTGGATTGTGCCATCAGCGTCACGCCCATCAGGCCATGCGTCATTTCAAGATCCATATCGAGCTTGTCAAAGGAGAAGCTGTCTTTGGAACTGGAAAGCGGGGCGGGAAGGGGCGTTGCCGTGCCGAGGGCCGCGAGGCCGGTGGAGCTGAAATAGGTCAGCGAACCCTGATCAATCCGGATGGAGGCCTTGCCCGAAATCTTGCGCTGCAGAAGCGCGTCCTCCGGCGGGCCTTCAAGCGTCAGGTTGATATCGGCATCCCCCACGCCGCTCTTCGGCCACAACTGCCCCAGAATCATGTCGCCCGCCACCTGTGCCACGTCGACGCCGCGCATGCTGGCCTGCAGGCGCAGGCCTTCCCCCAATGCCTTGCTGCCGGTGCTGACGCGGCCCGTCAGGCGTCCTCCGGCAAACGAACTGTCGCCGATGTCGATCAGGGCATGTTCCTTGCCGACGATCATGCTGGCGGCAATGTCATCCAGCCGCACCGAGCCAATATCGGCACTACGGCTGGAAACGCGCAGGTCCAGCATTGCGGCGGGGCGCGCCACGCCTTGCTCGTCGCGGGCGAAAAAGCGCTCGGCCAGCGGCTTCAGGGTGTTGATATCGTCAATGTCGAATTCATCAAAGGCCAGCGTGCCGCTTGCCTTGGGCGTTCCGGTTTCCGGAAGGGCTAGCTCGAGAAAGCCGCTGGCGCGTGTGTCGTTGATGGCGAGCGCCATGGTGTCGAAGCGCAAGGTGCGTCCATACGAACCAAGCGAAGCGGTGAGGCTGGCGGTCTTGACCGTTTCCATGCCCGAAAGCCCCGTGCCGCTCCAGTCCAGAAGCGTCTGGACATCGTTGGCGGTCAAGGTGAAGGCGCCCGATAGAAAGCCGAGGCGGGACAGGTTGGCCGTTCCGTCAATTTCGGCGGACGCACCCGGCAGGCTGATGGCCATTTGCACCGGGGCCTCCTCGCCGGAAATCAGGCGGCGGAAGCCCGAACTGTTGAGGTCAAGCCGAACCGCCTTGCCATTGGCCGTGCCGGAGGCGGAAAGGCTAAGCGGCGTGCCTTCGCTCGGCCAGGCCAGCCGCGCCTTCACATCGGCCAGCCGCGGCACCGCCTCGCCCTGCAGGAACACCGCGCCGCCGTCGACACGGAAGGTGCCGTGCACGTTAGACAACATGTCCAGAGCGGCTGGATCGAAGAGGGTGGCAAGGTTGGTGATTTCAGCCGGCAACCCCTTGGCCCAACGGCCGGTATCAAGACCACGAAGATAGACCCGCGGCAGACCGAGATCGATGGCGGTAAAATGCGGTTCCGGCAGGAAACCGGCAAAGAGCGGCATATCAGCCGTCAGGATGGCCGCTTCGGCCAGAACGCTTCCATCCGCGCGGCGCAGCACCGGGTCCGTCAATTTCAGGCGCGGGCGCGGCCACAGAGACAGGCGCGGGTTGGAAAAATCAAGCTGCAGTCCGCCGCGTTTGCTGGCCTCATCCCGCAGCATCTGGCCCAGATCATCCGCAGACAGGAAAATCCGCACGGCAGCGCGCGGCACAAAGAACATGGCGGCGATGATCGCCACAACGGCAATGGCGACGCGCAGGATCAGACCCCTCCGCGCCGCGCTTTTGCCCGCCTTGTCGTTTTGCATCGGTTCACCGTTCTGGAGGCTCGTTCCGGCTGTGCGACGGCGTGGCCGCAAGGCCGCGTCACATCAACCGCATCGAGGAAGATCGTCCCTTGAGCCGATACAGGATTTGCCGGTGACAGGCAAATATTCCCCGTATGGTAAGCCAGAGGCAGCGGCGTCTCACGCCCCTGTGATCTCGCCCATAGGGGTTCATTAAGGAATATTCCGCATCACTCATAAAGGCGCGGGTCATCAATCCGGAGCGAACCAAAGACCTGAAATTCCGGGGTAGGGCGCAACGTCCACGTTTGACAGCATTATTAGGGCAGTCCTTGTGACTGCCCCTTTTTTTATCGACCTGTCGTCTCAGTTGGCCAGCACGCGCTGGGGCGGGAAGGAGATTTCCACCAGCGTGCCTTCGTTTGGAGCCGACTGGATCGTGAAGGCCGCACGGTTTGCCTCGGTCATCGCCTTCGTCAGCGGCAGGCCCAGGCCGGTGCCCTCGCCCCGCTTCTGCTGGTTCGTCGAAACCTGCCGGAAGGGCTTCATGGCCTGTTCCAGCTCGGCGCGGGTCATGCCGACGCCGGTGTCGCGGATGCGCAGCGCCACGCTGCCATTCTGCTCATAGGCGGTCGAAACGACAATCTGCCCGCCCGCCGGTGTGAAGCGGATCGAGTTGGCCAGAATGTTGAGGACGATCTGCTTGATCGAGCGAAGATCGGCCACGACCGCCGGAACCGCATGCGAAAGCGCCGTGCGGATGATGACGCGCTGGTTGTTGGCCTGCGGTTGCACCAAGGATACGGCCTCTGTGATCGATTCATTGAGGTTCACGGCACTGAAATCGAGATCCATCTCGCCCGCTTCGATCTTGGAAATATCAAGCAGGTCATTGACGATGTCGAGCACATGGCGGCCCGAACGTCCGATGTCGTTCGAATATTCGATGTAGCGCGGATGGCCGACCGGGCCGAAATGCTCGGACGCGATCAGGTCAGCAAAGCCGATGATAGCATTGAGCGGCGTGCGGATTTCATGGCTGACACGCGCCAGAAAATCGGTCTTGTGAGCATTGGCCGTTTCGGCGGCGCGCTTGGCAGTGCGCAATTCCTCTTCCGAACGCTTCCACTGGGTAATGTCGCGGATGACGGCGCAATAACGCTGTGACGAGGAAAGCTTGCCGATGGTCATGAACAGCGGCAACAGCCCGCCGGACGCCTCGCGACCGATGACTTCGCGCCCGTCATTGAGAACGCTCATGACGCCATTGTCGGAAAGGCCGTTGAGATAGTCGGCGACCGCTTTCTGGCTTTCATGGGCAAAGAGCATGACGAACGGTTTGCCGCGTGTTTCTTCCTCATCATAGTTGAAGAGGGCGCTGGCCGAACGGTTCATCGAACGGATTTCGCCATGGTTGCCGAGAATGACGACACCATCGGTTGCCGTTTCGAGGATGGAGCGCATTTCCTCCACCTCGACCCGAAGCCGTGCCAGATCATTGGCCGGACCATCCATCAGGGACTGGGCGGAAGTCTCGACCTTGACCGGGGCCGGTTCCGGGGCGACCACCACGGAAGCGGGCATCAGGGCCAGCATCAGGGCGGACGCGCCTTCCCAGCGCACCGATTGCAGCCGGGCGGTGACAGGCAGAAGCTCGTCGTCGGCCTTGACCAGAACCATGGACCCGGCAGACGCTTCCTTGTCTTCAAGGTCGCTGCGCTGGAGAAGCGCATCAAGTCCACCGACAGCGCGCACGGCATCCAGATCGTCATAGCCCGTCAGACGCAGGAATTCCGGGTTGGCGTGGTAAAGAACATCACCAGCCAGAACGAGAAGCGCAACCGGCATCTGCGCCAGAATATCGGCGTTCAGACCATCGGGATCGCCCTTGCGGCTCGGCACGAAATCGACGGATTCCGGCGCATCAGCGGCACTGGCGGGTTCGCCCAATTCAGCAGCAAGAGCCGCGATCTCCGGTTCCGGAGCCACGTCCGGCAACGGCTCGGCAGGCGTTTCCGGCGTCACGGCAACGGGTTCGACCGGCGTTCTGTCCTCTGCGGCCTCGATCTCAGGGGCCGGGGTGGCGACAGCATCCGGTGTTTCGGCCTCTGTACCCTCCTGCCGGAAGGCTTCCAGCTTGCGACCGATCTCGCGGAACGCCGCCTGCTCGCCCGCCGTCAGGCTGTCGAAAGCACGGGCGCGGTGTTCTTCAAGGCTGATGATCTTGTCGGACAGGCGACGGCCCGGATTGGCCGAAAACTTCAAGACGGGCGGTTCGCCTGCCGGCCATTCGAGCGTTTCCTCGGGTGCTGTCACCGGGGTCTCATCACTGTCGGCCGGTTCTTCGACAGGCGCATCGACGGCCTGCATCTCCATCGGTTCGTCCGTGGCCTCTTCAACCACATCCGCAACCGGCGCGAAGCTTGGCTCGACCTGGGTCTCGGGTTCAAGCGTAACGGGTTCTTCGTCCGCTGCCGCATCAAGAACGACAACCGGAGAAGCCTCGTGCTGCACCTCTTCGGCCTGCGGCGCCGCCGCCAGCGTCTCTGCCGCTTCGGCAAACACCTGCGTGGCTTCCGTCGTTACCGTATCAACATCGGGAAGCTGCGGCGCGAGAGCCGCCTCGTCTTCAACGGCTGCCTCCTCGTCTCCCAGATGAAGACCGATGCCGCGTTCATCGACGATGGCATCCCCCGGACGCACAATACCGAAGCCCCGGAAGCCGTCGAACTCGCGCGAGCGATTGTAAGCGGGCAGGGCGGCCAGATCGACCGGAACGCGCAAATTCGTGCCTTCAACCGGCCAGAGAACGGTTTTGCCGGACCAGGTGTCGCGCCGCGCCAGCGCCTCGGCAATCTTGTTGTCGATGTCAAAACCGTAGCGTTCGGCAAGCGTCATGAAAGACTGGCCGCGAATATCAGCGGCGTGCGGTCCAACCGCGTCGGCGAACTCGCTGGAAACGTCACTGAAGCGGCCATCCGCCCCCGTCTTCCAGACAAAACGGAACGGGCGTCGCGAGGGATCGAACACAAAGCCGGACGGCGTGGCGACGGTCTCGACGGCAAGATCAGCAGCGACGGGTTCGAAGGGCATGGGCGCTGTCACGGCGATGTCGGCTTCGCTGGCAAGAGCCGCAGGCGGTTCGACAAACGCTTCAGCTTCGAAAGCAGGCGTATCCGCCGCGATCGCCGGTTCTTCAACGGTACTCGCAGCGTCGATCATAACATCGTCAACGGGGACAAGCGCTTCGCTCGGGGTATCCGAAACCGCAGCACTCGGTATCGTCGTGGCCGGGGCCAGCGCCGAATTGTCGATGACGAAAATGAGGTTGAGCGCCGGATGGGCGGAAATGCGCGCCGCAGCGGCGGGCAGGTTGCCGCGCGCCGTGGGCAGTGAACGCTTGGTCAGGCCGCTTGCATCGCCCGAAATCAGGTTGACCAGCGCCTTGGCCGTATGTTCCGTGACGCCAAGCGCCGGATAGCCGACGGAGGCGGCCACCAGCATGCCTTCGTCATCGATCACGGCCATATGTGTATCGGGATCATCGAGCCCGGCCAGCATCTGGCGGGCGCGCATCTCGGGCGAGGCGTCGGCAAGGGCCGTCGGCGCGGCAAAGAGATAGGCCGAAGCACCATCGGGCAGAACGATGACCTCGACATGCGCATTGATGATGCGGCTCTGGAAGCCGGAGGCAACGCGGATGGTAAAATTGCGGTTGGCCCCGGCGACAGCAAGGCCGCCCGCCGTGGCTTCAAACTGGCGGAAGAACACCGAGCGGCGATCCGGCCCCTGTTCCAGGAAATCATAGACGGAACCGAAGCCGAACAGCGAGGCACCCGCGCCATTTGCCCAAAGAACGTGATCAAGGCCGACTGTGAAGAGCGCTAGAGCCTCGCCCGCAGCATAGCGCTCGCGCACCTTTTCGTGCACGGCAATGTCAATGAAGGGGTAATAAGCGGCGACCATGCGTTGCGACCTGCCTCAATTCTCAGTCAATATTAACAGTTTATTAATAGCGTTCGAAGGGCTTTCGGTCCATTCCGCTGTTGGCCCTATCGCCCAAGACGGTTAATCGCGGTGGCGGCTTCCCCGTGAAGCGGATTTTTTGTACACTTCTTTCATCGAAGGCTTGCAAAAGGGGCGAACACCTCGTATGTGACGCCCCGGACGCAACAGCGTCCATGTGCGGTTGTAGCTCAGTTGGTTAGAGCGCAGGTTTGTGGCACCTGAGGTCGGAGGTTCGAGACCCCCCAACCGTACCATTTCTCCACAATGAAAACAGATAATTGGTCCATGGCCATTTATTCACGGCAGGCCGGATGTTTCCAAGAATGGTCTTATGGAACAAGTCTGGAACATCAATCATGTTCTTAGGCGATTTGGGTCCCTGGCGAACTGATCGCCCACGGCAACGATCCTAGCCTCATGACGTGAGACATTTCACCTCCCGTCTTCACCGGTGGCAACGGCGCGCCTGCAGGTAAGCTAAGGCTCGTGCCGCGATATCCAGCTGCCTGCCGACCACCTGCTGCGCGTGATCGCCCAAAAGACCCCGAGAATACACTACCCTCAGGCCAAGGACATCCTTTGGGTTGATACCAGCGTCCGACTCGCTAACCTGAGCGTCGAACTTTTTCTGCCACAAAACGGGTGCTACCATTGCATGTGTTTTTGGAATCTGATTGCATGACGCGACTTGATGTCGCCCGCTTGGGCACATCCTAACATTGAAAAGAGAGCCTGCGAGTGCTGTCCCGCTTAGAACTGACAAACTACAGGGCTTTCAAGTCAGAGCACTTTGACTTTTCAAGATTAAACATCTTCGTCGGACCTAACAATTCGGGCAAGTCGAGCGCGCTCAGCGCGCTCAACATACTTGCGCAATCAATCTCATCCGAGACAATCGGAGGGGGACCCATCTTGATCAACGGACCGTTCGATCAGCTCGGGACGTTCAAAGACCTGGTACACGGCGGTAGGGCAAACACCCCTGTCCGCATCTCGTTCACTATCGAAGATTTCTTCTACGAGTTTGAGCTCAAATACCGAACTCAACGGCGTGAGGTAGAACTCTCGAAGTTTCGGCTACTGGACGGTGGAGAACCCGTCTACGAGTATACGACATCAAAAGACAAGTATGACGTCGTTATAAGCGGCGTGAAAATTGAGGAACTAGAAGGCCCGATCAAAAAAGTGCGCCCACGCTTGGTTGGTTTTCTTCCTTCTTTTCGCGAGGCGTACGAATATCAGAGAAGGTTCCGGTTGGAGTCTACGGTTCCCGTCAGTGATGCAACGCATCAGTTTCTGAGAGCTGCCGAGCGAAAGATCGTTCGCTTCCGACGGGCAGTCATTGAATCGTTCCGAAACTACGACACCTTAGGTGCATTCCGCGAAATGCCCCAAAGGACGTATTTGTTGTCTGGCGAAACGGCATCGAAGATCGGCCGCTTCGGGCAGAATACGGTAACAATCCTTGCGAGCGATGCATCCAAGAGGGGTGGTGAACAGATCGGCTTTGTCGATGAGATATCCCGTTGGCTCCAGGCCACTGGTATCGCTGAAGGCATCAAGGTCAAATATCTTACAGAGAGGCATTTTGAACTTGTCGTCGTCGGTAAAGACGGTTCTGATCACAATATTTGTGACGTTGGATTTGGCTGTAGCCAAGTGCTGCCAGTGCTGGTGTCAGGCATAGAACTGGCTAATCGTGCCCGGAAGGAAAGACACAATCTTGGTCGGCCCATTCTCGTAGTCCAAGAGCCAGAAATCCACCTTCATCCAAACGCCCAGGCGGCTTTAGGATCGTTTTTTGCATCCCTCTCTAAGCTGGACAGTCAGGTCTTCATTGAAACCCACAGTGACAACCTGGTGCTCAGAGTCGCGAGGCACGTGGCCGCAAACGACATAAGAGCTTCGGACGTACGAATTTTTTATGTGCAGGACTTGGATGGGTTGAAGAAGGTAACACCCATCCAAATTTCCAGTGATGGCTCATTCGTCCCAAAATGGCCTGGCGGCTTTTTCCCGCAGCGCCAAGCTGAGTCATTGGAACTGGCCAGGGCTTCAGTACAGGAGAAAAGAGCGTCGGTCGAACCCCAGTTTGATTTTATGTACCCCGAGAAAAGATAATGGCCCCGCCTACCGTGATAGATGCAAACTGCTTGAAATATTTCCAAGATGAGCGGGTAGCGGGTACCAGCGGCGTCTACAGCGCGATGATTGGCAAGGTCCAAGAAAAGGGTTGCCTAGCGGTAGATGATGAGGGGCACGCTCAGCAAGAATACAATGACTGTTGCAGGCCGTCCGCCGTGGGTCTCAATTTATGCGATTGGATCGCGGATCAGATCGTAGAGCGGTTCATAGTTTTGTTTCCGATGGATAAAAGCGCGAGTGTTGATCTGAAGAAACTAGGCGTTCCCAAAAAAGACCAAAAATGGCCCGCGATAGCAAAAGGCGCTCAAGCAGATTTCATCTTAACTGAAGATATTGATTTATTCGATCCGAAGGCGAAGGCCTTCAAATCGGCAGCGAAAGCCAAGATTAAGGCGGGTGGCGGGCCAGTGTCGAAGTATCTGGCCAAGCAGCACGGAATCAACGTCTCCACGGCGGAAGATTTTTTGAAATAGAGAGTGCGTGCCGGGAGCGGCGATGCCGAGCCATCCATGAAATGGCCGATGCTTAGGTCCTGTTGACAAAGTGGGTTCCCAAATCAGCTGAAGCGTGATTCAAGACTGCTTTTTAGGAGGCAGTTTTGGCTCGCGGCGACCTGACAGATATG
>Ga0209794_1000643_pt1 | contig 42844 bp, 41 predicted proteins | sample EBPBio232013_DNA_FD_185869 | JGI IMG/M metagenome (GOLD analysis project Ga0209794, IMG submission 185869) | Wastewater treatment Type I Accumulibacter community from EBPR Bioreactor in Madison, WI, USA - Reactor 1_5/23/2013_ DNA (SPAdes)... | ecosystem: Engineered > Bioreactor > EBPR >... | reverse complement strand
CCCTTCGTGCTGCCCATGCAGGGTCGACAGATCACGGTGACGGCATCCATGGGCATCGCCACGCTGACCCCGCAGGTGCAAAGCCCGGAGCAATTGCTCAAGCAGGCCGACCAGGCGCTCTATGAAGCCAAGCATGGCGGACGAAACCGCGTTGTTGCTGCTGCGGCCTGAGCCAAAATTTGGGCAACAATTTTATGAAAAGCGAGTTTTCGAACTCGCTTTTTGCGTTTTTGGCTTGGCAATTGCTAAAAAAGTCGCCGCAAGCTGTGGATAAATAAGGCTTTGGCGTAAAAAGTGCCGCTTCTGTGATCAACTTTTCATCCATAGGAAACACTAGTCCATCGCACCGATGGGCAAGTGCATAAAGCCATCTATGAAAAACCACAGTGTATAGATCGATGCAATCGCACACAAAGTTCAGTTGTGCCAAAGTCGATAACGTTGTTTTTCAACGGATAATTCGTGTGAGAAACAGATATTCGACTTTCGTGAGTGTATCAACTCATGAAAAATGTCAGGTTTAGTCCAAATATTATTTTCATTTATTCATGAAGCCCGCAAATCAAGCAAGATGGAGAGAGGGGGTAGACTTCCGTGAACTGTGTTACGAATGTCTAATTTTAACCATGAATCGGCGTTACAAAAAATTCACGTTAATAAATTGTTGATTTTCTCTGCAAAGTGAGTGATTTTGATCACACAGAGACTTCAACAAAGAAGTTTTCTTACCCCATGATGTTCAGGTCCGCCGCATCTCCTGGGTCGTGGGGCCGGTCGACCGGCTAGCAAGGTTTAACCTGGTTCCTCGTGCCGGGTTTGCAAAGCTGGTCGACCCCATATTCAGACGCCGCACCCGCCGCCGGGTCGCGGCGTCTTTTCGTTTCCGGGCTATTCTTGCATCTTGCTTGCGCTTTACCTGCAGCTTCTATGAGCGCGTCCAGCAAAAGCATATCAGCGGCTTTGCGTTCGCATGCTGGTAAAACAAACGACCGAACCATCCAGGTGGTCCGGCTTTCACACGCAAGGCGCAATGAAGCGGGCAGGCGTGTGCGGAGTTTGTTGCGGCAAAAACCGCGCAACAAAAAAGGCGCAACGACAAGCGTGCGCCTTTGATGCGTCGGATCGGAAGATTACTTGATCTTCGTTTCCTTGAATTCAACGTGCTTCTTGACGACCGGATCGTACTTCGTCTTGGTCATCTTGTCCGTCATCGTGCGGCTGTTCTTCGTCGTAACGTAGAAGAAACCCGTGTCAGCCGTCGAGAGCAGCTTGATCTTGATGGTGGTTGCCTTCGCCATGGTGGTTCTGCCTTTAACCTGAAAACAAAGCCGTGGACGTTTTGGGCCACGGCGAAACTTGCGCGGAAACTACAAATCGGGCCCGAAAAGTCAAGCCCGTTTTGGTCGGAAAAACAGGCGGACCACGGAAACCACCAGATAAAGCGCAAAAAACAGCGCGATTGCGTAGGCAAATCCGTGATTGCCGCTGATGTCCATGGCCGTACCGATGCCCTGCGGCCCGGCCACCGTGCCCACGGCGTAACAGAAGACGAAGGCCGCATTGGCGTTGGCGAGGTCCGAGCCCTTTAGTCGCGCCCCAAGATGGGCCAGGCCGACCGTATAGAGCCCTGAGACGCTGCCGCCCCAAAAGAGCAGGGTCAGGGCCATGAGGACCCAGCTTGCGTGCAGGAAGGGCAGACAGAGCGCGCCAATGAAGCCAATCACGGCCATAACCGCCAGCATGGGGCGTCTGTCGCCCAAACGGTCGGAAATCATGCCAAGCGGGATCTGGAACACCATGTTGCCCACGCCCATGACGGTCAGCAGCAGGGCCGATTGCGCTTCAGAAAAGCCTTCCCCCTTGGCGTAGATCGTAAAGAGCGATAGCCCGCCGGCCTCGATGGCGCCGAACACGAAAGCCGCGACCGTCGCCGTCGGGACGAGAAAAATGTAGCGGAAAAAGTGGTACTCGGGTGATTCGCCAAGCACCGGGCTCTCGTAGCGCGCCAGATAGATCGGCAGCGCGGCACAGAGAATCGCCACGGCGGCAATCAGGAACGGCAGGATGCCTTCGCTACCCGTGGCGGCGAAGATCAGCGGACCCATGGCAAAACCGATGGACAAAACCGTGGCATAGATGCCGAGAACCATGCCGCGCCGCGCCGGTGGGGCGGCGGCATTGATCCAGAACTCGGAGAGCACGAAGAGCGTGGTGATCGCGCCGTGGAAGAACAGGCGTAGCGGGAACCACAGCCAGAAGTTCTCGATGTAATAGAAGCCCATGCCGCTGAGTGCCGCGATGACCACGGCCCAGATCATGGTGGTGGCGACGCCAAGGCGGTGCGCAATCCATGTCGTGACCGGGGCGGCCATCATGGCGGCGATCCCGGCCATGGCGGTGTTGAGACCGATCCAGCCGGGCGAGATACCGCGCTTCTCCAGAATGACGCTCAAGAGCGGCAGGCCGAGGCCAATGGCCACGCCGACTGCCGTAATGGCTGAAATCGCCGCAATCAGCGATGGCCAGTGGATCTCTTCCACATGACCATGGTCAGGCGATTGTGGTTCAGACATCAGCATTTCCCCGGAGATAGTCGCGCAATTCCCGTCCGTTGCGGTGTCGGTAAAAGGGAACGGGTGCATCGAAGGCAAGTGTCGGGCGGTTCTTCAGGAGCGTCCTCACATCTTCAAGCACCGCACGGGTAATCTGCGGGATGTTGAGACTGGAATCTGCCTCAATGTCAAGCCAGAGCAGGTCGTGCAGCTCGTCCGAATCGCGCATATGGGCCGGGTTGAGCCCCGCTTCATCGGTATATGTGACGAAAAACCGCGTATCGTATCGGCGCACATTGCCCGGGGGCGTAATGGCACGGGCCGCAAGGCGCAGACAGTGAAGCGGCGGCAAACCGCCTTCGGGCGTCAATCCGGTTTCCTCACAAAGCTCCCTCCAGGCGGTCAGGGCGAGCGCCCGGGCGCGCGCGGCACCAAGCCCGGCGGGCGGGCCAATCCGCAGCAGGCGCTCAACCTCGGGGTGAAGCGTTGATGCGTGGGGCAGGGCGTGGTCATCCGCATCGCATTTGCCACCGGGAAACACATGGACATCCGGCATGAAGGCATGGCGGCTGGAGCGCTTGCCCATCAACACGCGAACACCGTCTCCCGAACGATCAAGCAGAACAATCGCCGCAGCATCGCGCGGGCGCAGATAGGGATGGCGCGTTTCCCCCTTGCCATCAGTCCTTGCGGTCAAACAACATCCCCCCGGAGTGTCTTCCTTGAAGTTTAGCGCCGCCCCCGCGGCGGTCTTGTGCCTGGCGTCTTGGGGCCGTTGCGGCCGCGCCGGGTTGTCTTGTGGAATGAGCGTGTTGCAGCAGGCATCTTGCGCCCCTCGCTCAGCATCTCGAAGCGCAAGGCCCCGGCAATCGGCAGCGCCTCGGCCAGCTTCACATCCACCGTATCGCCCAGACGATAGCCAAGCCCGGTCTTCTCGCCGGTGAGCGCCTGATGGGCTTCGTCGTAGATGAAGTAATCCATGCCCAGCGTCGAGACGGGAACGAAGCCATCCGCGCCATATTGCGGCAGCGCCACGAAGAGACCGGCCTTGGTCACGCCGGAAACGCGGCCCTCAAAGCTTTCGCCGATGCGGCCCGCCAGATGATGCGCCACGAGGCGGTTCACCGTATCGCGTTCGGCGGCCATGGCGCGGCGCTCAAAGGTCGAGATTTCTGCGGCAATATCATCAAGAGCGGCTTCTTCGTCCGGCGTAATGCCACCTTCGCCAAGCCCCAGCGAACCAACCAGCGCCCGATGCACGATGAGGTCGGCATAACGGCGAATGGGTGAGGTGAAGTGGGCGTACTTCATGAGGTTCAGGCCGAAATGGCCGATATTGTCCGGGCTGTAGATCGCCTGGCTCTGGGAGCGCAACACCATTTCGTTGACCATGGTCTGGTGCGCCGTGCCGTCCGCCTTGGCCAGAATGCCGTTGAAGGAGTTGGAGCGCATCTGTCCGCCCTTGGCCATGGGAATGCCAAGCGTGGCCAGAAACTCGCGCAACGTCTCCTGCTTGGCAAGTGACGGCGCATCGTGAACGCGGTAAACCAGTGGCTGGCGGCGCTTTTCCAGCGTTTCGGCAGCCGCAACGTTCGCCTGAATCATCATCTCTTCGATGAGCTTGTGCGCATCAAGACGCTCCGGCACGAACACGCGGTCCACCGTGCCATCCGGCTTCAACAGGATCTTGCGCTCCGGCATGTCGAGTTCGAGCGGCTGGCGACGGTCGCGACCCATCTTCATGATCGCGTAGGCCGCCCAGAGCGGCTTCAGGATGGGCTCCAGCAGCGGCCCGGCCTTGTCATCGGGATTGCCGTCAATCGCCGCCTGTGCCTGATTATAGGAGAGCTTGGCCGCACTCTTCATCATCACGCGGTGGAATGTATGGCTTGCCTTGCGGCCTTCCTTCGAAAACACCATGCGCACGGCCATGGCGGGGCGGTCCTCGCCCTCACGCAGCGAGCAGAGGTCGTTTGAAATCCGCTCCGGCAGCATCGGTACGACGCGATCCGGGAAGTAGACGGAGTTGCCGCGCTTCAGGGCCTCGCGGTCCAGCGGTGAACCGGGGCGCACATACCAGGACACATCGGCAATCGCGACCGTCACGATCACGCCGCCCGGATTGTCGGGCGAGGGGTCCGGTTCGGCATAAACGGCGTCGTCGTGGTCCTTGGCATCCGCCGGGTCGATGGTGACGAGCGGAATATGCCGCCAGTCCTCGCGGTTCTTCATCGGAGCCGGTTCTGCCTTCTCGGCCTGATCGAGAACGGGCTGAGGGAAGATGTAGGGAATCCCGTGATCGTGGATGGCAATCATCGAGATCGCCTTTTCCGAGGCAACCGAACCGATGACCGACAGAACCTTGGCGCGCGCCAGGCCATAGCGGCCGCCGCGCGACACCTCGACGGAGACGAGATCGCCATCCTTCGCATCGCCGCGGAAATCCGGGTCGATGTTCATTTCCTCGCCGCGCCGGTCGATGGGAACGAGGCGGCCAGCCCCGCCGGGCATATCGCGATAAACACCAAGCGATGAATTGCGGCGCTTGTCGATGATCTTGATGACGCGGGCCGTATAGGCCGGGCCGGAACGATCCTTGGACGGAAAAATCTTGGCGACGATGCGGTCGCCCATGCCAGCCACCGGGGCTTTGCTGCGATCGCCGCGCTCGTTGGACTGGCGCACCAGAACGGCAGGCGCCACGCCGTTTTCCTCGAGCCATTCAGCCGGGCGGGCAATCAGCGCCCCATCCTTGTCGCGGGTCGTGATGTCGAGCACCGTGACCGGCGGCAGCGCGCCGGGGCGGATCAGCGACTTGCGGCTCTTTTGCAGCAGACCTTCGTCTTCCAGATCGCGCAGCAGGTCTTTGAGTTCAACGCGTTCCTCCCCCTTCAGCCCGAAAGCCTTGGAGATTTCCCGCTTGGAAGCCTTTTCCGGATGATCGGCAATAAAGCGCAAAAGAACATCGCGCGGCGGCACAACGCCCTGCACGATGACCTCTCGGGAGCTATCCTCGCTACGAAATTTACCACCGGCCTTACGGTCGGAACCCGGGGAAAAGTCGCGCGGTTTCTTGCTCACGTTTTACTCTTTACTCTTCTTGGCGACGCTCGCCGTTTTGGCCTTTGCCGCGGTCTTGGGCTTGGCGGCTGCTTTCGGCTTGGCCGCAGCCTTGGGCTTTGCGGCCTTTTTGGTTGCGCCCTCGCCATCGGCGGCCTTGGTACTGGCCTTCTTGGCCGGGGCCTTTTTGGCGCCGCCGGATTTGCCGTTCTTCTCGACGATCAGCGCCAGCGCTTCTTCCAGCGTCACGCTCTGCGGGTCCTTGCCGCGCGGCAGGGTAGCGTTCACCTTGCCCCAGTTGACATAGGGACCGTAGCGACCATCACGCACGGTGATCGAACCACCATCGGGATGCGCGCCGAGATCCTTCAGTGCCGCAGGCGCAGAACGTCCGCGTCCACCGCCACCCTTCGACTGCTTTTCAGCCAGAACGGTTACGGCGCGGTTGAGACCGATGGTGAACACGTCTTCGACGGATTCGAGGTTGGCATAGGTGCCGTCATGCAGGATATACGGCCCGAAACGACCAATGCCGGCGGAAATCATCTTTCCGCTTTCCGGGTGCTGGCCGATGTCGCGCGGCAGCGAGATCAGCGCCATGGCGCGTTCGTAGTCGATGCTCTCCGGCTTCCAGCCCTTCGGCAGAGAGGCGCGCTTGGCTTCCTTGCCATCGCCGCGCTGCACATAAGGCCCGAAACGGCCAGACCGCAGGGTGATTTCCTCGCCCGTCATGGGATCGGTGCCAAGCGCCTTCGGTTCGTTGCCAATGGCTTCGGCTTCCGCGCCGCCTTCGCTCGAAAGCTGGCGGGTAAAGTTGCACTCCGGATAGTTGGAACAGCCCACAAACGCGCCATACTTGCCAAGCTTCAGCGAAAGCTGGCCGGTGCCGCACACCTGACAGACGCGCGGGTCGGAACCGTCTTCGCGCTTGGGGAACACCAGCGGCGCCAGCGCATCATTCAGCGCGTCCAGCACGTTGGTCACGCGCAGTTCCTTGGTGTCTTCGATCTGCTGGAAGAAATCCTTCCAGAAGTCGCGAAGCACCTGTTTCCAGTCCATTTCGCCGGCCGAAATCTTGTCGAGCTTTTCTTCCAGATCGGCGGTGAAGTCGTACCCCACATATTTGGTGAAAAAGCTTTCGAGGAAAGCCGTCACCAGTCGGCCCTTGGCCTGCGGGAAGAGCTTGCGCTTGTCGATGGTCACATATTCGCGGTCGCGAAGGGTCGCGAGCGTCGCGGCATAGGTCGACGGGCGACCGATGCCGAGTTCTTCCATCTTCTTGATCAGCGTGGCTTCCGAATAACGCGGCGGCGGTTCGGTGAAGTGCTGCGATGCGTCGATCTTCTGCTTGGCCAGCATCTCGTCGCGGTTGATTTCCGGCAGACGGGCACCGTCTTCGCTGTCATCCGCCTGTTCGCCGTCTTCCTTGGCATCCGTATAGGCGGCAATAAAGCCATCAAAACGAATGACGGAGCCAACCGCGCGCAGGCCAGCCTTTTCGCCCTTGTTTTCGGCGAGAATCTCGACCGTGGTGCGCTCGATTTCGGCAGACGCCATCTGGCTGGCGATGCCGCGCTTCCAGATCAAGTCATAGAGACGGTACTGATCGGGATCAAGGAACCGCTTCACCTTGTCCGGCGTGCGGTTGAAATCGGTCGGGCGGATCGCTTCGTGGGCTTCCTGGGCGTTCTTCGCCTTGGTGGAATAGAAGCGTGGCTTTTCAGGCAGGTAACGGCTGCCGAACTGGTCGCCGATGGCGCGGCGGGACGCATCGATGGCTTCCGGTGCCATCTGCACGCCGTCGGTACGCATGTAGGTGATGAGACCGACCGTCTCGCCGCCAATGTCAAAGCCTTCATAGAGCTTCTGGGCAATCTGCATGGTGCGCGATGCCGAGAAGCCCAGACGCGACGAGGCGGCCTGCTGCAGCGTGGAGGTGGTGAACGGCGGCGACGGGTTGCGCTTGACCGGCTTCGCCTCAACCGAGTCGACGCGGTAGGTGGCGCCTTCCAGAAGCGCTTTCAGCTTGGCCGCGTCATCGCCATTGGCAATCGAGTTCTTCTGCAGGCGCTTGCCTGCTGCCGAAACAAGGCGTGCCTCGAACTGATCGCCGCGCGGCGTGGAGAGAAGCGCGGCAATCGACCAGTATTCTTCGGTGACGAAGCGTTCGATCTCGGTTTCGCGGTCGCACACAAGGCGAAGCGCCACCGACTGAACACGGCCAGCCGAGCGGGCGCCGGGCAGTTTGCGCCAGAGAACCGGCGAAAGATTGAAGCCGACGAGATAGTCGAGGGCGCGGCGCGCCAGATAGGCGTCCACCAGCGGTACGTCGATATCACGCGGTGCCGCCATGGCATCGAGAACGGCTTTCTTGGTGATGGCGTTGAAGACAACGCGCTTCACCGGCTTGGAGCCAATCACGCGGCGCTTTTTCAAGACATCGAGCACGTGCCAGGAAATGGCTTCTCCCTCGCGATCCGGGTCGGTCGCCAGAATGAGACCGTCGGAGTCCTTGACGGCATCGGCAATGTCTTTGATTCGCTTCTGCGAAGCGCCATCGACCTCCCAAAGCATCTCGAAATCCTGGTCCGGAAGAACGGAACCGTCCTTCGCAGGCAAGTCTCTCACATGGCCAAACGAGGCGAGAACCTTGTAGCCCGAACCGAGATACTTGTTGATTGTCTTGGCCTTGGCGGGCGATTCTACGACTACGACGTCCATTCGTGCTTCCCGGTTTAAGGAGCCCATCTGCGGATGCTGAACACGGTCCTGCCGCGGTGCCGTGTCTGTCCAGTCCTTCGAAATGGACAGGGAATTCGCTGCGGTCAAGCGTTTTCCGCGATTTTGCGGATAGAAAGCGCAACACAACCGAAAGAGGAAAAATTCTTTATTGCAATTTTAAATGCTAGCGATATGCTTTGTTAGCAATGAATGATGTGGCTTTGCAGCATACGCTCATTGTTTGAAAAGCGGAACGACAGGTGCATTCTGCCATCGGCATGCGCATGAATTTTCAACGGAATATGCCATTTTCGGCTGGGACAGGACATGGTCGTTAAAAAAAATGACGTCGAAAACGGTGCATCCGGTGAGGTTGAGAACATCGCCTACATCCGGCAGATGCTCGGCGAGTTGCGACAGGTTGCACGACAGGAAGGGGCTGACATGCTCTGCTACCTGATCGAGATGGCCTATGTCGAAGCAGGCGATATCCAGTCCGGTCGCCGTCACCTGTCAATCGGCGTAGGCAAGCGAAACAAGTCCACCGGAGTGCCGCTGTAAGCGACCGGCAAGATCAAGCTCCAGCAAAATCAGGTAGACCGAGGACGCGGGCAGCCCGGTGTGGCGGATGAGTTCATCCGTTTCCACGGGCGAGGGGCCAAGGGCCTCGATCACACGCGCCCGGTCATCATCGCCGGGCAGGGCCGGACCGGCCTGCGCGCCAGCACTCTCCGGTTCTTCAACCTGCGGCAGCGAGAACAGGTCACGCCGCGTCAGCGGTGCCAGCGCTTCCAGAACGTCGGCCGGTTCGGTCGTCACAATCGCCCCGTCCTTCAAAAGCCCGTTGGTGCCCTGACACCGCATGTCGAGCGGGGAGCCGGGCACGGCAAAGACCAGCCGCCCGAATTCACCGGCAAGCCGCGCTGTAATCAACGAGCCGGAGCGTTTCGCCGCCTCGACGATCACAACACCCAGCGCGATACCCGCAATCAGCCGGTTGCGGCGGGGGAAATCCCGCGCGCGCGGCTCCCAGCCGAACGGCATTTCCGAAACGGCAATGCCACCGCCGCCGCAGATTTCGTCGAGAAGGCCGAAATTTTCCGGCGGGTAGGGCTTGTCGAGACCACCAGCCAGTGCCGCAATCGTGCCGGTTTGCAGGCTGGCTTTGTGGGCGGCGGCATCAATGCCGCGTGCCAGACCCGAAACGATGGAATAGCCCGCCCGCCCGCAATCACGCGCAATCATCGCGGCGAACTTCACCCCGTGGATTGAGGCATTACGGGACCCGACGATGCCGATCGAAGGGGGGCTTAAGACGCGCGTATCGCCCTTGACGGCCAGAAGCGGCGGCGCACCGTCAATCTGGCGCAGAGCATCCGGGTAATCCGGCTCGCCGATGCCGATGAAGCGCGCGCCGAAGCGCGTGGCCACTTCAAGCTCGCGCTCAGCTTCGGCCTGCGAGGCAACGCGGATCTGGCGTGCGGAGCCACCCCGCCTTGAAAGCTCGGGCAGCATGGCGAGCGCCGTTTCTGCCGAACCGAAATGGTTGATGAGGTCTCGAAAGGTAACGGGGCCGACATTATCGCTGCGGATCAGCCGCAACCAGGCGATCTTTTGCCGTTCGGTCAGCGCTATTCCCTTGCGATAAGCGCTGCCGTCCATGCCGTGTTCCTTATCCCTTTTGGCCGATCTTGCTTTCGGTGCCAGCCAGCAGGCGCTTGATATTGTCCTTGTGCTTGATCCAGGAGATCGCCGTCATCAAGGTCATGACCAGAGCCGTGTTGAAGTCACCCATGGCCAACAGTACAACCGGAACCACAGCCGTTGCAACCAGCGCGGCCAAAGACGAAATCTTGAAAATCTTGGCCATGCCGAGCCATACGGCGGCAAACACCAGAACCATCCAGGCATTGGCCCCGAGCAGCATGCCGATATAGGTGGCGACACCCTTGCCGCCCTTGAAACCCAGCCAGACCGGGAAGAGGTGGCCAAGGAAGGCGAAGAAACCGGCAATCAACCCGGCCTCATAGCCCCACAGCGCGCGCGCCAGAACCACCGCCGCCGTTGCCTTGAAAGCGTCGAGCAGCAGCGTGGCGGCGGCCAGCTTCTTGTTGCCGGTGCGCAGAACATTCGTCGCGCCGATATTGCCGGAACCGATCTTGCGCACATCGCCAAGCCCGGCCATCCGCGTCAGGATCAGGCCAAACGGGATGGAGCCCAGCAGATAGCCGATCACCGCCGCCATCACGGCGACCAGAAAGGTCAGGGTCGAGGCATCAGTCATGGTCATGGATCAGTTCCCGCGCTTGGTTCTGGCCGCTCCCCCATCCCGGTCCTAAGATAGAGATGGTGGTGGTGCCACGTTTCCCTTCTCCCCGTCAAAACGGGGAGAAGGTGGCGGCAGCCGGATGAGGGGCTGCCCTTTAAAGACGGCAAATCATCCCGCCGTATAGACGCATACACCCGCCACATAGGTGGCAACGGCCCGGCCCGAGAACAGCGCATCCTCAAACGGCGTGTTCTTGGAACGCGAGGTCAGCGCATCGCGCGCCACGGTCCACGGCTGGTCGAGGTCGATCAGCGTCACATCGGCCTTGGCACCGGCTTTCAGCGTTCCGGCATCAAGGCCGAAAATCTGGGCGGGGCGGGTCGACATGGCGTCGATCAGGCGCATCAGCGAGACATGACCGGCGTGGTGCAGGCGAAGCGCTGCCGAAAGCATGGTCTCAAGGCCAACGGCCCCTTCCTCGGCTTCCGGGAAGGGCAGGCGCTTGGTGTCCACATCCTGCGGATCATGGGCCGAAACGATGATATCGATCTCGCCCCGGTTCAGCGCGTCCACCATCGCCATGCGATCATCTTCGGTGCGAAGCGGCGGCGAAAGCTTGAAGAAGGTGCGGTATTCGCCGATGTCGTTCTCGTTGAGCGTCAGATTGTTGATCGAAACGCCACACGTCACTTTGGCGCCACGCTTGCGCGCAACCTGCACGGCCTCGGCCGATTCCGGTACGGAAATCAGTGCGGCGTGGTACTTGCCGCCCGTCAGACCGGCAATCCGAAGATCACGCTCCAGCGGGATGATTTCGGCTTCCTTCGGAATGCCCGAAAGGCCGAGCCAGCTGGCAAGCAGCCCTTCGTTCATCGCACCATTGCCAAGATACTTGTCACGCGGCGACAGCGAAATGACGACGCCCAGTTCCCGGGCATAGCTCATGGCACGACGCAGCACGAGCGAATCGGACAGCGCCTTGCGGCCATTGTCGAAGGCAACGGCCCCGGCTTCGGACAGCAGGCCGAACTCGGTCATCTCGACGCCGCCCAGACCCTTGGTCATGGCCGCTGCCGGATAGACGTTGACGATGGCCGTGTCGCGCGCCGTCTTGCGCACGAATTCCACGAGCGCGATGTCATCAATGACCGGATCGGTATCCGGCATCATGATGAAGGAGGTGACGCCGCCAGCCGCTGCCGCACGGGCGGCGGACGCAATCGTCTCGCGGTGTTCGGCCCCCGGTTCCCCCACATGCACGCGGGCATCGACAAGGCCGGGCGTGGCGATGAGGCCCGTGCAATCCTTGACGGTTGCCCCTTCCGGCGCGCCCTGATTGAGCGCGGAGGCACCGGCTTCGGCGATCACGCCGTCCTTTATGACAATCGTGCCGATCTCATCGACATGACGCGACGGGTCGATGATGCGGGCGTTCTTGAGAATGGTGATGCCGCTCATGCCCGTTCTCCATTGTTGTTCGACAAGAGAAGGGCTTCCATGACGGCCATGCGCACCGCGACGCCCATTTCCACCTGACGCTCGATCACGCTCTGCGGACCATCGGCGATTTCCGAGGCGATCTCGACGCCGCGGTTCATCGGGCCGGGATGCATGACGAGGGCACCTTCCTTGGCGGCTTTGAGCTTTTCAGCGTCAAGACCGTAATAATGGAAGTATTCGCGCACCGAAGGCACGAAAGAGCCGGACATGCGCTCGCGCTGCAGGCGCAGCATCATCACCACATCGGCGTTCTTCAGGCCTTCCTTCATGTCGTGGTAGACCTCGACACTCATGTCGCGGATCCCCGACGGCAAAAGTGTGGGCGGTGCCACGACCCGGACGCGCGCGCCCATGGCGTTCAAGAGGATGATGTTCGAACGCGCAACGCGCGAATGCAGAACGTCGCCGCAGATGGCAACCGTAATGCCCGAAAGCGAGCCAAGCGCGCGCCGGATCGTCAGCGCATCAAGAAGCGCCTGAGTCGGATGCTCGTGCTGACCGTCACCGGCATTGACCACCGAGCAGGACACTTTCTGCGCCAGAAGGGCAGCCGCCCCGCCGGAGGAATGGCGAATCACCAGAACGTCGGGCCGCATGGCGTTGAGCGTCATGGCCGTATCGATCAGAGTTTCGCCTTTTTTGACAGATGAATTGCCAACCGACATGTTCATCACATCCGCACCGAGCCGTTTGCCGGCCAGTTCGAAGGACGATTGCGTGCGCGTTGACGCCTCGAAGAAAAGATTGATCTGGGTAAGACCTCTCAGCGTCGAGGTCTTCTTCTCGCGCTGCCGGCTGATCTTGACGGCCTCATCGGCCTTGTCGAGAAGAAAGGTAATATCAGCTTGGGTGAGGCCCTTTATGCCAAGAAGATGGCGATGGGGAAAAAGCACCATGAATACGGCCCTCCTGCGTAGTCCGCCTCTCTTAATCAGTGCCATGCGCGAGGGCAAGTAATATGCTGTTAAGACTTGTGGCCGATCCCCTGCAATTTACGCCGAATCCGGCTAGAGCATGTCCAGGAAAAGTGGGCGCCGGTTTTCCATCCGGAAATGCGTAAAAAAGAAACAGCTGGAGCATTTTCACGATTCTGAGAAACGTGAAAATGCTCTAAGAGGCGGAAATGACAAATTTGACCCGGACTGATGACAAACTGGCCGAACTGAACCAGCCCCCGCTCTGGTCCGGTATCAATGCCTACCGATCCGACCCGTTGATCGTGGACCTGACCGGGACGCTGAACCGCTCCGTTCGTGATGAACTGGATACGCTGGGCCGTTACGTGACCTCGCATGAGGCGCAGGAACTGGCCCGCATGGCCAATGACAGCGAACCGAAGCTTAAAACCCACGGGCCGCGCGGCGAGCGGATCGATCAGGTGGAGTTTCATCCCGCCTGGCATGCGCTGATGCGCCGTTCCATGGCCTCGGGGCTTCATTCCTCCGCCTGGGAAAACAACGCAGAATCACGCGGTCGCGAGCATCTGGGCCGCGCCGCCCGCTATTATCTGACGGCCCAGCTGGAAAGCGGCCATCTGGGTCCCTTGAGCACGACAAGTGCCTCTCTGGCCTCGATCATGGCCTCCAATCCGGTGCAGAAGGATTGGACGCCGCGCGTTCTGGGCCGCAAATACGACAGCTCCAACCGCCCCGCCCAGATGAAGACAGCCGTCACCATCGGCATGGGCATGACGGAAAAGCAGTGTGGCACGGATGTGCGCTCGATCAAGTCAACAGCGGAGCGGGTGGGCGAGGGCATTTATCGCCTGTCCGGCCACAAGTGGTTCTTGTCGGCTCCCATGAGCGACGCCTTCATCATGCTGGCACGAACCCGCGAAGGCATGGGCTGCTTCCTTGTGCCGCGGCTTCTGGAAGACGGTTCCTCGAACGGGCTTCGCCTGCAGCGCCTCAAGAACAAGCTCGGCAACCGCTCGAACGCCTCCGCCGAAGTGGAATTTTCCGATGCTTTCGGCTTCCTCTTGGGCAAGCCTGATGACGGGGTCGCGACGATCCTTGATATGGTGACGCTCACCCGTCTCGATAGCGCGCTCGCCTCTGCGGGCATTATGCGCGCTTCGCTGGCTGAAGCCGTGCACCATGCCCGGGGCCGAAACGTCTTTGGCAAGATGCTTGTCACGCAGCCACTGATGACGCGGGTTCTGGCCGACATGGCGCTGGACGTGGCCGCCGCCACCGTTCTCTCCTTCCGTCTCGCCAATGCCTTCGACAAGGCCCGCATCAGCGCCGAAGATGCCGCCTATGCTCGCCTGATGACGCCGGTGACGAAGTACTGGTGCACCAAGATCGCACCCGGCCTGATCTACGAGTCGATGGAAGTGATCGGCGGCTCCGCTTACGTTGAGGAGCGCCCGATTGCTCGCCATTACCGCGAAGCGCCGGTTCACGCGATGTCGGAAGGTTCCGGCAATGTCATGGCACTCGATCTGTTGCGCGTTCTGGGACGTGGCCGCGATCTGTTCGAAACGGTCTTTGCCGGTTTTGAGCGTGATCTGGGGGCTGCAGGCGCCAAAACAGTCAATGTTCTGCGTGCCGCCATGGCGCTGGCAGAGCGCGACGAAGGAGCGGCCCGCCTGCTGATCGAGCAGATTGCGCTCGCCGCTGCCGCCGCCGAACTCTACAAGCTGGGGGCAGGGCGTATTGCCGACGCCTTCATCGAAACGCGCCTCGGCGGCACATGGCGCTCCAGCTACGGCATGCTCGATAGCCGCTTCGACGCCTCCTATATCGTTGATCTGCTCTATCCCCCGGCTAGCTGATCCTTCATCGCTGCCGGATCATTCGAGGCCGCGTTCCTGCAGGGTAGGGCGCGGCCTCTTCGTTTTCCACCGCCCGCATTAACCATATCCGCGTCTTTGCGTTGCGGGACAGGCGTTAACAGGGCAGTTTGGCGTTTACGAAGTGTTAACCAATCCACCGGGACGGGCGCGGAATGATTTCGCAGCAGGAACAGCAAGAGGGCAGGCTTGAAGTGCATGATGCGCTTCGTGCCGCACCGTTGATCGCCATGACGGCGCTCTTCACGGTCCTCGCCTTTGATATTGCCGTTCCCGCCTTTGTTCTGCTGGTCATGGGCGCGCTGCGCTGGCTGGTGCTCAACCCTCTTGAACTTCCCTCCCTTGCGGGGAGAGCGGCATGAAGTGGTTGCTGATCTTCTGGGCCGCACCTGTCGGACTTCTGTTTTCCTGGTATTTCCTGTCGGCCAACGACATGAGCTTCGGCATTTTCATGCTGACGCGGGAAGCGCACGACCTCGTTTTCAATCTTTACGGCAGCATTCTGGGCATAGACCCGGCGCTTCTGCCGCCCATGGTCTTGCGGGCCATCGTGGTTGATTCGCTGTTCGTCTTTGCGTTGATTGCCTTTAGGCAGCGTCGCCGCATCTGGTCCTGGTGGAAAGCCCGTCAGGGGGCGGACATAAACGACAGTCTGTCTAACGCGCCCTGAAGAATAAAGCTGGCGGCGGCGGAATCGATCCGCTCCTTACGCTGGGCGCGCGACACATCCATTTCCAGAAGAGCCCGCTCGGCGGCAACGGTCGAAAGCCGCTCATCCCAATACACAAACGGAATATCGGTCTTTTCCGCCATGGAGCGGACAAAGGCGCGGGTGGCCTGAACGCGAGGACCGGCAGAACCGTCCATGTTCATGGGCAGGCCGATGACAAAGGCAGCCACCTTTTCCTTTTCGATGAAGGCGAGCAGAACCTCGGCATCCTTGGTGAACTTGACACGCTTGATCACCGGGCGCGGTGTCGCAAAGCGGCGGGAAAGATCAGACATCGCAAGGCCAATGGTCTTGGTGCCCAGATCGATGCCGGCAATGGCCTGTCCGGGTTTCAGCGTTTCGGCAAGTTCTTCAATGGTCAAAGTGGTCATGCGTCGTGCTATGCCATATATTTCGCCGAGAACAAAATTGCGAAGGGAGCGTTTCTATGAAAATCACCTGGCTTGGCCATTCCGCCTTCCGTCTTGAGACGGCAAAGTCGAAGATCCTCATCGATCCCTTCTTCAGCGGTAATCCCGGATTTTCCGGGCTGGACCTGAAGGATGCGGCGGCGGGCGTGACGCACATCCTGCTGACCCATGGCCACGGCGACCATGTGGGCGATACGCTGGCGCTTGCTGAGGAAAGCGGCGCGGTGGTCGTTGCCAACTACGATCTGTGCATGTGGCTGCAGCACAAGGGCCTGAAGAACTTTTCGCCGGGCAATACTGGCGGCACCATCGGCATGGATGATTTCACGGTCACCTTTACCAACGCGCTCCATTCCTCTGCGGCCATCAGCGAGGATGGTGTGTCGCATTCGCTCGGCAGCGCCAACGGCCTCATGCTGCATGTCGAAGGCGGCCCGACCGTGTTCCACATGGGCGATACGGATATTTTCTCCGACATGGGGCTGATCAACGAATTGCACCAGCCGGATATCGGCATCGTGCCGATCGGCGACCGCTTCACCATGGGCGGCGCGGTCGCGGCGCTGGCCTGCCAGCGCTACTTCGGCTTTGAGACGGTGCTGCCCTGCCATTACGGCTCCTTCCCGATCATCGATCAGACGCCGGAGAAATTTGTCGCGGGCATGGACGGCACGAAGACGAAGGTGGCCACGCCGAAGCCCGGCGGCTTCGTTTCCTTCTGATAACCGTTGCGCGCGGCGGGCATGGACATTATAGCGGGACAATCAATGTCCTGAATTCAGGATGCAGACACACGCCGGAGAATGCCATGTCCGTTGATCTCGCAACTGTGAAGCGCGTCGCGCGCCTTGCCCGCATTGCCGTCACCGAAGAGGAAGCCGAGCGCATGACCGGCGAACTCAACGGTATTTTGGGTTTTGTCGAGCAGTTGGGTGAAGTCAATGTGGAGGGCATCGAACCGATGACCTCCGTCACCCCCATGGACATGAAGAAGCGCGCCGATGCCGTGAATGATGGCGACAAGGCAGACGATATCGTCGCCAATGCCCCGGTTTCCGAGCGGAATTATTTCCTCGTCCCGAAGGTTGTCGAGTAATCCCTTTTCGCTGAAAACGCGTCCGATATTTTCGAAAGTCGTCCGATCATGACCGAACTGACCAGCCTCACCATTGCCGAAGCCCGCACCAAACTTCAGGCCAAGGACATCACCGCCGTTGAACTGACCGAGGCCTATATCGGTGCCATCGAGGCCGCCAATGCGAAGATCAACGCCTATGTGACGGTCACGCCGGACAAGGCGCGCGACATGGCCAAGGCATCCGACGCGCGCATCGCTGCGGGCAAGGCCGGTGCGCTGGAAGGCATTCCGCTCGGCATCAAGGATCTGTTCGCCACCAAGGACGTGCACACGCAGGCCTGCTCGCACATTCTCGATGGTTTCAAGCCGAAATACGAATCGACGGTGACCCAGAACCTCTGGGATGACGGTGCCGTCATGCTCGGCAAGCTCAACATGGATGAGTTCGCCATGGGCTCGTCGAACGAAACCTCCTATTATGGCCCGGTCATCAACCCGTGGCGCGAAAATGGCTCCAACCGCCAGATCGTGCCGGGCGGTTCGTCCGGTGGTTCGGCTGCGGCCGTTGCCGCGCATCTTTGCGCCGGTGCGACCGCCACCGATACGGGCGGTTCGATCCGCCAGCCCGCCGCCTTCACCGGCACCGTCGGCATCAAGCCCACCTATGGCCGTTGCTCGCGCTGGGGCGTCGTGGCCTTCGCCTCGTCGCTCGATCAGGCTGGTCCGATTGCCCGCGATGTGCGCGACGCCGCTATCCTTCTGAAGTCGATGGCCTCCACCGATGCCAAGGATACGACCTCCGTCGATCTGCCGGTGCCGGATTATGAAGCCGCCATCGGCCAGTCGCTGAAGGGCATCAAGATCGGCATTCCGAAGGAATACCGCGTTGACGGCATGCCGGACGAAATTGAAAAGCTGTGGCAACAGGGCATTGCCTGGCTGAAGGATGCCGGTGCCGAAGTCGTCGACATCACGCTTCCGCACACCAAATACGCTCTGCCTGCCTATTACATCGTGGCTCCGGCAGAAGCATCCTCCAACCTTGCCCGTTATGACGGCGTTCGCTACGGCCTGCGTGTTGACGGCAAGGACATCGTCGACATGTACGAAAAGACCCGTGCCGAAGGCTTTGGCAAGGAAGTCAAGCGCCGCATCATGATCGGCACCTACGTGCTCTCGGCCGGTTACTACGATGCCTATTACCTGCAGGCCCAGAAGGTTCGCACGCTGATCAAGCGCGACTTCGAACTGGCCTTTGCCGCCGGTGTGGATGCCATCCTGACGCCCGCAACGCCGTCTTCGGCCTTCGGCATCGCCGACGAAACGCTCGCTGCCGATCCGGTGGCCATGTACCTGAACGACATCTTTACGGTGACGGTCAACATGGCCGGTCTGCCGGGTCTGTCGGTTCCGGCGGGTCTCGATTCCAAGGGGCTGCCGCTTGGCCTTCAGTTGATCGGCAAGCCGTTCGAGGAAGAAACGCTGTTCCGCACCGCCTTTGCCATCGAGCAGGCCGCAGGCAAGTTCACGCCCGCCAAGTGGTGGTAAGCGCAAAGCGCTGACGAAATTGAAAACGGCGGCCCTTGAGCCGCCGTTTTGCTGTTTAACGGTTGTCCGGCTGGGCGCGCACCAGTTCCAGCCCACGTGTCGTGACGCGATAGGGCCTGCCGCCGGAAGAAGCGATGGCGCGCTTTTGCTTGAGCTTGCGGAAGGTCAAAATGTCGAGGCCGCTGAACACCCAGCCTTCGCGGGTGTGCAGGTTCAAGCGTTCGATCTTGCCTTCGTCATTGCGGATGATTTCGATCCTGCCGCCTTGTGCCAGCAGGTGAAGAATGCGCTGTTCAGCGCGAGAGATGTCCATGATCTTTGTCCGTGGTAGCGCCAATGAAGGCGCACAAAAACGTTTCCCGTATCAAGCTGATACGAGGGTTCGTTTTGTTCGGGCCCGGCACGCAATGACTTGCGGCGGGGCCTTTACCGGGACTGCATTCGGTTAGACATCCAAACTCCAATAATGGGCGAATTTTACGCCCGACTTGTTAACCGCGTCAAGGTGATGCGCTGGCGCAATCGCCTTAGAGGTGTTTTACTGTGTCGAACCCACACGGAATAAGTGATGATCAACATTCGCGCGGCACGTCAGGATGAGACCCTGCTTTTGCGGGATGTTGGCCTGCGCGCCTGGGCATTCGCCGTGAGCGGAATGGACGTGAACCCCGCGATGCAGGTCGCCGCCGAGGCCGCTTTCGAAAGCTTCGCCGTCAACCACTGGCTGACGATCTCCGTGGTGGAGGATGATGGCGTCATGGCAGGCTGGGCGGCGCGTGAAAAGCTGGACGAGACGATCACCGATTTCTGGATCGATCCGGACCATCAACGGCGCGGTCTGGGCACCGCACTTCTGGCGGCGGTGGAGGCCGACATTCTCCATCAGGGGTTTGATACGGCTGAGCTGCAAACCCATGCCCGCAACGCCGCCATCGCCTTCTTCGAGCGCGGCGGTTATACGATCCGCTGGCTGTCGGTCGCCTATTCCCCGAAGCTTGACCGTGACGTGGAAACGGTGGGGCTCTCCAAGCGGCTCGATGGGGGAGACGACGATGCCGTTTACGGGATGACGAGCCGTATTCAGTGAGTACGGTTGACAAGCCAAACGGCCACTGCCGCAATCTGCAGCAAGGCGATCCCGATCAATAGGCTTGCGAAGGGTTGCTTGCGGGTCTTGTGGCGAAACACCTGCCGCGCGACGAGCGCACCGGCGCTGCCGCCGAGAAAAGCCATCAGAAGCAGCGTCGATTCCGGAACACGCCGTTCCCCATGAATGGCGGCCCGCTTGTCGAACCAGAAGGTCGCAAAGGCGATGATGTTGATGACAAGAAGAAACGGGGCGATCAGGAGGCTGGACATGACTTTCCCTAGCCCGGCGCGGTTGAAAAAGCGTTGCGCCGCAGCGCCAATTGCTCTACCTCAACAGAACTTTCCGTGAAGTCGAGACAAGAGCATATCATGACCATCGTTGACGTTCGCACCCCCGACCCGAAGCGTTTTATCCCCGGTGCCACCGGCGATTGGGAGATCGTTATCGGCATGGAGGTCCATGCCCAGGTCACCAGCAATTCCAAGCTGTTCTCCGGCGCGTCCACGCTGTTTGGCAATGCGCCGAACGCGAACGTTTCGCTGGTGGATGCTGCCATGCCGGGCATGCTGCCGGTCATCAACGAGGAATGCGTCCGTCAAGCCGTGCGCACAGGTTTGGGCCTGAAGGCGCAGATCAACAAGCGCTCGATCTTTGACCGCAAGAACTATTTCTACCCGGACCTGCCGCAGGGCTACCAGATCTCGCAGTTCAAGGACCCGATTGTCGGCGAGGGCAAGATCATCATCTCGCTCGGCCCGGATCGTCAGGGTAATTTCGAGGACATCGAAATCGGCATTGAGCGCCTGCATCTGGAGCAGGACGCCGGCAAGTCCATGCACGACCAGCACCCCACCATGTCCTTCGTGGACCTGAACCGTTCGGGCGTGGCGCTGATGGAAATCGTCTCCAAGCCGGATATGCGTTCGTCGGATGAGGCCAAGGCCTATCTCACCAAGCTGCGCTCCATCGTGCGTTACCTCGGCACCTGCGATGGCAACATGGACGAAGGCTCCATGCGCGCCGATGTGAACGTCTCCGTGCGCAAGCCGGGTGGCGAATTTGGCACGCGTTGCGAAATCAAGAACGTCAACTCGATCCGTTTTGTCGGTCAGGCTATCGAGTACGAAGCCCGCCGCCAGATCGGCATTCTGGAAGATGGCGGCAGCATCGATCAGGAAACCCGCCTGTTCGACCCGACCAAGGGCGAGACGCGTTCCATGCGCTCCAAGGAAGATGCGCATGATTATCGCTATTTCCCGGACCCGGACCTTCTGCCGCTCGAATTCGACGATGCCTTCGTCGAAGCCCTGAAGGCCGACCTGCCGGAACTGCCAGATGACAAGAAGGCGCGTCTGGTCGAAAGCCTCGGCCTGTCCGTCTATGACGCTTCGGTTCTGGTGTCGGAAAAGGCGATTGCCGATTACTTCGAAGCCGTGGCGGCCGGTCGCGACGCCAAGGCGGCAGCCAACTGGGTCATCAACGACCTCATGGGCGCGCTGAACAAGGCAGGCAAGGCCATTGAAGAAACCCCGGTTTCTCCGGCCCAGCTCGGCGGCATTATCGATCTCATCAAGGACGGCACCATCTCGGGCAAGATCGCCAAGGATCTGTTTGAAATCGTCTGGAACGAGGGCGGTGATCCGGCGGAACTGGTTGAAAGCCGCGGCATGAAGCAGGTGACGGATACCGGCGCCATCGAAAAGGCCGTGGACGATATCATCGCCGCCAACCCGGATCAGGTTGCCAAGGTCAAGGCCAAGCCCACGCTGGCGGGCTGGTTCGTCGGTCAGGTTATGAAGGCCACGGGTGGCAAGGCCAACCCGCAGGCCGTTCAGGAGCTGGTCAAGGCCAAGCTTGGGATTGAAGAGTAATTCCAGCAAAAGTGTAAAACGGTTTTGCGTCCGGAATTACGGTGCAAAAATGTAATTCCAGCAAAAGTGTGAAGCGGTTTTGCGTCCGGAATTACGAGAGAGACAAGAATAAAGAAGGGGCACCCGCGATGTTCTTCGTCCGCACGGCTTCCAGAGAGGATTTGGGCAAAGTGCGGGCGTTGCTCGCCGATGCCTTCCACGCCACCTATGACGCGCTTTATGGGCCGCAGAAGGTGCAGGAACTGATCGACGGCTGGCAATCGCTGGCCGCCCTTGAGCATCGCCTCGATGCGCCGGGTTCGGAATTCCTTGTCGCGGATGACGGCAAGCGCATCGGCGGCATGGCCTATGCCCAGCGCCGTAACACGCGCCCCGAAACGGTGATTCTCCATCAGCTTTATGTGCACCCGGATTGCCACCGTCAGGGCATTGGTCGCGATATTTTCGCGGAGATCGAAAGCTGCTTTCCCGGTGCCGATCTGATGGAACTTGAAGTCGAGCCGAAGAACGAGAAGGCGATTGCCTTCTATCTGGCGCACGGCTTTGAGCCGGTAGAGGAAGTCACGATCGAGACCGGCCCCGCCAAGGGGCTGCAGGCGCTGATCATGCGCAAGGCGCTCGAAACTTTTTGAGGCAACGACCATGGACATGACGATTCGCGAGGCGCGTGAGGACGACATCCCGGCGCTGGTGGCGATTTATGCTGCCGATGAATTTGGTCATGGCGACAGCACGGACCCGGCACTATTGCCGTTATATTCCAGTGCTTTCGCGGCAATTTCGGAATCAAGTGCGGAGACGCTTTACGTAGCGGAAGCCGGGGGCGAAATCATCGGCACGTTCCAGATCCTGATGACGACGACGCTCACCGGACGCGGCACGACGGCCATGATCATCGAGGCGGTTCAAACGCGCTCGGACCAGCGCGGCAAGGGCATTGGCGCGAAAATGATGGCGTTTTGCATTGCCGAGGCGAGGGCACGCGGGGCATCGCTGGTGCAACTCACCTCCAATGTCAGCCGCACGGATGCGCACCGCTTTTATGAACGTCTGGGGTTCACGCGCTCCCATGCCGGTTTCAAGATGAAATTGACGTAGAAGGCTCGCGCTTTCGCCCTTGGAATCACTGGACAAGCCTTGCCTTGCGCGGCATAAGCAGATGTGAAAACGGCCTTGCGCCGAAGTCTTCGAGGACGGGATATGAAACAGCTTATCACGCAGATTTTCACCTGGTGGAATGGCCAGACGATTGGCACGCGCTTCTTTACCTGGCGCAAGGGCACCAAAGTCGGCACGGATGAGCTTGGCAATACCTATTATAAAGGCCCGATGACCACCTGGGGCAAGGAGCGTCGCTGGGTTGTCTATAACGGCTACGCCGACGCCTCGGCCATTCCGGCAGGCTGGCACGGCTGGATGCACTATCGCACCGACACCCCGCCGTCGGGTGAAGACTATGTGGCCCGCGAGTGGGAAAAGGCGCATCGCGCCAACCCGACCGGCACGCCGAATTCCTACCGTCCGAAGGGCTCGCTGGCTGTGGGCGGTGAACGTCCGCGCGTGACGGGCGACTACGACGCCTGGACGCCCGGCAACTAATCCTTGCCATATTTGTCAGGTAGACGACCTTTAAGTGCCGCCGGTAACGGCGGCCTTTGATTATAAAGACGAGGGCAGGGATGAGCGCAGTTTCCGCAAGGCTGGCAAAGCGGCTGACAGGTGCAGTGGCATGCCTCGTTTTGGGCACGATGAACTTGGTTGCGCCTGCGCATGCGGAGCGCATCAATAATCCGGTCGCTGTGTTCTCCGGCATCGACAAGATCACCGGCCGCATCACGTCTTTCGATGTCTATATCGATGAAACCGTGCAGTTCGGCGCGCTTCAGGTCACGCCGAAGGTTTGCTATTCGCGCACCGATACGGAAGCCCAGCGCATCGACGCCTTTGTCGAGGTGGATGAAATCACGTTGGATCGCAAGATTCGCCGTATTTTCAGCGGCTGGATGTTTGCCGACAGCCCCGGCCTCAACGCCGTCGAGCATCCGATTTATGACATCTGGCTGACGGGCTGCAAGCAGAAGTCCGACATTCCGGCTCCGGCACCGTCCAACTGATGGGCCTTGGCTTCATTTAGAAGTCGAGATGCGGAGAGGTCATGGCCTCTTCCAGAAGCACCAGATAATCGTCCTTGGGAATATCAATCGCCCCGAACGTCTTCAGATGGTCGGTGGTGAACTGTGTGTCGAGCAGCGTGAACCCCTTGGCCCGCAAATGCTCCACCAGCGCCACGAGGCACACCTTGGAGGCATTGGTGCGGCGGGAAAACATGCTTTCCCCGAAGAAGGCCGAGCCGAGCGAGACGCCGTAAAGCCCGCCGACAAGCTCATCCCCCTCATAGGCTTCCACGCTGTGGGCATGGCCCCAGCGGTGCAGTTCACCATAAAGCTGGTGAATCGTCTCGTTGATCCAGGTTTCGGGGCGCACTGCTGTTTCTTCAGCGCAGGCGCGCATCACACCGGGAAAATCATGATTGAAACGGATGTCAAAAGGGCGCTTGCGGATGAACTTGGCAAGGCTGTGCGAGACGTGAAAACGCTCGTCGAGCGGCAGCACGCCGCGAAGGTCAGGCGAGACCCAGAAGATTTCCGGGTCATCCGCCGATTCGGACATCGGAAACAATCCGATGGAATAGGCGCGCAGCAGAATCTCGGGCGTTATTTCGTCCTGCCCACTGCGACGCCTTGCCATTCTCAGGCGTTATCGCCGGCCAGATACTTTTCCAGCCAGTGAATGTCGTAATTGCCTGCGAGGATATCCTCGTTCTTCACCAGATCCTGGAAGAGCGGCAGGGTGGTCTTGATACCATCCACCACAAACTCGTCCAGCACGCGGGAAAGACGCTTGATGCACTCTTCACGCGTCCGGCCATGCACGATCAGCTTGCCGATGAGGCTGTCGTAGTAAGGCGGGATCTTGTAACCGGCATAGGCACCCGAATCGACGCGAACACCCAGACCGCCCGGCGTATGGAAGGTCGTGATCGTACCCGGCGAGGGAACGAAGGTGCGCGGGTCTTCGGCATTGATGCGGCACTCGATGGCATGGCCCTGGAACACCACATCGCTCTGCGAGACCGACAGGCCGTCGCCGGAAGCGATGCGGATCTGTTCGTTCACGAGGTCAATGCCGGTGATGGCTTCCGTCACCGGATGCTCCACCTGAAGACGCGTGTTCATTTCAATGAAATAGAACTCACCGTTTTCGTAGAGGAACTCAATGGTGCCAGCGCCGCGATACTTGAGCTTGCGCATGGCAGCGGCGCAAACTTCGCCGATCTTCATGCGCTGTTCAACGGTCAGTGCGGGGGAGTTGGCCTCTTCCCAAACCTTCTGGTGACGACGCTGCAGCGAGCAGTCGCGTTCGCCAAGATGGATGGCGTTGCCAGCACCGTCACCCAGAACCTGGATTTCGATGTGGCGCGGCTTCTCGAGGTACTTTTCCATGTAGACGGCGTCGTTACCGAAAGCGGCAGCCGCTTCGGTGCGCGCCGTGGCCACGGCCTCGTCGAGATCAGCCTCGGTGCGGGCCACCTTCATGCCGCGACCACCACCACCCGCGGTGGCCTTGATCAGCACGGGGAAGCCAATGGTCTTGGCGATTTCCATCGCGTTTTCGGGGCGAACTTCGCCATCCGAACCCGGAACGACCGGAATGCCAAGCTCAAGAGCCGTCTGCTTGGCGGTGATCTTGTCACCCATCAGGCGGATGTGCTCGGCGGTCGGGCCGATGAAGGTAATGCCGTGGGCTTCCAGAATGTCGGCAAACTTGGCGTTTTCCGAAAGGAAGCCATAGCCCGGATGGACCGCATCGGCGCCGGTGATTTCACAGGCGGCGACGATCTGGTGAATGTTGAGATAGCTGTCGCGCGACGGCGGAGGGCCGATGCACACGCTCTCATCGGCAAGGCGCACATGCATGGCGTCTGCGTCGGCGGTGGAATGGACGGCAACCGTCGCAATCCCCAGTTCCTTACAGGCGCGCAGCACGCGAAGCGCGATCTCGCCGCGGTTGGCAATGAGAATCTTCGATACCATGTCGGTCCCTTACTCGATGATGACGAGCGGTTCGCCGAATTCCACCGGCTGGGCGTTTTCGACGAGGATGGCCGTCACCTTGCCCGAGCGCGGAGCCGGGATCTGGTTCATGGTCTTCATGGCTTCAACGATGAGAAGCGTCTGGCCTTCCTTGACCTGAGCGCCGACTTCAATGAAGTCGCGGGCACCCGGGGCCGGGGCGAGGTAGGCAGTGCCAACCATCGGCGAGGTCACGGCGTTCTTGTTGTCCTTGGCCGAAACGGCAGCAGCCACCGGAGCGGCAGCAACCGGGGCCGGAGCGGCGACAGGTGCGGCAACCGGAGCGTAGACCGGGGCGGCCGGAGCAACGACAACATTGCGGGAGACGCGGATACGCAGTTCGTCCTGCTCTACTTCGATTTCCGAAAGGTCGGTGTCGCGCAGAATGTTGGCGAGGTTGCGGATCAGTTCCTGATCAATGCCGGATTTCTTGTCTGCCATGAGAGACTCCCTGTTGTTCTTATCCCGTAATGGATTTGAGTGCGGAAAGCGCCAGCGTATAGCTCGCCGGGCCAAAACCGCAGATCATGCCCTTGGTGGCAGCCGCAATCATTGAGCGGTGCCGAAATTCCTCGCGCGCGTGGATGTTGGAGATGTGCACTTCCACCACCGGAACGGAAATCGCCCGGATGGCATCATGCAGCGCAATCGAGGTATGCGTATAGGCACCCGCATTGATGGCCACGCCGACGGCCTTTTCATCGGCCTCGTGCAGCCAGTCAACCAGCATGCCTTCATTATTGGATTGGCGGAAATCAACGGAAAAACCAAGATCACGCCCGGCGGCGATGCAATCGGCCTCAATATCCTTGAGCGTCTTGCCACCATAAATGCCCGGCTCGCGCTTGCCCAACATATTGAGATTGGGGCCGTTCAGCACGAAGACTGTTTTCATCATCAGCGGTTCCGTTAGCGACCACTACCTTGCACATCAATCGATTGAAGGCACAAGCAGTCGCGTTTCCTCCATGGTCCCTGCAACGCTGCAATCGGCAAAGCCGCGCAAGGTGCCGCAAGTTAGCGAACACCTATAGACCGCCCTGCCGCCAAGGAAAAGCCCTAAGCGGTAGTCGGCGGCCTGTCCACAGATGAAAGCTGATCAGCAGGTCGCTTTGCCGCAGCTGCGCAGGTTAGCGATCTTCGCATTGAACGCGTCCAGGCCATAGGCGCCGGGCAGAAGTTCGTCGCCGATAATGTAGGCCGGGGTGCCGTTGAAGCCGAGCTGCATGGCCAGCACATGCGTGGCCTGCTGCGTTTCGGTGTTCGGATTGGTCTTCATCGTCTCGCGCAGTTTCGCTTCGTCAATGCCGAGCGATACGGCGGCTTCGATGGCCTTTTCTTCGTTGGCGCGGCCGCGGCCACCCATGACCTTCAGGAAGAAGGGCGCGGACTTGTCCGGGGCGATCTTGTGAACGGCATCGGAAACTTTGTGAGCCGCATCCGAATCCGGGCCGAGCACCGGCCATTCCTTCAGGATGAAGCGAACATCATTGTTCTTGTCGAGAATGTCCTGCATCACCGAGAGGTTCTGTTTGCAGTAACCGCAATTGTAGTCGAAGAACTCGACAATCTCGATCTTGCCCTGCGGGTTGCCCATCACGATGTCGACCGGCGAATTGAAGATCAATTCCTTCTGGCCATCCAGCACCGACTTGGCCTGTTGATTGCGCTGGTCGTCCATCTTTTTCTGGTAGGCATCCTGAACTTCAAGGAGCACTTCAGGATTCTCGATCAGATACTGGCGAATGATCTCGCCCATTTCCTTCTTTTCGGAATCCGAAAACGCCGCGGCGGGCAGGGCGGAGCCGACAAGCGCCATGGCAAGGACCGGGGCTGCGACGGCGTGGGCAATTCTCTTCATGGCGTTCTACTCGTTCCGGGGCTGTTTGCGGCAGGAGGCAAGCGGCAAACCTAATTCAGTTGCAAGGGTGACGAAACAGCAAATAATTGCGCATCGCTCATTGTGAACACAGCCAGAATGCGGCAATTGTCGGGCCAAAATCCCGAATGCACAGCAACTGTTTGTGAGCGATGCATTTTCCCCAAAAGAGGATAATCAAGTGATAACGCCTTCCCGCCGCTCTGCCGTTGAACCTTTTCACGCGATGGACCTTCTGGCCGAGGCCACCAAGGAACGCGCGGCCGGCAAGCCGGTGATTTCGCTGGCCGTCGGACAGCCCTCGCATCCCGCTCCGACAGCGGCGCGGGCGGCCGCTGCCAAGGCGCTGGAAGATGGTCGCATTGGCTACACGGACGCACTTGGCCTGATGGCGCTGCGCGAAGGCATTGCCGCCCATTATGCCACGCGTCACGGCGTATCGATCGACCCGCAGCGTATCGCGGTCACGACCGGCTCTTCGGCGGGCTTCAATCTGGCCTTTCTGGCGCTCTTTGATGCGGGCGATCAGGTGGCGATTGCCCGTCCGGGCTATCCGGCCTATCGCGCCATTCTCGGGGCTCTGGGGCTGAAGGTTATTGAAATCGCCGTTGATGAAAGCACGGGCTTTACGTTAACGCCGGAAAGCCTTGAGGCCGCCGAGCGCGAAACCGGACAGCCGATCAAGGGCGTGTTGCTGGCAAGCCCGGCGAACCCGACCGGCACGGTCACGGGCAGGCTGCGGCTGAAAGCGCTCGCCGACTGGTGCTCGGCGAGGGGGGCAGCCTTCATCTCCGATGAAATCTATCACGGGCTGACATTTGCGGGCGAGGAGACGAGCGCGCTGGAATTCACCAACGACGTGGTCGTCATCAACTCCTTCTCTAAATATTATTGCATGACGGGCTGGCGTATCGGCTGGATGGTGCTGCCGGAAAACATGGTGCGCCCCATCGAATGCCTGGCGCAGAGCCTTTACATCTCGGCACCGGAACTGTCGCAGGTGGCGGCACTGGCCGCACTTGGTGCGACGCGGGAGCTCGATGTCTACCGTCAAGCCTATGCCGCCAATCGCGAGTTTCTGCTGAAGGCGCTGCCCGAGATCGGCCTGTCTTTGCTTTCGCCGATGGATGGCGCGTTCTACGCTTATGCCGATGTGAGCACCCTGACGAACGACTCCATGGGCTTTGCCAAGCGCATGCTGGCGGAAATTTCGGTGGCCGCGACCCCCGGCATGGATTTCGACCCGCTTGAGGGCCATCGCGCGCTGCGCCTTTCCTATGCGGGTTCGGAAGCGGAAATCCGCGAGGCCGTGCGGCGAATAGGCGAATGGCTGAAACGCTGAAATGAATCCATCTTCAGCGGGTTGGCGGCATTTGCGGAATCAATTTGCCAACCACATGAATCAAAGTCTGAACTGTGAGGTGCTGCAATGTCGCGATTGGGAGTGATCATTCTTTGGGTGGCGTCGATGGCCGTCTTCGCCGGAACCGTGATCTATGGCGCTGAACACCCCGAGGCCCGGGCGCTCGGCACCCAGACCGGCTCGGTCTTCTATTCGGTCGTCGCGATGATGTCGCTGATCTTGGTGGTTGCGCTGGGCTTCGTGGTCTTCGCCTCGTTCTTCGTGCAGATGCTTGTCTCGCGCTACGGCGTGGATGAAATCGTCAAGCGCACGGGTGTCCCGCCGTCCTTTCTGCTGTGGACCGAACTTCGCAAGGAATTTGAGGAATCGGCCCGCAAGCGCGCCGAAATGAATGACTTCTTCCGGCGCAAATAAGTCCTGAGCCGTTCTCGTTCGACAAACAATAAGGCCGCCCGAAGGCGGCCTTTTTCATGTGTGGATGGACGAGATCAAAGGAACCCGCGGCGCTGCCACCAACCCGCCTTGCGCGGCTTGTTCGGATCGTCTTCACCGCCCTCGGTCGGGCTGGACGACTTAACGACCGGCGCGGACGACACGATATTCTCACCGCGATTACCGCGATTGGCCTTGGCGGCATCGTCCGCCGAGGTCTCTTCGGCAGGCACCTCTTCAACCGGCGCGACGTCAGCCGGGGCCTCGACCTCGATGGTGACGGACGCGGCTTCTTCGAGGCTGGCCTCGATAGCCGTTTCGGCAACCTCTTCAATCATAGGCTCTTCGACCGGCGATACGGCGACCTTGGCCTTGCGGCTGCGGCGCGGCTTGGGTGCCGGTTCCGACGTCGCCGATTCGATCGCTTCCTGTGCCGAAGCCGGCTGAGGGGTGACCTCAGAGACGGCCTCGATCATTTCGCCTTCGGTGACGACTTCGCCAGCGGCTTCGGCTTCCGTAACGGCTTCGCCGCTTTCCTCGCCTTCGGCGGCATCTTCGCCTTCACCCGGCTCAGAACCTTCTGCGCCTTCGGCCCCGTCAACACCGTTGCGGTTGCGACGGCCACCACGCTTGCCGCGACGGCGGCGCTTGCGCTTCTGGCTGTCGTCCTTGTCACCGGCGGCCACGGCATCCGTATCGGAGCCTTCGCCTTCGCCCTCGTCTTCATCACCGTCAGCATCGCTGCCCTCGGCATCACCCTCGGACGAGGGGCCGTTTTCGGAACCGTTCATTTCACCGTTGCGGTTGCGACGACGACGGCGGCGCTTGCGCTTGCGACCCTGCTGGTCATCGCCGCTGGCAGTGCCTTCAGCCGGGGCGGCAGACGCCGCGCGGGCAACCGGAACGTCATCCTCTTCCTCATCCGTCTCCTCCGGAACGAAGTCATCTTCGTCCTCGATGATCTGGATCGGCTGGAACAGGCTTTCAACCTTCACCGGGTTTTCAACCGGCTCGCCCTTGTCGATGGCGAAATGCTGCGAGCCGATCCCGTCATCGGTTTCGATGAAGATCGCCACGCCGAAGCGCTTTTCGTAATCAACAATGGTGCCGCGCTTGTGGTTGAGCAGATAGAGCGCCGTTTCCGGCGTCGTGCGCACGATAATGTCATGCGTCGTGTTCTTGAGCAGGAATTCCTCGATCCCGCGCAGAACATGCAGCGCCACCGAGGACTGCGAACGCACATGGCCGGTGCCACCGCAATGAGCGCAGATCTGCGTCGTCGATTCGAGAACCGAGGCGCGGATGCGCTGGCGCGACATTTCCAGAAGGCCGAAATGCGAGATACGACCGACCTGAATGCGGGCGCGGTCATTCTTCAGGCAATCCTTCAGCTTCTTCTCGACAGCGCGGTTATTGCGCTTTTCTTCCATGTCGATGAAGTCGATGACGATCAGGCCGGCAAGGTCGCGCAGGCGAAGCTGGCGCGCCACTTCTTCGGCGGCCTCAAGGTTCGTCTGCAGCGCGGTATCCTCAATCGAGTGCTCGCGGGTCGAACGGCCCGAGTTCACGTCAATCGCCACCAGCGCTTCCGTCTGGTTGATGATGAGGTAGCCGCCGGACTTCAGCGTCACCTGCGGCTGCAGCATCCGGTCAAGCTGGGCTTCAATGCCGGAGCGCGAGAAGATCGGGTGAATGTCGCGGTAGGGCTGAACCACCTTGGCGTGGCTCGGCATCAGCATCTTCATGAAGTCTTTCGCTTCACGATAGCCGTCCTCACCCGCAACGATGACCTCGCTGATATCCTTGTTGTAAAGGTCGCGGATCGAACGCTTGATGAGCGAGCCTTCTTCGTACACGAGGCACGGCGCGGTGGAGTTCAGCGTCAGCGTGCGGACGTTTTCCCAAAGGCGCATCAGATATTCGAAGTCGCGCTTGATCTCGACCTTGGTGCGGTTGGCACCGGCGGTGCGAAGAATCACGCCCATACCCTGCGGCACTTCAAGGCCACGGGCGATTTCCTTCAGGCGCTTGCGGTCCTGCGGGTTGGTGATCTTGCGGGAAATGCCGCCGCCGCGTGCCGTGTTCGGCATCAAAACGGAATAGCGACCGGCCAGCGACAGGTAGGTCGTCAGCGCTGCGCCCTTGTTGCCGCGCTCTTCCTTGGCCACCTGCACCAGAAGGATCTGGCGACGCTTGATGACTTCCTGAATGCGGTACTGCTTGCGCGGCTTGCCACGCGAGGCGCGGTCCGGAACCTCTTCCATGGCGTCTTCGGCGCCCACGGATTCGATCACTTCCTTCTCGTGCGGGCCGTCATCGTCGTCGTCATCATCGCTGGAATTGTCGTGACCGGCATCGGCTTCTTCGGAAATCGTGTCGGCATCGACCATGGCAGCCATGCTGCCACCTGGACCTTCGTCGCCTTCAGAAGCGGTCTCGTCAGCAACTGCGTCGCTCTTCTTGGCGCGAGCCCGCGTGCGGCGCGGCTTCTTGGCCTTGGCCGGAGCGGCTTCGCCCGAGGCTTCGTCATTGCTGACGCCCTCAACGCTGCCCTCGATCACCTCGACGACGCTTTCCTCTTCCTTGACTTCGATAACACCAGCCTCGACCGGCTCGTTGTCGTCGTCATGGTCGTGGTCGTCACGGCGGTGCTGCTCGGCTTCGGCGCGCAGCAGGGCCTGACGGTCCGCCAGCGGGATCTGGTAGTAATCCGGGTGGATTTCCGAAAAAGCCAGAAAACCGTGGCGATTGCCACCGTAGTCAACGAAAGCGGCCTGTAGCGACGGCTCAACACGCGTCACTTTTGCCAGGTAGATGTTGCCGCGAATCTGCTTCTTGTGTTCGGATTCGAAGTCGAATTCTTCTATCCGGTTGCCACGGACAACAACGACGCGCGTCTCCTCGGAATGGGAGGCGTCGATAAGCATTTTATCTGCCATTGAAAATGTGCTCCTCGACACGAGGAAACGAGAACGGGCCTGCCGCTTGGAGCGACTGGCCCGCTGAAATCATTTGCCATCGTGCCGGATAAAGAATGCCCCGCCGGTCGCGCATTTGTTGATAGCGGAAACAAAGCGGGCCGGATGGATGCCACCCTGCCTGTCGCCGTTTCTAACAAGTTCCGCTCTGCCAACATCAAGGACCAGACGAGAGATGATGACGAAAGACCCCGTTTGCCGGGGCCCGATGAAATGCTCCCTCGGGAGCGTGGACGGTTACCCGTCCTGAAGATTTTCCGGCCACCGCCGGCTTGCGATCGTGCATGCGGTCGAAGTCCTTTGACGTCGGATGAGGGGCGGATTGCGGGCGCCAGGGCCTCGTCCTGTTGGCAGCCTGCCGTTTCCTCTATCCCGTCGGTACTTTAACCTAAGTTTGCCTTGTAAGTTTTATCCGTATGAAACGCAAGGGAAAAGCCGCCTTGCCATATTATTGATAAAATTGGCAGGCCTAACGATTCGAAGGCATTTTCGGTCGCATGCGGCTAAAACGGGGCTTGTCGGCAGCGCAAACCTCAATATGGATGCAGCGCGGACGGGGATTCTTGAGGCCGGGCGATTGTTTTGGCGCAAAGCGGCAAGAAGGGATGGGAATGCATTTTTCGGCGAAGGTGGCGAAATCGAAGGGACGGGCTCGGTCGGTTGGCTATCTGCTGCGAATCGCTGCTGTTGCTCTCATCGCGCTTCAGGCGTGGCCGGGTCCCGCACGGGCCACCTCGGTGGACGTGGCAAAACCGCTCACGGCTTCGGATGCGCGCATCGCAGGCGACCGGGTTCGCACCCGTGTCGTGTTCGAGTTCGACCGGGATTTCGCTTTCTCGACCCATTATGTCACGCGCCCGGATCGCATCATCATCGATCTTCCCGCCGCCAACTTCTCGCTCCCAGTGGATTCGCTGAAAGGGGCAGGGCTCTTTCAGGACATTCGCTACGGCACGATGGATGAAGACAGCGCCCGCATCGTGCTCACCGCAACGAAACCGGCACGCCTGCTCTCCGCCGAGGTCTTGCCGAATGAAGACGGCAAGGGCTATCGTCTGACCCTTGAGGCGGAAGCGGTCTCCGCAGCGGACTATGCAAAGCTCGTGGCCGAGCAAAGCTGGACGGCGTCCGGTAAGGGCGACCGCATCAACACGCCCGCACCGTCTGGAACGACGACACCGGCGGATGGCCGCTTCGTGGTCGCTGTCGATGCCGGGCACGGTGGCATTGATGCCGGGGCCAGTGGCGTAACAACCGGCAAGCCCGAGAAAGAAATCACCCTGGCTGCCGCGCGCGATCTCGTTGAACGGCTCAACAAGGAAGAGGGGATACGCGCTTTTCTGACCCGTGACGGCGATGAGTTTCTCTCGCTTTCGGAGCGCGTCAACATTGCCCGCCAGCATCAGGCCCAGCTCTTTGTGTCGCTGCATGCCGATATGTTGAAGCAGAAGGATATCCGCGGCGCGACGGTCTACACGATTTCGGACAAGGCGTCTGACCGTATGGCTGATGATCTGGCCCACCGCGAAAACCTCTCGGACGAGGTGGCAGGCGTCAGCCTTCAGGATGCGCCCTCCGGTGTGGCCGACATTCTTCTGGACCTGACACGGCGCGAAACGCAGGCTTTTTCCGTCGCGATGGCGCGTACGGTCGTCTCATCGTTTGAAGGGCAGGTGGGGTTGATCAACAATCCGCACCGCTATGCCGGTTTCCGGGTGCTGCAGGCCCATGACATTCCCTCGGTGCTGCTGGAACTCGGCTTCCTGTCCAATCCGGAGGACGAAAAGCTCTTGCTGGACGAGGCGTGGCGCAAGAAAGTTGCCGACCTTCTGGCCGCCGCCGTGGCGCGCTACAAGGCGGGTGCCATACCCAATGGCGGCTGATGAAAACGGTGGAAGACTGGTCAAAACCGCCAGCCGTCCTAATTTCCTCACATTATAGGGTTTGGAAGAGCGCATGCTATGGGTCATGAACAGACACGTCCACGCTTTTAGGCCAAGGAGTGCGTTGATGGCTTGCCATTCCGGTTGCGTCGTGCAAAACGCCCCGACTGGTAGTAGGATTGTGCTTAATCGCTGGGCGGGGATTCGGTCGAGACCATGATCAGATTGATTGGATATTTCTTCGGGCTGGCCAGCGTCCTGTTTCTCTGCATTGCAGCAGGCGTGGCAGCGTATCTGGCAAACGTCATGCGCGATCTGCCGGATTACGAGGTCCTGAGCGCTTACGCTCCGCCGGTCACCACGCGTTTTCACGCTGGTAACGGTGAGTTGATGGCGGAATACGCCAAGGAAAAGCGTCTGTTCCTGCCGATCCAGGCCATTCCGGATCGCGTCAAGGCCGCGTTCATCGCCGCAGAAGACAAGAACTTCTACACCCATCCGGGCGTCGACGTTCAGGGTCTGGCCCGCGCCATGGTCAATAACCTGCAGAATATCGGTTCGGATCGTCGCCCGGAAGGCGCTTCGACGATCACCCAGCAGGTGGCCAAGAACTTCCTTCTGACGGCTGACCAGACCTATTCCCGTAAGGTGAAGGAAGCGATCCTCTCCTTCCGCATCGAGCGCACCTATTCCAAGGACAAGATTCTCGAACTTTATCTCAACGAGATTTTCTTCGGTCAGAACGCCTACGGCATTGCCAGCGCCGCACTCACCTATTTCAACAAGTCGGTGACGGAACTGACCATTGCGGAGACGGCCTATCTGGGCGGTCTCCCCAAGGGACCGAACAATTATCATCCCTTCCGCCGCACGGAGCAGGCGCTGACACGCCGCAACTACGTGATCGACCGTATGGCCGAGGATGGCTATATCACGCAGGAAGAGGCGGCAGACGCCAAGAAGCAGCCCTTGGGCGTCAATATGCGCCGCAGTGGGCCGACCTTGGCCGCATCCGAGTATTTTGCCGAAGAGGTCCGCCGTCAGATTATGGACCGCTATGGCGAAAAGGCCCTCTACGAAGGCGGTCTGTCCGTGCGCACGTCGCTCGACCCGCGCATTCAGGCCATCGCCCGCAAGGTTCTGCAGGACGGGCTGATTGAATATGACGAGCGTCGCGGTTTCCGTGGCCCGGTCACCCGTCTCGATGGCACGAAGGAATGGGGCGAGGCGCTGGCTGACGTTCCGTCTTTGCGTGACGTTCCGGAATGGCGTCTGGCCGTCGTTCGCGGTGTGACCGCTGATCGCGCCGAAATCGGCCTGCAGTCAGCGCGCGATGCCAGCGGCAAGCTTCCGCCGGAGCGTGAAACCGGCGTGATCTTGGCCGAAAACATGCGTTGGGCCTATCGCCAGAGCAACGGCAAGTCGGCCAAGTCGCCGGAAGGCGTGCTGAACATCGGCGATGTTGTCTTTGTCGAGGATATCGGCAAGGGCAGCGGCAAGTGGCGTCTACGCCAGATCCCGAAGGTGCAGGGCGGCCTTGTGGCCATGGACCCGCACACGGGCCGCGTCGTGGCCATGGCGGGCGGCTTCTCCTTCGCCCAGTCCGAATTCAACCGTGCAACGCAGGCCATGCGTCAGCCGGGGTCGTCGTTCAAGCCCTTCGTTTACGCTGCGGCCCTTGATAACGGCTACACACCCGCATCGGTCATCATGGATGCACCGCTTGAGATCGTCTCCGGCGGGCAGGTCTGGCGTCCGGAAAACTACGGTGGTGAATCTGCCGGCCCCTCGACGCTGCGTCTCGGCATTGAAAAGTCGCGCAACCTCATGACGGTTCGCCTTGCTCAGGACATGGGCATGGGTCTGGTGGCCGAATATGCCGAGCGCTTCGGCATTTACGACAAGATGATGCCGGTTCTGGCCATGTCGCTCGGTTCGGGCGAAACGACGGTCATGCGCATGGTCTCGGCCTATGCCGTGCTCGCCAATGGCGGCAAGCAGATCAAGCCGACGGTGATCGACCGCATTCAGGACCGCTACGGCAAGACAATCTTCCGTCATGAAGAGCGCACCTGCGAGGGGTGCAATGCGGCGTCATGGACGGGGCAGGACGAGCCGAACATCGTCGATACGCGTGAGCAGGTTCTCGATCCGATGACCGCTTACCAGATCACCTCGATGATGCAGGGCGTGATCCAGCGCGGTACGGCCGCTGGCAAGATCAATCTTGACCGCGACGTGGCAGGCAAGACCGGCACGACCAATGATGAAAAGGACGCGTGGTTCGTCGGCTATACGCCCGAACTCGTGGCGGGCCTTTATCTCGGTTACGACACGCCGACGCCGCTTGGACGCGGTGCAACGGGCGGTTCTCTGGCCTCACCGATGTTCAATGATTTCATGCAGGGTGCACTCAAGGGCACGCCGCCGTCGAAGTTTATTGTGCCGGAAGGCATGGTCATGATCCCGGTTAACCGCAAAACCGGCATGCAGGCCAATCCGGGCGATCCGGATACGATCATGGAAGCCTTCAAGCCCGGCACCGGCCCGGCAGACAGCTTCACGGTCATCGGCATGGAAGGCACGCTGGCGCCGGAAGAAATTCTGCGCACCTCGCCGCAGGCGCGTCAGGCCGTCGAATCCGGCCCCGGCGGACTGTTCTGATAATTGCAAATGTGAAGTGTTAGGACCAATCGACATTCAGGTTTCGGGCGTGGCGCGAGCGTGATTTTGTTTCTGAACAGGAGGAAAGGCCGCCGTGGAGCATGACTCCACAAGGGCTTTTCGACGCATTCAGGGGCAAAATCCGCCGCGTCCCTTCGGGATATGGTGAAAATCGCCCATTTCGGCGTCGCAAATCCTCGATGGATATTCGATCCATCTTCGGTTTCGCTCCTGGAACTGAACGATTTTCTCTCATACCACGCTTCAAATCCTGCATGTCGATTGGTCCTAGGGCCGCGGGCGGGGTTTACATCCTCGCCCGTCGCTTTTATGGACGAGCCTTTCCGATCATAGGAAGAATGGAACCATGCGAGCTGAAATCGTAAATGTAACTGATGAAATCAAGCAGGCCATAAGCCTGCTGAGGAGGCATCTTTGACTGGGACCAGGCGATAAGACGACTGGACTGGTTGAACAACAAGGCAGAGGACCCGAACCTCTGGAACAATGCCACCGAAGCCCAAAATCTGATGCGCGAGCGCCAGCAGCTGGAGGATTCGATCTCCGGCGTGCGTTCGCTCGAACAGCAGATGAACGACAATGTCGAATTGATCGAAATGGGTGAGGAAGAGGGTGACGCGGATGTTGTCACCGATGCCGAGAATGCGCTGAAGGCGCTGCGCACGGAAGCCAACCGCCGCCAGGTGGAGGCGATGCTTTCGGGCGAGGCCGACGCCAACGACACCTATGTCGAAGTCCACTCGGGCGCAGGCGGCACGGAAAGCCAGGATTGGGCGAGCATGCTCTTGCGCATGTACACCCGCTGGGCGGAACGGTCCGGCTTCAAGGTGGAGCTGCTGGAAGTCAGTGATGGCGAAGAAGCGGGCATCAAGTCTGCGACGATCCTCGTCAAGGGCCACAATGCCTATGGCTGGATGAAAACCGAATCGGGCGTGCATCGTCTGGTGCGCATCTCGCCCTATGATTCGAACGCGCGTCGCCACACCTCGTTCTCGTCCATCTGGGTGTTCCCGGTGGTCGATGACTCGATCCAGATCGAAGTCAACGAAAGCGATTGCCGCATCGATACCTACCGCTCGTCGGGTGCCGGCGGTCAGCACGTCAACACCACCGACTCGGCCGTGCGTATCACGCATATTCCGAGCGGTATTGTCGTGGCCTGCCAGCAGGAGCGTTCACAGCACAAGAACCGCGCCAAGGCGTGGGACATGCTGCGTGCGCGCCTCTATGAAGCCGAGTTGAAGAAGCGCGAAGAGGCCGCGAACGCCGAAGCCGCATCGAAAACCGATATCGGCTGGGGGCACCAGATCCGTTCTTACGTTCTGCAGCCTTATCAGCTGGTCAAGGACCTGCGCACCGGCGTGGAAAGTACCGCACCGGGCGACGTTCTGGATGGGGATCTGAACGAGTTCATGGAAGCAGCCCTTGCCCACCGCATCAGCGGCAAGGCCGATGCCTCCGTGGCGGATCTCGATTGAGAAAGCCTTCCGATTGAAGATGAAAAGCCCGGCTATGCCGGGCTTTTTTTAGAGCATCACGAGGGCGGCGATGGCGAACACGGCATATCCGATGAGGAAGACCGTGAAGCCGGAAAAGACCGAGCCAACCCAGCCGAAGCGCGACTGTCTGCGAAAAAACAGCGTCTCAACGGTGATCAGCCAGATGACCGAGACGAGCAGCGCCAGCCCCGCCCACAGGTCGCCGCGAGAGGCGAGGGTGAGGCAGGGCGAAGTGATGAGCGCAAAGGGTGCCATGATGTAGCATTGCTGCAGAAACGGCTTTTTGAGCGTGTTGCGGTCCACTTCGCCGGGCGTGAAAAGATCATGGATCAGCGCACCGGCAATCGGAAATGCGGTGAAGACGATCATGCGGAACATCACCAGCGTCACCCAGCTGTCGGTGATCGCCTTGCCGAGCCGCGTGGCGCTGATGATCAGAACTTCCGCTTCGGTGAAAGGCACCGTCAGAACGCCAATGGTCAACGCGAGGAGAAGGAAGAGGGTCGGGCGCATGGCTGCAGCAAAGGCAACCGTCTCGTCCTTTTCCGTTTCCGCCGCGACATAATCCATCATCCGGACCGGATTGATGATGACGCGATAAATGGTGAGCGGAAAGAACAGCACCCACGACATCAATTCGTAGGCAAACTGTTCGATAGCCTTCATGGCTCCGAGAAAATCCATGCAAACCTCGGCGATGTCGCGCCCTCATGACGCGATGGAAGAAGGAATACGGGAATCAGGTAGCGAACTGTTCGGCCAGAATGCGGTCGGACCAGGAGCGGTTGCGGTCCGAAAGAAGACGCGCGGTCGAATCGCGTGCCTGCTGGATTTCCACCTTGCGCACGGACTTCACTTCCTGATGGTCCGCGACCGCATTGACCGGACGCTTTTCCGGCTCCAGCACGTGGACTTCCACCACGGCGCTATCCGGCAAAAGCGCACCGCGCCAGCGCCGCGGCCTGAAGGGGCTGACGGGCGTCATGGCCAGAAGCGGAGCCTCGAAAGGCAGGATCGGGCCGTGCGCCGAAAAATTATAGGCCGTTGAGCCAACCGGCGTGGCGACCATCAAGCCGTCGCAACTCAGCTCCTCCAGCCGCTCCCGGCCATCCACCATCACGCGAAGCTTGGCGGCCTGATAGGATTGGCGAAACAGCGAGACCTCGTTGATGGCCAGTGCCGAACTGACATCGTCATTCTCATCCGTCGTGACCATGCGCAGCGGATGGAAGCGGTTTTCGATGGAAGCGGCGATGCGCTCTTCCAGATCGTCGATCGAGAAATCATTCATCAGAAAACCGACCGAACCACGGTTCATGCCATAGACACGCTTGTCGCTGTTCATCGTGCCGTGCAGCGTTTGCAGCATGAAGCCGTCACCGCCGAGTGCCACGACGATATCGGCATCCTCGGGACTGGTATTGCCATAGCGAGCCACGAGTTCACGCAAGGCGTCCTGCGCTTCAGGCGCTGCCGAGGCCACAAAGGCAATGGTACTGAACGACTGAGGCATGCACGACTTCCCGATCACACTGGCTGGCGCACCATTCGTCACTGCGAAAAGAGGCAGGATGGTTGCGATGCGCGGGCGCTGTAACGGTTATGGCAATCCTGCCGGACACTCAAGCCGATTCGCCCACCGGCGCACCAAATCCGGAATCGCATGGTGAATCCTGCCTCATATTTTTCGTTTTACACCACCGCCGAATATGCTACTTGGCCTCCAAAGTGCCCTTGTAGCTCAGTTGGTAGAGCAGCGGTTTTGTAAACCGAAGGTCGCGGGTTCAAGTCCTGCCGGGGGCACCATTTTCCCCAATCCATAAGCGCGCAATGAATGATGGTCGGCCCGGTATCCGGGAAGTCTGGCAAAAGCCCATGCGCTGGAAAACGCTTCATGATCTACGTTGATGCCGATGCATGCCCGGTCAAGGCCGAAATTCTGAAAGTCGCCGAGCGACATGCCCAAAAGGTCACCTTCGTCGCCAATTCAGGGCTTCGCCCCTCGCGTGATCCGATGGTGACCAATGTCATCGTTTCGGCAGGCTTTGACGCTGCCGATGACTGGATTGCTGAACGCGCCGGGGCGGGCGATATCGTCGTGACGGCGGATGTGCCGCTGGCGGGGCGTTGTGTGGCCGCCGGTGCCTTTGTCTGCGGACCGACGGGGCGTCTGTTTGATCAAACGAACATCGGCATGGCAACCGCCATGCGCAACCTCAACCAGCACCTTCGCGAAACTGGCGAAAGCAAGGGCTATAACGCCGCTTTCTCGCCGAAAGACCGCTCGCGTTTTCTGGAAACGATGGAACTTCTCTGCCGACGCCTGACATGAAAATGGCGCGAAACGATGCCCGTCCCGCGCCATTCCGGTCATTTATGCAGTAAGCTTACTTGGCTGCTGAGAGCCCAGCGGCAATCGCATCCTTCAGCGCCATACGGCGGCGGCGAAGGCCCTGTTCAGCTTCTTCGCTCAAGAGGTCGACGCGCGTTTCGCTGCGATGAATCTGGTCATTGACCTCGTCATACTCCTGAAGAAGCTTGGCAAAGCGCGTGTCCGAAACCTTCAGGCTGTGGATGGCGTCGAGTTGGCTGGGAAACTCTTCGGCGAGGGTGTGAGGGGTGTTGGACAATGTTTCCTCCTTCGTTTTGTTCATGCCGATCATAGGAGCGGTGAACCGCCTGCGGCTTTGATCGAAGTCAAAAAGATGCACCGCATTCGCAGGAATACGGTGCATCGCAAACAGGATCGAATCGAGGTCATTTACCCTGGCGGGACAGATGCTGTTTGGCCGCGTAAAGCGAGATCGCGCAGGCGTTGGAAACGTTGAGCGACTTGATGGCGCCCGGCATGTCCAGACGCGCCAGTGCCGTCACGGTCTCGCGCGTTTTCTGGCGAAGCCCCTTGCCCTCGGAGCCGAGAACAAGGGCGATCTTGTCGCCGGAGAAGGTTGGCTCCAGTGGTTGCGGCCCCTCCGAATCTAGGCCGATGGACTGGAAGCCAAGGCGGTGCAGTTCTTCCAGCGTATCGGCCAGATTGCCCGCCTGAATATAGGGGATGAGTTCCAGCGCGCCGGAGGCCGACTTGGCAAGCACGCCCGATTCGGTCGGGCTGTGGCGCTGCGTGGTGATCACCGCGCCGGCATCAAACGCAACTGCCGAACGCATGATCGCGCCGACATTATGCGGGTCCGTCACCTGATCGAGCACCAGAAGCAGCGGGCTGTCCTTCAAGGCGTCAAGACGACGAACGGGCAGGGGACGCGTTTCCAGCATCACGCCCTGATGGATGGCATCGGGACCGAGAAAGCGGTCGATATCCTGCGGCGTGACCAGTTCCACTGGTACGCCAATATTTTGGCCTTCCTCGATGCCAAGCCGCGCCAGCGCGTTGCGCGTCACCGAAAGCTTGATCAGCTTGCGGGCCGGGTTGTCGAGTGCGGCGCGCACCGTGTGCAGGCCGTACAGGAAAACCTGTTCCGGCTGGAGTTGCGGCGGCTTGAAATTCTCCTTGCCCTGACGCGGATTGCGTCCCATGGGCGGGGTTGGAATTTCGCCACGCTCACGCTTGGCATCCCTCACGTTGCGCCGAAGCGTTGCGTAATGGGTGTCGCGGGCGGATTTGTCGTTGTTCTTGTCCTTGCTCATGCAGGTCTTATAGCCACAAGCGATCCTCGGGCATAGGGGGAGGCGAAAGCCGCTTGAAAAGGCGAAGGAAAATTTTTCGGTTTTTTTCCACACAGGTCGTGTTGACATCGCGCTAAGGGGCAGTCATATAGCCGCCGCAGATGACGAACGGCCTGCCGCTTCGCATCTGATCTGGCTTCGATCCGGACGGAAAACTGGAGGGATGCCCGAGTGGTTAAAGGGGACGGACTGTAAATCCGTTGGCTCAGCCTACGTTGGTTCAAATCCAACTCCCTCCACCATTCCGCATCGGATCGAACATCGACCGCGGGTATAGCTCAATGGTAGAGCAGCAGCCTTCCAAGCTGAATACGCGGGTTCGATTCCCGCTACCCGCTCCACTTTCGAACCCTTCTTAAAAATTTGTCACGCTTGTTTCGCGTCCGCCGGGTATTGCGTTCCCGGGTTCGCTGAATGGGTTTGTTCGCCGTGTCGCGTCACGCCGCATTGGTGTACGCCAAGCGTAATTAAGTCTTGCGCATTGCGCGCGAAAGCCTTAAACGGCCAAACCAAACCGGTTCGCCGGGTCGGTAACCTTACGGATCACAGGAAGATTACAATGGCAAAGAGCAAGTTTGAGCGCAATAAGCCTCACGTTAACATTGGCACGATTGGTCACGTTGACCACGGCAAGACGTCTCTGACGGCAGCGATCACGAAGTTCTTCGGCGAGTTCAAGGCGTAT
>Ga0209794_1000639_pt1 | contig 43257 bp, 35 predicted proteins | sample EBPBio232013_DNA_FD_185869 | JGI IMG/M metagenome (GOLD analysis project Ga0209794, IMG submission 185869) | Wastewater treatment Type I Accumulibacter community from EBPR Bioreactor in Madison, WI, USA - Reactor 1_5/23/2013_ DNA (SPAdes)... | ecosystem: Engineered > Bioreactor > EBPR >... | reverse complement strand
GCAGGTGGCCTTTGGGAAAGCGAGGGCCGCCCGCAATCAGGACAGGATTCTGGGCATAGATTTGGAGCGCAGCCGATGAGTAAGAATATCGTCGTCTTTTCAGATGGTACCGGCCAAGATGGCGGCGTGCGTCCCGAACAGCGTATGAGCAACGTCTACAAGCTCTATCGCGCATGCCGTGTCGGGCCTGAAAGCGGCATCGACCCTCGCGAGCAGGTCGCATTCTACGATGCAGGACTTGGCACTGACGATGGCTCTACGGCGCTGACAGCGCCGATGCGCTCCCTGCAGAAGTTGCTCGGCTCGGTAACCGGACGTGGCGTCACAACCAATATCGCCGAGTGCTACACATTCATCATCAACCACTACCAGCCGGGTGATCGCATATTCCTGGTCGGCTTCAGCCGGGGCGCCTATACGGTCCGCGCGGTTGCCGACCTGATCCGCTTGTGCGGCATTCCAACGAGAATGCCATCTGGGCCGCTTCCCGTCTTCCGGCGTTCCATCGATGATATCGCACAGGAAGCGGTCAATGATGTGCTCGAGCATGGTGCCGGACATCCGCGTGAGAAGTTTGAGGACGAGCGCGAAGAACTCGCGCGCCGGTTCCGGGACAAATACGGCTCTCACCACGAGAGTGGCGAGGAATTCCGGTCGAATGCTGCGCCATATTTCATTGGCGTGTTCGACACGGTCGCCTCGCTCGGCGCGAAAGGTCTCAGGCGTTGGCTGATCCAAGCTGGTGTCGGGGTATTCTATGCGCTCTTTCTCGCCTTCGTGAGCGCCCTTCCAAGTGCCGCGCTCGCCGCCATACTGTTTGCGGCCTTCGACTGGCCTTTCTGGCCGGCGACCTCCATCATCTTGGCACTCGCTGTGACAGGTATCGGTGGCTGGCTTTTATGGCAGCGCGACCGTCTTTACCGGAAAATCATGCGGGATTTCCCAAACAAGGGAGATATTTCTCGCCATCGTGCGGAGTGGAAAGGCGAGCATTTCAATCGGCTCCTAAGCCGCTTTGTGACCTTTGCTCGGGCAGCCAATGCGATCGACGAGACACGGGCAGACTTTATGAGATTGCCATGGGGGCCTAGCAAACGGGTTGCCTTTGATGCCGAGATCGATGGTTATCAGCGTTTCGTCCAGCTCTGGTTCGCGGGCAATCACTCCGACATTGGAGGCAGCTATCCCGAGGCGGAATCACGGCTGTCCGACATTGCATTGAAATGGATGGTGGAAGAGGCAACGAAAATCCCGAACGGCCTCAAGGTCGATGGCTTGCGCTCGCCAGGAGACGCGACATCCAATCCGAAGCTGCGTGTGTTTCCGGCGAGCGACGGGCTTCAGCACTGTGAGATCGCCGGTATGCGAGACACGCTGGATCGTTTGAAGCCAACGTTGCTGGCTAGGCTGATGTCATCAAAAAACTGGGCAATCAAAATCCGAGAAATCGATCCCGAAGCACCAATCCACCCAAGTGTCGCAGAACGCTTCGAGTTGGCTTCTGCACCAAAGTGCGACGGATCTGGCCCTTATCGCCCAGAAGCCCTTCGAAACCACAAGCAATTCCGTCACTACTACGGCGAGGATTGATATGGTCATCAACTTGTTCAAGCGCCGCGAACATAGTCGGCGCACACCTTCCGGCCGCACGGCGTACGTACGCGCTACAATGGTGAGTTCCTCCGAAATAGAGAAAAAGCTGAAAAAGCGGAAACCTCGCCCCTGTCCTGTTTGCGGCAAGCCGATCCTGACGACCAGAATGCGAGGCGGTGGAATGGTACATTTCAACGGCGCAGAGGGTCTCACGAACATCAAACACGCCTGCCTGCACATCGGAGACGGTCTAGGCCGACGTCGAGGCGTGGATATGAACGACTTGTTCGATCCAGCCTCGGAATAGATCCGGTTCAATTTCTCGGGGCTGCATATGAACAAATGCACACTGCCCTGGCCCTCCGGCTCGCTTGAGCGCAATCTAGCCAGCGGGAGCTGCTGTTTTGCCCGGGATCGGGTGTTTACTGGTCTCTCATAAAGCGGGTTGCCACTTATCAGCCAAAGTAGTATAGACCATACTAGTCCACTTATGGAGGTATGTGATGTGGTCGGTCGCTGAAGCCAAGGCTCAACTCTCCGAGGTCCTGCGCAAGGCGCGCGGTGGATCACCTCAGGTGATCGGCACGCAGGATCCTTGCGTAGTCGTTTCCCTCGAGACCTATCAGAACCGCCTCGCCGATGCCGATCACGACGGCAAATGGCTGATCGATATGTCTTCGCGACTCGGTCTTGATATCCCCCTGCCCTCGCGGCGAGAGGATCGTGCTGATCCGGTGTTTGGCGAGTGAGCATGGACGCATCTTACCTGCTCGACACCAACGTCGTGTCAGAACTCGCCCGGAAGAGCCCGGATCCGGGTGTCGTCGCATTTATCGCCGAACAGTCCAGGCTTCAGGTCAGCACAATCCTGTTCCACGAGCTGACTTATGGCCTCGAAACGGCCAATCCGGAGCAGAAGCCGCGTCTCACGATCTTTGTCGCTGGTCTCCGGGAACGCTTCGGAAAATCCGCTATCCCGGTCGACCTCGAGATCGCGGAAACCGCAGGACGGTTGCGGGCTTTTGAGAAAGCCAATGGACGGATTCTCACCGTCGCCGATTCCATGATGGCGGCTACCGCCGTGGTTCGGGATCTCACACTCGTCACCCGGAACGTGAAGGACTTCGAGACCCTCGGCCTGAAACTCATCAACCCGTTCAGCAGCTGAATATACTCTCAATCTGGCCCTCAGGCTCGCTACAGCGCAACCTGACCAGCGCGCTTCGCATTCGGGCCTGCCCCAGCGTGAACTTGGCCCACCGGTGCGGTTGAGATTTCCGGGCATTGTCGAGAGGCCGCGCATTTCAATCGCCGGCATCACGTCAGCCCTTTCCCGCCCCTCATGACCTTCAGTTTGGTGCCGATCAGCGCCATCAGGATAGGTCCGACGGAGAATTGCCCCTCGCGCTTTTTCTCGGTGAGCGCGCGGAGATAGCCCCCGGGGAACCGCACCTCGTCGCCCTTCTGCAAGATCGCAGCAACGACGATCGAGGCATCCACCTGCCCCATGGTTTCGACGGCATCGCGCCAAGCATCGGGCGAGATCCCGAGCATAGCCCGCACCAGCTCCGCCGCCTTCAGGAACTCGGGCCAGTTCGGCGGGGGATTCACCTCGCTTTCCCGGCCGGTGATGTAATCGAGGATATCCGGGCAGGCCTCGATCACCATCGGCAGTGGCGTCCCGAGGCTCGGGCGGGATGGCCCGGTTGAGGCCGCCTCGCCGTGCCTCGCCTGTCCCGCTTGAGCAGAACCAAGTGTCTCAGGCTCGGGCTGGCGCTCGTCGCTCCTTGCTTCCTCGAAAGCAGGTTCAGATTCTCGAATATCTGATTTTGAATTCTGTTTGTGGCGCTCAGAATGGGACTCATTGGCGCTTAAATCTGCGAAATTTGTGAAGAGTTCCAGATGCTTCAGGATTTCCCCGGCGAAGCCTTCCAAATCGCCCGCAATCGCCCCCAACTCCGCGAGGTCGGACGAGCGCTTCAGGCGCCCCACAGCCACGAGATATTGCCCGTGGAGGCCCTGCCAGTCGCCGGGAAGTGCTTCCTCCATGCCGAGCAGGATCATCTTGGTGATGTCGCGACGCGCCAGCGTGATGCGCTCCCGTGCGAGCCTCAGCGCGCGGCGCTCCGCCTGAACCTCGGCCGCGAGCGCTTCGAATTCCTGGGCGCGCGCGACCAGCGGCGTCAGCTCAAACCCGAAGGCGAGGCTCACTTGGCCATCCATGCCGCGTCGGGCGTAGCGCTTGCCGTTGGGGCTGTCGCGGCGGATCACGACGCCTGCCTCGACGAGCGCTGCGAGATGCCGCCGGAGCGTCGCCGGCGCGATGCCATGGGCCCGGCTGCAGAGCTTTTCATTCGAGGGGAAGACAATAAGCGGGTCACCCGCCGTCAACGTCGTCTCCTGGTGGAAGGACAACAGTGCGTGGAGCACGGCAATCGCGCGATCCGGCAGGCCAAGCTTGTCCTTCGCCTCGGTGATGGCCTGGAAGATTTTCCATTTGTGGACGGTCTTTTCCCGTTCAACCGCCCTCGCCTGCTGCTGCGTGGCGATCAGGCCAAGCGAAACCCTTCGCCGCCCAAAGGGCGTCGCTACCAATCCTTGATGCGTCATGGTCCTTGCCTCAATCAGGCAAAAGAATTGCGCCCGCCGAAATGGCAGTTGTCCGCTCAGGACTCTTGACAGCGATTCGCGGAAGTGGGATTCTCAGGGTGCTAAATCGAGAGAAGGGCTTCCGGTGGAAACGTCGGGGGCCTTTTTCTTTTGCAGGTTGCTCCTTGGTGATCCTTGGCAGCTGCCAAGGTTATGGTTTGCGACCTTGCTGCCGAAACTGGTTCACCAGCTCGGGCAACTTCGCCTCAAAGAAGCTCTGGAAACCCTTCGCTTCCTCTTCGACAATCTCGATTTGAATGGCCTTGGGCGAGAAAAGAACTCGTCCAAATGACGTCCCGTCATCCCGTTCGAGGGGTAGGGCAGGGGACGGGCGCGGCTCGCGCGGTTCCGTGAGCGCCTTCAGGCACACCGCAAACCGATCATTGGAGGAGACATCCTTGGCAGCTGCCAAGATTTTCACGAGTTGCTGCATCCCATCAGAGGTCTTCGCAACCTGCGCCGCTAAGGCAGTCCAGCGCGGCCGGCCAATCTTCGGTGCCCGTCCAATCAAGGCTGGTATCTCATCGCCAAGCGATGACAAAACCGAACGAAACCGGGCTAGCTCTGCGTCGTCGACTTGGAGAGCCGTACGAATATCGCGCGCCTTGATGCCAGCCCGTTCCATGCGAGCGGCAAAGCTAGCTTTCTCGATCCAACTGAGATCCTGACGAGCGGAATTCTCCAGCCCTTGAGCCAGAAGCAAATCGTGGTCGCTGGCTTCAACGACAAATGCTTTCAGCGGTCGGTTCAGTTCCCGCGCCGCACGCAAGCGTCGATGGCCATAGACAAGCTGGTAACGCCCTTCGAGAGATGGGTGCCTGCGGACCTGGACTGGAACCTTCTGACCATCTTGCTCCATCGACACACGGAAGCGTTCAAAATCCGCATCATCGTCATCAGGCAATCGATCCGGAAAAGGGGAGGGGTCTACAAGCTCTGGTGCAATTTCCAGAAAACCTCCGAGGGCAACCTGCTCGGCAAGACGATCGCGCTCCTCCCGAATTTCCGTCAACGTTCTTTGGGTCGCACCGATAATGCCCGCGCTGACACGGGGAACCTGGACTGGATCTACCGGCTTCGCATTTGCCAGTTCACTGAAGCTGGAAACCAAGGATCGCTTTTTGCTCATGTGCGGCCCCAGCTCTTGCGAATGAGATCAACGATCGCAACATTGACCGCATCCATCGATTCCTTCGCGCGACGATACGTGTCACGCCCGATCTCGCCCGGCTCAAGCTCGTAAAGGCTCCGCTTGGCAAGGCCAGCCGCTTCGACTGCGGTGCTCTCGATCGCCGTTGGCACCAGCACTTCCTCGGCGAACAGATGTCGCAACATGGCTGCAATCTGCGCCTGCGGCTGATCGTGCGGGTTATGACGCGTGATGAGGTAATGGAAAAAATCATGGCGCAAAGTCGCGCCAGCATTCTCGATGACGCGAATGAGATCGCCCATCATGAGCAGGAATTGGCTCATGGATGCGACGTCAAGCATCGCAGGGTGCACTGTAACGATTAGACCGGTAGCCGCGTAAATCGCGCCCAGCGTAAGGAAGCCGAGGCTCGGTGGCGTGTCCAGGACGACAATGTCGTACCGGTCTTCGACCTGCCTGAGCGCTTCCCGAAGCTGCTCAAAAAACAAGGCACCGCCCTTGCCGCTGCCTGAGAGGACACGGGGAATCTCGTGCTCGTACTCCATAACCTCGATGTTGCCGGGGATCAGATCCACGCCAGCAAAATAGGTTCGGCGGATTACCTCATTGATGGGTCGGCGGTTCTCGTCATGCCGCAAAGCAGCGTAGATCGTCTCGTTCTCCCCAACGTCCATTTCGGGCTGCGCGCCGAACATGGCGGAAAGTGAGGCCTGAGGATCAAGGTCCACCGCGAGAACGCGATAGCCGTGTAGCGCGAGATAATGACAGAGATGGACACTGGTTGTGGTCTTTGCGCTACCGCCCTTGAAGTTCGCAATGCCAATGATCTGAAGGTGCTCTCCCTTCCGCCGACGCGGTAGGAAGCGAAGTGCCTCTTGCGGCTTAGCGTTGGCGAACATCTCCCGAAGTTCGTTCACCTGATCAAGAGCATAAACGCGGTGGTTGTTGTCCAGCCGGGCAGGGACGGGGCCCTTGCCTTCAAGTGACATCGTCTTGAGCGTCGACTCAGGTATAGATGTGAGACGCGACACCTCGTTGGTCATAAAGCTGCGAAGGGATTTTTGTGCCTCTGGCGGGTACATCCGCTCGCGGAGGCTCTGGAGCTGACCCGACAAAATGCCGGCATGCCGCACAATTCGCGCTGAGGACAATTCGAGTGCGGTACGGTTAGGGGCCATTTCCGTCCTGACGGGCTAAAGGCGATTTGACGTCACCTAGCCGTCAGACCACGATTCGATCTTGCCGTCCAGAAATATTGGGTTAAGCAAAGGTTAACGACCGTAAGGGGGCCGGAGGCAGACCATCCAGTCTCGGACAAACTCGCTGAATATCAGACGCTGGGTAATGGCGCCTGCTGTTCGACAGCGTGTAGGCAAGATCTGCGCTCATGCATGATCCCTACTGCAGTCCAATCGCTTCTTTGGATTTGCTGCCTTTGCTATTCACTTTGTACGTGGGACTGAAGCGCGTGGCCGAGCTGTTCAAGTAGGTTTGGTTCACGCACAAACCTCGAAAGCCTATCCGCAACGAAAACCTGTGTGCGGGCGACAACGCTTTCGTCAAACGACGCCCAGCCTAAGGGCACGGCGTATCCCGATGACGCACCGATCGGCGAGTGAACAAGCACCGCTACCGCAATGTTCGGGACGATCATGATTTCCAGCGCAGACGGAACGTCACTGGTATCCGCGCTATGCACTTCATCGAACGTTTTGTCGATAAACCAGCCTGCCTTGCCGGGGAACAGGCAAACGGCCCGTAGTTCTGCTGTACTCGCCGGAGCGATAGCCGTGATCCTTCGGCGAAGGTACGAAAGTGTGTCCCTTTGTTGGGTAGTCGCTCCCCAAAGACGGGTCTGCGGCGCCACAGAGAACAGAAAGTCCGGCTGCTCGGCGCCGCCGCGCAAACCGTACTCGACCACGTCAAGAAACCGCCGTGCGTTCGCTTCGGTATAAAGCGGACCGATGACCGGCACCGTCTTGCGGTCTGCGCGCGGCTCGCCCGCCCGTCCAACCGCCTCGCGCCAGTAGCGGTTCACGTTCAGGCCAGCCCTTGTGACAAACTCCTTCAGAAAGTCGGGCGCCAGCTCCGCGAGCACCTCATAGGCCTGCAGCGCGCCGACCTGGTTGCCGTTGACCTGCAGGTCATCGACCAGCATGGCCGCCGCGCTCTCGATCTGCGGCCGGTCGGAAATCTCATGCTCGGCCCGCCAGGAGCTCAGGTCTATTTCCGGGAGGCTGGGCGCGGACGCCTGTGCGAATACCCGCACGCGGACTGGCGCCTGAAAGCGATCCTTCGGAACGACCCTATCCACCGAATACAGGTCCCGCTGCTGAATCTGTTCGCGGTCGCGGCGTTCCGCAAGCTCATGGAAGAACCTGCTGAAGCGCTCGAATATCCTGTCCCCGACCTTTCCTGTTCCGGCGGGGTCCGCGAGCGGCAGCTCCGGAAGCGACATCTCCACTGAGTCGATGGCGCGCGGGGGTTGCGGCGCGACAGCGAGCAGGTCGAATCCGAGGTCGCGGCGGCGTTCCTCGACGGTATAGATGGCAGGATCATCGGCACCCTCCCTGAAGAGGGCATCGCCTGCGGACGTAAGCCAGAGGCGACCCTCGCGCCGCTCGACGAATCCGGGTCCCGTGGCTTCGTTGAGGACGTAGCTGATCTCGGCCTGTTCGAACCCGAAGAAGGCTGCGGCCGACTCCTCGGCAATCCCGGGAACCGCCTTCACCAGCCGCAATAGGAATTCAAGGCTCTGGCTGACCTTGCCCAGTATCGCGACCTTATACGCGACCTCATACTTGCGGCAGGGCAGAAGCACGTCATAAACACCGACTTCCACCTTGCGGTCCTCGTCGGCCGGAAGCAGTTCATGTCCCTTCAAACGTAGGAGCGGGCGCGGTTGGTTAGCCATGCGCGCCTCCCTCGGCCCGCGCCTTCCGGGGACGCGACGCCGCTTCCCGCGCTGACTGCGCCCCTGCGCGCCCGATGATGTCCTCGGCGCTGACCGCGCGCGCCGTCCCCCGCGTGACCTGCCGCCCGAACGCTTCCGACATGCGCCCCACCGGCCCTTTTAGGGACCACCGCCCCCGTACGCCCACGACCACCAGCCGGTCCATGGCGCGGCTGACGGCGACATTGATCCGGTTGGGCGTTGTCAGGAAACCCTCGCGCACGCGGCGGACGCCCGCCTCCATCGGCCCCTCTTCGTTGTTCCTCACCAGCGAGAGAAGGACCACCGGGTTTTCCTTGCCCTGATAGCTATCGACCGTCCCAACCTTCAGGTGACGGTCCAGAAGATAGGCGAGCGCCGACTGGCGCAGCTTCCGGCGTATGAGATCGCGCTGCGCGGCGTACATGCAGATCACCCCGATGCCGGCAGGATGCTTCTGCTGCGTGAGCAACCAGGTGCGGAACTGTTCGTGGCTGTGCCAATCCTCCAGCATCGCCACGATGGCGTCCGCCTCCGCCCGGTTGATGCGGCTCTTGCCGCCTTCTTCCGGCCGTTCGGCGGCGGCTTCGCCCATGCCGTCCGTCTCGATCCAGAGCAGCGGGACATCGAGTCCTGCCGGGAGAAGCGCAGGGTCGATTTCAGGCGTCTCACGCCCGGCATGCAGCGGCATGTCAGGATAGAAGGCCTCCGAAACGACCTGCCCGATGGGTGCCAGCATACGGTATTGCGTCTTGAGCCGCGCACCGGCGGCGGCGCCGTATGGCGTGGTGAAGACGCGCTCGAAATCGCTGCGCTTGATTTCGCGCTTCGCTACGCCCGTGCGCTCGGCGACAGCGTTGACGACCTCCGCCTTGTGCTGCGGCTCCAGCTGCGCATGATCTCCCACAAGTACGGCCCAGCGCGCCGCTTGCAGCGGCACCAGCAGTTCGCTGGCCGTGCAGCGGGCCGCCTCATCGACGATGACAAGATCGAACGCCGTGGCGGTCAGCCCCAGCGCGGTGCGCCCCAGGCCCACGCAGGTTCCGGCAACGATCTGGCGCGTCCCGGCAAGAAAGCTCTCGAAGCTGCGCTGCGCGCGCGAAACGCTGCCTACGAAATCCCGGCCAATGGCGGCAGCCCGGTAAAGCCTGTCAAACCGGTCGGCGCCGGCGCCGCGCGCGTGGCGCTGCATGACCGCCTGCGCGACCTCGTCCGGCAATGATGACCATTCCCGCGGTTCTTCACCATCAAGCAGAGTCGCGGCATCAAGCCTTTCGAGGTGCCGGCGCATGGTGTCCAGGAGGCTGTTCAGGCGCTGCTGATCCCTGTCCTCCTCTTGCATCAGGTCTGCGAGGCTTTGCGCCAAAGGGCGGACGGTCGTCTCGATCGCGGCGATTTCGTCGGCGGCGCTGTCGGGCAGCCCCAGGGCACCGGCGATCTCCGCGAGGCGGTCGCGGAAAGACGCCCGGAAGCGATCCTTGAAGCCCTGCTCGACCTTCGGCGTGTGATAGGCGCGAAGCGGCAGCGAAACCTGCTCCTCGTCGCGCCCGATCCGCAGAAGGCTCGGCTGCACCCCGCCGTTGCGGAACAGGGTCAGCACCGCCTCGGCTGCCGTGTTCACCGCCTCGTGGGACTGGCTCGCCAACAGAACGTTGCGCGCCAGCCCTTTCGTCAGGGCATAGTGCGCGAGCGCCGCGATGAAGCGGGTCTTGCCGGTTCCCGGCGGCCCCTGCAACAGCCCGACCGGCCGGTTTGCCACGATACGCGCGAAGGCCGCTTCCTGGTCGGGATTGAGCCCGTAGATGCCGAGCGAACCCGCGGCGAGCTGGTGACCGACATTGAGGGGGAGCGCGCCGGTTCGCGGGTCGAATACACCCAGAAGTTCGCGGGACCGCCCGTTGCCCGCCAGTATCCGGTCAACGGCGTCCGTCCGGCGTTTCAGGCTCTGGCGTTCCAGATGGCTCCAGAAGCGCAGGCGCTGCCCCGCATCAACGATATGCGCCTGGTGCGCCATGTTTGTGTCGCTGGCGTCGATGACCGCCAGGTCCGACCGCGACGACTGGAGGTCGAGCTGGCCGATGCGGCGCCACCCGCCCTTCTTGTCCTGTCGCTCCACGCCGACCGTATCGTGGCGCGCGAACTCGAACGCCCCGCTCTCAAGCTCGATGGGCACCCTGTGGCGGCCCGATCCGCGGTCGAAGACGCTTTCGATCTGCGCGATACCCTCGATCGTAAGCTCGTTCTCGACGTCGATCAGCGCGCGCCAGAGCGCCGGCACGTCGATGGACGCCGGGGCGACGACAGGCCGTACGGCAATCTCCTCGGCAAGGGCGTCTTCGGCCGCCTCTTCCGCGACCGGCGCGGCGGCAGGATCTTCGGCGTCGATCGGCGCGGGCGCCGAACCTGTCCGCTCCGCCGCGATCCTTTCCTGCACCTCAGGGAGAGCCAGAAGAGGCGCCAGTGCGGACAGGTCGTTCACAAGGGCGCTTTCCACCGAGAGGGTGGCCACGACCATGTGGAATTCCTGGGCGGCGCTACGCTTGATCTGCCGCTGCTCCAGCCTGCGGCGCCTTGCGAAAACGGGCTGTGAGTTGTTGTCCAGCCGGATATCCAGCTCCTCCGCTGCGCCGCGCAGCACGAGGAACAAAGTGCCCCGAGCGGCATCGCGGCGCACGCGCAGGAAAATGTAGCCCTCGTCCGGTTCGATAGGGCCGGTGGCCGCGCCGATAATGCTGACGGCGTAGTAGGCGGCAGCATCAATCGCATCGTCTGCCGCCGGCGCGTTCAGCCGCGCAAGCGCAGCCTCGACCTGGTCGAGAAGTGGCAGGAGCGTAGAAAGGCGCGGCTCTTTTTCCCGGCAGTCCGCGATGGCTCGCGCGATTTCGCGCGCATCGCGCTCGTTCAGTGCGACGCAGGTGAACACTTCCTCTGCAATCCTGGTGACCGCAAACCGGTCACGCTCGAAAAGGCTGCCCGACGAAGGGGCATAAGCCGCTGTGGTGCGCTCCCCGTCTGCGCGCGGCGAGAAATCCAGGGCGTCAATGAGGACGGGGGCGTTTCCGGCGGACACAACAATGTTGGCGGGCGATATGTCGCCATGCCCCCGGCCGCTCTCATGAAGCTCATCGACAGTTCGCGTCAGGTGCTCCACGAACGCCAGCGCCGCCGCAGGCGTGGTAAAGTCCTCCGGCGGCGCGGCCAGCACCGCCGCGAGAGTGGGGCCTTCGACCCAGTCCTGTACGAGGGCCATGGAGTCGCCGAGCCACAACGCCTCCCGGACAGTCGGCAGGCCCGCAGGACGGTCGGCCTTCGCCGCGGCCGCCTTTTCAAGGAAGGCCAGGATGGCCGCGCCCTCCCGGGTTGTGTCGCCCCATGAAGCCTGTTTCCAGAGCTTCACGACAACCGGGTCGTCGCCATTCTGGCTCCGCCACATTTCCACGCGATCGTTTTCGACGATGAGGTTTCCCGATTCCGGAAAAGCCGTCATGAGCTGCCGAACCGACCGGATGGCGCCGCGATGCCGGTCAAGCCCGGAGATGATTTCATCCCGCGTCGGGCGCTGCGCGGTCGCGCGGTTGAATCCCTGCAAGGCCTGGATGGCGTCCGGGTAGCGGCGGGACGGATCGAGTTCCAGCGCCTCGGCGAACCAGTCGTGGAGCGCGCGAAACGTCCCCGCCTCGTCTATTTCCGGGTTCCATTCCGGCGGACTGCCGCCGGGAATTTTTCCAAACAGCAGCTGGTGGACGGCGACCCCCGCGAGGAACACGTCGCGGCACTGGGGTCCGTGCTCCACGCCCAGGTGGTCTTCCGGCACATCGACGGTTGCAAGAAACTGGTAACGCGCCTCGCCAAGGGATTTGACCTCCGGGAAGCGCGCGGCCATCAGGTGCGAAAACTTGGCAGTGGTAGGCGCCTCAAGCCAGATGCTGTGGCCGCCAAGGTCGAGATGGGCGGCATCCTGCCCGTGAAGATTGGCCGCGGAAGCGAGAATCTGGCGCGCGAGTTCGATCTTCTCGGAAGGGGCGAGCCGCACCGCTTCGGTTTCGGCGAATACGCCGAGCCTCTGCATGCGGCGGCGGCGGTCATAGACTTCCCAGTAATGCACCCCCCGCTCCGGATCGTCGATCTTCGGGGGAAGCAGGGTTTGCTCGGCGGCGCTGCTGCGATCCTTGAGCCAGTGATAGACGACATGTTCCCGACCGGCGATTTCCCGGCGTCCTTCCTCGTTCTGGAAACGGGCGTCCGGGCATTTGGTGAAATCCCAAAGGCGCAGCGTCCCGAGGTTGTTCTTGTTTCCCTCCTCTGCAGCTTCGTATTCGCGGTATATATCCCGGGGGTGCATGAATGTTGGCGCATCGGCGGCGGTAAACCGCTCGAAACGCCGCCGTCCCGGCTGGAACGGCGAACTGGGGCCAGCATTGAAGAAGCGGTGAAGACGCTCTTTCCAGAACGTGTCGGTTAGCGGCGCGGAGATGTACTCAGCCGCGATGTTACCAAACGCTTCGCGCTCGCGGCGACTGTCCTTGACGATGCTCAAGAACTCGTCGGCGGTCAAAACCTTCGCTTTCTCCGTCTCCGCTATATCCGTGCGGTCGGCCTTTCCCGTCAACACAACCAGGCCCTCAATCCGCGGGAGAGGAAGGTCCTTGGTTTCAGGCCGCTTCTTTAGTTCCGCACTGAGGAGCGGAAGAATATCCCGCGTAATCCCCGCGATCTTCGCCACGGGAGACGGGTCCCTGTCCACGCCATTCAAATGCCAGCGGCCATCGACGCTGGAAATCTTCCCATACCAGTCCTTGAGATCTATCAGGAATATCCGCCGGTCGGAGACGATTACAACATCGATCTCGCGCGCCCGGCCCACCCCGAGAACGAGGTCAAGGTTTGTGAAAGCATACCAATCGGCAGACAGGTCGGTTCTTAACCGGTCTATGCCCTTGATCTCGCGCTTGTGCACGCCGCGACCGGCGTTTGTTATTTTCATGAGATCACGCCCCTAAACGCCGTACAAGTTATAGTCAGAAATCGATGGATCATCGAAGCCTTTTTTCGCTCGAGATAGCGGGACCGGCAGCAGGCCAGTTCATCGAATAGCGGATGTTGAAGAAGGGTTGATCTCAACGACGGCCTGGCCCCATCATCGTCGTTACACGGCCTACAGATGTGCAAAAGTTCGATATGAATGCAGTTCAAAAAGCCATCTTTGCCCTGATTGCAGCTGCCCGCCCGCTACGATTCTGCAAATAAATGCGGTATCGAGAGAGAAGACCGTCGTGATCGGCCCCTTCCCCAATCAACTTGTCAGTCTCGGCCAAAGCCTGTCCGTATGTAAGACAGCCGGACCCATCGCCCGACAGTTGGGCCGCCAAGCGATGTTCGATCTCGGCCCTTATCGCCACAGGAAGAATTGAGCGGGCTTCGCAGTAGATCAAGCGCAAGCCGAACCACTGTAGGCGCTCATCCTCGAAGCTCTGCACGATGGCGAGACGATCCGGCCATGAGGCTTGGTGAAAGGCGTACATGCGCCCCTCGTCATCAGGCCCCGGGAAGCCGTTATGGATTCGCTCCTCGAGATGAGGCGACAGTGGATATGGCTCACGAGCGGCGATGTAAGCGGCGACAAGCCGCGCCCGAAGATTGGCGTCCGCCTTTATGCGACGGGCCTGCTCTTCGATTTGGCCGATCGAACCGCCATCCAACATATGTTCGGGAACATCGAAGAAAGCGGTCAGCGTAGGTGCTGCGTTAATCCTGAAGCGTCGGATCGGACTGGGCTTCTGCGATAGACAGGCCTGCAGTTCCACTTCGCTCATTCCAGCAAGTTGGCCGATGTCTTGATTGAGGTTGAGGCAAAGCCGGCCGTTGGCTTGGTCCGGATCGACACCAATACAGACGACCGCGGCGTGATAAGCTTGCCCGCCGAAAAACTCGGTCAGCACGAAGCCATCTTCAGTGTCGACGAAATCTGCAACGGTAGCCTTGTTCGAGAAGCGAACGAATCGCTGCCAAAGCTCCGGAGACCGCTGATAGACCAGTCGGCATAGCTCGACCGTCGCAAGTACATCAGACATCGCGTCGTGCGCTCGGGCATGGGCGACGCCATTCGCCGCCGCCAGGTGTTGCAAACGGAATGTCCGCCGCCCCTCCTCGCCGACAGGCACGACAAGCTGCGCGGGCGATACGGCATCGGCAGCCATCACCAAACTGAGCGCATCAGCGCGACAGTTGCGGTGGCTGCTCGTCAGGTAGGCTGGATACAGGCATTGGAAGAGTGCGTGGCGCAACATCTCCTCATCAAAGCGTATAGAATTGAAGCCGACGAAGACGGCCGGACTCCAGGAGATCAGCGTGTGTCGAATGTCTTCCACCATCGCGTAGTGCGATGGCAGGTTGGCGTCGGTCAGCCGTTCGATTGGCAGTCTGTTCGTGCGCAGTGCCGACGGATGGGGAAGCACATGAGGTTGCAGGCGCGAGCGCGCTTCAAAGCGCGCCACCTCATTCAAATTCGCATCAGTGCGAACCGCCGCGAAATGGAGAATTTGATCAAACCCGCGCTTAAGCCCCGTCGTCTCGGTATCAAAGAAGACGAAGCTCATTGGCGTGTTACCAACGCGTCAAACGGAAACGCATTGCCGTCGAGCTTACTTTGAACCGACGCGCCAGGGCTTCGATTGCAGCCTCGTCCTCAAGGTCAACGCCCCCGCCTTCCAAAGCGGTGGCCAGGAGATCGGAAGGGATCAGCAGCTCTGAAGCAAAGGCGTTGGCCTCGATTTCCATAGGTTCAGTCCCGAGCGCCGAAACATCGTCGCGGAACAGCACGCGGATTCCCTTGTCGACATGGACGGCTTGGCTGATCTTGGGAGCATGGAGCACGTGATGAGCCAGCTCATGGGCTGCCGAGAACCGCTGTCGGTTGGGATGATGCAGAGCGTTCACTCCGATGATCCCCACGCCATCTTTGATGTAGGCCATCCCCGACAGATCTTCCTCCAAGGGAGCATACTGAATGACTATCTTTCGCGACTTGATTATCCGTTCGACAGGGACGGGGGGCGCCGAGACGCCAAACTCCACCAGAATCGAGCGTGCACATGCGCGCGCCCGATCAAGATCCGCGTCAGCCATGTTCAGGCCTTACCGCGGCGAGGTTGCAACGCGCTTTTGATCAAATCAGCAACTTGCGCTTCGGCGTTTTGCGACAGCGTCTGCTTCGATAGCGCCTGATTGGAAAGCATCATCTTCAGCTCCTCCACTAATGGCTTCTGCGGAATCGGCGGCAGAAGTTCCGCCACCTTGGTGAGCTCGAGTGCGGCGGCGAGCGCGTAAACGTGATGCAAAAGAACGTTCTGCCGACCGCTCTCGATGTTCGCGATCGAGGCGCGCGACATGTTCACCTTGGCAGCAAGCTCCGCCTGGGTGAGGCCAAGCGCCTTCCTGCGGGTTGAAACCGCCCTGCCAAAAGCCCTGTAGAGCGCTTCGCCTGCCATGAATCATGTTTGCGCCCCGCGAGCGATAATGTCAATATTGCAAACACTATGTGCTTAATACAAACTACTATGCGTGATTGATGCTTGACATTTTGCGCTATTTGGGGAATCGATTGGGTTCGGGCGTGGTGCCCAAGGCGAGTCGGAGACCAGAAATGTCAAAGCGGATTCACGTAGTGCCTCACGGGTTGGGCTGGGCGACGCGGCGCGAAGGCGCCACTCGCGTCGGGTCGACGCACAATACGCAGACGGATGCCACTAAGGCCGCGCGTGTCACCGCCGTTCGCGAGCGCGGCGAAGTCATCATCCACCGTCCGGACGGTCGCATCCGGGATGCCAATTCATACGGCAACGACCCCTTTCCGCCAAAGGGCTGACGGGACAGAATCGCTTTAGAAGCGGTCCGGATTGGCTGCGTGGATCAGACGACCGGATCGGTAGAGAGGAAACATCGAGCAGATGACGGAAGGCGAGCAAAATCAGTGTTCTGAGCGGCCATATCGAGTGCTCAGCCTAGACGGCGGAGGGATGCGGGGCATCTATACGGCCGCTTTTCTTGCGCGCCTGACTGATCAGTTCGCACGCATTCGGGGCGAATCGGCCCTCGATCTGGGACGCGGCTTCGACTTGATCACCGGGACCAGCACCGGCGCGATTGTCGGCTGCGCGCTGGCCGTCGGGCGGCCGATGACGGAGGTAGTGGCGCTCTATCGCGAGCACGGCCCCAAGATCTTTCCGCATCGGATCGCGGGGAAGCGCAGCGCGATCTACCGCGCGAGCCAGGGCAGCCGTTTCGTGCGCGAGGGCGACAAGGCGCTGCGCGAGGCGCTGCGTGGCGTGCTCGACGACGTCACCATGATCGACGTGTTCGAAGGTCGCGGCATCTCGCTCGCGGTCCCGGCGGTACTGATGAGCGAGCACCGGGCTTGGGTGTTCAAGAAGACTCCCAAGAGTGGGGTGCGCGATGATCGCTACCCGCTGGTGGACGTCTGCATGGCGACGAGCGCCGCGCCAATCTACCGCTCGCTAGCGGCTATCGATGATCCGAACACGCCGGATGGCCCCAAGCAGGTGTTCGCCGACGGAGGGCTTTGGGCCAATAACCCGATCATGGTTGGGCTCGTCGACGCGCTGACGGTGGCGCCGTCCGACCGTCCGATCGAGATCTACTCACTCGGAACATGTCCGCGCCCCGAGGGTGATCACCTCGACGCGGAGAGCGCACACCGCTCCATGTTGGATTGGTCGCTTGGCGCTGACGTCGCGCCGCTGAGTATCTCGGCGCAGGAGTTCGCCTTCGACCACATGGCGCGGCTTTTGACCAACGCCATTAGCAACTGTGGCCGCTCGATCCGGCGCGTGCGCTTTCCCAACAAGCCGGTGCCGGCAAGCATGATGCCGTATCTCGCCCTCGACGACACCCGGCCAGAGGCGATGGATCGGCTGGTCGGTCAGGCGCACACCGACGCCGATCTGACCAAGAGCGCCTGCGACGATTCCAACAACGCGGACGGGCGCATGATTCGTCAACTCATGTACGACCTGCCGGCGATGCCAGCTACTGGCGCCGTCTGGCGTCCCGCTTCCACCGGCAACCGGAGAGGATAAGTGATGTTTGACTGCGCCAAAGATGTGCGTGCGTACCACGATCAGGATGTGACCCTGCCCAAGAGCGAACAGGATGCAATGCGAGATCGCCGCGACTCCAACCGGACGCGACTGCGGAGCGGGCTGGATAAGGCCGGCAAGCCGAAGCCGATCGAGTTCGTCAAACAGGGCAGTTATGCCATGAAGACGATGTGCCGCGACCCCAACAACGACTATGATATCGATGATGGGATCTACTTCCACAAAAAGGATCTGGTTGGCGACCGCGGGGCCGAGATGACGTCGCTGCAGGCACGCTGGATGGTGCGCGATACGGTCGACGACGGCAAATTCAAGCGTGCTCCTGAGGTGCGGTCGAACTGCGTGCGTGTCTTCTACGAAAAAGGTTACCACGTCGATCTGCCGGTCTACCGCCGCGTCGTCACTGACACCGTCTTCGGCGAAGAGGTGCACTACGAGCTGGCGGCGAGCAGCGGCTGGAAGCGGTCTGATGCTCGTGATGTGTCGGACTGGTACGAGGACCAGCGCGCCGCATCCGCCGACGGCATCCAGCTGCGCCGTATCAATCGCGACCTGAAGAAGTACGCCCGCAGCCGATATAGCTGGCGCGGCTCGATCCTCAGCGGTTTTGGCATCTCGGTTCTGACAACCGAGAGGTTCTGCGCGAACGACCGCGAGGATCGCGCGCTCTACGACACCATGGTTGCCATCCGTGATCGGCTGAACTGGAACCTCGTCGTCGCCCACCCTGTGACGCCGGGCGACACCATCACCAAAGGGTCCGACGACGCCAGGGCGCGCTGCTTCCGCGAGAAGCTGACGGAGGCGATCAACACGCTCAAGCCGCTTTTTGACGCCGACTGCACGCGCGAAAAGGCGCTTAACTGCTGGGACAAGGTGTTCGCGACCACGTTCTTCAGCGAACGGTTCGAGGAAGAGCAGCGCGCATCGGTAGCCGCCCCCGCCATCATTGGTTCCGCCGCCCTGCTGAGCACAACGGCGGCGGCGGCCAGCGCGGTCAGCAGCACCGGCGGCGGCCGTCATGCATAAAGCCGGTCTCGCGCTCGATTGGCAACAGGCAGCGCTCCTGCTCGAAGCGACCCTGCGCGAGCGGGCGGGGCAGGTGCCCAAACGCCTCGACCGCGCGACGATCTCCAGCGACTATCCCAACCGTGACTGGATCGTCGCTGCCTGGCGGATCAGCGTGATGTTTTCCGACGGAGTAGCCCGCCGAATCGATCTTGTGGCCGGCGCGCAGTTCCCGGCGACGCCTGTCAGGACCGCGCTGGTCGACCATCCAGAGCCTACGACCTGGCCCCACGTTGAGAGCGACGGCATCCTGTGCCTCTTACCGAACTTGGCCGAGTGGGATCCCGATGATCCGTCCGAGGTCGCTATGAATCTACTGAACCGCTCGGTCCGGCTGGTCGAGGAGCTGCTGGAGGGCAGCATCGTCGAGCGTGACTTCCGCGAGGAATTTATCACCTACTGGGGTTACCGGGTGCATTCGAAAGGCGAAAACCTATTCAGCCTGGTCGCGCCCGAGCCACCCTCGCGCATGGTGCGTGTGTGGCGCGGCAAGGGTCTCGAGGTTGTCGGGGAGGACGAGGACGCGATTGCGAAGTGGGTGTGTCACCGCTTTGGCAACAAGACTCCGGTGAAGACGGAAGCGGCCGCGTTCCTCTGGCTCGACGCACCACTGCTTCCTGCTGAATACCCGGAGACGGCGGCCGATCTGTATCACTTGGCAGAGCGGATCGCTGGCGAAGCGAGAACGATCTTGGAGCAGGCGGCGAAAGGTGAGCCGGACGAGGTGTTGGCGCTGCTCGGCGCTATTGGACGCGGTGGCGCCGCGTCGATTGGGGTGAAGGCGATTAACCCGAAGCGGCGCAAGGGCCGACCGCGCGCGCCCGACGAACCCCTCTCCGTGGGTTTCCGGCATCGCCATACCCCGGAGCCGCTACTTCTCAGCCGCTTTTTCGGCGCGCTTCCCGTCATCAGGACCCTGGTGCAGCGCGCCGATGCCGACTGGGTTCATGGGCGTGGTCAGGATGCCCGCACTTACCGGCTGCTCGGCGCGACAGTCGTAGTGATTGGCTGCGGTTCGATCGGGGCGCCTGTCGCCTGTGCGCTCGCCCAAGCGGGTGTCGGCCGCCTCATTCTGGTCGATCCCGACTCGATGACCTGGCCCAACGTCGGGCGTCATCCGCTCGGCGCCACCGCCGTGGGGCGCAACAAGGCCGAAGCCTTGGCCGAACGGCTACAGGCCGACTTTCCGCATTTGAAGGTCGAACATATCTCTTGCGGCCTGCAGCAGTTGCTCGCGCACTACCACGATCTGCTCGAATTGGCTGATATGATCGTCGCCGCCACCGGAAACTGGGTCGCCGAAAGTGCACTCAATCGCTGGCATGTCCGGCAAGGGTGCGGACGCCCCATTGTCTATGGGTGGACCGAGGCGCATGCTTGTGCTGGTCACGCGGTCGCAATCGGCCAGAGTGGCGGATGCCTGCAATGTCACATCGGGCGCACCGGCGCGCCGGAAATCACGGCAGTTGAATGGCCTGATAGCGGCGGCATCGCTCAGGAGGAGCCGGCCTGCGGTGCGCATTATCAACCCTATGGGCCAGTGGAACTTGCCTACGTTAATGCGATGATCGCGGAAGTCGCTCTGGACTGTCTTCTCGATCCACCTGCGCAATCTTTTAGTCGAGCATTCGTCTCGTCGCGGCGCCGTATCGCGTCACTTGGCGGGCGGCTGACCGAGGGCTGGCGCTCTGCTTTTGGCGAAGTTGAAGAAGGTGCGCGGACAATCGATCGGCCCTGGCCTTCTGCTAGTTGCACGGCTTGCGGGCCCGGGCGTCTCGACGAAATTACCTAGTCCCGCGCGGAGATCGAGCTTCCGCAAATCTCAATCGATGTCCGCTATGCGGATTAGCATGGGAATAGGCGAACGTCTGCAATGGGGGCGCGAAGCCGCCGGGCCGACCACGCAAAAACAAGCGTTATGCACCAGTCGCAAGATATCTGGAGGCGGCGGAAGGCCGAAGAAGTCGCTATAAGCTCTCTTGTAAAGGTGTGGAGCGACTAATGGCCTCGATCTCTAGAACAGATCTGACTCTCCGGATACTAGGAGACGATCTCGACCCGGATGAAATCTCCCGCCTATTGGGAGCAGTACCCACGAAAAGCTACCGCAAGGGCGAAGTGAGAAAGACCACCAATTCCGGAGAAGTGATCGCAAAGAGAGGCTCTTGGAGTTTGCAGGCAGAGCGGCGCTCGCCTGGCGACCTGAGTGCACAGATCGTGGAAGTGCTTTCCCGCTTGACCCCTGATCTGTCCGTGTGGGTTTCGTTGGGGCAGCGCTTTGATTGCGACCTTTTCAGCGGGCTCTTCATGGATGAAGGTAATGAGGGGGAAGAGCTTACCGTCCAAGCCATGGCCATGATGGCAGAGCGCAGCCTAAAGCTTGGACTGGATATCTACTCGCCGGACCAAGGAGATTAGAATCCATAACAAGCCATAGGCAGCCGTGCCGGTGCATAGATTTGGTACGCAATTGCGGAGCTCGTGATCTACTGCCCCTTAATGGAATGTCCGGTTTCGGTATCTCGCCGACGGACTCTGAATGACCGTCATGGGGGCGCTAACCCGCCGTTCAGATCAGCACCCGCTCAACCTCATCGAGGCTGATCTCATCGCTCCGCCGGTCATAAAGCTGCGTCGTCCGCGTTGATGCATGGTTGGCCATGAGCGCGGCCCGCTCGAGCGTGCCACCGTTCTTGAGATAAGCCGTGATTCCGGTCGCCCGGAATGTGTGGTTCCCAATCTTTGTTGCGATGCCGGAACGTGCGGCACGGCGTTGGATCATCGCCCAGGCATTGGCCTGGGGGAGGGGGGTCCGGGTTAGCTGCCTCGTGGCCCGACCAAGGGTGCGGAACAACGGCCCTTGCGGATCTCCAGCGAGTTCGCAGCCTTCGATATAGGCGTGAAGATACTCCTCGAGATTGTGGTGGCAAGGCATGACATGCTCTTTGCCGCCCTTCTCCTGCAGACGCACCCAGAGCCGGCGCTGCTGGGTGAAGACGTCTTCCACTCGCATTTCTAAAGCCGCACCAATCCTCCCGAACGAATAGACCATCAGTCCGATTAGCGCTCGATCACGCAGGCCTATAGGCATGGTGACATCGATGCTGTCCAAGAGCTGCCGGGCCTCCTCGGGCGCCAGCACTGGGGTCTTGCCCGTCTTGACGCTGTGCTTCGGCCCCCGCACGGCAGTCGCTGGGTTGAACGGCATCACGCCCCCGGTGGCCAGCCAGTCGAACATCATCCGCACCGCGGCAAGACGTTGTTTCACGGTTGGGGCAGGGTGCTCCTGTTGCATGTGCTCCACCCAGGCGGCGACGATGAAGGAGTTCGCCTGAGTGACATCCCGCAAGCCGCGCGCCTCCAGCCAGGCACAGAAATCACCAACCGCGCGGCCATAGGATCGACGGGTATGGGGATTGCGGATCCGGGCCGTGAAGAATTCCAGAAAGCGGTAGGAGGCTCGATCGCCGGCGGCGGAAACTGAGGCGGGGAGGGGGAGGCCTGGTGGGGCTGCCGTCACCTGCAGCACAGGATTGACGGACGTGTCGTTCATGGTCGCACAGCTTCTCGCTTGTGCTGTTCCTTGATGTCGGCAATTTCCCCGAGCATGATTTTGAGGGCGACGATCGCTTCCTGCTCGGCTTCGGTCAGCGGTGTCTTCGGATCAAAGTGCTTGATCAGGACCGAGAGCGCGTCTCCGATCCGCCCAAGCTGCCGTCCGTAGCTTCCGACCTGGTCCAGGACTTGCTGTTCAACGGCGGGTGCGCTCGATTGACCGAGGCTGATATTGATCATGCCGAACTGGCTGTTGGTGGGGTTCATGAACGAGGCAGTGATCGCCTGAATAACGTCGCCTGCCAGGGGAAATTTGATGGGAAGCATGAGGGGCTGCATCGGGTTACTCCTCTATCTGATAAAGGATATTATCATATATAAAAATGCGGATGCCAAGCGCCTTCGCGGACGGTTTCACGCACCGTTTTCGTCGTCCAGATCCTCATCCTCGATCCGCTCCAGAAAACTCCCGTTCAGCACAGGGTCGATACGATCGGCCTGCGCCAAAGCCCAGCCGGACCACTCCTTGAACGCTTCGGCCGACGGGGCAGGGGCTGCGTCGAGCTGACGTCCGACCTCCGCGACATAATGACGGATCAACTGCGCCTTCTGCAGCTGGTCGACATCATGCAATAGCCGGTCAATACGCGCCTGTTCCAGGGCCTCGCGCCGCTCGCGTTCTTTTCGTTCTGCTTCAAGCCTCGCAAGGCGTGCTTTCTCGATGCATTGCTCGCGATGCTCGAGCCGCCACTCATGGCGACGCATCCGCTCGGCACGAAAGCGCTCTTCGATCAGAACGACGAGATCGACGGCCACGTCTGTGATCAACGCCTCGAGCTTACCATCGGGTGGATCATCCCAGCGCCGGAGGATCCGCTCGGATTGGTCTGGAATCATCCCGGCGATGATCGACAACCGGGTGTCCGTCTCCGCATTCTTGCCCTTCATCACCATCTTCTGAACGATGACGGGAACAGACGCGTCGTCACCGGCAATAGAGATGACAGGAAACTCCTTGCGCCAAAGGCTGGCTTTCAACCCGGCCTTCGCCACCCCTAGGCATATGGCGTTAAGCAAACGGAGGCGCCGCTGATCAAGAGAAGCGGTAAATCGCGGTTGATCCCAGGATGAGGGCCACCTTGACGCGCGGACCTTCTCGGCACGCGCCGCTTCATCCGCCAGAATTTGACGGATCGCCGGGTGAGCCGCCTTCAGGTCACGCGCGACAGCGATCTTGCCGACCGCTTTCTCGGCGCGTCGCCGAACGGCTTCTAACGGCTCGTCGAATTCCGGGGCCGGGGTAGGGGGCTCGTCGATGGGATAGTCCGGCTGGGCATTATACCAAGGTGACGAACCGAACTGGATCTGGTCCGAAGCACCGAACTTCCGTGGCGGAAGTGCTGGCTTTGGTGGAGCTTTTTTGCCCGCAGCCACACGGTTCCAGTGCCCTTGCGGGGGTATTGGTATGCCGGCCTTAACCACTGCCTTCTTCAAGCCTACATCGGACAGCCCGAGTTCGGCTGCGACAGAGCGCATCGGCGCGGACCAGACCAGATCAAGCAATTGCTGACGAGAAAAAGTCCTTACGGCCATTTGAAGCCCTCGGTTGGAAACACTCCGAGTCTCTTGATGCCTTCGGATTGCAATTTGTGGCGCCTTTCAAACTAAGCAGCTGACAGGATTAAGCCTCGCATCGTTCACTGCACACAAAGATGTCCGATCCCGACTCGACGACTTGAGGCAGCGAAAAGGCGTTTCTGCTGCGCTTTGCAGTTTTAGGCGATCACCAGCGAATAGCTCGTGCTTCTGCCCCCAGCGACATCCTTGGCCAAAACGCCCCTTGCCACGAGATCGCCGATATCGCGCAAAGCCGTGTCCTGCGAGCATTTCGCCAGCAGCGCCCATTTCGATGACGTGAGCTTGCCCTCGAAGCCGTTCAGCAGCCGGTTGATGATGGCGCGTTGGCGATCGTTGAACGGTGCGTCGCGGTGCCGTTCCCAGAACCGCGCCTTGGCCATGACGGAGGCGAGCGTTGCCTCTGCCCCTTCGAAGGCGCGCGCAAGGCAGTCGAGGAACCATGCGAGCCATGGTGTGACGTCCATCTCGCCCTTCTGCGTGGCTTCCAGCATGTCGTAATAGGCTTTCCGCTCGATGCGGATCTGCGCGGACATGCTGTAGAAGCGTTGCGACGATCCCTCCGAGCGCGCCAAGGCCATATCCGCGATCGCGCGGGCAATGCGGCCGTTGCCGTCATCGAAGGGATGAATGGTGACGAACCATAGGTGGGCGAGTGCCGCCTTGATGACCGGATCGATATCCGTGGGCGCTTCGAACCAAGCCAGAAAGCGCGCCATCTCGGCGTCCAGCCTATCAGCGGCTGGCGCTTCGAAGTGAACCCGTTCGCGCCCGATCGGCCCCGAGACAACCTGCATCGGCCCGGCGCTTCCATCCCGCCATGCACCGACCTTGATCCGCGTTATACCGCTGCGCCCCGTCGGAAACAGGGCTGCGTGCCAGTCGAACAGCCGTTCCCTGGTCAGCGGTTTGTCGTAGCGCTGAGTGGCGTCGAGCATCATATCGACGACGCCTTCGACATCGCGATCAACGGGTGCCAGCGCGCCGATATCGAGCCCAAGGCGGCGGGCGATCGAGGAGCGCACCTGTTCCTTATCCAGCGTCTCGCCTTCAATATCGCTGGACTTGAGCACGTCTTCCGTCAGGGTTTGAAGGAGGGCTTCAGATTGGAGTGGGAAGCCGAGCGCTTCCATCCGCCCGATCAACCGTCCCTGCCGATGTCGGACAGCGGCAAGGGGGGCGCTGAGCGCTTCATCGCGCCACCTGAATTCCGGCCAGCCCCCGCGTTCGTAGATAAACATGTCCATTCACCGCATTATATGCGGAGATAATAGGCATTATTCACCGCAAAGAGCAAGCTTAATCGCCGCACAAAAAGCGGAAAATAGGAGTTTATTCGCCGCTTCGGTGGCGAGCTACGCAAACACATGAAAATCAATCCGGCCGATCACCCGGCGATCGCTCGATGGAAGGGAAGGGTGCGGACCTCGAAAACATACTGTACATCAACGACAAAATTTTGTGATGCGCACCGGACATATGCACCACATAAGTCACTGATATCCTTACGTAGCACTCTTGGTGCAAAAGTCTTGATTTGTGCAACAGATGCTATCCGCTACGATCTTTCGAGCCGTGCACCCGTTTAATAGACCTCAGCCTGAGCGACGAACAATTCAATCTCAGCTGGCTGGACGACGCTTGGCATTGATTCAACGGCTTTGGTAATTATCGACTTCGTATCCAGGGCCTTTAGTACTTCTTTGCTGGACACCCATTCAGAGTTCCAAAGAGGGTGAGATTTTGCATCTACAATCCCACAAATCGGCTCATCGCTCTGAAACGCGAGTTTGGAGGCCTGAGCTTTCATCACGCGCTGTAGCCAAATTTCCTGATAACCGTTGTATGGAATACGCCTGACTTTGGCCGCCACCCGCTCCCAGAGTTGTTGCTTTTCAGCTTCCGGAGCTAACGATATCAAATGGCTCAAAATACCTACGGCAGCAGGAAAAGTTGTGGGCGATACGACAGAAATATCCACCACAATAGCGACTTGTACCGCTAAGTCGCTAGGGGCTTCTTTCTGTGTGATAACCTTGCCGTGGATTTCTCCCATTAATCGCCGAAGAGCACCACTGTTAGGGTGCTTCATTCCAAACGAGTGTAGGCGTAAAAGCTGTTTCTGAAAGGTCTTAGCGTTTGATATATCCAAATCGCGCAATTCAATTCCAGCTAACTTGTCTTGCTTGATCGCTGACCCAACCACATTGTGAAAAAGGGACGTCTTGCTGACGTTCAAGCGCATGCCAACTGTTCGAAGCGTGTCGCTGATGATTTTCAAAGCGCGCTCCGCCGTTTGTTCATCATGGGCGAAAATGCGATAATCGTCGCGATAACGAAGAATTTTTACGTCGAAATCTTTAAGGAGCGGGGCAGCTAACGAATCTACATAACCTAAAACAATTTCCGCCACAAAATCCATTAATACAGAACCTTGAGGTATGCCATTGGTCTGGCCGTAACGACCTGCCTGCATATGAAAATCAATTAAATTGCCGATTAGAGACTTATTTTGTTTATTTTCTTTCTTTTTTGCAAATTCTTGTCCGTGCAATGCCCACGATATGCTGTGTGTATAGAGAGAACCATAGCAATCTGAAACATCGGTGTGGAGTGAAATGTTGTATTCCAGAGATAAAATTATTGAGCGTTGCTCAATTGCTTGCCACCAATGAGAAATCTGCTCTCCTTTGTCAGTTTGAGCTCCAATCGAAACAACGGGTATGCTGCAACAGAATATTTTATTGCTTTTAAAAGAGTTAAATGCAGATACTATGTGGTCCCAATTGGCTTTCAAGCATATTTGGTTCACTAAAGAAACATACACAACAGGATGAATTAATTCCAAGGCGCGCCAAGCGAACCGTCCATCTTTATTTGAAATAATAACGTAGTTTACGTCACTATGTTCTGCTGGGTTGCTGGATGCAAATCCCAAAAAGTGGCTCTGGCCAATAGTTTGCGCGACGGAATCAATAATTGGCTTAAAGCTGATGTATTCTGGCAAATCTGCGTTGAAATAGCTAGATTCTTTCAGAAAGTGTTCCCTAGCTTCGAGCTCGGAAAACTTGATGATCGATTTCAAATCACCCCCCCACCAAACTGGCTGACTTTGGATCGTAAACGGATTGGGTAATGCTGCCATCCTTGATCCGCTGCACCGCTTCGTCGATCACAAATAACGGCACCAGAAACCACTCGCGTGGCACGATCGGCCGCCCCAGGCGGTCCATGATCTCGATTTCCAAGCGGGCAGGGCCAAACACTCGGTGGATCAGGTTTTCCAGCTTTGCCCGGCTGATATTGAACAGCTGGTAGGTCGCGACCACCTCAACGTCGGCCAAGAGGAAAGTCGGCTGCTGGTTTGCCCCTGCTATCCGCTTTTCGACGCTGCCGCTTGTCACGCCGATCTTGTGCACTAGCTCGCGATTGGCGGCGACAAGGGGGTGGTCTGACTTGCTCCGTAGTACATAGATCGTGCCGCTGGCCTGGTCGTCCTCGTCCAAGTCGTCGCCAAAAAGTGGCCCGGCCGTCGGCTCTGAAATCCGCCGTCCTGCTTCGTCCTTGTAAAGCGCACGCTGTAAGGATCGCAGAAGCAGGTTGCTCTCGGTCCCGTTGGAATAGATCACGCGCAAGCGAGCATCGTATTCCCCATTGGGTGCCTTGATCGGCTCGCCGACGTCGGCCACGTAGGCGGTCTGGCCGTTCAAGATGAAGAAATTACCCTGGGTGATATCCGCCTTCAGGAAGCCTGCATCACGGCGGAATTGCTGCGACACCCGGATACCGTCTTGCAGCTCGCGCTGCATCTTTTCGAACAGCGGCTTGAAGCGCTCAAAATCTTCGCATTTCTCGCGGTTGGCGATTTCCTCAGCTTCCCGTTTCTCGCTAACCGATCGGACGTGGCGCAACTCGGTGATGGCTGGCGCGCCTGCGTCGCCGTCCAATGCGGCCAACAGCGCGTCGTCGTCCAACTCCTCGGGATTCGGACCAACGGCGGCTTGGGCAGCCAAACTGAGAAGACCGTGCGTGTCGAAGGGCTCTAGAATGGCGCGACAATCGGCCTGGTCGCGTAAACGGTCCAGCCGAACGGCATAAATCCGCTCAAAGATATCGCGTTCGTCGCCATACTGGGGGGGGCGGCCATGCCGATCGACAAAGCGCTGGATATCCTCAAACCCGGCAATGATCCGCTCTTCGCGCGCTGTGCGCCCGCCTGAAGGCTTAGCCTCTTCTTCAATGCCCAGCTCGTCGAGCAGGGCGGCATCTTCATCCGTGAAGGTCTTAGCCACGGGCGGCCTCCGTGCGCATTCGTTGGAGGTAGGCTACCCCTTCCGCCATGCGCTTTTCCCAAGCGTCGGCGGCAGTGATGGACGGGGTGCGTCCCTTCTCTTGCTTGAACTTCAGGGCGCGTTTCGCGAGCTCGCGTGCCTCTTCAAGGGTCATCGTCACACGCTTGGCGCTGATGATGGCCTGTACCTGGCGCAAGCTCTCCTCGCTCATGGTCTTGGCGAGGATGGCATAGGCAGCTCCGAAGGGGTTGATGTGGTCGATTAGGTCAATGTCCAGTTCTCGCACGTCCATGGCGTATTTGCGCACGCCGTCCACGAAGGCGGTGTTGGCGGATTCCGTGTTGCCAGCCCCGGCAATGACTTTCTTGGCCTCTTGCGTCAGATTGATCGCGGCAATTGCGTGCTGGCGGATGGCCTCCTGGTCTTCTTCAGCAAGCTCCGGGTAGCGTTCCTTGATGATCTTGCCCATGCGCAGTTGGGTCAGTTCCTCGGAAACCACCTCGGGGTTGAACAGGCCCTGCTCTATCGTCGGCTTGTCTTGCACGAAGGCGGCAATGACCTCATTCAGGTCTTGCTGGCATATCCTGGTCGCTTCTTCGCTCTTGGGCTGGGCCAATCCCTTTATCTCAATCTGGATTTTTCCGGTTTCGTTGTTGAAACCGACATTGCAGCGGTTCGGGTCATACCCGCCCTGGCCGTAGTCGAAGCCCGGCGTTGGGCCTGTCCCTGGGTTCTTGGGCGTGAATTCGAAACGCGGGGCCAACACCTGCTCCATGAGCAAGCTTGCGGCGATCGCTTTCAAGGTATCGTTGACCGCCTCGGTCACGGCCTGCTCGCTGGCGTCCGGCTCCGCAATCAAGTTGGTGAAGCGCGCGCGGGTCTTGCCTGGCGCATCCCGCGTGGCGCGGCCGATGATCTGCACGATCTCGGTCAGGCTGGAGCGGTAGCCAACGGTCAGCGCGTGCTCGCACCAAATCCAGTCAAAGCCCTCCTTGGCCATGCCCAGGGCGATGATGATGTCCACATGGTCGCGGTTATGCTTCTGAGCGGGGTCTTTTAGTGAAGCGGAAACCCGCTCGCGCTTGGCTGGGTCGTCGTTCACCAGGTCGGCAATGCGTAGCACGCGGCCGTCCTCGGTCGTCACCAGCTGGAAGCCGGTCGCCGGGTCGGTGCCTTGCCAATCTCCGAGGGCACGCATGATCTCGTCAACCTGGGTGTTCTTGTCGGCGGGCGTCTCGCGGGAATTGACGTTTGGGATATGGACGATCGTCTTTTCGGCCGGGTCGAGCACCTTTAGGATGTCGTCCACATAGGAGCCCGCATAGAAGAAATAGCCGATATCCAGGTTCTTCAGGTGCTGGTAGCCGTTCAGCTGCTCATAGTAGGTATAGGTGACGCTCTCGAACTTGGCTTCGTCCTCCGGCGACATGACGGCTGCGGCGTCACCCCGGAAGTATGAGCCGGTCATGGCGATGATATGCGCCCGATCGCGGGCCATGAACTGGGCCAGGTGAAGCCCCAGCTTGTTGTCGGGGTTGGCTGAGACGTGGTGGAACTCGTCGATTGCGATCAACCGATCGTCGAAGGCTTCCACGCCGAATTTATCGATCGCGAAGCGGAAAGTGGCATGGGTGCAGACAAGCACCTGATCGGCGCTATTCAGGAACGCCTGCACGGAATTGACCTTGCCGCCATTATCGTCGCCTGGGGCGTTGCAGAGGTTCCATTTCGGGGTGACGATCCAGTCAGCCCAAAACCCGTGGGCGGTCAGCTTCTCGTCTGCAAAGCTGGAACCGATCGACTTTTCAGGTACCACGATGATGGCCTGCTTCAGGCCTTGATTCTGGAGCTTGTCGAGCGCGATGAACATCAGCGCGCGGCTCTTGCCCGAGGCGGGCGGCGACTTGATCAGTAGATACTGCTCGCCGCGCTTCTCGTAGGCGCGCTCCTGCATCGGGCGCATGCCCAGCTCGTTGGCGGCGGTCGATTTGCCATTTCGGGCATAGGAAACAGAAACGGAGGGAACGTGGGTGATAGGACGGCTCATGCGGATGCCCTGGCTTTCGTTGGTTTGGTTTTGACGCCCTGGGCGGCCGTCATTTTCATATAAAGTTCGAACAACTTCTCCAGGCGCTCGGTGTCATTTTTGAATCGACGGCCGATATAGATGCGTTCCAACACCTCGTCATTGCGCTCGTGCGCCGCGCGCAAGTCGGGGGGCATGTTCTCGGGGTCATAGAGGTCTGCGATCGTCGCCGGGAAATGCGCTTCGCGGGCCAACAGAATGCCTTCGGCACAATGAGCCAAGTCAATCTTGTTTTTCTCAGTAAGCGTTTGCACAGGAAATGTGTTCCAGCCTAACGTATTTGAATATCTAAGATCCGTCTTTAACTTTCCACATACAGTAATAATCCATACAATGTGAAGCCTAGATGCGATAATAGATAAATTCCATAAGGGCGCATCATAAAGCGCATAGGCTTGATCTGTCGTTAGCGTGCCCGCTGGTTCTTGTCCGACGGTAATATACTCGCGGCGTTCAGATAATATCCTTGGCAGTATTGTAACAACTTCGTTGCCAGTCTGAGCCACCCATCCAAAGCGGTGTGGCTGAGCTGCTAGTTGACGAGTAGCTGGCCGCTTCGATTCATTACGAAATTTCTGCACTTGAGCAAGTCGCGCACTGATCGTTGGGTCTTTGCTAGCGGCTGCTAAATCATCATCGGCGATCCAAAGGCAATATCTGCTTAATCCGCGCACGTATTCGGCCGCTCCATATATCTTCCTTATGCATCGTGCCTGAACATCTTCGGAAAATTTTGCCAGTTCAACTTCTTCTCGCGTGAATGATAGAGACCCCCCGTCAATAGGCATATTTCCAAAGGCCATCAGATTTAAGCCACTGAGATTTTCATTCCGAGGTTCAACGTAGATCTCAGGACCAGACACAAGATAGGCGTTTATATATTTGACTTCTCGCGTTTCAATCGAGTTATCCGTTGCGGTGAGGAACAAACGTTTCCGTAATCCGGTCTTAGGGGTTACGCCTACGATAACAACAGTAACGCCAGCATTGTAACTAGCCAGATTAGCCCACCTAAAACTTGTGTAAGCGAAGCCAATTTCTAGGTCATTTTTTAATATTGATGGCCAAAGACCAGAAACTGACTTCCCTTGGCAAATAGAATTTGTACTAACAAAGGCGAATGAAGCGGTTGTAATCCGACAATAGGTCGCCGCTTTTATAAACCATCCACCCACATAATCGGTGCCCTTCGAACTTACACGCGTTCCCTCGAAGACGGCTTCCAAATCCGCCTTCTGTTCGTCGTCTTGGGATTGGCTCCCTTTGTATGGGGGATTGCCGCAAAGGTAGGTCTCTCCACCTTGGTTTTCGAAGTCGATCTGCGCTTGCTCCAGCGGCTGCGAAAACAGGTCGTCAGCATGAAACTTAACGCCCGCTCCCGTAGGCGGAAAAATGCTCAGCCAATCGAGCCGTAAAGCATTGCCGCAGGTAATCCAGTTCTCGGCGTCCAGAGGTAGAAATTCCGCCAAGGCCATCTTCGGCCCACGATAGAGAACATCGGCCTGATATTCCGCGATGATCAGCGCCAAGCGCGCGATCTCGGCTGGGAAGCTGCGCAGCTCGATCCCCCGGAAGTTTGTCTTGGGGATATCGGTCGCCCGTTCAGGTTCCCCACGACGCCTGTTGATCTCGGCCTCAATTGCCCGCATTTCCTTGTAGGCGATAACCAGGAAGTTACCTGAGCCGCAGGCCGGGTCAAACACCCTGATGCGCGCCATGCGGTTGCGCAGATTCAGCAGTTTTCGGGGATTATCGCCCGCTTCGGCTAGCTTCTCGCGCAAATCGTCAAGGAAGAGCGGGTTCAGCACCTTCAGGATGTTCGGCACAGATGTGTAATGCATGCCAAGCGCGCCGCGCTCTTCGTCATCCGCCACGGCCTGGATCATCGACCCGAAGATGTCGGGGTTGATCTTCTTCCATTCCAGCGCGCCGACGTTGATAAGGTAAGAGCGGGCAATCTTGCTGAAACGGGGCACCTCTGTACTGCCTGAGAACAACCCGCCGTTCACATAGGGAAAATCATTCACCCAGCGGGGCAACTTGCTACCAGGGCGTAATTCATTCTTGGTGTTCATGGCCTCGAAAATCGTCGAAATCACCTCATGGGTGTCCGATGCATCCTTAGCGCTCATCTGAGTGACTTTGCTGGTGAACAAGCCATTCCCAACGAAAATCCCCGTATCCTCGGCAAAAAAGCAGAAGATCAGCCGGGCCATGAAGTGATTCATAGCTTCGCGGCGGGCGTCAGTGTCCCAGTCTGGGTTGTCCTTCAACAGCGTGACATAGAGTTGATTGAGGCGTCGAGCCGCCCTCATATCCAACTCTATCTCTTTGATCTCCTTCGTATATGTTATTCCTGCCAAGGGCAGGAAAAGGCCAAAAAGATTGGGAAAATCCGCATAAGCGCACACAATCGGCGCGTCGAGCGAACCCAGCTCCTCGGCCTCAAAAGTCTCCCCGTCGGTCGCGACGATGAATTTCGCCTTCCAGCGCGTCGTGGCGGGGCTCGCCCGCAAGGCGGCCATAGTCTGCCCCACACCTCCAGGTGCGGACACTGCGATGTGAATATGGTCGCGCTGAAGCACGCCGCCGATGTCCGACTTATTCATATCGCCCGAACGTAGGCGTTTTAACGCGACCTCCTTGCGGCCAAAGGCTTCCAGGAAAGCATAGGGAAACTCAGCCGCGTCAAAGGGCTTCTCAGCGAGCGCCGAAATGGCTTCTTCGATCTCAACGGCGTTCATGCAGCGAACCTAATTTTCTGAGTTATTCATTTCTATACTGGGTCTTGTAGTCTTGTCCCTTCACGGTGTCCGCGTGCATGGGTTTAGGCCTTCCTGGTTATTCAGGGTCTTCACCAAGCAAAGCGGCATAATCCCGCCCGCCATAGAATATCCGTCCAATCCGCACCTGGTCGGGGGTGATGGTGAAGGCCACCACCACGCGCCTCTCAAAGTGCGCAAGCCTCAGCCCTGGGCGAATGTCATCACGCGCCACGCCGCGCTCGGGGAAGGGCTCCAGCCCCTCGCAAAAGCTGCGGATGCGGCGCACATAGCCAATCGCTACCTCGGGGCCGCCATTTTCGTCCCTGATGTAGGCGTAGAGGGCGGTAAGGTCGCGCTCGGCGGCAGGGCGAAAGAAAACCCTACGCGCCATGCGAACGGGCGGCCTTGTCAGCGCTGAACTGCTGTTCAAGCTTGGCGAAGACCTTTTCGGCAGGCATGTCGGGCGCTGGGTCGTCAAAGGCGTCGTTGATCTCGCGGGCCAGGCGGGCGGCACGCTCGGCGCGGCTCAGCTCGAAATCTTCCAGCATCCGCAAGCCTGCGCGCACCACTTCGCTGGCGTTCTGAAACCGTCCATCGGCCACCTGGCGGCTGACGAACTCCTCAAAATGGTCTCCAAGGCTGACATTCGGCATGGGCGTGCTCCTTTCGTAAATGATGCGGGCACGCTCTTATGATGTCAATAGATAGCAACTTCCTGACATGCCTTGCTTTTGGGCCTCAAGGGTTGCCATGCAACCCTGACTAGGCCCGCGCCAATGAGCGGGGTGAAGCGGGTCAAGGGGGACTTGGTGCGGGCGCACAAGCGCAGCGCGGAGCCTCGGCCCCCTTGAGGCGCGGACGGGGCGGGAGCACCTTTGAAACTTCCCTCGCGATTGACGACGTTGGCAGAGTCGAAAGGCATGGCGCCGGATCTTGCGACGATAGCCCAGAAACAGGGAGGTCGCCCGTACGTCAGTTATGTTGCCGAGTTTACGTGGTAACTTCTGCGCACATTACTCGAACCCAACCGTAACTGTACATTTTTGATCGCGCCCGGCCTTCCTGGCGGCTTCTGCACAGGTACCAAGCGCATCGGCATTCGCGTTGACGATCCGTGTCGCTCTGGCGATGGAGCGCACGCCTTCGGGATCCGCAACCTGCATCAGGCCAGCGCCGGCCTGCCATCGGTCCAGCTTCCCGGTCGCCATTGCCGCGAGATAACTGCCGCCCGGTAGCGTAGCTGCCGCGAGTGGATAGACCAGAAGCCCGACCAGAACAGCGCCCACGATCCAGAGCCTCTGGCGCTTCCTGGAACCGGCGTTCGCTCCAATTTCCCCCAGCGCCTCGCGCTCTCGCCGGATCGCGCCGGCTTCTTCGCGCAACTGCCGGATGACCTCCTGGAACGCTCCGTCCTTCGCGCGCTCGATCGCTCGCGTTTGCTGATCTGGGGTCAGCCTGAGAGACGGATCACCCGCGATACCGACTAGCTTCGTTTCCAGCTCTGCCAGCTTACCGAGAACTTCTCCGAATGACGGTCCGTAATCAACAGGCTCCGGCGTACCCGGCCTGGAAGCCATCGCCTCGATCTTCCGGCCAAGAGCAGCAACTTCCTCCTGAAGGGCAGCAAAGGCCTCGGCGGCTCCGGTTTCTGCCGATGCTTCATTCTCCGTCGTCATCAATATTCTATTCCCCCGGCTTTATCGCTCGTGGCCCTGATCCTGCGATCGCTCGCGGCGTTCAAGCTCTTCTGTGAAGGCCTTCCCGGTTTTCCCCGAACGAAGAGCCCCGGCGATCGGGCTCTTCGGCTCAATCCCGTGCCGCTCCGGATCCTGCGCGAGTTTCCTCGCTGCCTCCGGATCGCTGCCGATCTCGGCCGCAATCGCCTTCCGTCCCGCCGCGAACTCATCCCGCTGCTCCCGGCTGATCGATCGCCCTGCGGCCTTTTCCTCTGCCTGCAACACCGTCCATCTCTCACCATAGCGGCTGGCGCGGGTTGCGGGATCCTGCTGCGCCCTGCGTTCGCGCTCGGTCGCCTCGAGGAGCTTTTCCGCGCGATCCGGCGCTTTCTCGCCTTCGATCACGCGCTTGGCCTCAGGATCGTATCGATGCGCGGATTGCAGCAGGTTCGCAGCGCCAAGTTTCACTTGATCGAGCGCTTCGCCAGATTTCTCGAGCGCGACACGCTGATGGGCAACCACCGGCAAGCCGAGGCTCTTCATGCGGGCAGCATCCGCGATTGCATCCGCGTGGCGCTCCAGCGCCTTAAGAACGGTCGCACGCTCGTTGTCAGACCGCTCTCCCCTGCCCTCGGTTTTCGCCTGCTCCGAGCCTTCGGCTGTTCGCTCCTGCAGCGTCGCCGGTTTCTGCCGCATGGGAAGCTTAAGGCCGTCGAACGATGGTGCCTTGCCCCTCGCCGGGGACTGCTCCGGAGCCGAACCGTTCCCGCTCGTCTCCATGCCCTTCTGGACTTCGCGGCTCGGGCTGATTTCCACTAGCTTTTCCTGCCCGGCGACCAGCTCCGGCCTCACGCGCTGCGGGTCAATCCCAGTCTTCTCCTCTACCTCGCCGATCGTCTTTCGGCCGCGCCCATGTCCTTGGCTTCCGGCTGGCGTATCGTCCATCTCTTGGCTGGCGGCTTTCGGACGCGCTGAATCAAACCCGGGTTGGTCCTGCTGCTGGGATGCCCCCGGCACCCTCCCTGGCTCGCCAGATCTCCCCGGACCCGGATGCTCACTCGTTTCCTTGCCTTCCTTCCCGACCATCACCCCCGGCGCCATGCGCTCAATGAAGGCCGGCTTCGGCAGGCGAAGTGTCTCAAAGGCCTTCGCGACCATGCGGCCGATCGCTTCGGGGACGCGGATGCCCCGCCTTTCGGCAAAGTCGCGGATCTCATAATCGAGCGTGGTTTCCTTGGCACCGTCCCGTGACAGCGATTTCGAAAGACCCTCCATGCCGTCCTTGAACTCCTCGCGGCTCGCATGGAGCTCCACGCCCTGCCGGTGGCGCGTCATCGCGACGTAAGTGAGATGCCGATCCATGGTTTTCGAGGCCAGGACGAAGGCACGATCGACTGTTGCACCTTGGGTCTTGTGGATCGTCGTGGCGTAGCCGTGATCAATGGCGCGATAGCTCTCGGTCGGAACCGAGATGATCCGCTCCCGGCTATCCCTGCCCTTCCCGTCGAGCGCTGCCACGAGACGGCCTTCACCCACTTCGCGGACCGTGCCGAGCATGCCGTTCTTGACCTGGAGGTCGCGATTGTTCTCGAGGAACACCACGCGATCGCCGGGAGCAAAGGCGCGCTCGCCATCATTCGTCTGGAAGCGCCTTTCGCCGGCTTCCTCGCCCCCGGGAAGCTCGCCCAGCTCCTGCCGTGCCGAGCGGATGGCGTCGTTCAGGGCGCGAACGTCAACGCGGCGATGCGCAAGGGCAATGCGGGACGCATCAGGGTTCGCGTGGCTATCCTCAAGATAACCCCTGACGATCGCCGCTCTGGCATCCCCCTGCCCCTCATGGAAGCGGACCATGCCGTTTCGGTCATAGGCTTGAAGCGCTTCAGCCGTGCCCCCGCGCGCAAAGGCCCGGCTGGCCTCCCTCTGCCAATCCTCCTGCTGCCGGCGGATCTCCGTGAGCTCAACAAACCCGACGCGCTCGGCAATCGCCCGGAACGGCGCGCCGGCGCCGATCGCCTGCAACTGTTCGGGATCCCCGACCATCACGAGCTTTGCGCCTGATTGATGGGCTTCACCAACGAAGCGCGCGAGCTGGCGGGACCCGATCATCCCGGCTTCATCGATGACGAGAACATCCCTGGGACCAAGCTTCCCCTGCCCGTTTTGCCAGCCCTGCTCATAGCTCGCGAGCGTGCGGCTCCGGATGCCGGAGGATTCTTCCAGACCCTCGGCGGCCTTGCCGGCAAGGGCAGCACCAAGAACCCGATACCCTTGGGATTCCCAGGCCTGCCGCGCGGCGCCGAGCATCGTGCTCTTGCCGGCCCCCGCGAGACCGATGACGACGGAGATGCCCTCTTCACCCGTGATATGCCACACTGCCCTGCGCTGCTCGTCACCGAGGCCGGAGGAGGCGAGCATTGCCTCTTTCTCACCTTGCCGGACCTCCCCTGCCCTCACGGCTCTCGCGAGCGATTGTTCAGCGCTAACGCGTATACTCCGGTCGAATGCGCTGAGGGCGGTATCAACATGCCGGCGATCCACGGCGTGATCCGCCCTGCCCGCCATCTCCCGGGCATTGGCGGCCATCCCGCGCTCGGTCTCGACCATCTCCCGCGTGGAATAGCGTGCGAGAGAGACTGATCCATCCTCGCCCCGCGCTTCCGGCTTCAGCTCGATCAAAGCCGGCGAGGCCATAACCCTGGCAAAGGCATCCTGGAAGGCCTCGGGCTGGTCAATATAGCGATGAAGCGCGCGGGCCACGTCATGCCGGTCAAAGACGCTTTTCTCGGATGTGATGACCGAGAGCACCTGCTCCGGCTTCTCCCGGATCAAAGCGGCATTGGATTGCGCCGAACGCTGGTCGATCCGCTGGCGAACAACCTCCAACCCCCGCCGCTCCATCTGGGTGGCATAAACCCCCATATGCTCCGTCGGCTCGATCTCGAGTCCTCGATCCTGATGCGAGCGATGATCGATGCGGATATCGTGCTGGCCTCGCGCCAGCGCCTCGTTCGCAATCCCCTCCCAGTCCCGCCGGATATCCTTCAACTGGATTATCGAGGTCGGAAGGGCCCGCGAGAGCAGCCAGGCATTCTCCCGCTCAAGGATCGTCTTCTCCCCGAGGCCGGTCCCGGTAAGCCCCCGCACACTCATCATCAGATGCGCATGGGGGTTCCGGACATCCGTTTCCCCATTGGGAGAATGAACCGCAAAATCGACCGCCGCCCCATAACGATCAGCCAGAACCTGCGCAAAGGCCCGCGTGGCCTCGAGCCGCTCCTCAGGGCTCAGCTCATGGGGAAGCGCTATCTCGAACTCCCGCGCGACACGGGCGTCGATCCGTTTCTCCGCCGCCTCCGCTGCATTCCACAAAGCGCCCCGATCACGTGCCCATTCCGCCGTCGATCCCTTCGGAAGCACGATCTCTGCATGCTCGATCCCAGTCTTGCGGGTGTAATCATGCGTGAGGCCATCCCGCTCATTGGTCAGGCACTCGCCGGCACGATAGGCCGATGCCGCGACCGCTGAGCGGCCAGAGCTTCGGGTGATCGGCTTCATCGAGAGATGGTAGATCGCCAAAAGTCTCATCCGCATGGTCATGCGGCTTTTCCGCAATTGAGTTATGACATAACTCGTAAGTGCGCCCTTGTAAATCTATCGACCTCTTGGGTCTCCGATTTTCTGGTGCCACTTGCGCAAACCTTTCGCCTGATTTCTGCACCGTCTCTCTTGGCAAAACAGGATCGATCCGGCTATCCGACTGCCCTCGTGGCGGGCGTGATTCTCCCGGTGCAACAAGGGAGACCCAACAACCATGGCCCGCCGATCAATTCCCGAACGCATTGCGCAGCTCGAGGCGCGGAAAAAAGCGCTTCAGGCGCGGCTCACAAAACAGGAACGCGCGGTCGATACCCGCCGCAAGGTGCTTCTCGGCGCCCTCGTCCTGCAGCGTCTGGAGAGTGGCCATGATCCCGAGTTCACGCGCCGTCTCTCAGACTGGCTCAAGCGCGAACTCCCGGGCTTCCTGATCCGCGAGAATGACCGCGCGCTCTTCCCGGACTTCATTGACCAGAAGCCGGGGAACGACACGGCGATTGCGTCTGAACCGTCGCTCGCCCCGGCCGGGGATCTCCGCTGATGGGAAGGACCTGGTACGCCTTCCGCGTCATGCTCTATCAGGCGCGGCGCGATCCCCTCTGGGCGCTCGGATGCATCATTTTCTATCCGCTGCGCCTTGGTGTTCATGCCCTTAAGGTCTTCTTCTTCTCGGCCTTGGTGACGCTCGTGCTGCTGGCTCTGGTCGAGATCAGCATGGAGATCACCAACCTCAAGAAGACCGTGATCCATGCCGCCCTCAACATTGGCGCCAGTCTCGTCGGCCTCGCCTTCCTGCTGCGCGCCGCGTTCTATCCCATGGTCGAGACCTTCGGGCAGGGATATGCTGCCGATGATGATAGCCACGGCTCGGCGCGCTTTGCGACGAAAGCTGAGCGGGCGTCCCTCGTGAAGGCTCCATCCGGCCTTCTCATCGGCCGCGATCCGGATTCCGGGGCGCTCCTGCGCTATGCCGGTCCGGCGCATCTCCTGACGATGGCGCCAACGCGCACCGGCAAGGGCGTGGGGACGATCATCCCGAACCTGCTGACCCTTGATCGCTCGATCCTCTGCATCGATCCCAAGGGGGAGAATGCGATAATTACTGCAAATGCGCGTGATCGGTTCGGGCCCGTGCATATCCTCGATCCCTTCGGCGTGACCGGCATCCCCTCCTCTGCCTTCAATCCTCTCGGGCGTCTTGATCCGGAGCATCCCGATGCGATGGAAGACGCCAATGCGCTCGCCGAAGCCCTCGTCCAGGATGCGCCGGGCGAAACCGGAGAAGCCCATTGGAACGAGGAAGCCAAAGCCCTCCTCTCCGGCCTGATCTTGCAGATCGCAGCAGCGGAGCCTTCAGAGCGGCGCAACCTCTCGACCCTCCGGGAATACCTTACCCTCGCGCCGGACGCCTTCGCTGAGCTCCTGAAGCGGATGCAGCAATCCCCCGAGGCGCATGGGCTCATCGCGCGCGCTGCAAACCGTCATCTCGGCAAGGCAGATCGGGAAGCCGCCGGTGTGCTATCGACCGCGCAACGGCATACGCATTTTTTGGACAGCCCGCGCATGGGGGCGATGCTCTCGCGGTCGGATTTTGCCTTTGCGGATCTCAAGCACAGGACGACCACGATCTTCCTCGTTCTGCCGCCGGATCGTCTTGAGACCTATGCCCGCTGGCTGCGCCTGATGCTGACCGCTGGCCTCACCGCCATGGCGCGGGAAGCGCAACAGCCACGAGAGCCGGTCCTGTTCCTCCTCGACGAGTTCGCGAGCCTCGGTCGCCTCCCCGCGATCGAGCGGGCCATGGGTCTTATGGCCGGTTACGGCCTCCAGCTCTGGCCGATCCTCCAGGATATCCACCAGCTCAAATCGACCTACGGCCCGCGCGCCGGCACCTTCCTCTCCAATGCCGGCGTCCTCCAGATCTTCGGTGTCAATGATCACGACACCGCACGCCTGGTGTCCGATCTCCTCGGCAACGAGACGATCCAGTTCCAGACCATGTCCCGCGCGCTCGATGCCTCCGAAACCGGCATCACCTACGCGACGCACCAAACCGGACGGCCGCTCCTAACGCCAGACGAGGTAAGAAACCTGCCATCAGAAACCGAGCTGCTCTTCCTCGCCGGATCACGGCCCGTCCTCGCGCGCAAACTCCGGTACTATGCCGATCGAGAGTTTGCGGGGCTTCTTAAACAGAATACGCTGGGTTTGAGCTGACTACGCTCTGCACTTCGACAAGACCGCATCGATCTGAGCTACTCCCCTAAAATCGGACACTGACGGAAGCCACGATCTGATGTCTGCTGGTCTCCATCGAATAGGAGATCAGAATGTCGAAACGCCGGAACCACGATGCCGCCTTCAAGGCCCGTGTTGCCCTTGAAGCGCTCAAAGGCGAGCGAACCGCCGCCGAGCTCGCCACAGCCTATGGCGTCCACCCCACCATGATCCACCAGTGGAAGAAGGCACTGCTGGACGGTGCCGTGGACATCTTTGAACGCGGCCCCAAAAGGGCTGCCGAGATTGACGAGGCAGCTGTCCGGGAGCTTCACGCCAAAATCGGGGAGCTGGCTGTGGCCAACGATTTTTTGTCCAGAAAACTCAAACCATGGACCGGCAAGTGAGGCGCTCGATGATTGAGCCAGCCAACCCACGGCTCTCCGTCGGGGCGCAGTGCCGCCTGCTGTCGATCTCGCGCTCCTCGTATTATTACGAGCCGCAGGGCGAGAACGCGGTGAACCTCGGCCTGATGCGGAAAATCGACAAGCAGTTCCTGGAGACGCCGTTCTTCGGGGTGCAGCAGATGACCTGGCACCTTCAGGGCGAAGGGCACGAGGTCAACGTCAAGCGCATCCGGCGATTGATGAGGCTCATGAACCTGATGCCGATCTACCAGAAGCCGGATACCAGCGCTCCGGCGAAGGAGCACAAGACCTACCCCTATCTGCTGCGCGGTCTGCGGATTGATCGGCCCAACCAAGTGTGGTGCGCCGATATCACTTATATCCCGATGCGTCGGGGCTTCCTGTATCTCGTCGCAATCATGGACTGGTCCACCCGAAAGGTTCTGTCCTGGCGTCTTTCGAACACGATGGAGGCCGACTTCTGCGTGGAGGCGCTCAACGAGGCGATCCACCGCTTTGGTGCACCCGAGATCATGAATACGGACCAGGGCAGCCAGTTCTCGTCCTTTGCATGGACCGACACGCTTCGGCGCGCAGGAAGCCGGATCTCCATGGATGGCAAGGGGCGCTGTCTCGACAACGTCTTCGTGGAACGCCTCTGGCGCTCGCTCAAATACGAATGCGTCTATCTGCACGCTTGGGAAACCGGCTCGCAGGCCAAGGCAGGCATCGCGCAGTGGATGTCGTTCTACAACCGTCAGCGGCCCCACACCGCGCACCGGGGCCTGACCCCAGCCGCCGTCTATTGGAATACCGTTCAACCCGACCAGCAGCTCCGGAGAGTAGCTTAACCCGTCACAAAATCTGTCCAACCATTGGGGAGTAGCTCACTGAATGGCAACGCAAGCATGGGTTCGATCAACGCACCCTTTCGCAGATCGACAAGACAAGACGTGTCGTTAATGACGATCCGCTTCGCCAAGTGCCGGCCCCTTCATTGCAAGTTCGATTTCTCCGAGCGACTTTCCAAGAAGCTGCGCAGCCCGGGGCACCGAAATCATGTGCTCCGCTAGCGCCTGGTAGACCAACACCATGAAACGCTCAGGCTTCTCTGCACCCCACAAGCCGGGCTGAGGAGTGATTGGCAAGGGTTCAATCGTACGCCAGCCACGGGCATAGGTCTGAAAGGCAAAGCTCAAACCACTCTCAGACAAAACTCCGATCGCGACCAAGCGCATCAACAGCGCCACCGCGGAAACACCATAAATATGTTTCATGCGGATCAGCTCAGCTCGCGCGAAACCGCGGCGTGAACGCCCGCCGGCTTCAAGCCAGAGATGATCTTCAGGCATTAGAAATGCTCCCGAAAAGCGGTGCATTACCTTTTCTTTGTCAAGTCCAGGGGACACTGTTGCAATGACGCGATGCGCCAGTTCATGGCAAAGCGTGAACCGGCGACGTTCAAGCGGAGCGTCTCTTTTCAAAACGATAACCGGCAGTGGTTCACGGTCGTCGGTCCGCCTGACAAGACACGTCAAGCCGTCAACACGGTCCGGCAGATCTGCCTCGACAATCTTGAAGCCTTTATCTTCGAGTAGGCCAGTGATGTTTGCCAGGGAGTCGTTCCCCAGCTTCCAATGGTCTCGAAGGCCACCTGCGAGTCGGTCAGCATCAGCCCACGAATCGACGTGCTGATCAACAAAAAGGCCAAGGTGCGGCCCGTTATCGGTGATCTCGAGAACGTCCTCGATCATGAGGTACCGCTCGACCGCATCGATCACAATTGATTCGATCTGGCTCAGCTGACGGGTACCCGTTTTTTTTGAGTCTCGAAATTCGACGCCTTCCAGGCCGGCAACTTGATTGCTCATGAGAAAATCGAGCGACACACCCAGACTCTTACCTAGTAGGGTGAGAACCTTTGCGCTTGGCATCATCTCGCCATTTTCATATTTTCCAATAGCTTGGGCGCTAACTTCGCCGCCAATCGCAGCGGACAAATCACGCAAAGACATGCCTGCTCGCGAGCGGGCCAGGCGGAGACGGTCCGAAAACATCACGATCCTCCGTTGTTTACATTCTTATTTTTGCCACATATGTTGTAAACATCGTATTTGCAGGGTTTAACGTTCCTAGCATGAGGTGACAAGATGTCCGGCAAAAATCAGTACGTCGTTCCGACTGAGAACGGTTGGGGTGTCCGCGGCGAGGGTAACAGCCGTCTGACCGCAGAGTTTAGAACGCAACGCGAGGCGCTTGAGCGCGGTCGCGACATCGCCCGAAATCAGGAAAGCGAACTGCGAATCCAGGGCGAGAATGGAAAGTTCCGGGAAGCATGGAGCTACGGCAACGACCCTCACCCGCCCAAAGGATGATCAGGCAACAAACGATCCGCGCAGGTGGCCTTTGGGAAAGCGAGGGCCGCCCGCAATCAGGACAGGATTCTGGGCATAGATTTGGAGCGCAGCCGATGAGTAAGAATATCGTCGTCTTTTCAGATGGTACCGGCCAAGATGGCGGCG
>Ga0209794_1000636_pt1 | contig 43582 bp, 44 predicted proteins | sample EBPBio232013_DNA_FD_185869 | JGI IMG/M metagenome (GOLD analysis project Ga0209794, IMG submission 185869) | Wastewater treatment Type I Accumulibacter community from EBPR Bioreactor in Madison, WI, USA - Reactor 1_5/23/2013_ DNA (SPAdes)... | ecosystem: Engineered > Bioreactor > EBPR >... | reverse complement strand
GAACTCCAATTCTGTTTCAGCACAGGGGCATTCTCATGTTCCGACGCGCCGGATCACCACACCGCGCCAAGTCGATCGGTGGATCGAGGCTTAGGGGGTGACAGCGACATACCCACGACAGGGGGCCCGGACGTGAACAGCGAAGCCGAAGCGGAGTTTCGCTGCTTCGTCGAGACGCGGTGGCAGCACCTGGTGCGCACCGCGGTGCTGCTGACCGGTGATCAGGGACGCGCCGAGGACCTCGTGCAGCAGACCTTGGTGATCGTGCACCGCAAGTGGCGAAGCATCGAACCCGGCGCCACCATGGCCTATGCCCGGGCCGTCCTGGCCAACCAGTCCGCCTCGTGGTGGCGGCGGCGCCGGCACCCCGAGGTGCTGATCGCCAGTCCCGGCGACGAGTTGCCGGGCTCGGCCCAGGCCGGCCGCGATGCGATGGCCCAGATCGATGCCCGCGACGAGCTGCTCCGGGCCCTGGCGACCCTGCCGCCGCGGATGCGGGCGGTGATCGTCCTGCGCTACTACGACGACCTCTCCGAGGCCGACACCGCCGAGGCTCTCGGCATCTCCGCCGGGTCCGTCAAGGCCCAGGCCTCCCGCGGGCTGGACCGCCTGCGCACCGCACTGACCACCCTCGAGACCGGGGAGCGAATCCGATGAACGCCACCAAGCACGATGACTTCGAAGCCCTGCTGCGCAGCGCGCTGGCCGACCGCGCCCAGACCGCCACGACCCTGCCCGATCCGTATGACCGCGTCACCGGTGCCGTGCGCCGCGACCGTCGTCGTCGCGCGGTCGTCGGCTCTGGCCTGGCGGCGGGGGCCCTGGCGCTGGCCATCGCCGTGGCGGGCCAGTTGCCCGGTGGCAGCACCGTCAACTCCGACCCGGCCGGGCGGTCCACGACCAGCCAGACCTCGGCTCCGGCCCAGGGCTCCCTGGCACCCATCTCCGCCTGGCCGGTTCGCGGCAACTTGGCGGGCGACAAGGCACTCATCTCGGCCGTCGAATCTCGTTTTGGGCGAGTGCTTTTCGCTGATGTGCACGATGGCAAGGCGATCGTCATCTCGGTGGCCGACCCGAACCAGACCGACCCGGTGGCCAGTGCCAAGTTCTCGGCATTCGTCGGCGACCCCGGCACTCCCTTCCCGGCGGACGGCGAGGACTTCGGCACGTGGGAGGTGTATGACGGGGTCCGCCCGACGCCCGCCGCGATCGCCTTCGCGGGCGCGGCAGATGCTCGCTCGAATCTGCTGGTCCTCGCTGCCCCCGGGACGAGCAGTGTCGACATCTCGACGATGGCCATTCCGGCGCCGGACGGCACGATCCAACGGCAGTGGCAGACGCTGCCCATGGCCGATGGCGTCTCCTGGTCCCGCACGGCCGACACCGGCGGTGAGACGGTGCGCTTCCGGGTGGGCACGGCATATGACGGGCCGGTGACGATCGAGGGCAAGCTGACCCGCGAGGTCACTCCCTTCTGCATGGGGTGCGCCACCGGTGAAGACGATGTGGTGACCTTCCGGCAGCGAGTCGCGTCGGCATACGGCTATGAGCTGGAGTCCTTGCAGGGCCAGATCACCTACAACGAGACGGTGCCGGTGGTGGACTTCCAGGACGGCACGGGTAATGCCACGCGCATCACCGTCGTCGATGTCGTCGAGCCAGGCGGGCGGCACTTCCGCGGGTATGTGGCGCGCACCGAAGGCAAGGAGCAGGGCACGGGCTCGCTCAGCGGCGGATCCGCATACCCCCTGAGCCCGAAGTGGAACGACAAGGCCCCGCTGGTCCTGGCCGGCGAGAACAACACGCAGGTCGTGATCGCCCCCGGTGCCGCGACGATCCGGTGGGAAGCCGGCGGCAGCCACGGGACCGAGCAGGTCAACGCCAAGGGGTATGCCGTCCTCCCCTCCCCCGCCGCCGGCCTGGCGGACCTTCGGGTGCTGACCTACGACGCCGCGGGCACCACGCTGGGCGAATACACCGAGGCGATCGACGGCGAGGTCATGGGCGACCCGCTCGACCTGCAGCCCTGAGGCGCCACGGGGGGCTTTGTAACCTCTGCTAACACCACTTAGTGAACTGTGCACACCCTGCAAGGTGTGCACAGTTCACTAACGTGTGCAAGGTTGGCGCGGCGCGGCCGTCAAGGGCGGTAGGCCACAACCTGCACAGCGTCCGGGACGAAGCCGGCCCCGCGGTAGAGATGCAGTGCGGGGTTGACGCTCTCGGTCACGATGACCCACCTGCTGGCCCCGCGCGCATTCGCCCAGGCACCTGCCTCCGCGAGCAGGTGCCGGGCGAGACCACGGCGCCGGTGGTCCAGATGGGTGCCCACCGCCTGATAGCGCGCCAGGCACGTGCAGAGCACGATCCCGAGGTATGCCGCGAGGTCGCCGTCCTCGGTGAAGGCACCAAACCACTGGGCAAGTCCCCGCTCCACCAGGTCCCGTCGGGTGGCTTGCTGGGCCACCAGGAAGGTCCGGTGCTCGTCCTCGGGGTAGCGCGCGTCGAGGCGATTCTCCCCCTCGTTCGCCGCGAGCAAGGCGCCCCAGTCCTCGGGGGTGAACGGCCGCGATGAATAGCCGACCGGCACCGGGACCTGATCCGGACAACAGTCCCGGATCAGCACCTCGTCTGTGCTGACGGCGAGCCCGAGGCGCCGATACGGCTCCCCCACCGGCAGGCGCGGCAGCCCGATCGCACGGTGGGAAGCTCCCGGGAAGGCGTGCGCGAAGGTCCGCGTCCAGCGCGCGGCGTCATCGGCCGTCTGCGGATCCGTGACCAGGACGAAATTGCCCCAGTGAAAGGTCGGATTGTGCGGCGACCGCACGATCAGGTGGTCGCCGTGGTCCTCGACCAGTGACCCGGCGTGCCGCAGGATCGCCAGATCCGTATGCCAGCCCGCCGAGAGATCGGGCAGTGGAGCCGTGGCTACTTCTTGCCCTGGTTCGCAACCGCCTCGGCGGCGGCCGCGGCGGCCTCCGGGTCGAGGTAGCGGCTGGGGCCGGTGGGCATGAAGTCCTCGCCGAGGTCGTAGACGAGCGGCATGCCGGTCGGAATGTTCAGGCCCGCGATGTCCTCATCCGAGATGCCGTCGAGATGCTTGACCAGGGCGCGCAGGCTGTTGCCGTGCGCGGTGACCAGCACCGTCTTGCCGTCGCGCAGGTCGGCCTGAATCTCGTTCTCCCAGTAGGGCATCATCCTCGGGATCACGTCGGCGAGGCATTCGGTCAACGGGACGTCGATCCCGGCATACCGCGGGTCGCTGGTCTGATCGAACTCGCTGCCCTGCTCGATCGGGGGCGGCGGGGTGTCGAAGGAGCGGCGCCACAACATGAACTGCTCGTCGCCATACTTCTCGCGGGTCGCCGCCTTGTCGAGGCCCTGCAGCGCGCCATAGTGGCGCTCATTCAGGCGCCAGGATCGGCGCACCGGAATCCAGTGCCGGTCGCAGGCGTCGAGTGCGAGATTGGCCGTCGTAATCGCGCGGCGCAGCACGGAGGTGTGGACGACATCGGGCAGCAGCCCCGAGTCTTTGATCAGCGCCCCGCCCCGCGCGGCCTCGGCGCGACCTTTGTCGGTCAGGTCGACATCGACCCAGCCGGTGAACAGATTCTTCTGGTTCCAATCGGACTCGCCGTGGCGCAGCAGGATCAGCGTGTAGGTCATGACTCCAGACTATCGACGCGGCGAGCGACCGTCAGCGGGTGTCCGGTTCGGCAGCGGCCGGGGCCGAGCCGTCATCGAGCAGGTGCCGGAAGGCCTCCAGATTGCGCATCGACTCGCCACGCGAAACCCGCCACGCCCACTCCTTTTTCATCGACGTGAGGAAGCCCAAGACAAGTAAGTCGTTGAAGGGCGCATCGGCCGCCTCCAGCACCACGCCAAAGAGCTGGTCGAGGTATGCCGCGTCCACTCCGTCCGTCGGGACCCGTCCAGTGACATAGACATCGCCGTCGCTGTCGATGGCATAGGCCAAGCCCGGCAGCCGCAGATTGCGTTGCAGCAGAAAGCGATAGACCGCGCCATGGTTCTCATCGGGATTGCGTATGACGAACGCCCGCGTGATCAGCTGGCCGCCGCTGAGCAGGAGGGAGACGACCGTGCGGAGCTTCTTCTCGCCGGGCAGGGTGACGACCCATTCATCAGGATTGACCCCGGGCTCCCATTCCAGGTCGAGCTCCGCCAGCACCTCCGGGATGAGTTCCTGAATCTCCTTCATGAGTCCGTCTCCTGGTCCTCTCGTGCCTGCTCGTAGACCTCGACCAAGTGATCCACCGTCCGCTCCCAACTGAATCCTCGTGCGTGCTCGATCGCCTTGCGTCCCAACGCATCCCGCGCGTCGGGGTCAGCGAGAAGCGCACCGATCGCGTCCGCCCAGGTATGCGGATCGTGCCCCTGGACGAGCACGCCCCCCGGCCCGACGGCGTCTGGAAGACCACCGACTGCGGCCGCCACAACCGGCGTGCCGCACGCTGCGGCTTCGATCGCGACCAGCCCGAACGACTCGTTGTAGGACGGCACAACAACCAGGTCAGCGGCCCGGAACCATTGCGCGAGAACATCTCTCGCGACTGGCTCGCCGAAAATGACCCGGTGGCCAATACCCAGGTCCTCCGCCAACTGGCGCAGCCGCTCCGTCTGTCCCGCCCCCGTGCCGCTCTCGCCGCCGAGGATCGCCACGCGGATCCGGCCGGAGAGCCCATCGCCTCGCCCAATCAGCCGGGCCGCCGCGCGGACGAGGACATCGGGCGCCTTGAGCGGTTGGATGCGCCCGACAAAAAGCAAGAGCAAATCCTCTTGTGCAACACCGACATTCCGGCGGGCCGCCGCACGGTCGCCCGGGCTGAACAGATCGAGGTCCACACCCGGTGAGACGACCCGCACCCGGGCGGGCTCGGCGGCATACAAGCTGATCAACTCCTGCCGCTCTTGCTCAGTGTTCGCGACGAGAACGTCGGCGGCCCCGACGACCTGTTCTTCGCCGATCAGCCGCCCCGGCGGCTCGGCAATATCGTCGGCAGACAGGTAGGCGTTCTTGACCTTGGCCATGGTGTGCATCGTGTGAACCAGCGGCACGCGCCACCGATCGGAGACCAGCCAGCCGACCTGGCCCGAAAGCCAGTAGTGGCTGTGGATCACATCGAACCAGCCCTCCGGTGAGCGCGCGCCCTCACGCATGACTCCCGCCGCGAAGGCGCACAACTGGCCGGGCAGATCGGCCTTGGACAGGCCCTCGAAGGGCCCGGCCGGCACATGCCGCACGAGCACACCGGGGCTCGGGTGAAAGACCGGTTCCTGCGCGGATGTCGTTGCGCGCGTGAAGATTTCGACCTCTATCCCGCGCGCGGCCAAACGCTGGGCGGTCTCCGCGACATAGACGTTCATACCGCCGGCATCACCGGTCCCGGGCTGGGCGATCGGCGAGGTGTGCATGCTGATCAGGGCCACGCGCCGCAGCCCGCTCATCGCGTCGCTCCTGCGGCGAGAGCCTGCGCCGGCTCCGCGACGGCGCGTCGGGTCATCAGCAAGGACGACTGCGACGACCAGACGTGGACATCGATGCGACCCGTCTCGCGCAGGTCGACGGCGCGGGGCACCTCGGCGGGTCGGATGCGGATGTCCGCGCCGCGCATGGACGTGAAATCCCCGCCGGGGACAGAGGCTTTCAGCCACCACGCGCGGTTCTTCAGATTGCGTTCGGGCAGTGCCGGGGCATAGCCGCGGATGTCGTAGTCGGTGTTCAGGTGCCACACCAGGGCGTCCGCACCCGGAACATTCGCCGCGACATACACCCGATCCTCGGCGACCGAAATGTCCAGGGTGAGGGGCCAGGAGCGGCCGCGCTCGTCATACACCGCCCCTGTATAACGAGCCCGCGCGGCATCGGTCGCGACCGCATCGATGCGCACATTGCTGACGACCTGGGTGGTGTGCTCCACGCGTTTGCCGCCCGAACCGGTCACGGTCCCAGTCAGGAGCGAGATGGGCGCGCCGCGGATCACGGTGTTCATGAGCAGGCCGGAGCGGTCGCTGACGCGCAGGCCCGAGTCGTACAAGGTCACGCTGGCGCCGCCGGTCAGCGTAGCGATCCCACTCGCCGCTTCCTCGACGGTGAACAAGCCCGGGCGGGTGACATGCACCCCGCTGTCCTTGCCGATCAGGCCGGGCACCCACGCCATACCGGCGAGCGCAAGCACCCCCAGAACCGCGAGGGTGAAGGCGATCATGCTCTTGCTCACCTCACGCTCACGCGCGCGACCGAACCACATAGTCCGGCCAGCCTATGCGTCCTTTCTAAGCTGTCGGGGTGCGCAGTTCACCCGTCGGCGCGATCACGCGCGGCACGACGAATCCCAACCGGCTGCGACGGTGCGACCGCTGGCTGGCCGGCCCGCACGCGTGGCGATTGCGGCAGGCGAGCGCGCCGATCGTCGTGGATCTCGGGTATGGCGCGTCGCCGGTCACCGCCGTCGAGCTGCGCGAGCGGTTGCGTCGGGTGCGTGCGGACGTCGAGGTGGTGGGGATCGAGATCGACCCGGTGCGGGTGGCGGCGGCACAGGCGCTCGCCGGACCGGGGCTGAGCTTTCGGCGGGGCGGCTTCGAGATCCCTCTGGACGGCGGCGCGCGGCCGGTGGTCGTGCGGGCCTTCAATGTGCTTCGTCAGTATGACGAGGCGACCGTCCCCGCCCACTGGGACCTAGTCCGCTCCCGGCTCGCGCCCGACGGACTGTTCGTGGACGGAACCTGCGACGAAATTGGCCGCCGTGCCGCGTGGGTGGCGCTGGAGCCCGCTGGCCCGGTGAGCCTGACGCTGTCCTGGCGGCTGCGCGGGTTGGAACGGCCTTCGGAGATCGCGGAGCGGCTGCCGAAAGCACTGATTCACCGCAATGTGGTGGGCGAGCCGGTGCACCGTCTGCTGACCGACCTCGACAGCGCATGGGCCCGCGCCGCGGGGCACGCGACCTATGGCGCCCGGCAGCGCTTCGTCGCGGCGGCCGCGACGATGCGCGAAGCCGGGTGGCCGCTGCGGCATCCCGAACGGTGGCGTCTGGGCGAACTCACCGTCGACTGGTCAGCTGTCGCGCCGGGTGGGGGCCACGGATGACTGACGACGGGGTGAGCGACGCAGAGGCGACCGGCCGCATGCCGGGTGCCGCGATCGTCCTGGCGGGCGGGCGCGCGTCGCGGATGGGCGAGGACAAGATTCTGGCCCCCCTTGGGCGCGACGAGGGCGACACCGTGCTCGGTCGAGTGCTCGCCGCCTGCGCGGGAATCACCGTGGTGCTGGTCGGGCCGCCGGACCTGGAGCGGGCGGTGCCAGCGGGTATGTCCGTGCGCCTGGTCCGTGAGGACCCACCCTTCGGCGGCCCGGTGGCCGGGCTCCGGGCGGCGCTTGAGGCCCTGCCTCCCGGTGACCGCCTTGTGGCCCTCCTGGCCGGCGACCAGCCTCACCTCGACGCCGCCGCACTGGCGGAGCTGACGGCCACTCTCATCGGCGCCATCGACGCTCCCCCTCCGTCGAGTTCGGGAAACACGCCGAGCGAGACCCCACAAACCGGGCGTGTTTCCCGAACTCGACGGGGTGGGGGTGCAGTGGAAAGTGCGGCATACCTCGCGGCGGAGGGGCACGTGCAGTTCTTGTGCGCGGTCTGGCACGAAGATGCCCTGCGCGCCCGAACCGCTACGGCGGGGGCCTCCATGCGCTCGGTGTATGCGGACGCCCGCGTCCTCCTCCTCCCCGACCCACGAGCCGTGGCCGCCGATGTCGACACCCCCGCGGACCTCGCCGCTGCGCGCCACCGCATCTCAGGCACCGGCGGCACTCCCTAATCCGCCAACCCACCCCAAACCCCACACGTCGAGTTCGGGAAACACGCCCACGACGAGGCCCCCACGTCGGCGTGTTTCCCGAACTTGACGGGGATCTCGGTGCTGCCACGCGCGTGACCGACACTCTTGAGTCAACATCCACAGGGTTATCCACAGCTTTGACCGGTCGGTGCCCCGGGTCGCGCGATGGCGGCCAGGGTGGACGCATGGACGATTACCTAGCCACCACGTCCGCCACATTCACGACCGGCGCACGCCACGAATTCCATGGGCCTTTCAGCCTGGCCCAAGCCCGAGCCGCCGGCATGACCGAACGTGAGTGGCGCGATCGAGCCCTGGTCCGCGCCACGCGCGGTGTCCGAGCGCCGCGCGAGGCCCACACTCTCCAGGAACGGGCCCGAGTCATGGCACTGGCCATACCCGAGCCCTTCGCCTTCTCTCACTCGACGGCCGCGCGATTGTGGGGCTTGCCGCTGCCGGCGCCCTATGAGGATGAGTTGACTATGCATGTCCTGCGGGGTCGGGCCATTGAGCGCCTCGGGTGCACCGGACACGCTGGCCTGCCGTCGCGGCAGACGGCCCTTGTTCGTGGCTTGCCCGTGACAAGCCTGGCCGACACCTGGGTGGACCTCGGCGAGTTGGCTGAGCCCGCGCTCACTCGTGACGACCTGGTCGTCATCGGCGATGCGATTGCGCTGGCCCTGGACCGCGCCCTGGCACCTGTCGATGAGGACGATGACGCAGCATGGGCGGATTATGTGGCGGCGAGGTATGACGCCGAGCAAGCGACCTGGTCCCGTCGTGCCGCGGTCGGGATGGACGCCGAGCCCGCAGGCGTCACGACGATGCGGGAGGCGCGTGACCGGCGGGTGCGGCCGCGCGGCGCCGTCCTTCTGGACTCTGCCCTCGAGCGCGTGCGACCGCGCGTCCGCTCACCGCAAGAGACCAGGACACGCCTAATGTTCGTCGCCGCCGGCTTGCCCGAGCCGGAGACGGGAGCTCAAATCGGCACGCACTCGGGCTGGTGGGGGGGAGTTCGACTTGGCCTGGCGGCGCCAGAGGGTTGCCGTCGAATACCAGGGCGCTCCGCATGGCACCCTCGCCTCGCGTCGATCGGACCGCGCCAAGTTCCGGCTCGTCGAAGACGAAGGGTGGCTGGTGTTCGAAGTCTTTGCCCACGACCTTCGACCGGGCGTCCACCGTCGCGAACTGCTCGACCGCATCGGCCGGGCGCTCAAAGAGCGTGGCTGACTCTCGGTGCGAGGCGGCGTTCATCACCCGTCGAGTTCGGGAAACACGCCGACGACGGGACCGCACACTCGGCGTGTTTCCCGAACTCGACGAAGGCCACGCGGCGCAGGTCTGGCTCTTAGGTCTGGGTGCGAGCCTTGCGTCCGCACGTTGTGCTGGCGGCGTGAGGGGCTAGCCTCGGGCAGCGTGAGCCCTGCATCTCCCGCCCCCGCAGTCCTGACCGAAGCGCCCGTGCTCGCGTATGTCGACCGGGGCGGCTTCGTTGAGTCCGTGCACCGCGCCTCCGTGGTGGTCACCGCCCCCGACGGCTCGGTTGAGCGGGCCTGGGGCGATGTCGCGGCGCCGATCTTCCCGCGCTCCAGCAACAAGCCGCTGCAGGCACTGGCCATGGTGCGCGCGGGCTTGGATCTGCCGGATCACCTGCTCGCGCTGGCGTGCGCGAGCCATTCGGGGCTGGCATACCACCTGGACGGGGTGCGCGAGATCCTCGGCGGGGTGGGGCTGGATGAGGCCGCACTGCAGAACACCCCCGACCTGCCCTATGACGCCGCGGAACGCGAGCGAGTGCTGCGCGCGGGCGGGGCTCCGACATCGATCTTTCAGAACTGCTCGGGCAAGCACGCGGCGATGCTCGCCACCTGCCACGCGAATGGCTGGCCGATCGAGAGTTATCGCGATCCGTCGCATCCCTTGCAGGTGGCAATGGCGCAAACGATTGCTGACCTGGCGGGGGAGCAAGTCGCCGCGAGCGCCGTCGACGGCTGCGGTGCGCCGGTCATGGCGATCAGCCTGCGCGGGCTGGCGTGGGCCTTTGGTCGGCTAGCGAGCGCGGACCCCGCGACCCCGGAGGGTCGGGTCGGGCACGCGATGTCAGCGCACCCGGAGTATGTCGGCGGCGAGGGTCGCGATGTCACCGCGCTGATGGCCGGGACGCTCGGGGTGGTGGCCAAGGATGGGGCCGAGGCGGTGTATGCCGTGGGCCTGCCCGACGGGCGCGGCATCGCGCTCAAGGTCGCCGATGGTGGCCAGCGGGCGCGGCCGGTCATCCTCGCCGCCGTGCTGCGCTCCTTGGGCGTCTCGAGTTCGGCCTACGCCACGCTCGAGTACGCCCCGATCCTCGGGCATGGCGAGCCGGTGGGATCGGTCTACGCCGTCGGCATCTGATGCGCGCCGTCATTCAACGGGCCGACGGGGCGTCGGTTGTCGTTGCGGGGGAACGCATTTCGGGCTTCGTCGGACCCGGTCTCGTGGTGCTCGCCGGGGTAACGCACGGGGACGGACCCGCGGAGGTGGCCTTCTTGGCGCGCAAGATCGCCCAGTTGCGGATCCTGCGGGAGGAGCGCAGCGCCGAGGAACTGGGGGCGCCGGTCTTGCTGATCAGTCAGTTCACGCTCTATGCCGACACCCGCAAAGGCCGCCGGCCGTCCTGGAATGGCGCCGCCCCCGGGCTGGTCGCCGAGCCGCTGGTGGCCGAGTTGGGGCGGGCGCTCTCCGCATACGGCCTGCCCGTGCACGAGGGCGTCTTCGGCGCCGATATGGCCGTCTCGTTCACCAATGACGGCCCCGTGACAGTCTTGCTCGACTCGGCCGCCCCCTGACCGTCGCCCCCTAAGCGCCACCCCTGACCCCCTCTGACGAGCTCCCCCACCCCGTCGAGTTCGGGAAACACGCCGAGAAAGCGGTCTGATCTTCGGCGTGTTTCCCGATCTCGACGTTTGTGATCGGCCGCCCAGAACCCAGACATGCGCGTGGGGCCCGGGGAGTGATCCTCCGGGCCCCACGGCGTTCAGGGTGTCAGCGGGTCAAGCCCGCGCGACGGGTGCTGCTCAGGCGCCGACCTTGGCGGTCGCGTCGGTGGCGGCCTTCTTGGTGGCGGCAGCGGACTTGCGAGCGCTGGTGGTCGCACCCTTGGCGGCGGTGCGGGTCTTGGCGGCGCTGTTCTTGGCCGTCGTGGCGGTGCGCTTGGCCGCGGTGCGGGTCTTCTTGACCGCGGTGGTGGCCTCGGCCTTGACCTCGGCGGCCTCGTCGGCGACGGAGTCACCGAGGACGCTGACGAACTTCGCAGCTTCCTTGCGACCGGTGGTGAAGGTGGCCTTGGCCTGCGCCTCGACGTCGTCGAAGGCCTTCTTGGCCTGGGTCAGGGCGCCTTCGGACAGGGCCATGGTGCTCTTGGCCTGCTCGACGAGGTCCTTGGTGGACTTCTGGTTGCGGATCCGGTCGACGAGCTTCTCGCCGCGGGTGGCGAGCTCCTCGTAGGACTCCTGCAGCTTCTCGGCCAGCTCGCGGGCCTTGGCCGGCGCGTCCTGAGCCTCGGTCATGAACTTCGTCGCGAAGTCCGAGACCTTGCCCGGGAAGGCGGCGACATCGGTGCGGGTGGCGTCGGCGGTCTCGCCGGCCTTGAGGGTGACCTCACGGACCTTCTCGATCGCGAGGTCGGTCATGCCGATGTAGGCGTACATGGGCGTGGTGCCCTCGGCGACGGCCTTACGGAGGTCGAACTTCTTGGCGGTGGTGGTGGCCACTGTCATCCTTCTTTCGTGTTTGCCGCAGCGGGTGCGGCCTTGGTCTTGGGGGTGGGGCGCTTGCGTGGGGCACGCGGCGCCGGGGTCTTCGCGCTCGAAGCGGCGGGCTCCGAATCGCTCGGCGCGGCACCGACGAAGCTGTCGTAGATGTCGAGCAGGGTGCTCTTTTGCCGGCTGGTGAGCCGAGGGTCGGACTTGATGACCGCACGGGTGTCCGGGCCGGTCGGGCCACTGGCCTCGTCCGGATCGAGCAGTCCCGCACGGACATACAGGGACTCCGCGGAGACCTGCAGACCCTTTGCGAGCTGGTTGAGGATCTCGGCGCTCGGCTTCTTCAGGCCCCGCTCAATTTGCGAAAGGTAGGGGTTGGAGACGCCGGCGAGCTCCGAGAGCTGACGGACCGACAACCGCGCCCCCACGCGCTGTTCGCGCAGGTAGTCACCGAGGCCTTGGCCTAGGTCACCGAGCGGGTTGTTCTTCATGTCCACCATTATGCTTGCTCCAGTTAGCACTTTGCAAACTAGGGCATCCGTGACCTGCCTCACGCACGGCTTCGCCCCGTATGCTGCCCGCATGTTTCACGAGGTCCAGTCCTGGGTCCTGCTGGTGCTCGGCGTGGGCGCCCTGGGCCTCGAAGTCTTCGCGCTCATCGATGCCGTACGCCGCCGGCCGGATGCCTTCGTCGCCGCGGACAAGCGCACCAAGCAGCTGTGGACGATCGTCCTCGGCATCGCCACCGCGCTCGGTTTTGTGCTGCTCTTCAGCCCGCTGAACCTCTTTGGCTTGCTCGCCGTGGTCGCCGCCGCCGTCTATCTCACCGACGTCAAGCCGGCCCTCGACCAAGTCCAGGGCCGCGGCGATCGCCGCAATATGGGTCCCTACGGTCCCTGGTGACCGCATGGGTCGGGTGACGACGCGGGTCCCGGTCACGAAGATCCGGTATGCCGATGCCTCCCGCCCCGCCCCTCGCGCGGATGTCGTCGCTGTCGAGGAGCCCTTGGAGATCCGCGCGGCCGGGCAGGTGCTCACCGTCACCATGCGCACCCCCGGCGCCGATGTCGATCTCGCGCATGGTTGGTTGCTCGCCGAGGGCCTGATCACCTCGGCCGCGGAGGTGCGGACCGCACGTTATTGCGCGGGCGCCGGCGAGACCGGCCCGGACGGGATCGCCCAGAACACCTACAACGTCCTCGACCTTGACCTCGCCGACCGCGCCCTCGCACGGCTCGACGGCCCCCTGGGTGCCGCGCAGCGACTCGGCGTGACCACCAGTGCCTGCGGAGTATGCGGATCGGCCTCCATCGACGCACTCCGCGAGCGCGTCCCCCGCGCTGGCTTTTCCCATGTGGCACAACAGCTTTCGGTTGCTGCCGTGCCGTCGATGATCGAGACGCTCCGCGCCTCCCAAGCCACTTTCGGCAAGACCGGCGGGACACATGCGGCGGCCCTCTTTGACGACTCCGGCGCCCTGCGCGGCGCGGCCGAGGATGTCGGCCGCCACAACGCGGTCGACAAGGTCGTCGGCGGCGCCCTCGTCAGCGGCGCCGTGCCACCCCTCGGCGGGACGCTCGTCGTCAGCTCGCGGGCGTCCTACGAGGTGGTTCAGAAGGCGGCGATGGCCGGCATACCCGTCGTCATCGCCGTTTCGGCACCCAGCTCACTCGCGGTCGACGCCGCCACCACCCTCGAGATGACGCTGCTCGCCTTCGCCCGCGAGGACGGGGTCAATGTGTATGCCGGGGGGCGCCGCCTGAACGACTGACGGCGCCTCATACCTCTGGCAGAGCTCAGCGGCGTTTGACACCCAAGGCCTCGCGGGCCGCGGTCGTGGTCATCGGCGGTCGCTGCATCTCTGTCGCCAATCGCGCTGCGCGAGAGACGAGTTCGCTATTGTGCCGCACCGGCTGACCCTTGGCATACATGATGTTGTCCTCCATCCCGACGCGCAGATGCCCACCCGCCGAGAGAGCGGCGGCCATGATCGGCAGGTGGGCTCGACCGATGCCGGTGGCCGCCCAACTGGTCACCTCACGCGGAAGCATCCCGACACCCGCCATCAGCGCGGCGGTCGTGCCCGGCATACCTCCGGGCACATTGGTCACGAAGTCAACATGCACGATGCCGCCGAAGGGCAGCCCGTGCGTGTCGATCAGCCGCGCGAGCGCGGCGACATGGCCGAGGTCGAAGAGCTCGAACTCCGGCACGACCTCGCGCTCCTGCGCCTGGACATAGAGGTCGCTCATGAAGCCATAGGGGTTGAGGAAGACGTCATCGCCGAAATTCGTTGTGCCACAAGTCAAACTGCACGAGTCCGGCTCCGCGTCGAGCACGGTCAACCGCTGCTCCAGCGGATCGTGGACCGAACCGCCGGTGGAGAGCTGGATGATCAGGTCGGTCTCGGCGCGCACGGCGTCGACCGCCGCCTTGAGATATCCCCGGTCGAGGGTCGGCTGATGCTCCGCATCGCGGATGTGCAGGTGGATCATCGCGGCCCCGGCCGCCTCGCACGTGCGGGCCGTTTCGACAAGCTCCTCGAGGGTGGTGGGGAGTTGCGGGACGTCAGCCTTCGCGTGCTCGGCGCCGGTGGGTGCCACGGTGATCAGGGTGCTCATGACCCCATCATCGTGGCTCCCCGCCTGCGGCTCGAACCGGGCCCCGCGTCAGGGCGTGACGATCGTGCTTTGCGCCGCACTGATATCCCCGGCGCGCAGCTCGGCATCCTCCGGGGTATTGCGCTTGATCATCGCGAGCGCAATCGGTCCATCCTCGTAATGCCGCGCCACGCTGGTCAGGTGGCCGATGGCACGCCCGTCCAGAGTGAGCTGGGTGCCGCGCTCCGGGAGGGTATGCCCGGAGCCATCAAGGTGCAGGAAGACCAGCCGGCGCGGGGGCCGACCCAAGTTGTGGACGCGCGCGATCGTCTCTTGCCCGCGATAGCAGCCCTTGTGCAGATGCACCGCCGTGCGCAGCCAATCCACCTCGTGCGGGATCGTGCGATGGTCGGTTTCGTAGCCCACCCGCGGCCGCCAATCCGCCACCCGCAAGGCCTCCGCGGCCCACATCCCGGCGAGCGCCCGATCCTCGACGGCCTTTTCCAGCTCAGCGCGCGGCACGATCACCTCGCGCCACGCGCGGCCGGCAGCGGGGTGCTCCGCGGGGCCGTATGCCGTGGTGTCCCCCACCAGATCCGGCCACGGATCGCGCCACGCCGCGACGCCCACGGGGTCACCGGGGGCGAACTCGCGCCCGACCGGCTCGCCCAGCACGGCATACGACGCCGTGACCAGGTCGACCTCGACCCGCAACATGAAACGCATCCTGTCCAGCCACTCGGCGAGCGCAACCCCGGTGCCCGGCTCGAGCGTGATCCACACGCGCTCGCCGTCGTCGACGAGATGTAGATCGTGCTCGATGTGACCCTTGGGTGACAGGACCAGCGACTCGCGGGAGGTCCACGGGGCCAGCCCGGTCAGGTGCTGGGTCGTCATGGAATGCAACCACGTCAGGCGATCCGGCCCGGTGATGGTGAGGACATCGCGATTCGACAGATCGACGGCAGCCAACCCCTCGATCAGCAGCCGCTGTTCGCGCAGCGGATCCCCGTAGTGCGCGGCGACGGTGGCATCCACCCCGTCACCCGCGACGGCCCCCGGCCGCCCCAGCAGGGGCGAGGGTGCGAGGGTGACGGGAGCGAACGGCATACAACCATCGTCGCAGACCAGACTGACAGGGCCCGCCCGGCACGGTCAGGTCCCACCCAGCCGGTGACCGTATGATCGCCCGGTGCAGGAGCAGTACGCGGACGGCGCCGAACCCACCCCGCGGACGCGACGGCGGGGGCGCCGGATCCTGGTCGCCTTGCTCCTCATGGCCTTCCTCGCGGTGGCCTCGATGGGCGGCTTCCTGCTGTATCTGAACAGCAAGGTCGGGTCGATCCAGACCGACACCACCCTCCTGCCGACCGCCGGCTCGAATGACGGCGGCGGCACCGGCGAGGGCACCGGATCGGGCGGTGAGACCCTCGTGACGGACGCGGGCACGAACTATCTCATCATCGGCTCCGATGCGCGGTCGGGGGAAACCTTCAGCCGCAGCGACGTCATCATCTTGGCTCACGTGACGAAGAAGAAGGACAAGGTCTACCTGATCCACTTCCCGCGTGACCTATATGTGCAGATTCCCGGGCGGACCAAGGACAAGATCAACGCCGCCTATGCCTATGGCGGCGGCGCACTACTGGCCCAGACGCTGCAGAATCTCACCAAGGTCAAGGTCGACCACGCCGCGAAGATCGACTTCGAGGGCTTCAAGCGGATGACCGACGCCGTCGGCGGGGTGCGCGTGTGGGCCGAGCAGCCGAGCACCCAAGGTGACCTGCAAATCGTCAAGGGCTGGAACGACCTCAATGGCACGCAGGCGCTGGCCTTCGTCCGCGAGCGCTACCAATTGCGCGAGGGCGATATCGACCGTGGCCGGCGTCAGATGGCCTTCGTGAAGGCGTTGATGGTCAAGACGATCAGCCCCGGGGTCTTGTTGAACCCGGTCAAGCTGACGACCTTCATCAATGCCGCGACGGACAATATGACGGTGGACGCGGGCTTGTCCGGCTCCTACATCCGGTCCGAGGCGCTGTCCTTGCGGAATCTGCGGCCCGACGACATCGTCTTCATCACAGCGCCCTTCAGCGGCTATGGCACCGCCCCCAATGGCGGGGCGATCGACATCCTCGACGAGATCCGCATGGACCGGTTGGCCGAGGCGCTGCAGAACGACAAGGTCGATGAGTACCTCGCCGAGAACTGACCCGGCCCCATCTGCCCTAGGGGCCCACTCGACGCGGCCTATCGACTGAGCTACCGCCTGGTACTGGTCGTGATCGCGACCAATACCGGGCGGTAGCGCGGTCGGTAGCGCGGCCCGGTGGGGGCATCGCTCAGCGGGGTCGACTCGGTCGACGGGCCTACTCGACGCGCTTGAGTTCCGCGGAGGCGTGGCTCTGCATGGGGTGCCCCGTGGCCGCCATATCCATGGCCCACATCAGATTGGAATTGACCAGGCCATAAAGCCGACTCGCCGCGTTGTACTCCTTCGCATGCGCGCTGCGCAGCACGCCATCGGTGCGCAACTCGATCTTGGCCGGCTCGGCCGTGCCGTAATAGAGCTCGAGGATCCCCGTCGGGTGGGTGAGCAGCAGTTCCGCCTCGCCCCCGGCCATCCGCCAAAAGCCCATCTCCGTCGAGGCCGGGCGGTCGATGGTGCCATCCTCATGCAGCAGCCAACTGCGCGTTTGCCACCGCAGGAAGGGCCGGCCGTCGTGTTCGACGACGATCTCCTGCCCGAAATTGCGCGACTCCATCGACGGATAGCCGACCACCCCCGCGCCCTCCCAACGCCCGATCAGCCACGCGAGCGGGCGGATGTCCTCATGGATGGTCTCGTCGAGGTGGAACACAGTTCGTCAGCGTAGTCGCGGGCACGCTCGAGGGCTCGGCTGTCCGTCGAGTTCGGGAAACACGCCGACACCAACGCCCCACGCTCGGCGTGTTTCCCGATCTCGACGCTGAGGGGTGAGGAGGCACGGGACGTGGGAACCTGGAGGTATGCCGTCCGCTACCACCCTCGTCGTCAAGCTCACCGCAGGTGCCGAAGAGGCCGAGCGCGCCAACCAAGCCCTGACCGTCGCCGCGACGGCGCTCGCCAGTGGCGTGGACGTCAGCCTGTGGCTGACCGGTGAGGCGGCATGGCTCGCCGTCCCCGGCCGCGCCGCGGAGCTATCGCTGCCCCTCGCCGCCCCGGCGGAGGACCTCCTTGAAACGTTGCTTGCCGGCGGCTCGGTGACCGTATGCAGTCAATGCGCCGCCCGCCGTGACCTCACCGAGGCGGGCCTGCTCCCGGGTGTCACGATCCGTGGCGCGGCCGCCTTCGTCGAAGAGATCCTGCGCCCGGACACCCAAGCCCTCGTCTATTGAGCCTCAGTTCGCACGAGGCTCGCGGCATCGTCGCGCCTGGCCACGCAAGCGCTCGTCCACTGAGCCGTCCGCTTCTCCGGAGGCGCCGCTTCCGGCTCGGCCGCGACGGCGGGTCAGCCCAGCAGCAGCTTGGCGATCGTCACGATGACGAAGCCGGGCGCGGCCAGGCTGGCGGCGGCGATGACGGCGGGGGCCACGGCATACCGGCTGCCCGGCAACTCTCCGAGCGCCACGCGGGTCGCTAGCGCAACGACGGAGGCGCACGCGCCGAGCACCGCCGCCGCAGCCGTTGTGGCGGAGGTAGGCACGAGTAACGCTCCGATGAGGCCGCCGCAGGCGCCCAGGGCGGCGCCGGCGAGCAGGGTCAGGCCCCGCATACGTCCGGGCAGCAGCTCGGCGAACAAGCCCGCGGCGATTCCGGCGGCGGCGAGCGCCAGCGGGCGATCCGCGCCGCGCAGATCGGGCAGCACCGCCATGGCCATGACGGAGGCGACCAGCGTGAGGCCGCCGGCGGCGCTGGTCAGCGCCGTCACGACCCCGGCCTTGATGTCACCGCGCACCAACTGCATGAGAAAAGCGGCGATCAAGCCGACCGCGATGGCCACGGGCAGGTGGCGCAAGGCAATTCCGTAGGGGGCTTGATAGCCGGCCAGCACGATGGCGGCGGCCGTCACCGCCAGGCTCAGTCGGGTCCCCGTCGGTTCCGGCGAGTCGGTGAGAATCGGCCAGCCCCAGATCAGGAGCAGCACGGCCAGCGTGAGGGCGAGGAGGACGAACACGGCGCCGGCCGGTTCGCTGACCGTCAGCAGCGCTGCCCCAGCAAGGCACGCGATGAGCGTCGGCACAGATCGGGCCCGGGCCGCGGCGCTCGGACGCGGCTCCGATTCGGTGGCTATCGCGGACGCCTCGGACACGGCGGCCATCCTCTCACCGCCCGAGGCTCGCATCGGTCACCCCTCGCCGCGGGTTGTCTGCGCTTCGAGGTGCTTTCTAGCGGGTTGACGTGCAGACAACCGACATCCGGAGAGAAATGAGCACCCCCCAACAAGCGGCCCCGGACGGGTCCCGCGGGCACGCGAGACAGGGGCGCGGTCAGCCGCCGGCGAAGGGCGGCAGGAACTCGATCGTCGCGCCGGGGGCGACGAGGGTGTCCGGCGTGGCGGCGATCCCGTCGACGAGCACGGCGCAGACCCCCAGGACGGCGACAGCATCCGGATGCCGGGCCGACGCGGCAGCGACGATCTCGGCCACGCTGCCCGCCGGCAGGTCCTCGGTCGCCACACCCGCGGCCGCCTGCGCACCGGCCCAATAGCGCACGGTCACGCTCCCGCCGGCGTCTCCCAGGGGCGCGGCAGCAGCGCCCAGCGGCGGTTCCGTGTACTGATCGATTCGGAGGTCGTTGCTCATCACCGCCTATCCTGCCTTGTCATGGCCCGGCTGCTGTTGTTGACCAATGCGCTCGCCCCGAGCGCCGAGGTCCTGCCAGCCCTGTCCTTGCTCAGCCACCAGGTGCGCATCCTGCCCGCGGAGGCAAGCGCCCTGGTCCAGGCACCCCCGTGCGACGCCCTGCTCGTCGATGCTCGCCGCGACCTGGCCTATGCCCGCAGCCTGACCCGTATCCTGCGCACCACGGGCGTCTCGGTGCCGCTCATCGCCATCCTCACCGAGGGCGGGCTGGCCGGCGTCACGGCCGACTGGGGCGTCGATGACGTCCTGCTCGACACCGCCGGGCCCGCCGAGGTCGAGGCGCGCCTGCGCCTGGCGTCCGGAAGGGTCGTCCTCGTCGAGCCCGAGGTGGATGAAGCGCCGATCACTTCGGGCAATCTGGTCATCGACGAGGCGAGCTATTCCGCCCGCATCGGCGGCCGCGCGCTGGACCTGACCTATAAGGAATTCGAGCTCCTCAAATACCTCGCCCAGCACCCGAGCCGCGTCTTCACCCGGGCGCAATTGCTGCAAGAAGTCTGGGGCTACGACTATTTCGGCGGCACCCGCACCGTCGATGTCCACATCCGCCGACTGCGCGCGAAGCTCGGCGGCGACTACGAAGTGCTGATCGGCACGGTTCGCAATGTCGGCTATCGCTTCGTGCCGGAGGAACTCCCCGCGCACGCCGATGCCGATGCCTAAGCCGCTGTCCGCTGCCGACCACGCGGCCGTCCACGACCTGGCCGATGCCGCGAACAGCGCCGACGGCGTCCGGCCCCTGTCCGAGCGCACTCTGCTCGACCTCGACCTCCTCCACGAGAGCGTGCGCCACCTGCTCGTATGGCAGGGGGGTGAGCTGGCGGCATACGCCCAGCTCGGTCGGGAGCGCCAAGGTGAGCTAGTGGTCCACCCGGCGCACCGGCGCGCCGGGCACGGACGAAACCTCCTCACCAACCTCGCCGGACAGGGTGCGGCGGCCGTATGGGCGCACGGTGACCTCCCCGCCGCCCGCGCCCTCGCCGCGAGCGTCGGCTGGGAGCCGGTGCGCATCCTGCGCAAGCTCAGTCGCCCTCTCGCAGAGGAGGATTCCGCGCCGGTCACACTGCCGGAGGGGCACGCCATACGCGGCTTCGTGCCCGGCCAGGACGAGGCCGACTGGCTGCGGATCAATGCGCTCGCGTTCGCCGACCATCCCGAGCAGGGCCGCGTCACCCGCAACGATCTGGACCGGCTGATCGCTCAGGACTGGTTCGACCCTGCCGGCCTACTGCTGCTCACCGACGCCAGCGGCGCTGTCATCGGATCGCACTGGACCAAGGTCGATCCGGCCGAGCGTGCACCCGCCGCCGACGGCTCGCCCGTGCCCGCCGGGGAGGTGTATGTCGTCGCCCTCGACCCCGCCGTCCATGGCCGCGGGCTGGCCGGTCCCCTGACCGCCGCCGGGCTGGCCCATCTGGCCGCGCGGGGTCTGCGCTCGGTCGTGCTCTATGTTGACGACGACAACACCGCCGCCCTGCGCACCTATCGCCGCCTCGGCTTCACCGACCTCGAGGTGCATGCCCAGTACGCGCCGGTGTCGGCAGCCCGCCCAGCCTGACAAGATGTCGGGTATGACGACCCCCCACGACGTGCAACCCGCGGGCGAGTGGGATCTCACCGAACTCGACGATGGCTCCCAGTCGGCCATGCCCGAGATTGACGGTGCCCCACTCGGGGATATCACCTTCGCCGCGACGGCGAGTTCCCGGATGCCACTGCGCGCCCCCAATGGTCGCTTCGTCCGCGCCGGCGGTCAGGTCGTCGACAACAAGGGCCTGCCCGAGGACCGCTTCCTGGACCGTGAAGTCTCCTGGCTGCAGTTCAACGAGCGCGTTCTGCAGTTGGCCGCCGACCCGGACTTGCCGCTCCTGGAACGGGCCCGATTCCTCGCGATCTTCAGCAGCAATCTCGACGAATTCTTCATGGTGCGCGTGGCCGGCCTGAAGCGCCGCATCGCGACCGGCATCGCCGTCCGGTCCGCGTCCGGCCTGGAGCCGCGCGAAGTGCTGGAAAAGATCTCGGCCGTCAGCGCGGAACTCCTTGCGGCACAGTCGCAAATCTTCCACGAGCAGATCCGGCCCGCACTGGAGGATGAGGGCATTTCGCTGGTGCGCTGGGACGAACTCAGCGATGGCGAGCAGACCCGGCTCACCGGCTACTTCACCGACAACATCTTCCCGGTCCTGACCCCCTTGGCCGTCGACCCGGCGCACCCGTTCCCCTATATCTCCGGGCTCTCGCTGAACCTCGCCGTCGTGCTCATGAACCCCAAGTCGGAGAAGGAGCATTTCGCGCGGGTCAAGGTCCCCGAGATGCTTCCCCGGCTGGTCAAGGTCGAGGTGGCCGACGAGGCCTCCGTTGACGAGCTTTTCGACACCCGTTTCGTTCCGCTCGAGGACCTGATCTCGGCCCATCTCGACCAACTCTTCCCGGGCATGGTCGTGCTGGAGAGCTTCACCTTCCGCGTCACCCGCAATGAGGATCTCGAGGTCGAGGAGGATGACGCCGAAAATCTGCTGACCGCGCTGGAGCGCGAGCTGACCCGGCGCCGGTTCGGCCCGCCGATCCGCCTCGAAGTCGATGCCGAGATGGACGAGCATGTGCTCGACCTGCTCGTGCGCGAACTCGGCGTCAGCGTCAGCGAGGTCTACAAGCTGCCCGAGCCGCTCGACCTGCGCGCCCTCAATATCGTCGCGGACATCGACCGCTCGGACTTGCACTACGAGCGATTCGTGCCGCGCACCAATGCCGATCTGGCCCCGACCGAGTCGGCTAAGGCCCGTGACATCTTCGCGAGCATCCGCAAGCAGGACATCCTGCTGCACCACCCATATGACAGCTTCTCCACCTCGGTGCAGGCCTTCATCGGCCAGGCGGCCGCGGACCCACACGTGCTGGCGATCAAGCAGACGCTTTATCGCACCTCCGGTGACAGCCCGATCATTGACGCGCTCATCGATGCCGCCGCCGCGGGCAAGCAGGTGCTGGCGCTCGTGGAGATCAAGGCCCGCTTCGATGAAGAGAACAACATCTCCTGGGCCCGCAAGCTGGAGCACGCCGGCGTGCATGTCGTCTATGGCATCGTGGGCTTGAAGACGCACTGCAAGCTCTCGCTCGTCGTGCGCCAAGAGGCCGAAGGCCTGCGTCGCTACTGCCATATCGGCACCGGCAACTACAACCCCAAAACTGCTCGCCTGTATGAAGATCTGGGCCTTCTCACCTGCGATCCGGTTGTCGGGGAGGACCTGACCCGGCTGTTCAACCAACTCTCCGGCCTCGCCCCGCGCAGCCGGTTCAAGCGGCTGCTTGTGGCGCCTCGATCGGTGCGCTCCGGCTTGATCGACCTCATCGACGCCGAGATCGAGCACGCACGGTCCGGGGCTGGTGGCCGAATCGGGTTGAAGGTCAACAGCATTGTCGACGAGAAGCTGATCGACGCGCTCTACCGCGCGTCCCAGGCCGGCGTCGAGGTGCAGATCTGGGTCCGCGGCATCTGCGCCCTGCGGCCCGGCCTGCCTGGGGTTTCGGAGAATATCGAGGTGCGCTCGGTGCTCGGACGCTTCCTCGAACACTCCCGCGTCTTCGTCTTCGGTGGCGGCGGGCAACCGATCGCCTTCATCGGCAGCGCCGACATGATGCACCGCAATCTCGATCGCCGCGTCGAGGCTCTCGTCCAACTGAACCCGCACCACACGCGCGAAGTCATGGCGCTGATGGAGCGTGGCCGCAGCGACCGTTACGCGCACTGGCGCCTGGGCCCGGACGGCCGCTGGGTCCGTTTCCACCGCGGCGATTCCGGGCCGCTGGCGGACATCCAGGCCGATCTCATCGAGCTCTACGCCAAGCGCCGTCGTCGGGCCAGCCGCTAGGTCCTGGCCATGCCTCCTTCTCGTTCGGTTCCCGCCGCTGGCACTCTGCCCTGGCGCGTCGTCGACGGCGAACTGCAAGTGCTGCTGGTCCATCGCCCGCGGTATGACGACTGGTCCTGGGCTAAGGGCAAGCTCGACCCGGGCGAGGATTACGCCATCGCCGCCTCCCGCGAGACCTACGAGGAGACGGACTTCATGGTCCGCCTCGGTCGTCCCCTGCCGGATGCGCGTTATCAAATCCTGGAGCGGGACCACACCTTCGCGGTGAAGTCTGTGCGCTACTGGGCCTCGACGGTCATTGGTGGAAATGGCAAGCCCCGCAACGAGATTGACAAGGTCGCGTGGATGTCACCGACCCAGGCGCACGCGGCCCTGGACTATGCCCGCGATCGCGACCAATTGTTGGCCCTGGTCGCGATGCACCGGGCTGGCGAGCTCGACACGTGGCCGCTGATCATCGTCCGGCACGCGACCGCGCTCCCCCGCTCCAAATGGTCGCAGAAGGATTGGTTGCGGCCCCTGGACCCGGAGGGGCAGGCCCGCGCTGAGGCACTCGTGCCGGTCCTGACGGCATACGGCCCACTGCGCGCCGTGAGCAGTTCCAGCGTCCGCTGCCGCGACACCTTGGCGCCCTATGCGCGCGCCGGCAAAACAGCCCTGAAGCTGCGAGATTCACTCTCCGAAGAGGTCTTCGACAAGAATCCCGAGCGCGCCCTGAAGACGGTGCGCAAGGTGATCCGCCGTGGTCGGCCGACCGCTCTGTGCTCCCACCGGCCCTTGCTGCCGGCAATCCTCACGGAACTCCTTGAGGTCGCGGCCGACGCCGATGTGGCGGCGCTGCTTCAGGAGTCGATCGAGCTGGGTATGGACAAGGGCGAGGCGATCGTCTGCCACCTGAGCGGCACGAGAGCTGACGCGAAAATCGTTGCTGCGGAACGGCATACTCCCTGATCGCAAAGCTGCGCGACGATCGGCGCCCCCTGCCCGCCGATCGCCGCGCCCCGTCAGGGGATTGTCAACCTCTCACCCGAAGCGGCCGGAGATGTAGTCCTCGGTCGCCTTTTCGCTGGGGTTGTTGAAGATTCGGCTCGTGGAGTCGATCTCGACGAGCTTGCCCGGCTGGCCGGTGGCCTTGAGGTTGAAGAAGGCCGTCTGGTCCGAGACGCGGGCCGCCTGCTGCATGTTGTGCGTCACGATGACGATCGTGTAGCGCTCTTTCAGGTCGTTGATCAGATCCTCGATCGCGAGCGTCGAGATCGGGTCGAGCGCCGAGCAGGGCTCGTCCATCAGCAAGACCTGCGGCTCCACGGCGATGGCGCGCGCGATGCACAAGCGCTGCTGCTGGCCGCCGGAGAGGCCGGCGCCCGGCTTGTCGAGGCGGTCCTTGACCTCATTCCACAGGTTGGCGCCCTTGAGTGACTTCTCGACGACCTCGTCGAGGCGCGCCTTGTTCTTGACGCCATTGAGCTTCAGCCCGGCCGCGACATTGTCGCGAATCGTCATGGTGGGGAACGGATTCGGGCGCTGGAAGACCATGCCGACGGTGCGGCGCACGCCGACCGGGTCGACATCCTTGGCGTACAGGTCTTGGCCGTCGAGGAGCACCTTGCCCTCGACTCGGCCGCCGGGGATGACTTCGTGCATGCGGTTGAGGGTGCGCAGCACCGTGGACTTGCCGCAGCCGGACGGGCCGATGAAGGCGGTGACGGCGCGGGGTTCGATGCTCATCGAGACGCCCTCAACGGCCTTGAAGTTGCCATAGAAGATGTCCAGGTCGCTGACGTCGATGCGCTTGGCCATGGTGGGGATCGCCCTTGTCTGGGTTGGTGGTCGGGGTCAGACCTTGCTGAAGCGGCTCGCGAGCCGGCCCAGCAGGTTGAGCAGGAGGATGAGGAGGATCAGCGTGAGTGCGGCCGCCCAGATCCGGTCGTATGCCGGGAGCGTCACCGCCTGGTCGCGGTCCTGGTTGATCATCGTCGGAAGCGTCGCCATATTGCCGCCGAATAGATCGGTCGCGATGGCCTTGGTGTAGGGCCCAAGGATCAGCAGCGGAGCTGTCTCGCCCATCACTCGGGCCAGGCCGAGCAGGACGCCGGTGATGATTCCGGAGAAGGCCGTCGGCAGGACGACCGAAAAGATCGTCTTCCACTTCGGCACGCCCAGGGCGTATGCCGCCTCCCGCAACTCGTTCGGGACGAGCTTGAGCATTTCCTCGGTCGAGCGGACGACGACCGGGATCATCAGCAGGGTCAGCGCGAAGCAGACGAAGATGCCCGAGCGCTGGAAGCCGAAGGCGTTGACAAAGACGGCATAGATGAACAAGCCCGCGACGATGGACGGCACGCCGGTGAGGATGTCGACCATGAAGCTGACGGTCCGGGCGAACCGGCCGCGGCCATACTCCACGAGGTAGACCGCGGTCAGCACCCCGATCGGCACCGAAATCAGTGCGGTCACCAGGCCCTGAATCAGGGTGCCCTGGATGGCGTGGACGGCGCCGCCGCCCTCGCGTCGGGCCGTGACTCCCTGTTGGGAGTTGGTCCACCAGGTGGAGTCGAGGATGAGGTGGCCGCCCTTGACCGCGACCGTGACGAGGATCCACACCAGTGGGATGACGGCGATGGCGAAGGCGGCCCACATGACGAATGTCGCGATGGAGTTCTTCAGCGCGCGGCCACCACTCTTGCCACCGAGGTCGAGGTCGCGGGGCTCGGCCAACGAGTGATCCCGCGGAAAGTCGTTGGTAATGGCGGTCATTCGGTGAAGGCCTTCCGACGCTCGATGACGATGCGGGCGATGGCGTTGACGATGAAGGTGAGGATGAAGAGCACCAGGCCGGCGGCGATATACGCGCCGGTCTTCTGCGGAGTGTCGAACTCGCCGGCGCCAAGGGCGATCTTTGAGGCGAAGGTTTCGCCCCCATCGAAGAGGCTGAACGAGAAGGCCGTGCCCTGGGCGAGAGAGGAGATCAGGATCATCACGGCGACCGTCTCGCCGAGAGCGCGGCCGAGGCCGAGCATCGCGGCGGAGATGACACCGGGCTTGCCGAAGGGCAGGACCGCGGTGCGGATCATCTCCCATTTCGTGGCGCCGAGGGCCAGTGCCCCCTCCTTGTGAGTTGGCGGGGTCTGCGCGAAGACTTCGCGTGACAGCGCGGTGATGATCGGCAAAATCATGATCGCGAGGACGATGCCCGCGAGGAAGATCGTCGTGCTACTCCCGACGGTCGTCTCTTTGAAAAGCGGGAACCACCCAAGGTTGTCCCGCAAGAAGTTCTGGATGCCGTCCGTATGCGGACCGAGGACTCGAAGCCCCCACAGGCCGAAGATGATCGAGGGCACGGCCGCGAGCAGGTCGACGGTGGACGCGGCGGGTTTGGAGAGCCACTTCGGGGCGTAGTTGGTGATGAACAAGGCGACGGCAATCCCGATCGGCACGGCGATGGCCAGGGCCATCAGCGATGACAGGACGGTTACCCACAGCAAACGCAGGATGCCGAAACGCGGGTGCTCACCGCCGACGCTCCATTCAGTGGAGGTGAGGAAGTTCGCCTCGTTCTTCATCAGCGACGGGATCGCCTGCGATAGCAGGAAAACCCCGATCAACGTGACGAGGCCGACGACGATGGCGCCCGCGCCAATGGCGGCGCCGCCAAAGAGCCGGTCGCCGAGGCGGCCGGTGCCCGCGCCGTCGCCGGCGAGCGGTGACTGGCCGTGCGGCCCTGCTGTCTCGTCGGCAATGGATACGCCGGTCACGCTCTGCATGGCTGGCTCACCTTCCGTTGTTGTATGTCGATGTCGTATGCGGATGTGCGACGGGCCCGGCCGGTGAGGCTTCCCGGCCGGGCCGCGTCGCCCGTGGTCGTGCTGCGTGCTAGCCCCTCTTGCAAAACCCCGGGATGGGGTCCCCGCGAAGTACCGGAGCGAGCTTGCGAGCGAGGAAACTTCGTGGGGTACGGATCAGGACAGGGCCTCGACCGCGGCAGCGACCTTGCTCTGCACCTCGGCGGGGAGCGGCGCGTAGCCGATCTCCTCGATGAGGGTCTGAGCATCCGAGGAGGCGAAGAAGGAGAGGAAGGACTTGATCTGGTTCTGCTTCTCGGCGTCCTTGTTGACCGAGCAGACGATCTCGTAGGTCACCAGGCCGATCGGGTAGGCCCCGGCCTCCTTGGTGGCGTAGTCGAGCTTCAGGCGCAGGTCGTTGCCCTCGCCGTCGGCGGTGGCCGTCGCGATGAACTTGCCGATCGACTCGCTGGTCAACTCGACGGCGCCCGAGCCGTTGTCGATCTGGGCCATGCCGAGGGCGTTGTCCTTGGCGTAGGACAGCTCGACATAGGTGATGCCGCCCGCGGTGGCCTTGACGGCGTCGGCGACACCGGAGGACTTCTCCTTGCCCTCACCCTTGCCGGTCCAGGACTTGGCCGGCTCACCGGCCCAGGCGTCGCCGCCCGCGGCCTTGAGGTACTTGGTGAAGTTCTCCGTGGTGCCCGAATCGTCCGAGCGGAAGAAGGGCTTGATCGGGGTGCTGGGCAGCGTCACGCCGTCGTTGAGCGCGGCGATCTTGGGGTCGTTCCACGTCGTGATCTCGCCCTGGAAGATCGCCGCCAGGGTCGCAGCGTCGAGGACCAGCTTGTCGACGCCGTCGAGGTTGTAGGCCACGGCGATCGGGCCGATCACCATCGGGAGATTCCAAGCGTCGGACTCGCAGCGCTTCTTGGCCGCGTCGACCTCGATGACGCCATCCTTCTCCTCGGTCTTCAGCGCCGAGTCGGAGCCAGCGAAGTCAACCTGGCCAGCGTTGAACTGCTTGATGCCGGTGCCGGAGCCGGTCGGGTTGTAGTTGATCGTCAGGTCGGGGCACTTCTCGTTGTATGCCGTGACGACCTCCTCGAAGGCGTTCTTCTGAGCCGAGGAGCCTTCGGCGTTCAGCGTGCCGGAGGGGCAGGCGGCGGCGTCGGTGGACGACGTCTCGCCGGAGGTGCTCGAGCTGTTGGTCGATCCGGAGGCCGAGGAACTGGAGGAGCTCGCGGTGTTGTTGTCCGACCCACACCCGGCGAGGGCAAGGCTGCCTGCGGCAACCAGGAGCACGGCGGCGCGGCGGCGGTGGATGGTCTGCACGAAAGGGACCCTCTCTAGGTCTTTGGACGGCGAGCCTTACGTTCGGCTCGCTCGTCCTCGACGGTAGGAATCGCTGGTGGCGCGCTGGTCCCGCTTTGTTGAACGGCTGGTGAACGGGCCGGGAATGCTTGGCCTTCGCCGCGCCTTCCCGTGCTTGCCGACACCGATGTATGCGGTGCGGCTGCCCCCGCCGGGCCGTCACCACGCCGAACCCCGGCCCGACCTTCCGCCGGCATGGGCCCCAAAGTGACGAGGGCGTCACTTTCGGCTGAGATCGTCACATCAACCTGACGACCTCGGCCGAAACTCACGACCTCAGGCCGGCCCGCAGCCGGTCAGGTCCGGGTGCGCGCGGTCAGGTCAGGCGAGCAGATGCAACGCGTACCAGCTCAGCGCCGCGAGCAAACCAGCGCCGGGAAAGGTCAGCAGCCACGCCCAGCCGATATCGCGCGCCACCTGCCAGCGCACCGCCTTGGTCCCGCGCGTCGCGCCGGCCCCCAAGATCGCGGCCGTGATGGCCTGCGTCGTCGAAATCGGCGCCCGCAGCGCCGTCGCGACGAACAAGATCGCCGCCGCGCTGACCTCGGCGGCGAAGCCCTGCGGCGATTCAAGGTCGATGATCCGCTGCCCCAGCGTGCGCATGATGCGCCAGCCACCTGCATACGTCCCCAAACTGAGCACCGCCGCGCAGAGCACCAGCACCCAGATGGGAATAGCCGCGGATCCGTCGGCGTGGTGACCCGAGACGGTCAGCGCCAGCACGACGACACCCGCCGTCTTGGCCGCATCCTGCATGCCATGGCCGAACGCCATCCCGGCCGCCGACACCGTCTGGGCGAGGCGGAAGCCGCGGGCGACCGAAGCCGCGGGGCGCGATCGGAAGGCCCACATGATCGCGGCCATCACGGCATACCCCAGAAGCAGGCCGAGGAGCGGGGAGGCGAGCATGGGCAGCAGAACCAGCTTGGTCACGCCGCCCCACAGCACCTCGCTGCCCGCGGCGAGCGCGGCGCCGCCGAGGCCGCCGACGAGGGCGTGGCTGGAGGAGGACGGCAGGCCGCGCGCCCAGGTGACGAGATTCCAGGTGGTCGCGCCGACCAGGGCCGCCGCGCAGAGCAGCAGTCCGGAGTTGCCGCGCGGGGCCTCGATGATGCCGCTGCCGACGGTTTGGGCGACGCGCGCACCGAAGAAGGCGCCGATGAGATTGGCGGCGGCGGCCAGGGTGACGGCCACGCGCGGCGTGAGGGCGCGGGTCGAGACCGAGGTGGCCACCGCATTGGCGGAGTCGTGGAAACCGTTCGTGTAGGTGAACGCGAGGGCGAGCGCGACGACACTCGCCGTGGGCAGCCAGTCCACGACGAGCTCAGGAGGCCTTCATCGAGATGACCTCGATCACGTGCGCGACCTGTTCGAAGCCATTGCTCACCGCTTCGAGGGCGTCGACGACATCGAGGACTTTGAGGATCTCCAGCACCTGGTCCGGATCGCCGCCGAGCAGGCCGGCCCGGATGCGGCGGTGCTCACGATCGGCCTGGTTCTCCAGGCGGTTGATCTCCACGACATACTCCCGGACCCGCTCGGCGTCCCGCAGCGCACCGAGGACGCTCACGGTCAGTTCCGCCATCCGGGCGATGACCTGGATCTGCGTCGCGGAGCGCTCGGGGAGGGCGGCCAGATGGTAGGCATCGATCAGGTCGACGCCGCGATCCATGTGGTCGAGGCAGTCGTCGAGGCGGGCCGCGAGGGCGTGCATGTCGGCGCGGTCGTATGGCGTCACGAACGAGCCGTCGACGGTGGCGATGATCTCGTGGGTGGTTTCGTCGGCGCGGTGCTCGACGTCCCTCATCCGGGCGGCGACTTCGGGGCGGGTGGCCTCGTCGGCGGCCAGGAGATCGGTCAAGAGCCGGGCGCCCTCGACCAGCAGCTGGGCGCTTTGCGCGAAAAGAGCGGAGAAGAGGTCGTCATTGCGCGGGGTTAGTCGGAAACCCACCGGCTCTCCCCAGGTCGGACGGACACGATCTGTGCCACATCGTAATCGGGGAAGACCAGGCGCTATCTCCCCGTCGTGCCCAGGCGCCGCTCTATGGTGTCGGCTATGGGACAAGAGACGCCGACGAGGGGCGACGAGGACACCTTCACCACTGAGTCAGTCTTGCTCTCCGGCGTCCGAACAGCCATCTCCAATGCGCAGGGCTCCATGGACCAGGGAGCCATCGACGAGGCGCTCGGCGTGACCCGCCAGCAGGCCGCAGACTCTCTGGACGCGCCCGCGCCCGCCGCGGCGGCTGTCACAGGCTGAGCGTGGACCCCGTGGGACTCGAACCCACAACCTACGGATTAAAAGTCCGCAGCTCTGCCATTGAGCTAGAGGTCCCGGCTCCGAAGAGCCCCCACAGGGTATCCCGCCCTGGCCGCTCGGTCTGCACAAGATCTGGACAGGATGGCGCGAGGGAACGCACGGGTTGACGCGCTACGTTCAGGGATCGTGAACACAACACTGACCTGTCCCAAGTGCGGCAGCACCATGCGCTCCTACGAGCGCAACCGGGTGCTTGTCGATCAGTGCACCGGCTGCGGTGGCCTCTTCCTGGACCGCGGCGAACTCGAAGCCCTGGTGGCGGCCGAGACCGCGTGGCACCAGCCCCCGGCGGCTCAGCCGGCGCCTGGGCCGCAGGATCGAGCCCCGCAGCCGTATGCCGCGGCGCCCGGCTCGCACGCCACCGGGCCGGGTGCCCCCACGGCATACCAGCAGCCTCCGGTGCAGCATTACGGCTCGGCGCCCTACGCGAAGTACTCCAAGCACTATGGCAAGCGGCGCCGCTCGTTCCTGTCCGAACTCTTCGACGACTGATCGTGGGCGAGGCACCCGGGCGCGGCCGTCCGCGTCGGCCGGCGCACTTCAGCATGGCGGCGATGGAGGCGTTGGGCGCGACCTCGCCCGGGCCGGCTGAGGTCACGCAGGTCGCGCACGACTCGGCCGCCGCGGTGGTCGGGGTGGGTCGCGCCGCCCGCGACCCGGCGACGACGGCGCGACTGGTGGCGCTCGTCGACGAACTCGGTCTCGACACCATCGCCGAATTGTGGTCGGCCCGGCCGGCGCGCTCGTTGCCGGGCGCCTTGTGGCGGCTGTATGCGCTGCGCGAATGGGTGCGGCGGGCGCCCGCCACCGCGAGCCGGGAGTATGCCGCGGGCATGCGCGCCGCGGAGACCGCGCACGTTATCGCCGGGGTTGCGGAACCCCCTGGGCCGCAAGAGCTTTCGACCCTGGTCGACGCGATCCTCACCGGGGTGTATGACGGGGAGTTCGACGTCGCCCTCAACCGCGCTGGCGCCTTCTGCCGGGTCATCTCCGTCGGCCGCTCCGATCTGGCGCACGAGACCGATCTGCGCGACGCCGACCTTGGTCGCCACGAGACCGAGGCCGCTGCGGCCATGTTGGCGACGGGATTGGACCTGGAGCGCGCGGCCGCCGCCTGGCGGGCCGGCAGCTTGACCTGAGCTTATGTCGCGCGGCCGAGCGCTCGTCTCGCGGCGGAGCGCTCATGTCGCGGCCGGGCATAGCTATAGCGCCGCTCCGCTGCGATGTCAGCGCTCCGGCGCGAAGTCGGCGCCCCACGGCGAGCTGACGTGGCGCGGGCGCGGGGTGGCCGGGGGGAAGTAGTGCGCCGGGCCGGGAGCGCCTCACGGCGCGTGGCCGCTCGTAGCGGCTATTAGTTGGGACCCGGGGCTGCCGCGGCCCGACGCGCGGAAAACTCTAGCCCACCTCGGGCCGCAACGCCGTCCGAAAGGTTCGACCGGCCTCTCAGACCGAGCCGCCTGGACGGCCAAACCGGGCGCTAACGACCGACCTACCGCCTGGAATCGGCCGCGATCACGACCGGTACCAGGCGGTAGGCCAGACGTTGGCCGCGTCCTTCGGCGCACTCGCGCGAAAGGGGCGTGAGTCACGTTTCTCGCAGGTCAACGGCACAGCGCGTCGAACGGAGGTTTCGCGGAGCGGCGCCGGGCAGGTACTCTGAAAAACGCCACGCCCAGCACGGTGACTCGATCGAGCTGTCCGCGCTGAGTCTTGTGAGCCATCCCCCTGCACACTGGCCGCAGCCATTCCGCCCGAGCAAAAGGACCCCCCGCGATGACAAACACCGTGCGAACCGCCTCCCTGGCCGTCGTCGGCGCGGCGACCCTCGCCGTCGGCGTGGCCCCGGCGATGGCGAGCGAGGCGAAGACGACGATCACCGCCCCGACCGCGGGCAGCACGGTGACCGGGACGTCCGTGACCGTCAAGGGCGGCTATTGGGCCAGCGCATCGGTCAAGGAAGTGCGCGTCGCGATCTGCACCTTGGACACGGCGGGCAAGTGCACGGCATATGTCGCCAACCCCACGACCGGCGCGATGGTCACCTCCTACCGCTCGATCCCCGCGACCTTGACGCCCGGCTCCCAGACCGCCGGCAGCTACGCCTTCGCGGCCTTCGGGCTCAAGCCCGCGGCATACAAGGCCGCAGCCTTCGTCGTCTCGAGTGACACCCCGAAGGGCACGCCGACTCAGGTGAGCTTCACCCTCAAGAACGAGACGACCCCGCCGCCCACCGCGGGCTTCATCTCGATCGGCTTCGGCCGCAGTCAGTGGTCGGTGGCCACGGGCACCAACTGCAATGTCGTCCCCGTCGGGGCCCGCACCCTGGAAGAGAACCTCATCGACTTGAAGGCTCGCGGAATCTCGGCGCAGGGCGGCGTGGTCGTCAACCGCACCGAGGCCACGACCCAGTCGTGCTACCAGCAGCAGATCCTGCACCCGTCCTGGGCCGATCTCGCGCGGCTGCGCGACACCTACGGCTTCACCGCGGTCTCGCAGGGCATGAATTACGCCGATATGACGAAGATGACCACGGACACCCAGCGCTTCCAGGAGAGCGGCGCGACCTTGCCGATCCTGAACAGCAAAGGTTTCACTCGGGCTTGGGGGATGTTCAATTACCCCAACGACAAGATGAATGCGGACGCCAATCGCGTTGTCTCGCAAAGCTTCGCCTTCGGCCGCAAGTACGGCACGTCGATCAACACTCGGGCTCAGGTCATGACCTACCCCTACTTGGTCAAGACGATCTCGGTCATGGGCGGCAAGTGCAACAACAAGAACCTCGCGTGCTACTCGATGCCGGTCAAGAACGACAAGCGCACCGCCCCGCCCTCGCGGCTGACCCAGATCCTGCGACCCAAGGCCAATGAGTGGGGCGTGCTGCAGTTCTACCGGATCGTTGAGGGCTCGTATGGCCGGATGGGCGGCCGGGATGTCGCCTGGGACTGCACCTCCTCGGACTGGCGCAACCGCTGGACCAGCGCCCCGGAGATGTACTGCCGCAACTCCTTCCTCGAGGCGCTCGACGGGCGTGACAAGACCGCCGTCCCCGTGGACGCCGTCGATGTCGCGAACGCCTGGGGCCGCAACCCCTGATCCGAGCGCGAGCGGGCGGATCGGCTACCCGATGGCCGTGGAGATGGCGTGGATGATCACACCGGCTAACGCGCCGACGATCGTGCCATTGATGCGGATGAACTGCAGGTCGCGACCGACGAAGAGTTCGATCCGCTCGGAGGCTTCGTCGGCATCCCACCGGTCCACGGTGTGACTGATGACATTGGCCAACTCGTCGCCATAGGTCGTGACGAAGAAGGCGACCATGTCGCCGAGGTGCCCCTCGAGCCGCTCACGCGTCGCGTCGTCCGTGAGCAGCATCGTGCTCGCCTCCGCGAGCCAGGAGTCGCCGCGCTGCCACAAGGTGCTGGTGGGGTCACCGATCGCCGCCAGCAGTGAGGTGCGCACGCTGGCCCACAGAGAGAGCACGGTCTCGCCGACCTGCGGGTGCGACAGGACGCGCTCCTTGAGCGCTTCAGCCCGGGCCTGCACCTGCGGGTCGTCGTGCAGGTCGTCCGCGAGCTTGGTCAGCAGATTGTCCAGGGCGACCCGGGCGCGATGCTCAGGATCGGCTCGCATATCCCGCAGCCACGCCAGCGCCTGCTGATAGGTCCAGTTGATGACCCGATCGTCGACCCACGGCGGGGTCCACCAGGGCGCCCGCTCGTTCATCAGCGTCGAAAAGACCTTGGGATTGTCGACGAGCCAGTCGTGGATCTCCGTCAGCCCGAGGTCGACGAGACCGTGATGGGCCTTGTCCTCGACGATGCCCTTGAGGAACGACCCGGCGATCGGGCTGACCGGCTCCTGCTGCAGACGCGGCAGCAGCACGCCGACCACGAAATCGCGGACATCGGCATCGCGCATTCGCCCCAGCGCGGCGGTCGCCACCCGCGAGATCTCGGTCAGCGCGCGCTGCCGGTGCGCCGGCTCCTCCAGCCAGTGCCCCAGCCGCAGCCCGACCTGGGCGGCGGCAAGCCGCTCGCGGGCGATCTCTTCGGTGAGGAAGTTGTCGCTGACGAACTCCTCCAGGCTGCGGCCGAGTTCGTCCTTGCGCTTCTTGACCAGGGCCGTATGCGGGATCGGCAGGCCCATCGGGTGCTTGAACAGGGCGGTCACCGCGAACCAGTCCGCGAGGGCGCCGACCATGGCCGCTTCCGATGCCGTATGGACGTAGCCCCAGGCTCCCTCGTCGCGCCCGTTGGTCAGAACGAAGACGACGAACGCCAGTCCCAGCAGCGAGGTCGCGACGATCCGCATACGCCGCAGCCCGGCCCGGCGCGCGGCATCCGCCGGGGTGGCCTCCATGAAACTCACAATCGACATCCTTCCCGATGGCGCGCGCGTTCGCGCCCGGCGCCCCGCACTCCCAACTCCCGGCGGTGCCTGGAGATTCCGGGGGCAGCCTGTCCGAGGCAGCGGCCGCGTGCTTGACTTCGCGACATGGATGAACTCGCCGGCTATGTCGATGCCTGGTCCGATGGCTGCCGCCGCCTCGATGACCTGCTCGCCGGGCTCGGGGACGACGACTGGCTAGCCCCCACCGACTGCCCCGGGTGGAGCGTCCAGGATGTCGTCGCGCACCTGCTCTCGATCGAGCACTGCCTCAACACCGGGGAGCAGCCGGCCGGCATCGTGCCGCTCGAGGGCCGCTCGCTGGCGAGTTGGTGGACCGAGGCCGGGGTCGCGCAGCACCGGGGCGCCGACGCCGACACCCTTCGTGCGGCGTGGGCCGAAGCCGTCGACGAGCGTCGTGGGCGCCTGGCGGCCGACCCGCCCACCGACCCCGACGCCGCTCCCCCGCACACGCCCGGCGGCGTCCCCTGGGACACCGGGACGCTGCTGCGCAATCGCGCGCTCGATGTCTGGGTACACGAGCAGGACATCCGCCGCGCCGTTGGTCGCCCGGGGGGAATGGACGCTCCAGCCGCTGCCATCGTCGAGCAGATCTTCCTCGACGCCCTGCCGTATGTCGTCGCGAAGCGCGCCGGGGCGCCCGCCGGCACCCGCGTGATCGTGCAGGTCGGCGACGCGCGTCGTGACCTGTTCGTCGACGCCGACGCCCGCGCCCATGTCGTCCCCCCGGTGGACGATGCGGATGTGCGGATCGACCTCGACCGCGAGGCGTTCACGGTCCTCGGCGCCGGCCGGCGGCTGCCCGATGACTTGCCGGCCACGGCATACGCCCAGGTCAGCGGCGATCTCGAGCTCGGCGACGCGATCCTGCGCGGGCTCGCCGTCACGCCCTAGGCCGCTCCCGGCCCACCTACGCCCCGCGCAGGGGAGACTGGGCGCATGCGCTTCCTCCCCGGCCCCGCACCGGCATACGACCTGACCTATGACGACGTCTTCATGGTCCCCAGCCGCTCGGAGGTGACCAGCCGCTTCGATGTCGATCTGTCGTCCGCGGACGGCACGGGCACGACGATCCCGCTCGTCGTCGCGAATATGACGGCGATCGCTGGCCGCCGGATGGCCGAGACGGTCGCGCGGCGCGGCGGCCTGGTCGTCATCCCGCAGGACATCCCGCAGCCGGTCGTCTCCGATGTCGTGCGATGGGTGAAGTCGCGGCATCTGGTCTTTGACACCCCGATCATGCTGCGCCCCGAGCAGACAGTGGGCGAGGCGATTGTGCTGCTGACCAAGCGGGCGCACGGCGCGGCGGTCGTGGTGGACGATGGCCGGCCGATCGGGCTGGTCACGGAGGCGGACCTGGCCCGGGTGGATCGCTTCGCGCAGGTCAGCGCCGTGATGTCGGTGCAGTTGTCGACTCTGACCGATGGCACCTCCCCCGAGGCCGCGTATGACGCCCTCGCCTCCGCCCGGCATCGCCTCGCCCCCGTCGTTGGCACCGACGGCCGGCTCGTCGGGATCCTGACCCGGCAGGGGGCGCTGCGCGCGACCGTCTATCGCCCGAACACCGATGCCGACGGCCGGCTGCGAATTGCGGCGGCCGTAGGGATCAATGGCGATGTGCCGGGCAAGGCGCAAGCGCTGGTTGAGGCGGGTGTCGATGTCCTCGTCATGGACACGGCACACGGGCACCAAGCCAAGATGCTCGACGCGCTGCGCACGGTGCGAGCGCTGGGTCTCGGGGTGCCGATCGCGGCGGGCAATGTCGTGACGGCTGATGGCACGCGCGATCTCATCGCGGCGGGAGCGGACATCGTCAAGGTCGGCGTCGGGCCGGGCGCGATGTGCACGACCCGGATGATGACCGCCGTCGGGCGTCCGCAATTCTCCGCCGTCCTCGAATGCGCTTCGACAGCTTCGGAACTCGGCAAGCACGTCTGGGCCGACGGCGGTGTGCGTCACCCGCGCGATGTGGCCTTGGCCCTCGCCGCCGGCGCCTCGAATGTCATGGTCGGCTCGTGGTTCGCCGGCACGCTGGAGTCGCCCGGCGACTTGTTCACCGACGAGAACGGCCGGTCCTATAAGGAGTCCTTCGGAATGGCGTCCGCTCGCGCCGTCGCGAACCGCACGGCCGCGGAGACCTCCTTTGACCGAGCCCGCAAGGCGCTCTATGAGGAGGGCATCAGCCATGCCCGGATGTATGTCGACCCGGCCCGCCCCAGCGTCGAGGACCTCATCGACTCCATCACCGCGGGCGTTCGGTCCTCCTTCACCTATGCCGGCGCCTCGACCGTGGCGGAGTTCGTTGAGCGCGCGGTCGTCGGGGTGCAGTCGATGGCCGGTTTCGCGGAGGGCCGGCCACTGCATACCTCCTGGTAGTGCGAGGGGCCACGCCGCCGCCGAACTTTTCGTAGGCTCGGACCATGACGTATGACGTGGCTGCGGTTCGCGCGCACTTCCCGGCCTTGGAGGAGGGCGCGGCGCACTTCGACGGACCTGGCGGGACGCAGGCGCCGCGGGTCGTCGGCGAGGCGATGGCGCGGACGCTGACGAGCGCGGTCGCGAACCGCGGGAGCGTCACCCGCGCCGAGCGTCGCGCGGAAGAGACTGTGGCGCAATGCCGTTCGGCGCTCGCCGACTTACTCGGCGCCGACCCACGCGGTGTGGTGATCGGCCGGTCGATGACCGATCTGACATATGACTTCGCGCGCACGCTCGCCAAGACGTGGCAGCCGGGCGACGAGATCGTCGTGACTCGACTCGATCACGACGCGAATGTCCGACCTTGGGTGCAGGCAGCCGAGGCCGTCGGCGCCCTGCCGCGCTTCGCCGATTTCGACCCGACGACGGGTGAACTCGCTCCCGACGACATCGCGGCCCATCTGTCATCGCGCACCCGCCTCGTCGCCGTGACGGCCGCCGGGAATCTCATCGGCACCATGCCCGACATCCCGGCGATCACGGCGCTGGTTCGCGAGCGCACGGACGCTCGGATCTATGTCGATGGCGTGCACTACACCGCGCACGAGAGTGTCGATCTGCCAGCCAGTGGCGCCGACTTCTGGGCCTGCTCTCCCTACAAATTCCTCGGCCCGCACTGCGGGGTGGTCGCTGCCGATCCGTCCTTGCTTGAGTCCCTGCAGCCGGACAAATTGCTGCCCTCGACGAACGAGGTGCCGGAGCGATTCGAACTCGGAACGCTGCCCTACGAACTGATGGCCGGGGTCACGGCCGCCATCGACTTCCACGCCGACCTGGCGGGGCTCCACACCGGGACCCGCCGCGAGCGGCTCATCGCGGCATACGCCGGCATCCACCATCATGAGCGGCGGCTTCGTGACCTCCTGGAGCCGACGCTGCGCGATCTGCCCGGCGTGCAGGTGTATTCGAACGCACAGCGGCGCACTCCGACCCTGCTGTTCACCGTCGACGGCTGGGACAGCCAGCAGGTGCGCGGTGCCCTGGCGGAGCGCGGGATCAACGCTCCCGCAGGCAACTTCTATGCCATCGAGTGCTCGCGGCATCTCGGTCTTGGGGATGCGGGCGGGGTGCGCGTCGGCCTCGCGCCCTACACCAGCGAGGACGACATCGTCCGGCTGCTCGACGCCCTGCGCGACCTGCTCGTGTGAGCCCCCTCGAGTCACCCATTTCTCTCCGGCTGCCGGAAAGTTGAGGTTCGGTTGACTTTCTAGGCGGCTCGAACCTCAACTTTCCCGGGGGAAGTTCTCTGGTCCTCGCGGGCACCGACGGACACGGCGGGTCCGGACGGCTCGGCGGCGAGCCGCACCATACGCTGGCGGGGTGACGCTGCGACGCAACCCAGTCCTGATCACCGGCTGCTCAACGGGCATTGGCCGGGCGAGCGCCGACCTGCTGCTCAAGGCTGGCTACACGGTGTATGCCACCGCCCGTCGACCGGAAACCCTGGTCGAACTCGCCGCCGCCGGCGCCCAGATCCTCGCCCTCGATGTCACGAACGAGGAGTCGATGGCCGCGGCGGTCGCCGAGGTCGAGCGCGCGCACGGCCACGTCGGCACCCTGATCAACAACGCCGGATATGGCGAATACGGCACCGTTGAGGAGACCGATCTCGACGCCGTGCGCACCATGTTCGAGACCAATGTCTTCGGCCTGGCGCGGATGACCCAACTCGTCCTGCCCGGGATGCGCGCGGCCGGCACTGGCCTGATCGTCAACATCGGATCGATGGGCGGACGCATCACCTTCCCCGTCGGTGGTTACTACCACGCGACGAAATATGCCGTCGAAGGCATCACCGACGCCCTGCGCAATGAGGTGCGGCAGTTCGGCATTGATGTGACCCTCATCGAGCCGGGTCCGATCCGCACGCAGTTTGAGGACACGATCAATACCTCTGCGGCAGTGGGGAATTCGCAATCACCCTATGCCGATCTCGTCGCCAAGGTGCAGGAGGTCAATGCCGGTGCCTATGACAGCAAGCTGCTCTCCGTCGGCCCGGAAGCCGTCGCCAAGACCATCCTCAAGGCCGTCGAGTCCGACCCACCCAAGGCGCGCTATCTCGTGACCGCGGCGGCTCGCACGATGGTGCATGCCCGACGGCTCGGGGGCGACCTGGTGTGGGACGCGATCATCGCCCGTCAGTTCGCGCGCTGAGGCCGCCGTGGTCGCGCTCGCTCCGCCCCTGACCGCACCCGTCGATCCGGTCTCGGCGCTGCGCCGGATCGCCTTCCTCATGGAGCGCGAGCGCGCCGGGTCGTATCGCATCGAGGCCTTCCGCAAGGCGGCCGCGACGGTCTCGGCGCTGCCCGCCGGCGAACTGCAGGCTCGGCATACGGCCGGCACCCTCGGCGAACTCGCGGGCATCGGCAAGGCGACCGCAGGAGTCATCGGCGAGGCCCTCGACGGTGAGCTCCCGGCATACCTCAAGAGCCTGCAGGAGGGCAGCGGCGCCGCCCCCCTGGCGAGCGGCGGGGAGGAGTTGTATGCCGCGCTGGCCGGCGACTGCCACAGCCACTCCAACTGGTCGGACGGCGGCTCGCCGATCGAAGAGATGGTGCTCAGCGCGGTCGAGACCGATCACGACTGGCTGGTGCTGACCGACCACTCCCCGCAACTGCGGGTGGCGAACGGCCTGACGGCCGAGCGGCTCACCAAGCAGATCGCCATTGTTGACGCGATCACCGCCTCGCTCGGGGGCGCCTTCACGCTGCTGAAAGGCATCGAGGTCGACATCCTCGACGACGGCTCGCTGGACCAGACGCCGGCGATGCTCGACAAACTCGATCTCGTCGTCGCGAGCGTGCACTCCAAACTGAAGATGAATGCGGTCCCGATGACCAAGCGGATGGTCACGGCGGTGCGAAATCCGCGGGTCAATGTCCTCGGCCATTGCACCGGCCGCCTGGTCACCGGAAGTCGCGGCACCCGCCCGCAGAGCGCCTTCGATGCGCGCGCCGTCTTCGAGGCCTGCGCCGAGTCCGGGACCGCGGTTGAGATCAACTCTCGCCCGGAGCGCTGCGACCCGCCCGACGAGCTGATCCGGCTCGCCGACGAGATCGGCTGCCTGTTCAGCATCGACTCGGACGCGCACGCGCCGGGGCAGTTGGACATGAAGTCCTATGGCTGCGAGCGCGCCACCCGGCTGGGCATCGACCCGGACCGCATCGTCACGACCTGGGATGTCGACCGGCTGCGCGACTGGGCCCGCCCCGCCTGATTGGGGCGTCGCGCCCATTCGGTTTGGTGTTGGCGCGCGCGACCCTTATGCTTTCGGAGTCCTCGACGGATTACCCGAGCCCGGGCTTCGCCGGGATGGGCATCCGGGAGGATCGGGTCCCCATCGTCTAGCGGCCCAGGACTCCGCCCTTTCACGGCGGCAACACGGGTTCGAATCCCGTTGGGGATACGCAGGTCTTGCACCAACAAGGCCCCGTAGCGCAGTTGGTTAGCGCGCCGCCCTGTCACGGCGGAGGTCGCGGGTTCGAGCCCCGTCGGGGTCGCGTTTCAGACGCGATAACGGGCGGTCTTCCTCATCGGAAGGCCGCCCGTTTGCTGTACCCGCGGTGCGCCGAGGGCCCGCCGAGGTCTACATTTCCGGATGAACAGCACGTGAACGGAACAGAGGTCCTTGGTGAACGGTGAGGCTGGTCGAGCGGACGGGGCTCCCCCCGACGCATCGCCGACGGAAAGCCCCCGCGTCCCGCTGCGCACGGTGCGACCGCTGGGCGAGCTGACGACTGGCCGGACCCGGGCGGCTCGCCCCAAGCGCCGGGTCAAGACCGAGAAGCCGGTGCCCTATGCCCAGCACACGGACCCGGTGCCCGGCGTCACGCCGTCCGGCGAACTCGCCCGACATCACGCGATCAACTACGACCTGAACCCGCAGCGCACGCCCTGGGTGGTCCAGGTGCTCGCCGCGGCGACGCCGGGCCTGCACTTCCTCACCCATCGGTATGACCGAACGTGGTGGCGAGGCGACGCGATCGCGGGACTGGCCGTCGCGGCATACCTCATCCCCCAGGTGATGGCCTATTCGGCGATCGTCGGGGTCCCCCCGGTCTATGGGCTGTATACCGCCCTCGTCGCGCTGGTGCTTTATGCCCTGATGGGCAGCTCGCGCGTGCTGTCCGTCGGGCCCGAATCGACGATCGCGTTGCTCGCTGGCGCGGCGATTGCCCCGCTCGTTGGGCCGGGTCCGGACCCGGGGCGCGTCATCGCGATGAGCGCGGCTCTATCGCTGTTGGTCGCGGGGTGGCTCTTCCTCGCGCGGATGTTCCGGCTGGGCGTGCTCGCCGACCTGCTCTCCCAGCCGCTGCTCGTCGGCTACCTCGCGGGCGCGGCCATCTTGATGGTGGTCGGGCAACTCGGGAAACTCACCGGGACCGATGTCGCCGGGCATTCGATCATCGAGCAAATGCGGTCCTTCCTGACCCACCTCGGCGCGACCCACCCGATGACGTTCTATGTCGCCGCCGCCACGACCGGCTTCATCTTCCTCATCCACTGGGTGCGGCCGCGCTGGCCCGCCGCGTTGATCGCCGTCACCTGCGCGACGATTGCCTCCGCGTGGCTGAACCTTTCCGATCAGGGCGTGCGCGTCGTCGGGGAGGTGCCCAATGGGCTGCCGCTGCCGGGCCTGCCGCTGCTGTCGGCGGGTGAGTGGCAGTCGCTCGCGCTGCCCGCGCTCGGCGTGGCTTTGCTGGCCTATAGCGACAATATGCTGGCCGCGCGCGGTTTCCCCTCCCCCGAGATAGAGGGTGAGCGGCCGAGCGAGCGGGCGGTGGATCCGCAGGTCGAACTCGTCGCGCTGGGCGGGGTGCACGCTGGGGTCGGGCTGTTCGGCGGCTTTCCCGTGTCGTCCTCCGGGTCGCGCACAGCGCTCGCGCTGAGCTCGCGGGCCCACTCTCAGGTGTATTCGCTCGTCGCGGCGGGATGTGTCGTCCTCGTGCTGCTCGTCGCCGGGCCGCTGATGTCGCAGCTGCCGCAGGCCGCGCTCGGCGCGGTCGTGCTGTATGCCGCGACGAAGCTGCTCAAAGTCGGTGAGGTGCGTCGGATGTGGCGCTTCCGTCGCCGCGAGGTGCTGCTCGCCGGCGTCACGCTGGTCGGGACCGTGTGGCTCGGCCTGCTCGTCGGGATCGGCGTCGCGATCGCCATCTCGCTGCTGGAGATGGCGCAACGGCTCGCGCGTCCGAAAGATGCCGTGCTCGGCCGCGTGCCCGGGCTCGCGGGCATGCATGACACGGCCGACTATCCGGACGCCGAGACGCTCCCGGGGCTGGTGATCTATCGCTATGAGGCGCCGCTCTTCTTCGCCAATGTCGGTGACCTGCTGCGCCGGGCGCAACGCGTGGTGGACAAGGAGTTCGCGTCCTACCCGCAGGCGCCGCCGCGCTGGTTCATCCTCAATGTCGAGGCGAACACCGAGGTGGACATCACCGCCTGCGACGGGCTGAAGGATCTGTATGCGGACCTCGCCGCCCAGGGCGTGCGGCTGGGCCTGGTCCGCCTGCGCCAGGACCTGTACGTCCCGCTCCGCAAGGCCGGCGTGGTCCAACTGATCGGCGAAGACATGCTCTTTCCCACCCTGCCCGTGGTGGAGGAGGCGTATGTCGCGTGGGCCCTCGCCCACCCCCTCCCCTCCCAGCCCGCGCCCGAGGCGTGAGTCGCCGAATCCGGTTGCGCGGCAGGGGGTTCGACTAAAGTCTGCTAGCACAGGTTAGTCGAATCCGCAGAGCTTGCACGGTATGCGCAGTTGACCAACCTCTGCTGACTTGGGCACCGGGACGCGTGGGCGAGGGCGTCGCTTTGGTGGGCTCTCGGCATCCGGGTATAGTTGCCGGGCCGGAGCGATCCGGCACCTCGGCTAGGTAGCTCAGTTGGTACGAGCATCCGACTGAAAATCGGAAGGTCGACGGTTCGACCCCGTCCCTAGCCACCCTCCGAATCCGGTAAGAGTCCCGGGGAGTGGTGGGCTTTGAGGTCATCTCGATGCCGACCGGTCAGCCCTCGGTGAGGGCGACAGGACCAGTGTCGTCGGCTTTGCCGATCTTGGCCATGGATTCTTCGGAGAGGTAGCGGCGTTCGTCGGTGGCCCACTCGGCGTAGGTGTCGGCCAGGACGGCGCCGACCAGCCGGATGACGGCGGCCTCGTTGGGGAAGATGCCGACGACGCAGGCGCGGCGCTTGATCTCCTTGTTCAGCCGCTCGATCGTTATCTTGAGCCACTGGCCGGGCTGGTGCCTTGACCTGCGGTTTTTCGTGCTGGACGTGTCCGGGACGAGGGTGTTCGGGGGCGTGTCCGGGCTCG
>Ga0209794_1000632_pt1 | contig 43988 bp, 41 predicted proteins | sample EBPBio232013_DNA_FD_185869 | JGI IMG/M metagenome (GOLD analysis project Ga0209794, IMG submission 185869) | Wastewater treatment Type I Accumulibacter community from EBPR Bioreactor in Madison, WI, USA - Reactor 1_5/23/2013_ DNA (SPAdes)... | ecosystem: Engineered > Bioreactor > EBPR >... | reverse complement strand
GCCATGTACGGCAGGCACCGATCCCGTGTAAATACAAGTGTGTCCACAAGCTGTATAAGTGGGTGTATACGGAATCAGGCAATTTTCATTGGAAAACCCCTGGCCGGTGAGGCGCTTAAACCCACCATTTGCCTTGTAGCGGTCGGCGTAGCGGTACAAATAGTCCCATCGCATTTGGTCAACCACCATTCCAACCACTAATTTGGGGCGGGTTTGCATGGCCGGTTTGGGCTGTGCCAGCGTCGCCATTACAAAAAATAAACATACCAGCGTACTGAAAATTCGTTGCATTCGACCGGATTTTAAGCAAATATAGCCGCAGCACCTCTTAAATATTTTACCTTTGCGTCAATTTTTAATAAGAACAACCAATCTACCATATGGCAGATATCTTCGAAAAACTGGTGAACAATGGCGGCCCGATTGGCCAGCATATGAAAAGAGCGCATGGTTATTTTGCCTTTCCGAAATTGGAAGGCGAACTGGGTAGCCGGATGATTTTCCGGGGAAAAGAAAGAATAGTTTGGAGTTTGAATAATTATCTCGGGCTGGCCAACCACCCTGAAACCAGGAAGGCCGACGCCGAAGCGGCAGTTCGCTGGGGCATGGGTTATCCGATGGGCGCCCGCATGATGAGTGGCAACAGTGATTACCACGACCAGTTGGAAAAAGTGCTGAGTGCATTCACCAAACGCGAAGATGCCATGCTGCTGAACTTCGGTTACCAGGGTATTATGAGTTGTATTGATGCACTGGTAAATCGCCGCGATGTGATTGTTTACGATGCCGAGTGTCATGCTTGTATTGTTGACGGTATTCGCATGCACCTGGGGTATAGCTATACCTATAAGCACAACGATATTGATGACTGCGAGAAGCAATTGCAACGCGCGGTTAAAATGGCCGAGAAAACCGGCGGTGGTATTTTGCTGGTTACCGAAGGGGTATATGGCATGAGTGGCGATCAGGGCAAGCTGAAAGAAATTGTAGACCTGAAGTCTAAATATGATTTTCGCATACTCATCGACGATGCACATGGTTTTGGTGCCATGGGCCCCACTGGTGCCGGAACCGATGAAGAGCAGGGAGTTCAAGATGGTATCGACCTGTATTTCTCCACCTTTGTAAAATCAATGGGTAGTATCGGCGCCTTTATTTCAGGCCCGAAAGATGTACTCTCCTATCTCCGTTACAATACCCGTTCGCAGATTTTTGCGAAAAGCCTGCCAATGATTGTGGTGGAAGGCATGCTGAAGCGGATGGATATGCTCAAATCCATGCCAGCGCTTCGTAGCAAATTGTGGATGGTAACGCGCACCCTGCAACAAGGCCTGCGCGACCGCGGATTTGATCTCGGCAAAACGAATACCATGGTAACGCCGATCTACATGAAAGGCGATGTGCCTGAAGCTACTGCCATGGTGTTGGACCTGCGCGAGAATTACAATATTTTCTGTTCGATTGTAGTGTATCCGGTTATACCCAAGGGACAAATCATCTATCGCCTCATTCCTACGGCGGCCCACTCGATGGATGACATAGAGCTAACGCTGAAAGCTTTTACCGAAACCAAGGCCAAGTTGGATGCAGGTGCATACCAGGCGGCGGAGATTCCGGATATGGCGGAAAAAATGTGATTGTGTTGTTTAAGGGGTAAGGTCTAAGGTTTAAAGTTGCTCCGCGTGCGGGGGTGCTTTAGTTATGGCGGATTTTGACCTGCGGGTGTGGTATAATGAATTGGCGTGGTATAACAGATGAGTTTGTTATTACAGATGGCTGTATTGTTACAGATAAGTTTGTTATTAAGATGGCTGTGTTGTTACAGATGAGTTTGTTATCAAGATGAGTTGCTATAATGGGTGTGCTGTCTGAGGCGACGGATAAGAAAAAGGGGCTGAAGCAAAATATGCTTCAGCCCCTTTTTCGATGTATTAATTAAAATGTATTAATCGATTGGGCGATTGGTTGATAACATACAGGCGGGTTGGGCGACTGACAAATTGCAACAAACTAAAATAGCGCACTTGGTTGTTGGCTTGCCATTGGTATCGGAAAGGCTGCAGCTAAACCTATTCTTGCTTGAGTTGATGCTGCTGTAGCCATTACCCATAATGCATTTCCCCTTGTTTACCTATCAGTTTTGCCCATTTCGTCGCTTTGCCAATAGGTACGCGCTTAGCCAATGGATACGCCCCTAGCCAATAGGTGCTAGCTCTGCCAATAGGTACGCGCTTTGCCAATAAGTGCACGCTTTGCCAATAGGTACACGCTCGGCCAAAAGGTAGACGGTTGGCCAATGCTTCGACGAAGAGTCAATATATATACCTGCGTAGCTGGCGTTTTTTGTAGGCCGATCCGATTTAAACCCGTCTACCAACTTTTAACACCTGCCTACCAACCTAATACCCGCCTACCAACTATAAACCCACTGTGCGATTGTCAACGACGCCGCTAAACACCACCCACCCCGCACGCGGAGCAACCTTAAACCTTATACTTTAAATATTAAACAAGTGGGATTTTTTCGCGCCAGCAAAAAAAATCCCGCCTTTCGGCGGGATGCACTAATCAAATACCATTAACCATTAAACCTTATCCTATGAAAATTCAAATATAAGATGTTAATGACGTAACATTAGTTGCAACAATGATTTTTTTTGGGCAAAAGAGGGGTTATTGACCAAGATCAAGCGTTTAAAATCAGAATGCTGGCTGATCTGGGTAGGCCTGGGTTGGAAATATGATGGTGGAGAACTGGAGAAAAAACAGAGGACAGGATCGACATCCCGTCCGTTCTTTATCCAATATCCTATGAAAAACCACAGGTATTGACGACGGTCGGGACGAAAACGTTGCAGGATTGTTAAGGCTGGACGCTAATTCACCAGTTACCCTTAAAGCCTCGCTGGTAGGCGGGAAATTGTTGCACTTTGTAGGCACCTTCTCCAAAGTACTTGACCACCTGCTCTAAATCTTTGGGTTCCAGAAAACCGGGAATCGGCTGCGGATCATTGGTTCCAGCCGGAATAATTACCGTGGTCGGAAAAGATAGTTGTCCGCCAGCCAGGAAAAACGCAATCTCATTCACCTTGTATTGAGAATTATACGCATATGACTTCCCCTTCCATTGCAGGGATCCTTTGGATTCAGCATCCAATTTCACCGCATAAAACTTACCATTCAGGTAGTCAAATACATTTTTGTTTTTATACGTCTTTTTGTCCATCACTTTGCACCAGCCACACCATTCGGTATACAGGTCAATTAAAATGGGGCGAGGGTCTTTGGCAGCCGCTGCTTCCGCTTCTGCCAGGGTCATCCATTTCATACCGGCCGATTGCGCATAGGTCGTTTGGCCAAATAGAAACAGGCTGATCCAAAGAATGATTTTAGGCATTGTACATTTGTTGTCTGCAAGATAATTACCCGAAATGCAAAAAATTGTTATAGCTGTTACAGGCGCCAGTGGGGCCATATATGCGAAACTGTTGTTTGACAAACTCATCCGGTTGTCTGCACAATGGTCGGCCATCGGCGTGGTGATGACCGACAATGCAAAAACCGTTTGGCAAACCGAGTTGGGCAATAACGACTTTCAGCAATACCCGGGATTTACTTTCTATGATAAGAACGATTTTTATGCGCCTTTCGCATCCGGCTCGGGACAATTTAACAGCATGATTGTAATCCCCTGCTCCATGGGTACCCTGGGCCGCATCGCTGCCGGCACCAGCAACGACCTGATCTCCCGGGCGGCAGATGTTGTTTTAAAAGAACGCAGAAAACTGATTTGCGTATTGCGCGATACACCGTTTAACCTTATCCATATTCGCAACATGGAAACGGTTACCCTGGCGGGTGGTATTATTTGTGCCGCGTCACCTTCTTTTTACAGCAAACCGCAAACGATCGAAGAAGCCGCAGCCACTGTGGTAGATCGTGTGATCGACCTGGCCGGCTTTCAACAAAACAGCTTTCGTTGGGGCGGTTAAACAACCATCACTTGGCGTTTAAACTACCATCGCTTCGGCAATTAAAATGAATTAACTTAACGGGAAGATACCTCGCCAGTTGAACATCTTCGAATACAACAGCTATCACTACAGCGAAATTTTTAAAGATTTCGCGCAGTCAATTGGTGGCACCACCGTTGACAATATTCTTACATTGCCACCCGCCGTGGCAACCGGTTATATTCAATGCCTGGCACTACCAAACGGACTGGAAGCCCTGGTCGTTGACGCCACCCTTACAGAAAGTTTTTACCTGAAGCGCTGTCAAATAAGGAAAGAATTTTATGTGCTGCGTTATGAGGAGATTGCCATTCAACATGGCATGACACTGCGCATTGATGGCGACAGTTTGCATACTACGAACAACTGGCATGCGGGAATTTACCTGACGAGCACCTTGTTTGATGTTTCTTACCTGGGCCGACCCGGCACCAGCGTGAAGGGCATCAATATTATTTTCAATAAAGAATGGTTGGCCGAACACCTTCAGTTGAACGATCCCGAAGAAGTGCTGGTTGCCTACCTCGCCTTAAAGACCAAGAGTTTTAATATTGAACCGATCGACAACGAATACCGCCGCTATTTCAACGAAATATTGCAGGCCGATATCAGCAGCCCCTTATACACTGCTACGATACAAAATCGCATTACCTTATTAATTGAACGATTCTTCTCACGGCTGTACGAAAAGAGCCGCCACCAACTAACGAATGCAAAAATCTCCAAACACGACATACACCAGCTCATGTTGGTGGAATCGTTGCTTACCCAACAGGTCAAAACACGCCCGCCGACCATCGACCAATTGGCGGCGGAAGCAGCCATGAGCGCTGCCAAACTGAAAAAATTATTCAAAGAAGTATATGGCAGCAGCATCTATGCGTATTACCAAAAACAACGCATGAGCCATGCCCGTGAAATGTTGCTTTCGGGCGATTTCACCGTCAAAGAAGTGGGCCTGGAGATCGGCTATACCAACCTCAGCAATTTTGCTGCTGCTTTTCGGAAGGAATTTAATTTATTACCAAGTGAGATTCGCGCCTGACCAGGTCAGCGCAAATCAACTTCTTCCACACCGGGGTATTTCGCTTTGTTAAACACGAAACTATCGTCGGTTACCTTGGCCTTGCCATTGAAGTTTTGTACAGAATAGGTGTATTTATTGCCATTCTTTTCGAGCACCTTGGTGGTGGTAATGGCCTTGCTTGCTTTGTCGACATATACATACACTTTGTGGAAGGGTTTCGTTTTGTCAACCGGTGTCAGTTCCACTTCCTGTATGGTTTTGCCGCCCACCTTTTTTTCGCCGTTGAGTTTGTACAAGAAATCTTTATCGTAGAAATTGGTGAACAATTTCTGGGGGGTAATGGTGCCTTGTCCGCCGTCAAACTTTGTCAGCGTTACCTCATTCGAAGCCTTATCATAGGTCCAAACCGTCTTCCCATCGCAATAGATTTCCTGGCCAGTGATATTCACTTTGTATTTACCATCTTTCATCCATACGGTGCCTTTTTTGGTACCCTGCACTTTACCGTTACCATCTTCCACCTGCAGTGTAAAATTGGACTGTACGGCTTTAAATGTTTTAAATTTAGCACTAACGGCGTCGAGCACGGCTTTCGCCGCCGGGTCATTCCCCTGCGCGAAACCTGTTAAAAAACCGCCAAAAATCAACACAAGGAGGGTATAAACATTTTTCATATCACTGTTTTAAAAAAAATCGGACCAAAGATATTCTTTCAGATGCAATAGTTTGACAGATGGTTGTAACCAAGGTTTAAGCGCCGCCGGTTCAGGGCATATGCGACAAAAATTCTTCCAGCTCGGCTTCGGTTTTCATCATCACATCGCGCGCTTTGCTACCCAGGTTAGGCCCTACCACCCCCGCCGATTCCAATTGATCCATCAGGCGGCCGGCCCGGTTATAGCCCAGTTTCATACGGCGTTGCAGCAAAGAAGTGGAGCCGACCTGGTTTTGCACTATCAGCCGCGCTGCATCTTCAAACAGCGGGTCCTTATCGTTGAGGTCAAAATCCTTGCCTTCCATGTCTTTTTCATCCACATATTCCGGCAACAAAAAGGCCTGCGGATAACCGCGCTGGTTGCCGATAAAATCGGTCACTTCCTCTACCTCGGGTGTGTCTACAAATGCACACTGCAATCGCGTTAGCTCCCCGTTATACGAAATCAACATATCGCCCTTACCAATCAGTTGTTCAGCGCCACCCGCATCCAGAATGGTACGGCTATCGATCTTCGACGAAACCTTGAAAGCAATCCGCGCAGGAAAGTTTGCTTTGATGGTACCGGTGATAATATTCACCGAAGGACGCTGGGTAGCGATGATCAGGTGAATGCCCACCGCCCGCGCCAACTGCGCCAGTCGAGCGATCGGCATTTCCACTTCCTTGCCGGCGGTCATGATCAGGTCGGCAAATTCGTCAATCACCAATACCATGAAAGGCAGGAACTGATGGCCCTTTTGCGGATTGAGTTTCCGCTTAACAAATTTCTCGTTGTATTCACGAATATTACGGGTGCCCGCTTCTTTTAGTAAATCATAGCGGTTGTCCATTTCGATACAAAGGGCGTTCAGGGTATGCACCACTTTTTTGGTATCGGTGATGATCGCTTCTTCTTCGCCTGGCAACTTGGCCAGGAAATGTTTTTCGATGGTGCGGTAGATGCTCAGCTCCACTTTTTTCGGATCAACCAAAATGAATTTAAGTTGCGAAGGGTGCTTTTTATACAGCAAAGAAACCAGGATGGCATTCAAGCCCACCGATTTACCCTGACCCGTGGCACCAGCCATCAGCAAGTGCGGCATGGTAGTCAGGTCAACAATGAAATTCTCGTTGTCGATTTTTTTACCAATCGCGATGGGCAGACTGTAATTGCTGTTTTGGAATTTTTCCGAATTCAACAGGGTCTTCATACTCACCACGGTCTTTTTCACGTTCGGCACTTCGATACCGATGGTACCCTTACCAGGAATCGGCGCAATGATTCGAATGCCCAGGGCAGCCAGGCTAAGGGCGATATCATCTTCCAGGTTTTTGATACGCGAAATACGCACGCCGGCTGCCGGTACAATTTCATACAGGGTTACCGTGGGACCAACCGTCGCAAATATTTTCTGGATCTGTATATCGTAATTCTTCAGGGTATTAATGATCTGGTTTTTGTTGGCTTCCAGTTCAGCCGCATCCTGCACGATTTTTTCACTGCCATGGGTTTCCAACAAATCGAGCGAAGGGTATTTATAGTCGCGCAAATCAAGTGTCGGCTCATAGGGTGCCATCTCGGGCATATTGACCGTGTCGTCCCCTTCGATGTTGTCGACGGGTGCTGTCTTGATTTCCAATTCCAGGTCCGCAGCCGGCGGCGTGGGCAATTTCACCGGCGCCTTTGTTATCACTTCCGGCATCGGTTCGGGATCGGGCATAATGACCACCGGTGCTGTTTCTGAAACAGGTTCTTCTTTTTCGATCAGTTCCAGGGGAAACTCGTCTTTATCTTCCGTTGCCGGCGGAATCACCACTACCCCTTTGTTTTCTTTCATGCCGTTCTTTTTCCTGGCCGGTTCTTCAATGGTTAAACGCGCCTCTGCCTCGGCAGGTTCTGCCACCGGTTCAGGGTTTCCTTCTTTGTTGCGCACCGGTAGGCTGGGAATCTTGGGTACGTTAATAACAGGATTGAAACGCCAGATCAGGTAGGCGATACCACTTAACAGCAGAATAGCGCCGGTGCCTATTTTGCCGAGGAAACTACTCATCCATCCACTGATCATATTGCCCACGGCGCCGCCCCAGGGAAACACCGCTTTACCGGAGAAGAAAGCCAGTGCAACGCTGAAGAAAATCAATCCAACCAATACATACCTGACATTGCGCCATACACGGAAAAGTTTTCGACCAAACAAAAGATTGGCGCCAATCACAAAAAACAGGCTGCAAAGAAAAAAAGACGCCAGGCCGAATCCTTTGTAAAAAAACAGGTGGGAAACCCAGGCACCCAATCGGCCAAGTAGGTTGGCTACGCGAACCTCATCGCCAAAAAGAAAATCACTGCCTCCACGAAACACTTTATCCTGGTCTTCTTTCCAGGTGAACAGATAAGAAACAAAAGCGATGAATAGAAAAATGGCTAATAACAGCAGAAAGGCGCCGGTTATTTTATGGAACCGCTCATCGTTAATGACCGCTTTTACCGCAACCTTCTCCTCTTTTTCCGGCCGCAGGTCAACGGCCTCAGGTACTGGCTTTTTCTTGGATTTCAGCTTATTTGCCATAGCTGCAAATATACATTTACACGCAAAGAAATTGTACTTTGGCGCATGCGGATTTTTGCCATGCTTTGCTGCTGTTGCCTGCTTTTCGGCAAGGTCTACGGCCAATCTGGGAAAAAGCTGCCCGACAGCATTTTTCTAAGCAGTATCCAGCTATCGCAATCCATTGATAGCAAGGTGGGCATTTTTATTGACAGTTCAGGCAGCTTCGCCGATAAGCCCTTCCGCCAGGTACCCGCTGCCAGCACGATTCCCGAAGCGCTGCACCGAAAACTGCCGCCCCAATTGGTGGGCAAGTACATTTTAATGCCTTTTACGGTCTGCAACGACCTGCACAGCCCGCAGCGCCTATTTATTCTTCCTGGCTTCTACGTCAGTAAGTCCAAGCTTTACAAGCGGAATGCGGCTACCGGCCAATATGAAGAAGCCCCCGTTCTTGCCATTAACAGCCGTTACGACGCGCAAATGGGCAAGGGTTTCGAACTGGCGGCCGGTGAAACGGGCGACTACTTACTGTACGTCGATTTCATCAAAACAACCGTTAATACCCTGAAGCCCATTATCTGCTTCGACTATTATATTCCGCAACTGCTGTCAGAACTACAACACGATCGACGGCTGAATATCATCATCACCTATATCATCTGCGGCATCATGCTGATGATGATCTTTTATTCTTTGGCAAATTATTATACCAATCGCAGCACCGCCTTTCTGTATTATGCCGCGTATTCACTATTGCTGGGCACCATGTTTTTTTTCAAAGCATGGTTTTACCGAACACCGCTGCCTGCCAACTACCTATTTGAAAGCTATTTCGATTTTGTGATGCAGGGCATCGGCACTTTTTTCTACTTTCTTTTTCTACAAAACTTTCTGCAATCCAAAAAAGATTTCCCGCTGCTGCATGCCATCCTGCATTCGCAAATGGTAATTACCGCCTGCGGACTCCTACTATTTAGCTGGTTGCATTTTTTCAGCAACCATTTTGTGTGGGAGAACCTTACAGAAAACCTTGTCAAATATGCCTGGTCGTTCAGTACGGTTTTTTTAATTGGGTATGCGTTTTTTGTTCGGTCGGCCATTTTGCGGTATGTGGCCATCGGGCATTGTTTTCTTTTTGTCGGCGGACTCCTATCCTTGTTCCTCATCAACAGCACCTATCGTTTTTCGGGCGCGATCGCCACGCTCATGAATGATTCGCTTTTTTGGTACGAAGTAGGTGTTTTGTTTGAACTGGTATTTTTCCTGGTAGCGCTTTCTTATAAAACAAAACAGGATATCAGCGCCCGGGCACGTGAAAAAGAAAGGTTGCTGCTGGCGGTGGAGAAAGACAGTATCGAACGTAAAATGGTTATACTGGCAGCACAACAGGAAGAGCGAAACCGGATATCGGCCGATATGCACGATGAGTTGGGCTCGGGAGTCACTGCTATTCGGCTGCTGAGTGAATTGGTAAAAGCTAAAATGAAGGACAATACCGCGCCGGAAATTGAAAAAATCTCACAGTCCGCCAATGAACTGATCGGCAAGATGAATACCATCATCTGGACCATGAAGAGCGCGAACGACAGCATTGACAACCTCATTGCTTATGTGCGCAACCATGCCGCCGAATTTTTCGACAACACCGATATCGTATATCAGGTAATTCCGCCTGATGCCATTCCTCCCGTGGAGATTTCTGGCGAGAAGCGGCGCAATATTTTTCTTTGCATCAAAGAATCGTTGAACAATATTGTGAAGCATGCCAATGCAAATCGCGTTGAGATATTTTTTTCGGTCGACCAACACCTGCAAATCACCATCAAAGACAATGGTCGCGGGTTGAATACCGCTGAAATTCGCCTCTTCAGCAATGGCATCAGTAATATGCGCAAAAGAATGGAAAATATTGGCGGCAGTTTTTCGATCGACAACCACAACGGAACCATCATTGTGCTCCGTATTCCCTTGCAGGAATAACTATCGTTGCAGAAAGCAGAATACGCCTTTTTTATTGGAGACGACGATATCAGGCTTATTGTCGGCATTCATATCGGTCACCACAAAACTCAGCCCAATCCCACTGTTGTCATCGATCAATTTGGGTGTGAACACCGGCTGGGCGCCGGGCGTCAAGGCTATTTCATACAATACAGCCGGTTCTGCAGCGCCAGGATCGTTGTCGTTGTGCGCCCGGTATCTTTTTCCGGTAACCAACGAGGGCTGTTTGTCGTTGTGCAAATAAACAAAAGCCATACCATGCGATTGAGAAAATTGACGGTTGATCAAATGCTGCTTAAACAATAGGTTACCATCCTGCACAGCTACCTGTTCATACCACCAAATGCCGTAGTCGTGTGCAGAAGAGCTCAACACATCGGCATCGCCATCGCTGTCAACATCATACACAAACATATTGGCACATTCGGGGCCCAGGTCGGCCGGATGAAATGTCCACGATTCCATTTCCGGTCGAGCCGGTGCTTCCCACCATCCATTCCGCACCAGCACATCGTTCCTGCCATCCTTGTTCAGGTCGCCCCAGCCCAAGCCATGGGTATAACGATGTGTTGCCAGGTCAGGATCTCGACTGATAATATGTTTTTGCCAGGCGGTATCGCCTTTTTTGGCGGGTGCTTCGAGCCAAACCACTTGTCGTTCTTTGGTATCATTGCAGATCAGGTCGGCGTGACCATCGCCGTTCACATCGACCTGCAGTGGATTCTCCGTACCTGCATCGGCGAGTATTAGATGTGAAGGCCACAAGCCTTTTGATTTTCCGGGATTTTCATACCAAACACAAACGCCGCCTGGTTGATCAAAGCGGATCAAATCAGGCCGGCCATCGTTGTTTACATCGCTGGCATAATTGAGAAAGCTGGTGCTATAACCGGGAATAATATTGCTGGTATCCTGGTGAATACGGTGTTTTTGCCAATGTGGGGCTTCAAACCAGAAAGGGCCTGTAAGTATATCAGGTTTACCGTCGCCATTTACATCGGCTACGGCTGCACCTTCGGCAACAAACTGGTCGTAAACAAGCCATTTTTTAAACCCAGGCGTTTGGCCCTGCGATGATAAGATGGAGAAAACAAGAATGGCCAACAGTGCGGGTTGAAACATACCGGTGTTTTCCTAAATATACAGCTATAAATTGGCTGCTACCGAAAACACACTGTTGCAACGAAGACTTACATCATGGGTCAGCACCTCATCGGTTACCACTTCGGTGCGCAAACTGTATTTGTCGGCTTTGATGTATTCATCCAATCGGCTATTGGTGGGCGTTAGTACAATGCTGGAAACGCCGGCAGGAACCGATTCCAGTGAAGCCAACTCAATTTCATTGCTGTTGGTGCTGGAAATATAGATGCGGATGGTTTTGAGGAAATTGAAATTCTGTTGTGATGGGTTGGTGATGGTCAGCGTCAGCGATTTCAATTTCACTTCTTTGACCAGCTTGGCATTGGTATTGTTGTTCTCGAATTCCTGGCTCGAGTTGGTGGTAACATCAGGGGTATTAATGGTGTACGGCGAATTGATCGGCGTTGTACTTGACACCGTAAAAGACGACTCATTGGCAATGGAGAAATTCAGTAAGTCTTTTATTTTTTCACAAGCACCCAAAACGGTGAGGGCCGCCAAGCCCAGGGCTATTAATACACGGTTCATAACAAATACAATTGACGCTCCTAACGAATAAAAGCACCAATTATTGCGCCTAGAGCGATTTCTGCACCGCCCAGGCCAGCAAGAGCCAGCCTGCGATAAAGAATAGTCCGCCGATGGGGGTAATTATACCCAGGCCACCCAGCCCCACCGTACTCGTTGCTTTCAATGCCGTGAGCAAATACAAAGACCCACTGAACAAAAGAATACCAATCTCAAAACAGATAGCAGCCCGGCCTACCCATACCGATGGATGGTGCATATAAAACAGCCCGCAAAACGCGAGGGCAAATACATGGTAAAACTGGTATCGAACTCCGGTTTCAAAGGTTGTTATGCTTTCGGCCGGCACAATTTGTTTCAGGCCATGGGCACCAAAAGCACCAAGTATTACGGCCAGCGCGCCCAAAACAGCGGCCGAGCGAAGCATTTTTTTGGTCAGTTTATTTTCCATTGTCAAATAAGATTTTTTCCAATGCCGGCAGGGTCAGTGTTTCTTCCGACAGTTGGATGTCGGCCTGTTCGTAGTAGGCTTTTCTTTCCTGGCGTTTTGTATGGATAAAAGCCCTGAGTTCATCGTCTGGAATATCGCGTATCAAGGGGCGATGTGATTTTTCTTTTTGCAATCTTTCTAGCAACACTTGCTCAGCGGTATCCAACCACACTACTTTGCCCTGTTGCTTCATCACCGCCATATTATTGAAGAAGCAGGGTGTGCCACCGCCACAAGACAAGATCATGGGCTGTTTGTTTTGCGAAAGTGCAAGAAGCGTGTCGTGCTCCAACTGGCGAAAAAAAGCCTCTCCCTCTTGCGCGAAAATCTCCGCAATCGTTTTACCCGCTTTATCCTGAATCACCTGGTCCAGGTCAAAATAGGGCCAGTTGATTTGTTTACTCAGCAATCGTCCCCAATGCGATTTGCCACTGCCCATAAAACCAATCAGGTAAATATGCATCGTTCTTATTTAAATGCATTCAAACCTGTCACATCCATACCGGTGATCAACAAATGAATATCATGTGTGCCTTCGTAGGTAATTACACTTTCGATATTCATCATGTGCCGCATCACCGGGAACTCGCCGGTAATGCCCATACCGCCGAGCATTTGCCTGGCTTCGCGACAAACAAAATGGGCCACTTCGCAACCGGTTCGCTTTGCCATGCTTACTTGTGCAGCTGTAGCGCGGCCTTCATTCATCAATGTGCCCACCCGCCAGTTTAGCAATTGCGCCTTGGTGATTTCAGTGACCATTTCAGCCAGCTTCTTTTGTTGCAATTGAAAGCCACCAATGGGCCGATCGAATTGAATTCTTTCTTTTGAATATTGCAGGGCGGTATGATAACAATCCATCGCTGCACCAACGGTGCCCCAGGCAATGCCATAACGGGCTTTGGTCAAACAGCCGAGGGGACCTTTCAAGCCGCTTACATTCGGCAGCAGGTTTTCTTTCGGCACTTTTACATTGTCGAAAACCAGTTCACCGGTGGCCGATGCACGCAAGCTCCATTTGCCATGTGTGGTGGGCGTGGTAAATCCTTCCATCCCCCGTTCCAAAATCATGCCCCTGATTTTGCCGGCTTCGTCTTTAGCCCATACCACTGCCACTTGTGCATAGGGCGCATTGCTGATCCACATTTTTGCACCATTCAACACAACATGATCGCCCTTGTCAACAATACGCGACAACATACCAGCGGGATTGCTACCATGATTGGGTTCGGTTAAACCAAAGCAACCCAACCATTCACCACTGGCCAGCTTGGGCAAGTATTTTCTGCGTTGTTCTTCACTGCCATATTCATAAATGGGAAACATGACCAGAGAACCTTGCACCGATGCCGTTGAACGCACACCGCTATCACCTCTTTCGAGTTCCTGCATCATCAATCCATAAGAAATATAATCGAGTGACCCACCGCCATACTCGGCCGGGATCGTCGGACCAAAACAACCCAGCGCACCCAGTTGCGGCACAATTTGTTCAGGAAAGGCGGCTCGTTGTGCATAGTCTTCGATAATGGGCGATATCTCCTGTTTTACATACTGTCGAACAGCGTCTCTGATCATGATCTGCTCTTCGGTGAATAGCTCATCTACAAGAAGGTAATCCGGGTGCTGGAATTGGTCGTTGGCCATAGTAATCGTTGTTTATACTAAATGAATGAAGACATTTCTATTTGATAATTTTTTGCAGCGAGTGCAGCCGCTTCAACGTAGTCATCGCCCGAAGACGCAAAGATGACCGCGCGACTTGCATTGACCAGCAAGCCGGTTTCTTTGTTGCGGGCCTTTTGTGCAATCTCACTAAGGCTACCCCCCTGCGCACCAACACCAGGCACCAGGAAAAAATGATCGGGTAAAAGACGACGGATATTCACGAAAGAATCAGCTTGCGTAGCGCCTACTACAAACATCAGGTTCTCGGGCGATCCCCAGCTACGCACGGTACGCATCACTTTTTCATAGAGCAACTCATCGCCCATTTTCTGCAATTCAAAATCGGCGGCACCACTATTGGACGTAAGCCCGAGTACAATGGTCCATTTGTTTTTGTGTTCAAGAAAGGGTCGCACGCTGTCGGCGCCCATATAAGGTGCCACGGTTACTGCATCAAATCCGAGTGTGTCAAAAAAAGCTTTGGCATACTGGCTGCTGGTATTACCGATATCCCCTCTTTTCGCATCGGCAATGGTAAAATGCGTGGCCGGAATATGGGCCTTGGTGGCTTCCATGATTTCCCATCCCTTTACGCCATAGGCTTCATAAAAAGCAGTGTTGATTTTATAGGCCACACAATAAGGGGCAGTAGCGTCGATAATGGCTTTATTGAAAGCAAGCACAGCGTCTTTTTTGCCTTTCAACGCAGCTGGCAATTTATCGGGATCGGTATCCAGGCCCACACATAAAAAAGACTTCGTTGATCTGATCCGGTTAACGAGCTCGCTTCTGTTCATGGCGCAAAATTAGCACATCCGGCTGAAGCAACCCGCATCAAATGCTTCCGGTACGCCCGCCGTCAACCCGAACAGATACACCATTTACATAACTAGCCGCGGGGGTACACAAAAATGCCGCCATCGCCGCTACTTCCTCTACAGTGCCAATGCGCCCCATCGGCACCGACTCTGCCATGATATTCATTTGCTCGGCTACACTGATGCCCTTTTTTTCGGCAAGCACAGCCGTGAGTTGATCGAGTCTGGCCGTACTGGTATAGCCGGGTAAAACATTGTTGACCGTGATACCGTGAACAGCCACTTCGTTGCTGAGCGATTTGGCCCAGGAAGCTACTGTAGCTCTTATGGTATTGGAAACACCCAGAGCAGGCAAGGGCACTTTCACCGAGGTAGAAACGATGTTTACAATGCGACCATATTTTTGTTTGATCATGCCCGGCAACAACAACTGGGCGAGCAACTGGTTGATGACCACATGCTGGCGGAAAGCATTTTCAAACGCATCTGCGGGGGCCTCCACCAGGGGGCCGGGTGCGGGGCCACCGGTATTATTAATCAATACATGAAAATCGCCCGCCTGCACCAGGGGCGTTACGGCTTTTCGCACGGTGTTGGGGTCGCTAAAATCGGCAACTGCATATTGGTGCGGCTGATCAGTCACTGCCAATGTTTGCAGCGCTGCTTTCAGCCGGTCTTCGTTGCGGGCCAGCAATACACATTGTGCACCCAGGCTGGCCAACTCCTGGGCCACGGCCAGGCCAATGCCCTGGCTGCTGCCGCAAACCAATGCCTTCTTTCCTTTCAACGACAAATCCATGGTTATTTTTTTTGTTGAAGCAAATCGGGATAATCTGTAATAATGCCATCAACGCCCCATTTCTTTAATTGTTCGATGCGTTGAAGGTTATTGATCGTCCACGGTACGATTTTAACTTTTTTCCGGTGACAGATCCGGATCATTTCAGGCGTTACCAATTGGTGCCAGGGACTGTACACAGCCGGTTTAAAATGCAGTTCCCTGAATTGTTTTTTCATCGATCGATGGTCTTGTGCATCAATCAACAGAGCCACCCGAACATCATGATAGTGCTTGTGAATAAGTTTCAGCATGCGCGTATCGAAAGATTGTATCAGCACGCGATCGGTGATTTTTTTGTCGCGCAAAATCTGCATGAAAGCAGCCGCCATTACGGCTGGCGCCGGATGGTATTTATCGTCGGTGATGGGCGTTGTTTTGGGTTCGATATTGTAAAACAGCGCGGGCCGACCTTTGCTTTTGGCATAGGCTTCCACGCTATCGATCAATTCGCTCAACAATGGCTTTACCGCAGGAATGGATTGCTGCCGCGTGAAGCCATCGGGCGCACGCAAGCCAACGTCGTAGGTTTTAACGCTGTCGTAATCCATCTTGTAAATATTGAGCGCAGGCGCTTCTTCTTTGGTCACCAAACTACCATCGGGTTTGGTACTGATCTGGTAATTGAAGAAGGGATCGTGCGATACCACCACTTTACCATCGGCGGACATAACAATATCCATTTCCAGGGTAGTAACGCCCAAATCAATGGCGCGCAACATAGCAGGGATCGTGTTTTCAGGCATCAATCCGCGAGCGCCACGATGCCCTTGCCAATCGAATGATGGCAGCGGTTGAAGGGTCGACTGCGGCGCTTTACAGCCGAAAAAAAATACAAGGCCAATCAGCCAGGAGGCTCTGCTCATATCATATTCAAGCCACCACTTCAATTACTCGGGTGGCTTCCAGGTTCGCATTTCGCATGGCGATGCTGCGGGCGGTTAATCCCGCAAAATCTTCAAACGCCTGGCGGGTAATTTTGTCGTCCGACTCCATCACCGGTATGCCCTTGTCACCCCCTTCCCTAATGCCCTGTACAATGGGAATTTGACCCAGGAAAGGAATATCATATTCTTCTGCCAGACGCTTTCCACCATCTCTGCCGAAAATATAGTACTTATTCTCAGGCAGTTCAACAGGCGTAAAATAACTCATATTCTCGACTATTCCGATAATGGGCACTTTGATTTGTGCCTGGCCAAACATGGCGATTCCTTTCTTGGCATCGGCCAGGGCCACATCTTGTGGCGTGGTCACCACTACCACACCGGTAACCGGTACCAGTTGCATCAGGGTCAGGTGAATATCGCCCGTGCCGGGTGGCATGTCGATGATGAGGTAATCGAGCTCACCCCAAACCACATCGGTAACAAATTGTCGGATGGCAGAACTGGCCATGGGCCCGCGCCATACCACGGCATCTTTTTCATCGACCAACAAACCGATGCTCATCAATTTGATGCCGTATTTTTCCAAGGGTACAATCATACCCTTGTCGCCTTGTTGGGTCATCAACGGCCGTTCACCGCGAACACCAAACATGATGGGTACACTGGGGCCATAAATATCGGCGTCCATGAGCCCGACAGCCGCACCGCGCTTCGACAAAGCCAGGGCCAGGTTGGCCGCTACCGTGCTTTTTCCAACGCCACCTTTACCGCTCACCACAGCGATGATGTTTTTCACTTTCGGCAGCACCGCGCCATTGTCTTTGCGCACCGAACTGGTATTAGACGCAAAATCAACGGTCACTTTTGCTTCTTTGTTTACCAGCAGGCGGATGGCATTGATCGAGGCATTCTTCATCAGGTCTTTCATCGGGCAGGCCGGCGTGGTTAACACCAAGGTGAATCGAACCGCATCGCCATCGATGTGGAGGTCTTTCACCATGTTCAAGGAAACAATATCACTACCCAGATCGGGTTCCTGCACGTTGCTCAGTGCCTTCATTATTTGCTCGTGGGTCATTTGCATCGTCGGTGGATTTTAGTGCAAAATTAACCAATGAAGGCCGTAAAATGTTGACCCAAACAGGCCTAAGGTTTATATTTGACCCAATGAAGAGAGTTTTACCACTTGTTGCTATAGGCCTTTTTCTAATATGTCAGCGAGCGCAGGCGCAGTTTGAGCAGATAAAAGACTCGGTAGTGCAGTTGTACGGCGTGGTAATGACGGCTGACAGCTTGCAGGGCATCGCTTCGGTGAGTATATCGATTAAAGGCAGCGGACGTGGTACGATCAGTAACGAACAAGGTGTGTTTTCGATCGTGGTACTGAAGGGTGATATCATTGAGTTCAGTAGTGTCGGTTATAAACCCAAGTTGGCCGAGATTCCCAAAAACCTCGAAGGCAACCAATACAGCCTGATTCAATTATTGGTTACCGATACCCAATACTTGCCGGCGACCATCATTCGACCACGCCCTACGCGCGAACAATTTGAGCGGGATTTTGTGAATACGGCTTTGCCGGATGACAACCTGGAGATTGCGCGGAAGAATACCGATGAAGATACCCGAAGAGCGCTGATGCAACTGGTTCCGGCCGATGGAAAAGAGGCGGCCAACTATGTACTTCGCAGGCAGGCGTACAGATATACTTACGCGGGACAAACACCCCCCATCAACCTCATGAACCCTGTGGCCTGGGCTGAATTTATTCGCGCCTGGAAACGCGGCGATTTCAAGAGCAGGAAGTAGTTTACATTTATCGCAAAAAAGGGCTATGATCCAACAGATCGCCGTGATTGGTGCCGGCACCATGGGCAATGGCATCGCACATGTTTTTGCGCAATATGGTTTTACAGTGCACCTGGCCGATGTCAGCGAAACTGCACTCAGCAAAGCATTGGCTACCATTGCAGCCAATGCCGACCGCCAAGTGAAAAAAGAGATTATTCTTCCCGACCAAAAAACCGCCTTGCTGTCGCGGATCAAAACCTTCACGGATATACCTGCTGCTGTTCAAGCGGCGGACCTTTGTGTAGAAGCCGTATCAGAAAAGTTTGCGGTGAAAGAAACCATTTTCAAACTCCTCGATGCGCATGCACCGGCCCATTGTATACTGGCCAGTAATACTTCTTCGATATCGATTACGCGCATCGCTGCCGTTACCGCGCGGCCTGGCAAAGTAATCGGCATGCATTTTATGAACCCGGTACCGATGATGAAACTGGTGGAAGTAATCAGGGGTTTATCGACCGAAAAAAATGTTACTGATACCATTCTCGCGCTCTGTGAAACCATTGGCAAAACACCGGCGGCAGCAGAAGACTACCCCGGCTTTATTGCCAACCGCATCCTGATGCCCATGATCAATGAGGCCATTTATAGTTTGCACGAAGGGGTGGCCGATATCAATGCGATTGATACGATCATGAAGCTCGGCATGGCGCATCCCATGGGCCCCTTGCAACTTGCCGATTTTATTGGTTTGGATACCTGTTTACAAATCATGCGGGTTTTGCAGGAAGGTTTCGGTTTATCGAAATATGCACCCTGTCCGTTGTTGGTGAACATGGTGACTGCCGGAAAATTAGGGGTTAAATCAGGCGAAGGATTTTATGTGTACACCGCAGGCAGCAAAACAGCCGTACCCAATAATAGCCTCACGCGTTGACAGCATTATCTATTGACAGGTTTACTCATTAACGCCTTACTCGTTAACGCCTAATTTGTTCGCGATTACTAGCGAATAATGCCTGCCATATACAACATGAGCAGGGAGGCAGCAATCAGGATGAACAGAAATGCCCAGCCCATCCACTGCCCTTCTACCGGATCGATGGGTGCGGGAATGGACTCGGGGTTGAGGGCTTCGGTGGCTTGTTGTTTTGTTTCGGCTTCTTTTATTTCCAGTTTCTCTTGCAAGGCCAGCCAACCCGTACTGGCATCGGGCAGTTGCACCGGTGGAAGTGATTGAATTTTTCGCAACAGCAGGGGTTGAAAGGGTTGTATATAACTGGTTAAAGCTGCTAGTTCCTGGCGGTTTTTTTCTTCGGTGATTTGCAGGCGTTCTGCGATTTCGGGGTTGCCGAATCCTTCTATGGCAGAAAGTACCAGCACCATATGTACACCGGCTGGCAATGATTGCAGGTATTTTTCCGTTTCGGCCGGAACCAGAAGTTCGCAGTCTTTCAATGTATTTAAAACCGTAGGCACATAGGTGATATAACGATCTTTCAACGCGCTGTCGATCACGATGTTCTTGACAAAGGTTTTGAAGCCGGCATGGATGGGATCAAAAGAAGAAAGTGAACCAAAGAGTTCGAAAAAAGCAGCAGCAACAATCTGTTCCGTGGGCCGGTCGGGCCGGCTGTACCGGCGGGCAATGTCCCATACATACGAAAGGTATTGCCGGTAAATAGCTTCCTGCGATTTTTTGTCGCGTTGCGCCGCTCGTTTGATAATAGCTGTAATGGAGGTACTTGGATTTGCCATCTGACCGTTGGTTCCGTATGCCAATATAGATATATTTACGTATGCTAATCGTATCCAAGCTGGTGAGCTTTGTATTGTCGCCCGAAAACTGGTTGTTTTTTTTTATTGCCCTGTTCCTGCTGTTGCGTAATAAGAAGTGGAAAAAAAGAATGGGCTGGTTGGGTTTATTGGTATTGGTTGTTTTTAGTGATCCCATGTTGTTTCGGTGGGCATACAAGGCATGGGAAGTGAAGCAACCCGCGTTGGGCAATCAATATGCGGCCATTATCCTGCCTGGCGGCATCGCCGATTACGATGTACAGGGTCGCGGCTATTTTAACCGGGCATCAGATCGGTTCATCCAAACGGCTTTGTTGTACAAAAGTGGCCGGGCCAATTATATCATCGTTACAGGTGGAAATGGGTTTCTGAACCGGGATATACCGCCGGAAGCCTTGTTCCTGCAATCAGCCCTTGATTCACTGCACATTCCGCCAGAAAAAATCATCACGGAAACGCGTAGCCGAAGTACGCGTGAGAATGCCTTGTTTAGTAAAAAAAAGGCTGATAGCCTGGGCCTGTCGGGGCCGATGGTTTTGGTAACCTCGGCGATGCACATGCGAAGGTGTTTGGCCGAGTTTCAAAAAGCCGGGCTGGAAGTGCAGCCCTATTCCTGTAACTATGAGGTACTCGATACGGATGTTCCTTTCTATGAACACCTGTGGCCGGACCTGGGCCTGCCGAATGCCTGGGGTCGGTTGTTGAAAGAATGGCTGGGCTATGCGGTGGTGCGTTTCCGGTAGTGATCAACCTGCGGTCACAGATTAACCAAGGGGTTTTACTTCTACCTGGTGCAGGTCTTTGAACCGGTACAGCACTTCTTCGAGACGGCTAACGGGAATGCCTACCGTAAAAAGGCAGAAAAGCTGGATCTCCTGCTTTTGGATGCTGCAGGCACATTGCTTTAAAATTTGCATCACCTCATTGATCAAGGTATAGTCGAATTGCAATAGGTAGTTTTTTTCTACCTGCTTTTGCACCACCGGAATGGTTTGCAAAACCAGGGAGGCGGTGTTTTTATAGGCATTGATGAGGCCCGGTACGCCTAGTAAGCTACCACCGAAATAGCGGACCACAACGATGCCCATATTGGTCAGTTCGCGGCTATCGATTTGTCCGAGGATGGGTTTGCCCGCTGAGCCGGATGGTTCACCATCGTCTGCCGCCCGAAACAAATTGTTATCGATGCCCATGCGGTACGCGAAGCAAAAATGGCTGGCCTTTGGATGCAGTTTTTTGATTTTGTCCAGTTCTCGTTTGAAGTCATCGGTGGTCTCTACCGGGAAGGCATAACCGATAAATTTGCTACCGCGGTCGGCGAACTGGGCCTCGCCCGATTTGTCGATGCTACTGTAATGTGTTTTTTCAGCCATGGTAATAAAAGATCCTGTCGGTGCCGACCGTGTCGGTTTTAATAAGGGTCATCGGTGGCAAAACCGGTGCATCATAGCCGCCGGGCAATAATAATTGCTCGTTACGGATAATGCGCATTTCATCCCAAAGACCGTTGTCAATAAATGCTTGTAACAAAATAGTACCGCCTTCTACCAGTAAGGAATTAATGCCTTTTTCGTGCAGGAATGACAGAGCCTGCGGCAGGCTGGCCAGTTGACCCGTCAGGTGGATGGTTTCCGCTTCGCCGTCGAAAATGGTTGCGTTGGCAGGCACCCGTTCCATTCGATCAAACAATACCCGCACCGGGTTGCGGCCCGGCCACAAGCGGGTGGTGAGGGATGGATTGTCGCTCAGGGCCGTACCGCTGCCAACGGCGATGGCCGCTTCTTCACTGCGCCAGCGATGCACGAGTCGATTGGTGAGCGGGTGGCTGATGGCAGTTCGTTTTTTAGCTGCTCCTGCAATTTTTCTATCGCCCGATTCTGCCCATTTCAAAATGACATAAGGCCGTTTTTTTTGGTGGTAACAAATAAAGCGCGCGTTCAGGGCAAGGCATTCTTTTTCCAGCACTCCTACTGTGCAAGGAATACCCGCTTTCACTAATTTTTCGATGCCTTTGCCATCAACCGCCGGAAATGGATCGCGGCAGCCAACCACGACGCGACTGATCTTTTCGGCGATGATTCGGTCGGCGCAGGGCGGCGTTTTGCCGACATGCGCGCAGGGTTCGAGAGAAACATACAAGGTGCTCTCGGTAATTAGACGTCGGTCGGCCTCGCTAACCGATAACAGGCAATTCACTTCCGCATGCACCTGTCCGTATTGCTGGTGAAACCCTTCGCCGATGATGCGACCCTGGTGTACCAGCACCGCTCCCACCATCGGGTTGGGCGCCACGCTGCCCGCGCCCTGGAGCGCCAGTTGCAGGCAGCGCTGCATGTATAATTCGTCGGAGGTCATAATCAATTTGTAGGCAATTGTTGCCAATTGGTCGATGGTTAGTGTACTAGTCGACGGCTAGTTTTCTAATAAACTGCAAGTTAATGCCTTACCAAGCCCAGAACCTTAGTTGTCGTTAAAAATTCAAGCTTCCTGAAAAACAATAGCCATTATTGAACATTGGAGAAGAAGTTGAATGATGACCTAAAATCAACTTCACAGATGGCATTCGAGATTAAATTTCCTGTGGTTTCTGGGTAATTATTTAAAAATTAGTCTATTGAACATCGTCCAAAACGAGTGTGTTAACAGGCGCGCACGCAGAATATAAGGGAATGGGCGCAAAGCGGGTCGGGGATATTCATGCACTCATTGCTTAAAACCAATTGCGAATTGTTGAGCCAGATAGGTGGATTAATTTTCTGCCCTCCGCCGTCTCGACACTGAATTTTTATATTCGATTGACGGGCAAAAAAACCAGAATTGAAGCCGGTCCGTTGGAAAATTTGAGCGAAGAGGAATACAACAAAAACAAATAGGGAGGTAATGATCAAAGTCGTTAAATTTTTTGTAATCGGATCGATTGTCTTGGTTGTTGGATACTACATATTGGGATTTGCGTCTTCTTATATTGGCTGGTACGGATATAAAAAGTGGAAATATCGAGTAGGAACATCTAGTATCGAAGAATCTAGAAAAAGAGGTGTATTTGAAAAGGAGTTAAACTTTCAGGTTGATAGTTTTGCTGGCTCATTGGGTGACTTCAAGCCATATATAGAAAGGGGGTTTCGATATGGCAATCATTCATCAAAAGAGACTGTGCCCATAGCTAATAGTCTTTATCCGTATGACCGATGCACTTAAGGAAGTAAAGGATAAGCCATATCGAGGCAGTAGTTATTCACGTGGCATTCACTATAGAATATGGTAGAGAACTGCAGTTTACAGAAAGGAAAAAAGTATCAAATGAGAGTCGCTATTGGAGTTTTTCTTCTGGCTGCTTTAGCATCGAGTTGCATTGATGAAAAAAGCAAGGAAAAACTGTTTTCGAAAAGAAAAATATGCAATGGCCTTTGGCGAGAGAAATTTAGAGTTTATATTGGCACCCACGACGAAAACGCTAGTTTCGATTATCTTTGTTCTGGTGATAGCCTAGTTGCACAAAAATTTAAACACGATGAAACTGGTCGTAGAATACTAATACAGGAGCGCTCTTTTAGTTTATCTCGTTTGCACAAAGTACATAAGTTTGAATGAAAGCCATTAATCAATTAGCAAATCACTTATCGAAAAAAGTGAATAGAACAAGGTGAGTCAGTATTTTTTTAATCAGATTATTTAGGACCTAGGATATTACATATCAATCTGCCGGTTTTTGATAGGTATTGAACACTCTGAGTACAATTATCTGTGAATCTGTGACCGTGTAATGTATAGTAAATGGAAACGTGTCGATGGGTTTTACGCGAATGTTGTCATATCTGATGGCGGAGGCTGAAGGTAGTTGTTGGATTTTAGAGAAGTACCGGTCGATGGTATCAGCAAACTCGAAGCCGAGCCCATCGGAAAGACTGTTGTAATATTCCACGGCCTGGTCGATATCATTAACGGCATCGACGGACAAGACGAGTTCAAAAGCGTTCATCAGGGCCGTTGGTATTTTTGCTTGATGACCTCCCAGGATTGCAATTGCTCCGGGTGCTGCTCCACTTGCCGCAAGGTATTACGTACGGCTTCCTTTTGCCACTCGGGGATATCGGTGTCACTGTCTTCTACCGGTTCCAGGGCTTGCGCACGGATCAGGTCTTCTATCAGTTCGGCGGCATATTCTTTTTTGATGCGTAGGTGCACAACTTCTTCCATGATATATGTTTTTAGTGGGCGTAGGTCTTACGGGCCTTGGCATCCCGGATATAGGTATCAATGAGGTCGAACAATGTTTTTTTCTTCTCCTCTTCCAGGTGCTCCAACTCCTCAAACCGTTTGAGCGTTTTTTTATCAAATCCTTTGAGCATGCCTTCCCCTACAAGCTGATCCAAGGATACTTCCAGGGCATCCGCTATTTTTTTAGCAGCATCGATGGACGGCACTGCTTCTTCTCTTTCATACTTCCCAATCATGACCCTCGACACCTGGCTATGGGCAGCGAGGTCGGCCTGGGACCATCCTTTTTTGTCGTGGAGTGCAGCGATGATTTTACCTGTATCCATATCTGAAAGGTGGTTTTTGACAGCTATTTTTAGCTGTTTTACCCAAATTTAGCCAACTATTGTGTAAAATCCGGGGAAACAGCCCCCTTTGTTCGCTTCAAATTGACCCCTGGTTTTCGGAGTAAGCTGACCCCCTGTTAGTAATGGTTTGGGATTGGGTGAATTGTTTGATTCAGCCTCGCACTCTCATATTTTAAAATTAAACTGCAAGAATTAGAATTACGCCGCATTGAATCTTTCAGCAAACAAAAAAAAGAAGACGCCCAATGGACGTCTTCATTTTATTAAACCAAAAGGCTTCGCTTATTGCTTATCCCACCACATGCGTGTAGTAAACTCATCAGCCCCTTGCGCAGAAATCGCGGCCTGGTAGGCTTTGGTATTCTGGCCTTGTTCTGATACCGGATAGATCAAACGACGCATAATGGATCCGTTGGTCCGGTTGCCAGGATAGTTGGTGGGGGTCAACACCGGCAAGCCAGTACGACGCCAGTTCGCCCATCCTTCAAATCCATTCAGGGTGGAGGCATTCAGGATAAACATTTCCGTATGGATCGAAGTCATCGCACCACTCAAACCGCTGCCCATGGCGTTGGCTGTTTGGTAGGCGGTAATGGCAGCAGCAGAGGCAGCCGGTGCACCCGTATTCACATCCAATTGTTGGATAGCAGCAGCCTGACCAGCTTTGAAACTGGCGGTTGCATCGCCGGTAGCCCAACCCCGGGTAATCGCTTCTGCTTTCATAAATGCTACTTCCGCATATGGCAGCAAGATATAGGGATTGGAGGCGCTATACAGGATGGTGCTGGGGCGCGAATAAGCATCTGGACCGGTTTCTCCCGTCAGGGCAGCCAAGGTAGCCGCATCATAGCCGTTGGGCAAACCACGCTGGTTGGCCGGTGTTCGGTCGCCTGACTTCAGTTCGGCAATCACCCCCAAACGTGGATCATTGCGACTCTTCATCATATCGATGAGTGTCTTCGACCATTGAATGCTTCCTTTCGATACTTCGTTGCGGTGTCCTGCACCCTCGGCCTCACCCAAGTTGTAGGAATTCGAGTTGATGGTCGCAGTACCGCCATCATTCGCATACATAATGGCGAAACTATCATCGTTACTAGCCATTGTTCCACCGGCAATCGCCTTGGCAGCCCAGGTTTGTGCCGATGCAGCATCTACTTTCTGCATCCGCATTGCCAGACGAAGCATCAACGAATAGGCCATTTTCTTCCATTTGGCCATATCGCCCTTGTATACGAAATCAGCCGCACCCGGATTAACGGCTGATGCATCAATGGCAGCAGCGGCTTCATCCAGTTCTTTCAACATATCCATGTAGATGGATTGCTGCGCATCGTAGGCGGGTGTGAAGTTATTGGTGAGATAACCTTGTCCTGCTTGAGAATAAGGCACATCCCCATAGAGATCGGTGATCAGGCTCATCTGCAAGGTGAGCAATATGCGTGAAATAGAAAGCATATTGATGTTAGCAGGATCTTTGGCAGCCTGTGTTTTCAGGTCCACCAGGTTCTTCACCGCATTCGGATACTGTGTTACAAAATAAGCTTCACTCAGGTCGGCCTGGTATAGGTATTTATCGCCCGAATAGAAAGTCGACAGCGAAGAAAACATCTGCGTAGCCGGCAAAGCATAGATCAGGTTGGCCCGCCAGGTGGCATAACCGGGGTCACCAGCCGATCCCCCCAGGTACAAAAGCGACTGGCTCAGTTGATAGTTCAGCGGTATGGTGGTTGGCTTGGTCGGATCAATATTGACGGTGTCGAAGTCTTTTGTACACGATACCAGTGATCCCGCCAACACAACGCTTACAAATATTTTACGAATCATTGTTTAAGTTTTTTTCGGTTGGGTAATTAGAATTTCACATTCAGGTTAATACCCATTGTCCGGGTGGAAGGCAGGCCGGCAAACTCCTGGCCCTGTGCGTTTCCTGCAGAATAGCCTGATTCAGGATCAATGATTGGTACGTATTTCTTCAGGATCAACAGGTTCCTGCCCACCAGCGAAACATTAATCGCTTTGATCGGCGTTTTTCCATAGATCCTATTGGGAATCGCGTATTCAATGATAACCTGACGTAGCTTGATGAAGTCTGACTTGTACACAAAAGGCTCCGCAAAATTATACAGATTGGAATAATAAGTCTGCGCTGGCACCACGATGGTATTAGCACTACCGTCTTCCTGCACGCCTTTACCGATCACGCCTGTTTCGCGGCCTTCCAACGTATTCTTATGCAATCCATAGCGATAAGCAAGGGCATTGGTACCTGACATGATATGTCCACCAAACTTTCCGTCGATCAGGAAGGAGAACCGGAAGCCTTTATAACCAAAACTGTTGTTGAAACCGAGGGTCCAAGGCGAGATACCCGTTCCAAAATTCACCAGACCTTGTGTTTCAGGCAAGCCTTGTGCATTGAAAATTACCTGTCCTTTCGCATCACGCTTGTATCCATTTCCGAGGATTTGTGCATATGGTAAACCAGTTACCTGGTAGATGGCACTCACCCGCGGACGAGGCTCTTCCACAAACAACTGATCAAGGCCAGGATAAATCTCTACTACCTTGTTTTTGTTGTACGCAAAATTCAAAGACGGTTCCCAACTAAAGGCTTTCGAATTGCCCACTTTATAGCCCAACATGACTTCAACACCCTTGTTGGTGATTTCACCGATATTAAACAGGGCGGCTGTGTAACCCGATGTAGGTGAAATGGAAGCACCTACGATATCGTTGGTTGTTTTGCGGCTGTACAGGGCGATATCAAAACTCAGGCGGCTGTCTAACAAGCGGCCTTCAGCACCAAATTCTGCACTGGTAACCACCCTTGGTTGAAGCAGCGAGTTCGGCACCTGCGATTGGGTGATTTGTCCCAGCGGTGCACCCTGTGTAGCACCCGACAACTGGTAGTTCAGGTACAACTGATAAGGATCGGTATCACCACCAGTTTGCGCCCATGAACCACGCAGTTTCAAAAAGTTAACCGAGGCTGGTAACTGCAACGCATCTGAAACGATAAAGCTCAAACCGGCAGAAGGATACAGGATAGAATTCCTGCCTTTGGCCAGGGTAGAGAACCAGTCGTTACGTGCGGTCAGGTTCAAGAACAAATAATTGTTGAAACCAAGGTCAGCAGATCCGTAAACCGAGTTGATCCGCTTTTCGCTGTAGCCATAATTGGTATAACGATTGGCGGTGCTGATATTAGAGATATCGAAAAAGAAAGGTATGTTGAAGGGGTTGCCGCCATAGCTTTCGTCATAACGAACCTGCTTCATGCGGTTGCCACCCACAATGGCATTCAGGCTGAACCTGCTGCCAAACTCTTTATCAACGCCCACCATCAGGTCGAGGTTGGTTTCGCGGAAATCGACATTTGATGCATTGTATCCGCCACCCAAACTATAGCCTGTACCGGTAGGTGTAACATCAAACGCACGGCGGTTAAACTTATCAAATCCGGCGCGGCCTTTCAGGAACAACCAGTCGGTCAGGTTGAAGCGTGGTTCAACAACACCGATGAACCGGTCTTTAATATCCTGCTGCTTGTAGTCTTCTGTGGCAAAATAGGGGTTCTGCACATATTGGTTATTTGACCAAACCCTTTCAAAACCATTGTCATCGTATTTAGACGCTTTCATGGTTTCTACATCGAGTGAAGTAGGCATAGTCCACAGTGTGTAGTTGGCACTGCCCGGTGAATCAGAAACCTTTGGCCGGTTTTTGTTCTTTTCGCGCATGTACTTACTGTTCAACAGCACGGAGAATCGCTCACTTACCTTGGCATTCAGGTTCAACGCAAAGTTGTCGCGAACCAGGGTATTGTTTGGTACAATGCCTTTGTTGTTGAGGTCACTGGCGCTGAAACGATAAGTCAATTTGTCGGTTCCACCACTAACCGCCATGGTATTTACCCAAGTACTGCCAACATTGTAAAACTTCTTGAAATTGTCGCGCTGTGCAGAATAAGGACGAGATACGCCATCATACTGAATCACACTCGAACCATCCAATTTGGCTCCCCAGCTATTGGTTTGGTTCAGGTTGGGGTCAGCGCTAACCGGCTTAATACCCACCAAGCCGGTACCACGATCACCGGTACCATATTCATATTGGTAGTCTTTGATTTTCTTGTACAGCAGGTCTTCCATCTGGTAATTGCTGCCAAATTCTACCGTAGCACCTTTTCCTGCCTTACCCGATTTGGTGGTCACCAGGATGGCACCATTCGATGCCCTTGATCCATACAAAGCCGCAGCGGTACCGCCTTTCAGTACACTCACGCTTTCGATTTCGTCGGGGTTGAGGCTGGAGATACCATCGCCCTGGTCGGCGCCGCCCCAGGTACCTACTGAACCGAGGTTGCTATTGTTGAACGGAATACCATCAACCACAATGAGTGGCCCGTTGAAACCACCAATGGTGGCATCACCGCGAATGGTGATACGGGTTGTACCACTGGGGCCTGCTGCCGTTTGGGTGATGTTCAGACCTGCCACTTTGCCAACGAGTGCATTCGACACGTTGACCGTGCGGGCCTGGTTCAATTCTTCGCCTTTCACCTCCGAAACGGCATAACCCAGCACCTTTTTGTCTTTTTTGATACCAAGGGCGGTCACCACCACCTCATTGAGGTCACGACTCTTTTGGGTCAGGTTGACGTTTACCGTAGGGCCATCAACGGTTACTTCCCGACTGGCAAATTCTACACTGGAAAAAACCAGTACCGCTCCTCTGGCGGCGTTAATTTTATAAAGGCCCATTACATTGGTGGCAGTTGCTGTAGCGGTGCCCTTAACAGTTACTGTAACACCCTCCAATGGTTTCCCTTCCGGCCCCAAAACCCTGCCACTGACCTCCAGGTCTTGCGCATAAGATTGGATGCTTAGGAGAGAAAAAACAAATGCAAGAAAAAATAGCAGTTTTCTTCTCATAAAACAGTTTTTTATATAACATACCGCAGGCGTTATCGCCTGCGGTTCCCGAAGGAACGACCTTATGACCATCTTTCTTTACGCAATGCTGCTTACAGGTTAATCTTTTCTGCGGCTTTGATACAGCCGGTTCTTACCCTGCAGGTCAGCTTCAAATAAAGTGAAAGGGTCAGCATAAAAACGCATAAAATCAGGCGCACTGATTTGTCCGGGGAAGGGCGCATAAAAGTGGGTGGGGCTTTTCTCGTCGTTCCGCCAAACCAACACATAACAAAGCGCAAGTTGTTTGTCTTTCAGTGTACGAAGCAGAACGCTCGTCCACCATTTGTCATTGGGTATAGATTCCAAACCCGTCTCTGTAAAAGCCGCCAGTTTGTGGTGCGAAACAGCATAGCCGGAAACGATCTGTAATTTTTTCAACCCGGCAGCCAGGTCATATTTCCCATCGCGGCCAAAATCGCCGTAGTTGTCTACACCGACCAGGTCAACCCAGGCATCGCCCGGGTATCTTTCCAGGTATTCTTCTTCGCTGTTAAACCGGTTGTCTGGTGAAAAGGCGTATATAAAGTTATGCACTTGCAAACTATCTCTCAAAAATTCTACCGTAAATCGCCAAAGTTTGATGAAGTCAGGGGTCGAGCAATGGGACTTGCCCCACCAGAACCAATCGCCATCTAACTCGTGAAACGGACGAAATACCATCGGCACCAGCTTACCATCGGCGCCCTTACAGTCATGGGCAACCGAAGCGATGGTTTTCAGGATCTCCTTATACTGGTCGTGGTGCGAGCCGCCGGGTACCAGGTAGGGAACAGCCGGTAGGGAAAGGGAATCTTTCCAGTAAAAACCACCGGGCGAAACGGGGTTGGAGAAATGCCAGGCGACGGTGGTGAGTCCACCGCGGTTATACGTGGCCGTTATCTCCTGCATCAGTGCCTGGCGGTTGGCTGCTATCTGATCAGGGGGCAGGCCGCTCAGTCCCATAAAATCAACGCCGATCACCGCTGGATGGGAGCCGGTGACCGACTTTACATCTGACCGATCGGCATCTCCACGCCAACCATGCCCGTATTCCGTTGCATGCTGGTGACCAAATAAAATATTTGTTTGGGCGATTCGAAAAAGATTTGTCGCCAGGTTTTTTGTTTCCGTGGTGGCCTGGAGATCAATCAGTTTAAAAACTGCTTTCTGCGCCTGCACGACACCAGCACCGGCAACGGCTAAGACAATAAGCACCACAAACCGTCGCATAGCTATCATGATTGTGTTTTAATATTAGCAAACAATAAACTGTAAGTGGCCTATTTCAAATTGCCTTTTTTCATTTCTGCCAGGGCATAATCGACCGCGCGAGCGGTCAATGCCATATAGGTAAGTGATGGGTTTTGTGTAGATGTGGATGTCATGCAAGCGCCGTCGGTCACAAACACATTTTTACAGGCATGCAATTGATTCCACTTGTTCAGCAGCGAAGTCTTGGGGTCTTTGCCCATGCGCACCCCACCCATTTCGTGGATATCCAGTCCCGGCGCTTGTTTGGAATCGTTGGTACTGATATCGGTAAAGCCGGCCGCCTCAAACATGGCCACCAATTGCTCGTGGTAGTCTTGCACCATCTTCTCATCGTTGTCGTCGTAAAACATATTGATGCGCATCACTGGCATACCCCACTCATCTTTCTGGTTGGGATCCAGCGAAACCATGCTGTTCTCTTTCGGAATCGTTTCACCCATCATGTGCGAACCCACGCCCCAAACACCGGGTTTGGGCTTATCGAGTTGTGCTTTTAAATCGGTTCCCCAGCCATTCATTGGCGCATTCGGGCGATAGGCCCCGAAACCCGCTGCATAGCCGCGCAGAAAATTGGTTTCCTGCTTGTGCAGGTTCCTGAACCGGGGGATGTACCCGCTGTTTGGCCGACGCCCTTCGGTGGTTGAATCGGGAAAGCCTTCGTATTTGGCATTCACATGCCCGCGATAATTGTGAAACGCTACATACTTGCCCAACAACCCATTGTCGTTGCCCAGGCCATTCGGAAAACGGCTGGACGTTGAATTCAACAACACCAAATTCGTATTCAGCGCCGCCGCATTCACAAAAATGACGGGGGCAAAATATTCAGTGGTTGTTTTACTAACGGTATCGATCACCCGAACACCGGTTGCTTTGCCCGCCTTGTCGTCATAGATGATAGAATGAACGGTTGAATTGGGCTGCAGGGTCAGTTTACCCGTGCGCAAAGCCCAGGGAATGGTCGATGCATTACTGCTGAAATATCCCCCAAAGGGACAACCACGCTGGCAGAGATCGCGCGATTGACATTGGGCCCGCCCCTGGTCGAGGTGAATTTGTTGCGGTTTGGTCAGGTGTGCAGCGCGACCAATAATCACGGGTCGGCTGTTGTTGTACACCGTAGCCATTTTTCCACTGAAATATTTCTCCACGCAATTGAGTTCATGCGGCGGCAAAAACTCACCATCGGGCAGTTGGGGCAATCCATCTTTGTTACCGGTAATACCCGCAAACTTTTCTACATAGCTGTACCAGGGCGCGAGGTCTTTGTACCGGATGGGCCAGTCGACCGCAAAGCCATCGCGCGCAGGCCCTTCAAAATCGAAATCGCTCCAACGCTGGGTTTGTCGCGCCCATAACAATGACTTACCACCCACCTGGTAACCCCTGATCCAATCAAAAGGTTTTTCCTGTACATAGGGATGCTCTTTGTCTTTCACAAAAAAATGCATAGCATCTTCCCGGAACGCATAACATTTACTAACCACCGGATTTTCTTTGATGATCTCGTTGGTCAGTTGCCCGCGGTGTTCAAACTGCCAGGGATACATATTGGTGGTCGGATAATCTTTATTGTGTTTGACATCACGCCCGCGCTCCAGCACCAATGTGTTCAAGCCTTTGTCGCAAAACTCTTTGGCGGCCCAGCCACCACTGATACCCGAACCAATCACAATGGCATCGAAGGTTCTTTCTTTCAGTCCTTTGGTATTGAGATAACCCATATTCTTTATTTGGCTTTATGCAACCGGTACGCAGCCTTTGTAGCCACCGGGGATTAATTGATAAGGAACCAGCTTGGTCATATAGTATTCCGATTGGGTATAACCACGCACAATCAGTGATTTGTACATGCGTGCAAAATCCTTCAATGCCGCATCGTCGGCTGCCTGCTGCAAGCCCAGCGTTGCTTTCTTGCTTTTGGCTTCGGTAAATTGTTTCAAACCAGCAGAAAATTTTTGCAGGCTGGCGTCATCAAAACAATCATCGGCCATTTTGAGGGCAAACAGGTGCAGTCCCAGGTCGGCTGCGCCGGGTGTATTCGTTGTCGGCACCACTTCATCGGCCAGGCTGGCCAGCATTTTCTCCTGGTCAGGACTGATCTGCAGGCGCTTGAGCTGGATCGACAGCTTATCCTGTTTATACACACAGGATGGCATAAAGGCGATGGCAGCCCCCATCCAGATCATTTGTTTTAAAACAATTCGGCGGTTCATAATCGGGAAGTTATTGATAAATTCAGTTTCCGGGAAACCGGTCCTCTCCTGTTAACTAAAAAATTTTGACCATGAAAACCCTCCTGCTTGGCCTTTTATGTTTCGGCTTAACAGCCCGTGCGGCCGATCCTGTAACCCTGCCCATCGGCGCAGCGGCACCTGATTTCAACCTGCCGGGGGTGGATGGCAAAAACTGGAAGCTCGCTGATTTTGCCTCGGCCGATGTGCTGGTGGTCGTGTTCACCTGCAATCATTGTCCCACGGCCCAGGCCTATGAAGACCGGATCATCCAGTTGGTGAATGATTACAAAGCCAAAAATGTTGCCCTCGTAGCCATCTCACCCAATGACCCAAAAGCGATTAGTTTGAGCGAACTGGATTATACTGACCTGAGCGACAGTTTTGAAGAAATGAAACTGCGGGCAGCCAAAAAGAAATACAATTTTCCCTATCTATATGATGGCGATAACCAGTTGGTAGCAAAAGCATACGGACCGGTGGCGACCCCGCATGTATTTATTTTCGACAAAGACCGGAAGCTGCGATTTCAGGGCCGCATCGACAATATGGAAAAACCCAGCAAAACACCAACGGTGAGGGATACCCGAAATGCGCTCGATGAATTGCTGGCCGGCAAACCCGTAAGCACGCCCACCACCAAGGTATTCGGCTGTTCTGTCAAATGGGCGGCGAAAGAAGATTGGATTGTGAAAGCCAAAGAAAGCTGGGCCAAAGAACCGGTGAACCTGGAAATGATTTCGGCCGATCAGGTCAAAGCGCTGCTCAAAAACGATGGCAAAAAATTGCGACTGATCAATGTATGGGCCACCTGGTGCGGCCCCTGCGTGCAAGAGTATCCTGATTTTATCACGCTGAAAAGAATGTACAAAAGCAGGCCCTTTGAATTCATCAGCATCAGTGCCGATGATCCTGCCAAAAAAGAAAAAGTGTTGGATTTTTTACGCGAGCAGCAATCGTCGGTAAGCAATTATCTTTTTAATACCGATGATAAATACCAACTCATCGAAGCAATCGATCCCAACTGGCAGGGCGCCCTCCCTTACACCATATTAGTAGAGCCCGGCGGCAAAATTGTGTATGCAAAACCGGGACCGATCGACTTCGCAGAAATGAAAACCCTGATAGTAGAACACCCCATGATCGGGCGTTATTTCTGATGACTGGTGTCGGTCTACAATGACTGCTGCCGGTACAATACTCATCGCCAGGCCTGGCGCAAAAACCGAAGCCAATTGCCGTGCATAATATTTTCGATATCAGCCGCACTATAACCTCGTTTCGTCAACATCGCCGGCACGGTTTGCAGGTCAGTGATGGTATCAAGGTCGTACGGACACTGTTCGGTGCCGTAACCGCCATCAAGGTCGGTGCCGATGCCAATATGCAAAACATTTCCGGCCAACTGGCAGATATGATCCATGTGATCAACCATCAATGCGAGCTTGCACTGCATGGCAGCCGGTGTTGAAACGCCCCGTTGCCAATTGGGTACCATCATCCAGGCATCCAGCGGTGCACCGATTACGGCTCCTTTGCTGATAAGTGCTTTGATCATGTCATCACTGAATTGGCGATTGTGGTTCACCAAGGCGCGACAATTATTATGCGATGCCCATACCGGCCCATCGAACAATTCCATCGCCTCCCAAAAAGCATCGTCGCACAAATGCGTGGCATCCAGTATCATATTGAGTTGCTGCATTTCTCGAAGCAACTGTTTGCCCATATCGTTCAGCGATCCGCTGGCATCGGTGCCATTGGCATACCGGCCGGGGCCATAATGCGCAGGTCCTAAAGCCCGCAACCCATATGCATAGGCGATGTGCAAATGATCAAGGGTTACCAATGAATCGGCGCCTTCCAAGCTCAGGATATAACCGATAGGCATAGCCGAAGTATCGGTTGCCTGCATCCATTGGGATACATGGGCATTCAGCGAAGCCAGATCAGCCACCTGGCGCATTTGATTTTCGGCTTCCATCGCTCTGTACCAGGCCAGTTGTCCCTGGGTTTGCGCCCAGGCCTGCTCGGGCGACATCCAACCCCGCAAAGGATTATCCGGCGCCACATAACGGGCAATTTGCGTAGCCACTACCAGACCGATATCGCCGTTACGCAGGGCGGGCAAGGAAACGGTCGACCGACCGCGGTCTGGTTTATCGGTCATCCCTTTTTCTCTTTCGCGCAGTGCTGCCACTGGCAGTCGCATGTCGCGGTTCCATTCCATGGCATTCATGGACAAATCCAGGTGGGCATCGATGGTAAACATAGTAGCATGAATATACATCGTATTTTTGCCACAAATAATCGACTTGGCTGTTTCTGTTTATCTGCTTACGCCGCCCTTCACGCAACTGAATACACCGTATCCGGCCACGGCCTATCTGAAAGGATTTCTGAATACGCGAAATATTAGCTCATACCAGAGCGACCTGGGCATTGAAGTCACCGACCATATTTTTTGCCGGCAGGGATTGCAGGCTTTGTTTGCAGCCGCGGCAGCAAATAGGCATCCCGAAACAACCAGCAAGCTTCCCGAAAATACCTCGCCCAATATCGAGCGCATCTGGCGACTGCAAGACAGTTATCTCGCTACCATCAACGCGGTGATGGATTTTTTAAGAGGCAATAACCCGACCCTGGCGCACCGCATCGCCCGACGGGGCATGTTGCCGGAGGCAGGGCGATTTGACCAACTCGACGACCTGAGCTATGCATTTGGCAATATGGGTACACAGGACAAAGCCAAACATATTGCAACACTTTACCTGGAAGACCTGAGCGATTTTATTCGCGACACGGTCGACCCACATTTTGGTTTCAGCCGATATGCCGAAAAACTGGGTCGATCGGCCGCTAGTTTTGATGAACTATATGCACTGCTGCACGACGAGCCAACCTATGTAGATAATATCTTGATGGAGCTTCTCGCCAACAAGCTCGAGGCTTTACAACCCCGGCTGGTGGCCATCTCCGTGCCGTTTCCCGGCAACCTCTATGCAGCCTTTCGTTGTGCGCAATATATCCGGCAGCATTACCCCAAAGTGAAAGTTGCCATGGGCGGCGGCTTCGCCAATACTGAACTGCGGTCGCTGAGCGACCCGCGTGTGTTTGAATTCTTTCATTATATCACGCTCGATGATGGTGAAGCACCGATAGAACAACTCATTAACCACATCGAAAACAACAGCGGCACTTCCTCACTTAAAAGAACCTTTCTGTTGCAAAATGCTGAAGTTGTTTATATAGAAAACAAATCCTGCGCCGACTATCGCCAGGGACAAGTAGGCACGCCCGACTACAGCGATTTCAAACTAGACCGTTATATCTCGGCCATCGAAATCATGAACCCCATGCACAGCCTGTGGAGCGATGGCCGTTGGAACAAACTCACCATGGCGCATGGCTGCTATTGGGGAAAATGTACGTTCTGTGATACCAGCCTCGACTATATTCGGTTATACGAACCCGTTAGTGCGGCGTTGATCGTAGACCGTATGGAAGAAATCATCGCCCAAACGGGGCAAACTGGTTTTCATTTTGTAGATGAAGCAGCACCGCCGGCCCTGATGCGTGCGGTGGCGCTGGAGATTATCAAACGCAAGCTGGTAGTGAGTTGGTGGACGAATATCCGTTTCGAAAAAAGCTTCACGCGCGACCTGTGTTTTTTATTGAAAGCGTCGGGATGCATGGGCGTGAGTGGCGGCCTGGAAGTGGCTTCCGACCGGTTGCTGGCACTCATCGACAAAGGCATCACGGTGGCCCAGGTAGCCCGGGTTAACAAACATTTCACCGAGGCGGGCATTATGGTACATGCCTACCTGATGTATGGCTTTCCCACGCAAACAGCGCAGGAAACGATCGACTCATTGGAAATGGTAAGGCAGTTGTTCCAGGCCGGTATTCTGCAATCAGCATTCTGGCACCAGTTTACAATGACGGCGCACAGTCCCGTGGGGCTGCAGCCGGAAAAATTCATGGTCAGCAACGACAGCCCCGGCACGGGCCGTTTTGCCAACAACGATCGCGAACACAGCGATCCTAACGGTGCCGATCATGCGCAGTTCGCGTATGGCCTGAAAAAATCCCTGCTGAATTATATGCATGGCGCCTGCCTTGACCAGCCCCTGCACAAATGGTTTGACTTTAAAACACCGCGCACCAGCATAGCGCCCGACTTTATCGCGAAAGCCATCGAAGACCAAGAGCCCAACAATGCCAAAGCCAACCAGAAGATTATTTGGCTGGGACCTGCGCCGACTTTACAGATCAGCACCAAATCGAAAAAAGGGCAACAGTGGGAAGTGGCTGAATTGGTATTTGAGGGGCTCAGTAGCAGCACGCGCATACGCGTAGAACCCGCTGCTGGTAAATGGTTGAAAGAAATACTTCCGCTATTGAGTGTGCACTTACCGAAACAACTAACAAGGGCGGAACTAATGAAGCGTTATGAAGAAGCCGGTCTCAAAGATTTTGAATTGTTCTGGGACAATAAACCCATTAACACCTTATATACAGTTGGCTTATTGCAAGTGTAGAACATGACAAGCACTTAAAAGCGAAATGGCGGCAACTAACCACGCGCCACTTCTATGCCCCGCAGTGGCTGGTTCAATTTTGCAGCCGCCGGTTTTTTTCGACGTCGACCCCGCCAGATCAAAAAACCGGTAACCGGCAAACTGGCTGCTATCAGGCTTCCACAAAAAGCCAGGATCTTACCAGGCAAACCCAGTATCTGCCCCGTATGCACATCGTAGTTCATGCGAACGATTTTATCAGCCGCCGAGGCATTGGCAAATTTTCCAAAGGGATGTTTCACATCCAGTTCCTGCATCGTGTATTGATCGAAATACCGGTAGTCTGTTTTCCAATAGGTACCGGCAGATGGATTCAGTGCAACTTCAACGGCGGTGCTGTCGGAAGAAGGAAAATGCACTTCCACCGTTTTGCCGGGGCCCGCTTCTGTTTTAAACCGTTCCCACAATTGGTCAATCGCCGGCACGCTGGCCAGGGCTGCTTTCGATTTATCAGAGAGTCCTTCTTCAAAAGGCACCATTTGTTTTCCGCCCGAACTAATAAAATACAATCCGTTGCCAAACCATTGGAATCCCCAAACCAGTCCGGTGATCGCAAACACCATCGCAATCCAGGATGCATAAAAACCCAGCACATTGTGGAGGTCGTAGTTCTTTCTTTTGAAACTGGCCGACCATTTAATACTGAATCGCTGTTTGGCGGCCGCCTTATTTCTGGGCCACCAAAGTATGATGCCACTGATTAGCATAACGAAGAAAACCAGGGTTGCCGAAGCAACAATAGGCTGCCCGATGGCAGGTGGCAGCCAGAGGTAAAAATGTCCGTTGACCACTACGCGAAAAAAATCGCGATCCATATTTTTCAGCTTCAACAATTCGCCTGAATACGGATTGAAATAAGCGACATAATAATAGTCGAGGTCGTAATAAGAAACCTGCGCGGGTTTGTCGCGATCGCCATAAGAAACACCGTGCGCTTTTTTGTTGGGCAAGGCAGCCGTTGCCAGTGCCAGCATTTTCGACGGGGGCAGAAAAGCCCTTGACTCAGGTTTCACGTGACGGAATGACTGCAAGGATTCAATTTCTGTTTGAAAAGCCAATACACAACCCGTAATGCCCAGGAACAGTACAATTGCACCCGAGGCCAAACCGAGCCACAAATGAATCTTGCCAACTATTTTTTTAAAACGCATGCGGCTGCAAAATGCACCGCTTCGCCCTTATTCTGTTTACAGAATCGGGAAAAAATTCGAAGGAGCCGATCCCATTTGTATTATTTAGTTTTGGCGAATGGTTGTCAACGAGTTAGGCCTGGTTTCCGAACAATTGACTGACCGCCTGGCGGTACTGTATGGCCAGCGGGAAGCTTTTTTGATGGCCGCCATGTGCCTGGAAAAACTGACCGGCATCGCGCCACAGGCCCAGAAAAGAGCGGCAGCCACCCACTTGACACCGGCACAACTGGTGCAGTTGGCGCACTACGAAGAACAACTCCTGGCGCACCGACCCATTCAATATGTATTGGAAGAAGCCTGGTTTCAGCAAATGCCTTTTTGGGTAAAAGAAGGCGTGTTGATTCCACGTCCCGAAACCGAAGAACTGGTAGAATGGGTGGCGACCAGCATTGACAAGAAGGGTGCTGATAACACTATTCTTGATGTAGGAACGGGCTCGGGCTGTATTGCCATTAGTTTAAGCAAGAAGCTGCCGCTGAGTAATATTATCGCCATTGACAGTAGTGAAGAAGCCTTGCAGATAGCTCGTTACAACAACGAGCGCTTACAAACAGCCGTAACTTTCAGGCAATTGGATTTTTTATCTGCAGACGCGCGAAATAGCTTGCCGGACTTTACTTGCATCGTGAGTAATCCGCCCTATATTCCAATGGCAGAGAAAGAAAACATGCAACCGCAGGTCGTACAATATGAACCGGAAAATGCGCTGTTTGTACCCAACAACGATGCTTTGTTGTTCTACCGCGTGTTGGCTGATTTCACTATGCAGCAGCGCAACCCGGTTTCGCTGTTTGTAGAAATCCACGAGCAACTGGGAGTGGCCGTTTGCGAATTATTTGAACAGGCGGGATTGAATCAGATAATGTTGAAGCAAGATATGCAGGGGAAAGACCGTATGGTACGCGCCAGCCGCTAAACAACCGAATGAAATTTATTGAACGCCGTTTTTGTCGACCGCCAGCACCGACCGGGCGCCGAGTTCACGTGCCACGCGCATAACAGCCACCACATTTTCAACCGGCACCGCCTTATCTGCATTGATCACCACGCTGGGTTGGTCGGTTTCTTTGGCCAGTACAGGTTGTAGTTTTGCTTTCAGCTCATCGAGGGTTACTTTGGTGGTGCCCACATAAAACTGGTTCTTGGCATCAATACTCACCACCACGGTTTGTTTGCTCTTGGTATCGCTCTTTGCCTTCGGCTGCGACAACTTAATTACATTGGGGTTGGCGAGGGTAGACACGATCAGGAAGAACAGCAGCAAGATGAACAGGATATCATTCAATGCCCCTGTATGCACTTCAGCATGGCCTCGTATTCTTCTTTTGATATCCATAAATTACCGGGTTGGCTCCTGCAGGGTATCGATAAAATCTGCAGAAGCGGCTTCCATTCTGTTTACGTTTTTGTCAATTTGGGCATTGAGAAAACTGTGGCCCACATAGGCCAGCAAACCAATGATGAGACCGGTAGCAGAGGTAATCATTTTCACATAAATACCACTGGCAATGGTGCTGAGGGTATATTCGCCGGTTGAGCTGATGCCGTAAAACAACTGCACCATACCCACAATGGTACCAAGGAAACCAAACATGGGTGCAATGCCTGAAATGAGCGACAATACCGACAGGTTTCTTTCCATCTTATACATTTCGAGCTTGCCCACATTCTCCATGCTTTTTTCGATGGCGTCGATGGGTTTGCCAATGCGCTGCAAGCCCTTGTCGATCATTCTTGCCACGGGATTATCGGTATTGCGGGTCAGCGCGCGGGCGGCACTGACATTGCCACTTAAAATATGATCCCGGATAATACTCATGAAATTCGGATCGATCTTACTGGCTTTTTTGATGGCGATCCAACGCTCAAAGAAGAAATACACCGCCAATACGAGCAACAGCAAAAGAGGAATCATCAACACGCCCCCTTGCATCAATAAGTCCATCAAATTCAGTTTCTGTCCAGCGGCGGCGGCGGTAATAGCGGCCTGCGCACTGTCTGCCATCCTTCTTAAACTGTCTGCTGCCTGTAATAGGAACATCGTATAGAATCAAAAATTAAAAATCAAACTGGTAATTCAATGGGCAAGATAACACATCAACACACCCGCCACCGAACCGCGCAAAGCTATTAACAATTTTTATAGATACGGCAACTAATTGGCTTAGCTGCCACTTTGCTTCAGCATCATGGCCTGGATCTGTTTCATGGTTTTCTCCATGCCCTCGGCACTGCCATCGAGAAAGATCACATTTCCCTTTCCATATTCAGCAAAATTCTTCACCGCTTCTGTCCACATACTGAACAGGATGACATTGGTATCTAGGTTGGCCTGGCGCATCCGGTCGGCCGCTTCGGTCATACCCTTGGCCACTTCTTCTCTGAACAAAGCCACACCCTGGCCACGCAGGCGGGCGGCTTCCCGCTCGGCTTCGGCGGCAATTTTGATGGCGTTGCCCTCGGCTTCGGCCGATTTGGTTTTGGTGATGAGCAATGCCTGGCCTTCGTTTTCGGCCGCAGCCTTCAGGTTATTGGAGGCCACGACCCTGCTCATCGACTCCAGGATCACCGGATCAAACGTGATATCATTGATCTGCAGGTCTTGCAGGTGATAGCCCCATTCTTCGAGCAACTGATCGATCTGTTCTTTTACATACTCAACAATTTCCCGGCGCAAACCCAGTATCTCTGCCTGGCGCTTGGTAGCCACAAAAGAACGCACGGTGCCTTCAATGGTTCTCGACAAAGCCTGCATGAGGTCTCGCTCCGAAATAAATTTGAACGCCACTTTTTTGATGGTTTCCTCATCGCTGTTCTGCACCGAGAACAACAACATGTTTTTGAAATACACATTGGCCTGGTCGGCGGTAACGGCCTGGAATTCCATTTCTATCGATCGGTTCTGCACCGACACTCTTTTGGATATCTGCTCTACAAACGGAATGATCAGGTTGAGTCCCGGATGAAGTATGCGACGATATTTTCCAAACATCGTCACCACGCCAACCACACCCTGGTTGACGGTTTTTAATCCCATCAAAACAATAATGACAATAATAAATAGCCACCAATTACTGGCAAGAAAAGAACCCATGGTCGTTGATTTGCGCTAATATAGGCTAACTATTTAATTCGGTAATGCCCATAGCTGCACGAGTTCTACCAGCATATTCACACTTTGCTGCATGTCTTGCACACTCACATACTCCTGGCAACTGTGCAACGCCATTTCGCCGGTAAAAAGATTCGGGCAGGGAAGCCCCATAAAACTGAGTCGCGCCCCATCGGTACCACCCCTGATGGGCAGGCTTCGGGGTTGCAGGCCCACCCGCCGGATGGCTTCTTCGGCCAGGGTCACCTGGCGACTGTTGCGGCCAATCACCTCAACCATATTTCGATACTGTTCTTTCACCTGGTAAACCGCCCGCGATCCCGGATGGGCATTGACAACTTCATCGGCCAGGCCTTGCAACATGGCAGCAAACGCATCCAGTTTTGCTGTGTTGAAATCGCGCAGTATAAACTGCAGCGTTGCTTTTTCTGCATGGCCACTGATATGAACAGGATGCACAAAGCCTTGCCGATCGCTGGTGGTTTCGGGGGATAGCTCGTCGCCAGGCAGCTTGTCTATGAATTGCGCAGCCAGCTTAATGGCATTGATCATTTTTCCTTTGGCCGATCCCGGGTGTGCTGCAATACCATAAAATTCGACCGTAAACCCATTGGCCGAAAAGTTTTCTGTCTCTACACTACCTGCCTCGCCGGCATCGAGGGTATACCCAAAATCAGCGCCCAATTTCTGCATATCAAGTTTATCGACACCCCGGCCCACTTCTTCATCGGGCGTGAATAGCAACCGGATTTTTCCGTGGGGCAACTGCTTGTTAGAAGCGAGACAAGCAGCCAGGTCCATAATGATGGCCACACCGGCTTTATCGTCTGCCCCCAACAAAGTAGTACCCGATGCCGTAACAATATCATCACCGATCTTTTCTGCGAGATAAGGATGATCAGCGACGCGAATCACCTGTGACTGATCATCTGGTAACACCAAATCACGGCCATCATACCGGTAATGCACAATGGGCTTTACACCCTTGCCACTGCAATCGGGCGCGGTATCCATATGTGCACAAAAACAAAGCACGGGCACTTCCTGTTGCACATTTGATGGTATGGTAGCATATACATAGCCGTTGGCATCCATTTCGGCATCTGCATAACCCAATGTCTGTAACTGGCTCACCAGCAAACGCGCCAGGTCTTTTTGTTTTTCCGTACTGGGAAAGCGATCACTGAATGGATCACTCTGCGTATCAATTTTTACATAGGTGAGAAACCGGTCCAATACAGTATGCTGATAAGAAATGGCCATGAAAACAATAATTTCGGGCAAATTAATCTTTTGATGCCAATCCTTTCCGGGTGGATGCGCATAGTGTTGTTCCTGCTGGTTTATCTGCTTTTACAGATGACCATCGCCTTGTTGCAACCCGGCCTGTTTTTGCATTTTACCTGTTCTTTTTTACTCTCTTTGCTACTTGTAGGAATATTCACCGTTTCAATTGATCAACAGAAACTTTCTGTACTGGGCTTTCAAAGCCGCGGCGCCGCGTCAGAAGCGATATTAGGCGCCCTAACGGCCATCAGCATGCTCGCGATCATTTCTCTCACCATGATGGCTGCGCATCAATTGCGCTACACTGGCTTTCATTTTGCAGCAACAAGTTTTTTTTCGTCCCTGGTATTGATGATAATGGTGGCACTTGCCGAAGAACTTGTTTTTCGTGGCTATATATTGCGTAACCTGCTGCGTTTTATGCGGCCCTATGTCGCTTTGTTATTGTCCGCATTGGTGTTTGCTATTTTTCATGCGGCCAATCCCGGTGCGAGCTGGCTGCCGATGCTGAATGTATTTCTCGCAGGTTGTCTGTTG
>Ga0209794_1000627_pt1 | contig 44289 bp, 47 predicted proteins | sample EBPBio232013_DNA_FD_185869 | JGI IMG/M metagenome (GOLD analysis project Ga0209794, IMG submission 185869) | Wastewater treatment Type I Accumulibacter community from EBPR Bioreactor in Madison, WI, USA - Reactor 1_5/23/2013_ DNA (SPAdes)... | ecosystem: Engineered > Bioreactor > EBPR >... | reverse complement strand
GCCGTTCCCTCCGCCGAAGCCCGCTTCCATCGTGGTGGCTGGCTCGCCGCCGGCCTCATCGGCGGCGCCGTGATCGGCTCGGCCATCGCCGCCAACCGCGCCTATGCCGCGCCGGGTTACTATGCGGAAGGCGGCGACTGCTACCGCGTCCGTGAGCGGGTGTGGGACGATTATCGCGGCCGCTTCGTCATCGTTCGCCGCACCGTCTGCAACTGAGCCCGGACACCGAATTTCCTCCCCGGTGCGGGTTGCCCCCTGCCCTATCCCCTTCCCGCACCAAACCGCCCCGCCTCCCCAAAGGAGGCGGGGTTCTTCGTGATAGTCCGGCGGCCCAGCCCTTCGGGGCTCCCCCTCGAGCTAACACATCATCAGCCGGAGAACGCCACGTGCGCCACAGCACGGCAGGTCCGTGCGGATTGGGCGAGGATGATCCCACTGCTCGAGACCAAGCAGGACTGACCCCAACCCCAAGAGATCGGTCGCAAGGCTACCCCCGAGCCCCGACCGGAAGGAGAACGACATGAACCTCTTCAACAAGACCCTCGCCGCCGGCGCCGCTGCCCTCACCCTCGCGGTCGCCTTCGCTCCCGCCGCCGAAGCGCGCGGCTTCCGCCACCATGGCTGGCACGGCCATCACGGTCACCATTGGGGATGGCGCCACCCGCGTCCCTGGGCTCCGGCCGTCGTCGGCGTCGGCGTTTATGGCGGCGGCTGCTTCATCGCCCGCAAGCGCATCTACGATCCGTACCTCGGCCGCGTCGTCTTCGTCCGCCGCACGGTGTGCGGCTGATCGGAACCCGAGCCGTCCAACGGACATCGCCAACGGACCCCGCCATTCGGCGGGGTCTTTTTTCGTCGATGGACAAGGCCGGCACCCGCGAATAACATCAATAAATTATCGGCAAATCGAGGATGATGCTGTGGCGCTCCACTTCTCGGAACAGGAATTCGCCGGGCGCAAGGCTGCGCTCCTCAAGGCTATGCAGGCGGAAGGGCTCGACGCGCTGTTCCTGTTCCAGCAGGAAAGTCACTACTGGCTGACGGGCTACGACACCTTCGGCTTCTGCTTCTTCCAGTGCCTCGTCGTCCGCGCGGACGGGCGGACCTGTCTCCTCACCCGCTCGGCGGATCTGAGACAGGCGCAACGCACCTCGAACATCGGCGATATCCGCATCTGGAAGGATGGCCTCGACGCCGCGCCGATCAACAACCTCAAGGACATCGCCCGCGATTTCGGGCTCACCGGCAAGCGGATCGGCTGCGAATTCGAGAGCTATGGGCTGATCCATTCCAACGGCCGCAAGCTGGAGGCGGCCTTCGCGGGCTACGCCGATCTCGTCGATGCGAGCCAGATCGTCAATCGCCTCCGCGTCACCAAGTCGCCGGCGGAAATCGCTTATGTGCGCGAGGCGGCGCGGCTGTCCGATCTCGCCGATGCGGTCGCGATCGAAATGACGAAAGCGGGCGCCGACGAGGGCGAGATTCTCGCCGCCCAGCACGCCGCGATCTTCGCCGCCGGCGGCGATTACCCGGCGAACGAATTCATCATCGGCTCGGCCGGCGACGCTCTTCTCTGCCGCTACAAGGCGGGACGGCGGCAACTCGCTGTGCGGGACCAGCTGACACTCGAATTCGCAGGCACCTTCCGGCACTATCACGCCGCGATCATGCGGACGCATATCGTCGGCGAACCCTCGAAACGGCATCTCGCTTATCATGCTGCCGCGCGTGAGGCGCTCGACGCCTGCCAGGCGGCGATGAAGCCCGGCCATACGGCCGGCGATGTCTTCGCCGCGCATGCCGGCGTGTTCGATGCCCACGGCCTCGGCAATCACCGCCTCAACGCCTGCGGCTATTCGCTCGGCGCCAAATTCACGCCTTCATGGATGGATTGGCCGATGTTTTACGAGAAAAATCCTTATATCATCGCCTCCGGCATGGTGCTGTTCGCGCATATGATCCTGATGGATTCGGAAACCGAGACCGCCATGTGCCTCGGGCGGACCTATCTCGTTGGCGAGGTCGGCGCCGAGCCGGTCAACGCCGCCAACCTCGATCTGGTGGTGAAATGAAACGCTTCGTGCTCACGCTGCCGCTGCTCCTCCCCGCGGGAATCGCGAGCGCCCAGAACGCACCCTCGACCGTGACGACGGGGTCGCCCTCCGTCACGGTCGGCGGCTCGCCTGCGGCCCGGCAGGGCGATACCACCGCCAACGGCAAGACGATCACCGGCGGCTCGACCAACGTGTTCATCAACGGCCGTCCGGCCGCAACAGCCGGAAGCGGTACCGATTGCGGCGGCACGGTTGTCGGCGGTTCGGGCAGTGTTTTCATCAATGGCAAGCCCCTTGCCACCACCGGAAGCGCGACGAGCCCCTGCCCGTCGCGCTAGAGCATGCTGCGATGAGGTGGAAGCCGGCAAATCGCGTCAGGCATGCTCTATCCTATTGATATCGGTCACGCCGTTTACCAAACCGACCGCTTGCAGCGCTTCCCCCTTTCCTCACCCCCCCTTGCGGAGTTAATAGAAGGTTAAGAACCCCTTTCGCAGGGGACCGGCGTGGTCATGCCGGAAAAGCCCGGGGGCGCGACATTGCCGAAGGCAAGGAAAATCGTGGGCAAGGGAAAATCGAGGGAAGGCCATGCGTAAACTCATTCCGCCCCTGCTGCTCCTGACCGCCCTTGGCGCCTGCCAGTCCGAGATGACGGCCTCGGCACCAACGGGGACGCTGAAGACTCCGGGCGCGCCGATCGCTTTCGTCGCCGTCGAAGGACCGCAGGGCGATCTCGCCCGCAAGTTCGAGGGCGTGCTGGCGCAGGAAGCGCAGAAGCGCGGCTTCTCGGTGGTCGCCGGCGGCGATGCCGGCTCGGCGCTGCGCGTGAAGACCTATCTCGATGCCTACAAGGGCGAGGACGGCACGCCGGGGTTTGCCTGGGTGATGGACACCTCCGACAACGGCAAGACCCGCTCGGCCCGCATCAAGGGCGCGGCGGCGATGCCAAGTGCGCGCGGCACCGACTGGAACGCGCTCGACGAGGCGGCGATGCGGCAGATCGCGCAGATGAGCCTCAACGATCTCGTCCGGCAGATGAGCGAGCCCGCGCCTGCCTCGGAATGAGGCGGTTTGCCCGAAGCGTTGATTTTCGGTCACGCTGACCGGAAAGACCTGTGGTGTAACAGGTCTGTCATGTTGAAACGCCCGCTTGGGCGCGCTACCAGCGAAATCGACTTCAGAAATCGACTTCACTTGGATTGACCGGCTTTGAAGAGCCGGGTTTCAGGGATCATTTCAATGGACAAGATCAAACTCGTCGCGGGCAATTCCAATCGTCCGCTGGCGGAAGCGATTGCCGCCTATCTCCAGCAGCCGCTGGCGAAATGTCAGGTGCGGCGTTTCGCCGACATGGAGATCTTCGTCGAAATTCAGGAAAACGTGCGCGGCGAGGATGTCTACATCATCCAGTCGACCTCGTTCCCGACCAACGACCACCTGATGGAACTGCTCATCATCACCGATGCGCTGCGCCGTTCTTCCGCGAAACGCATCACGGCAGTGGTTCCCTATTTCGGTTACGCCCGGCAGGATCGCAAATCCGCGCCGCGCACGCCGATTTCGGCCAAGCTCGTCGCCAACCTCATCACCGAGGCCGGCGCCGACCGCGTGCTGACGCTCGATCTCCACGCCGCGCAGATCCAGGGCTTTTTCGACGTGCCAGTCGATAATCTGTTCGGTGCGCCGGTGATGGTGCAGGACATCAAGTCCCGCTTCGAAGCCGGCAAGGTGATGGTCGTCTCGCCCGATGTCGGCGGCGTCGTCCGTGCCCGTGCGCTCGCCAACCGCATCAATGCCCCGCTCGCCATCGTCGACAAACGCCGCCCGCGCGCCGGCGAGAGCGAGGTGATGAACATCATCGGTGATGTCGAGGGTTATTCCTGCGTCATGGTCGACGACATCGTCGATTCCGGCGGTACGCTCTGCAACGCCGCCGAGGCGCTGATGAACAACGGCGCCCGGGACGTTTCGGCCTATATCACCCATGGCGTGCTCTCGGGCGGCGCGGTGGCCCGCATCACCGCCTCGAAGCTCAAGGAACTGGTGCTGACCGACACCATCCAGCCCACGGAAGCCGTGCGTGTCGCCAAGAATATCCGCGTCATCTCTGTCGCGTCGCTGATCGGTGAGGCGATCAAGCGCACGGCCGGCGAGGAGAGCGTCTCCAGCCTGTTCGACTGACCGGAGAGCAGGCAACTACCGCTCGTCGCGGGTCGCCCGCGCGAGCAGCAGCACGGCGAGGCTGGCGAGGATCGTCAGCCCGACAAGTACCATGCCGAGCGCCATCGCCAACGCCAGATCGCCCTTGGAGGTTTCAAGCGCGATCGCCGTCGTCATCGACCGCGTGTAGCCGCGGATGTTGCCGCCGACGATCATGATCGCGCCAACCTCGGCGATAGCCCGGCCGAAGCACGTCAGGAACACAGTTGCGAGCGGCACGCGCGCCATGCCGAGCAGCGTGCGCACGATGACACCGAAGCCCGCGCCGTCGATTTTCAGGGCATCGCCGAATTCGTTCCAGACGCCCTGCACCATCCGGTGCTGAAGCGCCAGCGCCAGCGGAAACACCAGCACCGCCTGCGCAAGGATCATGCCGCCGGGCGTGAACAGAAGCCCGAAAAAGCCGAGCGGGCCGGAGCGCGAAAGCAACAGGTAAAGCAGCAGGCCGACGACCACCGGCGGCAGCCCCTGAAACGCGTTGACCAGCACCAGTGCTCCCACGCGCCCCGGAAATTCACGGGTCGCCAGCAGCACCGCGCAAGGGAACGCCAGCAGGAAGGCCGCGCAGGTGGCCGTGAGGCTCACCCGCAGCGACAATGCGACGATCGACAGGAACTCGGGATCGAGCCCAGACACCAGCCCCAGGGCAAGCGAAAGCGTCTCTGCCATCGTGCGCGTCCGAATCGGCTTCCCTGGTCGTTCTCAGCTTTTCGGCGCAGCCTTGCTCGGAAAGAACAGCGGCTTGCCGTTCAGCGTATAGGACGAGATCGCCGCCGCGCCCTTCTCGGAGGTGATCCAGTCGTGCCACACCTTTGCATCCGCCGACTTGATATGCGCGCCTTTCGCCGGATTCACGAGGATCGAGGAATAGGGATTGAACAGCGAGGGATCGCCTTCGAGCACGATTTCGAGATCGCGCTTGTTGGCGAAGGACAGCCAGGTGCCGCGGTCCGAGAGCGTATAGGCCGGCATGGCGGCGGCGGCATTGAGCGTCGGCCCCATGCCGGTACCGAGTTCGCGATACCAGGCCTTGTCTGGCGCGATGCCGGCCGCCTTCCAGATCCGCAATTCCTTGGCGTTGGTGCCGCTCTTGTCGCCGCGCGAGGCGAAATTCGCCTTGGCCGCCGCAATCGCCTTGAAGGCATCCTCGACCTTCCTGGTCGCAAGAACCTTGGCCGGATCGGCCTTCGGGCCGACCAGCACGAAATCGTTGTACATCACGTCGCGCCGGTCGAGCCCGTGCCCCTCGGCGATGAATTTCTCTTCCGCGACCCGGTCATGCACCAGAAGCGCATCCGCGTCGCCCTTGGCCGCCAGCGCCAGCGCCTGCCCGGTACCGAGCGCGACGACCTTCACCGCGATGCCGGTATCGGCAGTGAATTTCGGCAGGATATGCTTGAACAGGCCCGATTGCTCGGTCGAGGTCGTGGAAGCCAGCGTGATGAACCGGTCGGCCGCCGAGGCGCAAAGCGTCGAGGCCACCAGCGAGAGGGTGAGAAATAGGGCGCGCATCGGCAAACTCCGGTCAAATCGAATGCGAAGCAAGGTGCGCGATCCGGCGGCCGCTCGCAACAGAAAACAACCATAGGAACTTCCTATATTATTGATATTGCTTGCAATTCATCGGAAGATCCGGGCAAGGCTCCCCACCCGCGACCCACGGCCAAGCACTTGCACTGGATGGATTATTCGCCTATAGCCCCGCCAGCCGCTCCTACACCCTTGGAGGAGAGCGGCCATCCCATAAGGTTCGGGCCCGCCGGAAACGGTTGGTTGCGGGCCGTTTTTTGTTTGGAGAAAACGATGTCCACCATCAAGAACCTCTCGGCTCTGCGCCGTGAGCGGGCCGGTAAGGGGGCCGCCCGTGCTGTTCGCCGTGAAGGCCGTGTTCCGGCCGTGATCTATGGCGGCGGCGAGGCCCCGGTCTCGATCTCGCTCAATTTCAAGGAAACGAACCACCTCATCTATGCGGGTCATTTCCTCACCACGCTGTTCGACATCGACGTCGAAGGCACCAAGATCCGCGCCATCCCGCGCGACTACCAGCTTGATGTCGTGCGCGATTTCCCGATGCACGTCGATTTCCTGCGCCTCACGAAGGATTCGGTGATCAAGGTCGCCGTCCCCGTGCACATCACCGGCCAGGAAGCCTCGCCGGGCCTCAAGGCCGGCGGTGCGCTCAACGTCGTGCGCCACACCGTCGACTTCATGGTTCCGGCCGACAGCATCCCGGAATTCATTGTGGTCGATGTCTCGAAGGCCAAGGTCGGCGAGTCGATCCACATTTCGGCCGTCAAGCTGCCGGCCGGCGCGAAGCCCGTCATTTCGGACCGCGACTTCACTGTCGTGACGATTGCCGGTACCGCCGCCACCAAGAACGACGACGAAGGCACCGAGGCCTCCGAATAACGAACAGCGGCTGCCGCTCCTTCTGGCGCGGCAGCCTCTTTCCACGAACGTACGAGCCTGACGATGCATCTTCTCGTCGGCCTGGGGAACCCCGGCGCCCGTTATGCCGGCAACCGGCACAATATCGGCTTCATGGCCCTCGATGCCCTTCATCGGCACTGGCGGGGAACGCCGTGGCGCGCGCGCTTTCAGGGCGAGGCCAGCGAAGCCGTGATCGGCACCGGCAAGGTCGTGCTGCTCAAGCCGCAGACCTTCATGAACGAGAGCGGCCGTGCCGTGCGCGCGGCGATGGATTTCTACAAGATCGCGCTCGATGACGTGCATGTCTTCCACGACGAACTCGACCTGCCCCCGGCGCGGCTGCGGGTGAAGAAAGGCGGCGGCAACGCCGGCCATAACGGCCTGCGCTCCATCACCACGCATTGCGGCAACGACTATCCGCGCGTGCGGCTCGGCATCGGCCACCCCGGTGACAAGGCGCTGGTGCATGCCTACGTGCTCAACGATTTCGGCAAGGGCGAAATGCCTTGGGTCGAGGACCTTACCGACGCGGTCGCCGAGTTCGCCGATCTGCTCGTCAAGGGCGATGCCTCGCATTTCCAGTCGAAGGTGCTTCTGAAGATGGAAGCGCGCGGCCACGGCAAGGCCGAGCCTGTTACCAAAGCTGCCGACAAAAAGGACTAGGATTTCAAATTTGACGCATTTTCTTTCGATCAACCGGTATCCACCTGATCGGAAAATGCACTAGACAGGCTCCGGCCTGCGGCCGAAAACGCCGCCACAGCAACACACGTAAGACGGAACGGACGATCATGGGCTTCAAATGCGGTATTGTCGGGCTGCCGAATGTCGGCAAGTCGACCCTCTTCAACGCACTGACCCAGACCGCCGCCGCCCAGGCCGCGAACTACCCGTTCTGCACCATCGAGCCGAACGTCGGCGATGTCGCGGTGCCGGACGAACGGCTCGACATGCTGTGCCGGATCGCCGGCTCGAAGGAGATCATTCCGACGCGCCTCACCTTCGTCGATATCGCCGGTCTCGTGCGCGGCGCGTCGAAGGGCGAGGGCCTCGGCAACCAGTTCCTCGCCAATATCCGCGAATGCGACGCCATCGCCCATGTGGTGCGCTGCTATGAGGACCCGGACATCACTCATGTCGAAGGCAAGATCGACCCGGTCGCCGATATCGAGACCATTGAGACCGAGCTGATGCTCGCCGATCTCGAAAGCCTCGAGAAGCGCATCATCCCCATCGAAAAAAAGGCGAAGGGGCAGGACAAGGAAGCGAAGGAAACCTTCGATCTGATGAGCCGTGCATTGACCCTGCTGCGCGAGGGCAAGCCGGCCCGCCTGGTCGAACTGAAGGCCGGCGAGCGCCGTGCCTTCGAGATGCTCGGTCTGCTGACCTCGAAACCCGTCCTCTATGTCTGCAATGTCGAGGAGGCCGCCGCCGACAAGGGCAATGCCTTCTCGGAAAAGGTCTTCGTCCGCGCGAAGGAGGAAGGCGCCCGTGCGGTCGTCGTCTCCGCCAAGATCGAGAGCGAGATCGCCGTGCTCTCGGCCGAGGAGCAGAAGGAATATCTCGAGGCGATCGGGCTTGCCGAGCCGGGCCTCAACCGCGTCATCCGCGAGGGGTACGCGCTGCTGGGGCTCATCACCTATTTCACCGTCGGCCCCAAGGAAGCCCGCGCCTGGACGATCGAGCAGGGCACCAAGGCCCCCGCCGCCGCCGGCGTCATCCATACCGATTTCGAGAAGGGCTTCATCCGCGCCGAAACGGTGGGCTATGCCGATTACGTCGCGTTCAAGGGCGAGGCGGGCGCGCGCGAGGCCGGCAAGTTCCGGCTCGAAGGCAAGGAATATGTCGTCGCGGATGGCGACGTGCTGCATTTCCGCTTCGCGAACTGAACGGTTAATTTCGCGCCTTTTCATTAGCGGATTAGACTTTAGTATAGGACCCTCATGGAGTGACAGGAGGGTCGGATGTCCGAATTGGCTGTCCAGATGCGTTCGGTCTATTACCGGGTGCTGGTTGTCCTTCTCTTTCCGTTCGTGTTCGTCGCCACCTATGTCGAGCAGGTCGCGCCCGGCTGGCTCGGCGGCTTCGCGCTCGGGTTCAAGTTCTCTCTCGTCCTTTCGGCGTTTGTGTCGGTCGTCCTTCTGGCTTCGGCCGGATTTTTCACGGCCACCTGAGAGGAAGGCCCCGTCTCACGCTTGCGCCGCACGGGTCGATCCCGCATGGTGCGGCTCCAGTGCGGCCACCGGCCGTTAGCGGAATTGCTGCGGTTTCTCATGCTGTATTTCGAAGATTTCGCCGTCGGACGGACCGAGCCCTACGGCGTTCTGACCATCGACGAAGCGGAAATGCTGGCCTTCGCCCGGGAATTCGACCCGCAGCCGATGCATCTCGACCGCCAATCGGAACAGGCGCGCCTGATGGGCGGTTTGCTGGCTTCGGGCTGGTTCACGGTGTCGGCCAACATGCGGCTGATGGTGGACGGCTTTCTCGGGCAATCGTCGAGCATGGCCGGCCCCGGCGTTTCCAGCGTGCGGTGGGCGAAGCCGGTCCGCGCCGGCGATGTGCTCGACGGACACTTCACGATTCTCGACCGCAAGGCCTCCCGCTCCAAGCCCGACCGCGGCTTCGTCCGCTTTCTGCTGACGCTCACCAACCGGGCGGACGAACTCGTCTTCGAGCAGGATTGCCTTGTCATGTTCGGCCGCCGCGAACCGGCCCGCGACGCAGAAGAAACCGCCTCGGCGATTGCCCGCCCGATCCCCGGCGATCTGCCCCCGATGCCCACCCATGAAAGTCTCGGGCCCATCGACGACATTCCGGTAGGAGCGGTCGTCCGCTGGGGCGATCATCACTTTTCGGAAGAAGCGATCATCCGGTTCGGAAAGCGCTTCGATCCGCAGGCCTTCCACACCAGCCGCGCCGGGGGCGAAGCGAGCCATTTCGGCGGCCTCGTCGCCTCGGGCTGGCATTCCGCCGCCGCCTGGCTCCGCACCGTCATCGACCGCTGGGCGGTGCTCGAAGCCGCTGGCCCCGTGCCGGCGCGCGGTCCCGGCTTCGGGTTGAAGGATGTCGTCTGGTTCAAGCCGGTCTATGCCGGGGATACGCTGACCTATTACTCGAAGGTGCTCGAAGCTCGGCGCAGCGCCAGCAAACCCGGCTGGGGCATCCTGACCCAGCATAACTACGCCTACAATCAGCGTGGCGAACTGGCCCTTGCCTTCGTCGGCTCCGCGCTCTGGGGCGCCCGGACATGACCCGGCCGCGCCGCGCCATGCCGCCGCTGCTCGAAACGGGCGGGCGCCGGTTCCTCGTCATCATGGCGACCGAGGCGGAATACGGCCCCGCCCTGCGCCGGCGTCTGACACCCGTCATCACCGGTGTCGGACCGGTCGAGGCCGCCATCGGCACCGCGCGCGCGCTCGAAGCCTGCCTCGATCTCGAAACCCTCCCCGATTACGTGCTCTCGCTCGGCTCCGCCGGTTCCGCGACGCTCGAACAAGGCAGGGTCTATCAGGTCACCTCGGTTTCCTATCGCGACATGGACGCTTCGCCGCTCGGCTTCACCAAGGGTGTGACGCCATTCCTCGATCACCCGGTCGAGATGCCCCTGCCCGTCCGCCTCGCCGGTATTGAAACCGCCCGGCTCTCGACCGGCGCCAACATCGTCTCGGGGGCAGGCTACGCCACGATCGACGCCGATATGGTGGATATGGAGACCTTCGCGCTCCTGCGCGCCTGCCAGCATTTCGAGGTGCCGCTGATCGGCCTGCGCGGCATCTCGGACGGCGCGCGCGAATTGCATCATTACGACGACTGGGCCGAACTCCTCGGCCACCTCGATGTCGAGCTGGCGGCGATCATCGACCGGCTCGCGACCATCATGCTCGACGCCTGACGAAGGGCTCAGTGCCCCGAAAACGGCACCAGCGTGCGCACCGGAACGCCAAGCGCCTCGATCTTCCTTGCGCCGCCGAGATCCGGCAAGTCGATCACGAAACAGGCCGCAACAACTTCGGCGCCGAGTTTCTGGAGCAGTTGCACCGCCGCCGTCGCGGTGCCGCCGGTCGCGATCAGATCGTCAACGAGAATCACCTTCTCGCCCTTTGTCACCGCATCGACATGGATTTCCATCTCGTCGGTGCCGTATTCGAGCGCATAGGAGATCGACACGGTCTGGTGCGGCAACTTGCCCTTCTTGCGGATCGGCACGAAGCCGCAGGAAAGCTGATGCGCGATCGCGCCGCCGAGAATGAACCCGCGCGCCTCGATCCCCGCCACCTTCTCGATGCGGCTTCCGGCATAGGGCTGGACGAGTTCGTCGACCGCCCGCCGGAACGCGCGCGGATTGCCGAGCAGGGTCGAGATATCCCGGAACTGGATGCCCGGCTTCGGATAATCCGAAATGGTGCGGATGGCGCTGCGGAGATCGTTCATGAGCAAATCATTCTTGAGAAAGGCGGTCCCGGTTCCGGAAATCGGTGGTTCAGTTCAGCAGGTTGCCGCGCGGCTCTCAAGCCCTGTTCGGAGAAGGCAAGAAAATCCGGAAAGACAAGAAAAAGGGGCCTCGCGGCCCCTCGATCCTCGCTTCCGCGCCCTGCGCTCAATGCGCGTCGCCGAGGCGGGCCCAGATGCGCTTCTTGGTGAAATAGAGCATGCCGGCGAGAACCATAAGCCACAGGATGACCTTGGCGCCCGTCTGCTTGCGCTCTTCCATCTTCGGTTCGGCTGCCCACATCAGGAAGGCGGCGATGTCCCTCGCGACCTGCTCCCGCGTCACCGGCGTGCCGTCGGTGTAGAAGTTCGGGTCCTGCGCCTTGCCGGCATCGTCGAACAGCGCGACCAGCGGATTCGCCATCGCGATCTTGTTGCCGGGGAAATAGCGGTTGTAGTGCAGGCCGTCTTCCACCGTCACGCCATGCGGGGCTGCCTCGTAACCGGTGAGAATGCCGGTGATGTAATCGACGCCCTGCTCCTGATACTGGGTGAAGATGTCGATCAGCCACATCGGGAAGCCGCGCTCGTAGGTGCGGGCTTTCGCGATCACCGAGAAATCCGGCGGAACCGCGCCGTTGTTGGCAGCCTTGGCGGCTTCCGGGTTGGCGAAGGGCTTGGGGAAATTGTCGGCAGGGCGACCGGGGCGCTCGAACATGTCGCCGCTTTCGTTCGGGCCGTCCTGAACCTTGTATTCCTTGGCGAGCGTCCTGACCTGCCCTTCGGTGAAGCCCGGACCGCCCTTTTCATAAAGGTTACGGAAGGTAAGCTTCTCAAGGCTGTGGCAGGCGGCGCAGACTTCCTTGTAGACCTTGAAGCCGCGCTGGAGCTGGGCCCGGTCGAACGTACCGAACGGCCCGGAGAAGCTCCATTTCTGCGCCGGCGGATGCTCGGTGCCGCCCGACGCAAAGGCCGGGGTTCCGATGAGGGTCAGCCCCGCAAATGCAAAGGCGGCCATCAGGGGACGGGACGATTTCATCATCTTGGCTGTTCCTTCTTCCCGTCTCAACTTACTTCGCGCTCGCGCCGAGCACGTCGTCGGCGATCGAGGCCGGCACCGCCTTGGGTTTCTCGAACAGGCCGAGCAGCGGCAGCACCACGAAGAAGTAGGCGAAATACATCACGGTCAGGATCTGGGCGAAGCCGACCATGTCGAGGACGGTGCGGCCACCGAGGCTGAGCACGACCTTGTCGGTCGGCTGCGAGCCGGTGTAGCCGAGCAGAACCGCGACCACGACGAAGATCCAGAAGAAGACCTTGAAGGTCGGACGATACCGGCCGGACTTGATCTTCGAGGTATCGAGCCACGGCAGGAAGGCCAGCACCGCGATCGAGGCGAACATCGCCACGACGCCGCCGAGCTTGTCGGGAATGGCGCGCAGGATGCCGTAGAACGGCAGGAAGTACCATTCGGGCACGATGTGAGCCGGGGTCTTCAGCGGATCGGCCGGGATGTAGTTGTCGGCATGGCCGAGGAAGTTCGGATGATAGAACACGAACCACGCAAACAGGATCATGAAGCAGACCATCGCGAACAGGTCCTTCACGGTCGCGAACGGCGTGAACGGAACGGTGTCCTTCGCGTAGTTCTTGACCTCGACGCCGGCCGGATTGTTCTGGCCGACATGATGCAGCGCCCAGACATGCAGGATCACCACGCCGAAGATCATGAACGGCAGCAGGTAATGCAGCGAGAAGAAGCGGTTGAGAGTCGGGTTGTCGACCGAATAGCCGCCCCACAGCCAGGTGACGATCGGATCGCCGATCACCGGAATGGCCGAGAACAGGTTGGTGATGACGGTGGCGCCCCAGAACGACATCTGGCCCCACGGCAGCACGTAGCCCATGAAGGCGGTGGCCATCATCAGGAGGAAGATCACCACGCCGAGGATCCACAGCACCTCGCGCGGGGCCTTGTAGGAGCCGTAATACATGCCGCGGAAGATGTGGATATAGACGGCGATGAAGAACATCGAGGCGCCGTTGGCGTGCGCATAGCGCATCAGCCAGCCGTAGTTCACGTCGCGCATGATGTGCTCGACGGAGTTGAACGCCATCGAGACATGCGGGGTGTAGTGCATCACGAGCACCACGCCGGTCACGATCTGCGCGACCAGCATGAACATCAGGATGCCGCCGAAGGTCCACCAGTAATTGAGGTTGCGCGGCACCGGATAGGAAACCGCCGCATCATGCGTGAGGCGGACGATCGGCAGGCGCGCGTCGAGCCAGCGTTCGATGCCCGTCTTGGGCACATAAGTGGAATGATGCTCAGACATTCTCGTTTCTCACCTTGCTCGATCAGCCGATCTTGATCTTCGTCGCCGACAGGAAGGCATAGTCGGGGATGAAGAGGTTCTTCGGCGCCGGGCCTTTGCGGATGCGGCCCGCGTTGTCGTAGTGCGAACCGTGGCACGGGCAGTACCAGCCGCCGTAGTCACCCGCGAAGCCGGTCGGCACGCAGCCGAGGTGGGTGCAGTTGCCGTAAACGACAATCCACTGCTCCTGCGCCTTGCCGTCGAAGGCCTTCACGCGCTGCAGGTCGGTCTGCGGATCGATCTTGATATCGGGATCGTCCTTCTTGGCCGAGGCGATCTCGGCGGCGGTGCGATGGCGGACGAAAATCGGCTTGCCGCGCCATTTCAGCGTGATCGCGCGGCCTTCGGCGATCGGCGCCAGATCGACCTCGACCGGCGCGCCGGCGGCGACCGTGGAGGCATCCGGCAGCATTTGGGAGATCAACGGCCATACGGCGGCGGCGCCGGCCACGGCACCGGCGGCCCCGGTCGCCAGAAACAGGAAATCACGGCGGTTCGGTTCGCTCATCGAATGATCAGCCACTTGTCTCTATCCTTCCTCAACGCGCACGGCCCGAAACCATGCGCCCTCGATGGGCCCCAAGGGGTCGACGATCAGCCGTCCATATCCGAATTGCCGCATTTTCGCCATGCCAAAAAAGGCCGGGAACCGCTGCGCCCGCGGACGCCAGGTCGTGCGGTCAAGTCGCGACGGCGCCAACGAAACTGATCGGAATCTGGAACGATCCTGAATTGCATGGCTCAATGGCACCGTCGGCAACGCTTGTCCATCCCCTTCGGAGCCGATAGACCCCTGAACGATGGTCGATCAAACGGAAATTTCGGCAGGCGGTGCAAAACTGCGCCTCGCCCTCTACGAGCCGGATATTCCACAGAATACCGGCACGCTGATGCGCCTTGCCGCCTGCCTCGGCATTCCCCTCGACCTGATCGAACCGGCCGGGTTCGACGCGAGCGACCGCAACCTCAGGCGTGCCGCGCTCGACTATCTCGATGCCCTGATGCTGCGCCGGCACCTTTCCTTCGCCCATTTCGACGCCTGGCGCCGCGAACAGGACGCTCGGCTGGTGCTGGCGACGACCAAAGGGGCGGTCCGCCATACCGATTTCCGGTTTCGGCCCGGCGACATCATCCTGCTCGGACGCGAAAGCGCGGGGGTGCCGGATGCGATCCACGCCCTCGCCGATGCCCGGATCGCCATTCCCATCCGCGCCGGATTACGCTCGTTGAACATCGCCGTCGCGGGCGGGATTCTCGTGGCGGAGGCGCTGCGCCAGCTTGACGCCTTCCCACCGCTGGGCGCTTATCCCGTCTGAACGAGGAGCTGCCCATGTCGTCACCTACCACGTCGTCGCCTACCACGTCGTCGCCCGCCCCGCCGCCGATCGACGATCCCGCCATCAATGCGCGCCGCGAGAAGGCCCACACCTGGTTTCTCGATCTGCAATCGCGCATCATGGCGGCCTTCGAAGAGGCAGAGGCGAGCGCGGCCGGCCCGTTTTTCGATGAGGCGCGCGAACCCGGCAAGGCCGAGTTCAAGCCGTGGACGCGCACCAATCACGATGGATCGCCCGGCGGCGGCGGCCGGATGGGCATGCTGCGCGGCCGGGTGTTCGAGAAGGCCGGCGTCCATGTCAGCCATGTTCATGGCCGTTTTGCGCCGGAATTCGCAGGGCAGATCCCCGGCGCGACGGAAGATCCCCGGTTCGCCGCCACCGGCATCTCGTTGATCGCGCACCCGTGGAACCCGAACGCGCCGACCGTCCATATGAACACGCGCTTTGTCGTCACCTCGCGCGCATGGTTCGGCGGCGGCGCCGACCTGACCCCCGTGCTCGACCGTCGCCGCACGCAGGAAGACACCGATACGCTCGCCTTCCATGCCGCGATGCGCGCACCCTGCGAGGCGCACGGCCGCGACTATGCGCATTTCAAGAAGTGGTGCGACGAGTATTTCTTCCTCAAGCACCGCAACGAGCCGCGCGGCATCGGCGGCATCTTCTACGATTACATCGGCAGCGAGGACTGGGACGCCGATTTCGCCTTCACCAAGGCCGTCGGCGAAGCGTTCCTCGCCGCCTATATCCCCATCCTCAAGGGCAACATCGGCAAGAGCTGGACCGAGGCCGACCGCCACGAGCAACAGGTGCGGCGCGGGCGCTACGTCGAGTTCAACCTGCTTTACGATCGCGGCACGATCTTCGGGCTGAAGACCGGCGGCAACATCGAAAGTATCCTCTCCTCGATGCCGCCTTCGGTGCGCTGGCCCTAGAGCATGCAGCGAAAAAATGTAAACGCTTTTTCGCAAAAAATGCATGCTCTAACTCATTGATACCGATCATGTTACCTGCGTTTTGATGCTTCTATCAAAACGCAGCGTGATCTAGAGGACAGATTTCAGGATCGCCCGCTGGGCGTCGACATCGGCAGGACAACCGGATTTCGCCCAGGCCGCCTTCGCGCGCGCCAGCGCTTCACCGACCGCCGGCCCGGCGGCGAGCCCCAACGCCAGCGCATCCTTGCCCGTGATGTGGAACGCCGGTGGATTTTCCACCCTTTCGAGCCCCTCGAGCCCGGACATATCGCCCGTGTCGCTCGCGATCCGGCGCAGGATTTCTCCCGCGACCTCAGGGTAGCGATCCCCGAGCAGGAACAGGTCGTGCCGGCCCGAGGCCTCGAACGCCGCCCGCCCCTCGACGAACAGTCGCAACTGCCGGTCCTCCGCGTTGGTGAGGCGTAGCGCCTCGCGCAGATGGTCGATATCGGTCATTTGCCGGACCGCCAGCGCCGCCAGTCGCCAGAGCGGGCTCGCCTCGCCGCCCAGCGCCAGCCGGGCGGCAAGCCGCGTCACATCGACAGGCAGGCCGAGGATTTCCGAAACCAGCCCAGCCTCTTCCGCCGCCGCAAGAACGGGCAGGACCTGCGGTGCCTTCAGCAGCAACAGCATCTCCTGCCGGACGCGTTCACGCGACAGCCGTGCGAAGCCGGCGCGCAGGGCCTTGACCGCCGCGAACCCTTCAGCGTCGAGCCTTCCCTCGCCATACCAGGCTGAAAACCGCAGGAAGCGGAGCCCGCGCAGGTAATCCTCCCGGAGGCGCTGCTGGGGCGAGCCGATAAACCGCACCCGCCGCGCCGCAAGATCGGCCGCCCCGCCGAAATAGTCGTGCAGGATGCCGTCGCGCCCCATCGACAACGCATTGATGGTGAAATCGCGCCGCGCGGCATCGTGCTCGAAATCGCGCCCGAAGCGCACGGTCGCGCGCCGTCCGTCGGTTTCGATATCCTCGCGCAGGGTGGTGACCTCGAATGCCTGCCCCTCGCGCACGAGGCTGACCGTGCCATGGTCAATGCCGGTCGGAACCGCATGCCAGCCGCTTTCGCGGCCGATCCGCATCACCTCGTCCGGCAGGTGCGTCGTGACGAAATCGATGTCCTTGGCGTCGAGCCCGAGCAACGCATTGCGCAGGGCGCCGCCGACGATCCGCGTCTCCTCCCCCGGACCGGCAAGCAGGGCGAGAATGTCCTGCACCGCCGGCAATTCGAGAAGGGCAGCGGCCGGCGCCGGATCGGGTGGTGCGAATTCCGGCGGCGCGCTCACTCGACCCGGCCCGGAATGAGCTTGCCGTCCTTCACCACTGCCGGGACATAGCCGCCCGTGCTTTTCCGATCCGTCAGCCCGGCGAACAAGAGCACGCCGGCAACGAAAACCAGTCCGATCAGGGCCTGTACCTGGAGCGCCTTGCCCTTCAGGATCCGCTTGGCCGCGCGGGGATGGCGCTCTTCCCAGATGAGAAACGCGGCATAACAAAGGAACGGCAGGAAGAAGAAGCCAGAAAGCTCGAAAACGATGCGCCCCATAGTTCCTGATCCACCCTCTTCCGGTTGTCGTCCGTCAATAACGCTCGGCGAACGAACGCAGAATACCCGCCGTGACCCCCCAGATATAGGCCGCCTCGTGGTCGAGAACATAGAAGATGCGTTCCCGCCCCTTCCAGAAGATCGTGGATTGCCGGTAGCGGGCGAGGTCCATCGCATGGTCGAGCGGCACCTCGAACACCCGCGCGACCTCGTCCGGATCGGGCGAAAACACCGCTTCGGGGTCGACAAGCGCCACCACGGGCTGCACGCGGAAGCCGGTTCCCGAGAAATAGGGTGGCAGGAAGCCGAGCGGCCGCACGGCATGGCGGGCGAGGCCGATCTCCTCCTCCGATTCGCGCAAGGCGGCATCGAGCACGCTTTCGCCCGCCTCGACCCGCCCGCCGGGAAAGGCGACCTGCCCGGCATGGGTCTTCAGGTGCGATGCCCGTTCAGTCAGCAGCACCCGGAGTTCGCCCTCGCGCGCGACGACCGGATAGAGCACCGCCGCCGGCCGCGCGCTGGCCAGGAACGACGGCTCGACCGGATGGCCGGCGATAACATGATCGCCGAAACGGTGCTGGTCTTCCGCCTCGGTCAGCGGTTGCGGCAGCAGCACTCGCTCCGCGCGCCGCGCGAATTGATCCGCCAGAGGGGAAAGGAGGGCAGGTTCCATCATCTTGAGCGAGATATAGGAACAACCGCCCGCGCTTGAACAGGGAGAAAAACACTCACCCCGCCATCGCCTCGTCCGGCACGGGGTGGAACGCGCCGTCGAGCCACAGGCCGAGGCGATCACCAGGTCCTTCGACGAGGCGCTCGGCGAGATCGAGCGCGAGCGAGCGCGTCAGCCGCGCCCAGAGATCACCCCGCACACGGACATAAGGTTTGAGCCCGCCCGCCTCGTCGAGTTCGAACCGCAGCGGATGATCGGCATCGGCGACGACGAGATCGTCGAGATTGGTGCGGAAGGCGAGCGTCTCGCCATTCGCGCCCGCCATCGCCTCCATTTCGACGGCGAGGAACGGTGCGTCCTCGACCTCGATGCCGACGCGCTCGACCGGCGTCACCAGTACGTGCCGGTCGCCGTCGTTGCGCAGGATGGTCGCGAACAGCCTGACGAGCGGCATCCGCTCGATCGGCGTGCCCATGTAGAACCAGCGCCCGTCACGCGCGATCCGCATCGGAATCTCGCCGCAATAGTCCGGGTGCCATTTCTCGACTGGAGGCAGCCGGCGCCCGGCATGGGCGGCCGCGACATCGAGAAAGCGCTTGGGCAGGGCCGTTTCGGTCATTCCACCATCTAGGGCAAATCGCGTCGTGTGGGAAAGCCATTTGCCATCCCTTCGCCACGATTGGCGCCTCGACTGGGCAGAGAGACACGAAATCGTGTTGAGGAACGGGCGGGAACGGCCGAAGCGCCATTGCCGTCCGCGCGGACCCGTTCCACATTGGCTATATTGCGCCGCCGCGTGGGCGCGTTGGAACGAGGGAAGCCGCCGCCATGCCCGAACCTTCCGGCACCGTGACAGAACCGGCCGATTTCGCGGCCTCCTTCGTGCGCATGGCGGAAGACGCCGCCGCCAACCTCGTCAAGGCCCGGGCCGAGATCGGCAAGGCGATCTTTGGCCAGGAAAAGGTGGTCGAGGAAGCGCTGGTGACGATCCTCGCCGGCGGCCATGCGCTGCTCGTCGGCGTGCCGGGTCTTGCCAAGACTCGCCTCGTCGAGACGCTCGGCACCGTGCTGGGGCTCGATGCCCGCCGCGTGCAGTTCACCCCCGACCTGATGCCTTCGGACATTCTCGGCACGGAAATCCTTGAGGAGCCGAGCCCCGGCAAACGGGCCTTCCGTTTCATCAAGGGCCCGGTGTTCGCGGAACTGCTCATGGCGGACGAGATCAACCGCGCCTCGCCACGCACGCAGTCGGCGCTGCTGCAGGCGATGCAGGAAGGCTTCGTCACCATCGCCGGCCAGCGACATGACCTGCCGCGCCCGTTCCACGTTCTGGCGACGCAGAACCCGATCGAGCAGGAAGGCACCTACCCCCTCCCCGAGGCCCAGCTCGACCGCTTCCTTCTTGAAATCGATGTCGATTATCCGGACCGCGAGGCCGAGAAGCGCATGCTGGTCGAAACCACCGGCTCGACGCAGAGCGAGGTCCAGCCCGTCTTTTCGGCCGAGGGCATTCTCGCCGCGCAGCGTCTCGTGCGGCGCCTGCCGGTGGGTGAGAGCATCGTCGAGGCGATCCTCGATCTGGTGCGTTCCGCGCGCCCGCTGCCCGGCACCCCGCTGGCGGACAAGCTCGTCTGGGGCCCCGGCCCGCGCGCGAGCCAGGCCCTGATGCTGGCGATCCGTGCCCGTGCACTGATCGAGGGGCGGCTCTCGCCCTCGCTCGACGACATGGTGGCGCTCGCCGAACCCGTGCTCAAGCACCGCATGGCCCTCTCCTTCGCCGCCCGCGCCGAAGGCGAGACCATCGGCAGGATCATCGCCGGCCTGACGGCCAAATATCGCTAGTCTGATCAGGAGGCCGCGCGCTTCATGGCGGTTGACGAGGCCCGCATCATCCCGGCTCATCGCGGCAAGCTCCCGCCCGCGCTGACGCGCGACGCCGCACGCCTTTCCGAAATCCTGCCGCATCTCGTCGTCGAGGCGCGGAATGTCGCCGCCCAGCTCCAGCTCGGCATTCACGGCCGGCGCCGCCCCGGTCCCGGCGAGGAATTCTGGGAGTTCCGCCCCTTTGTCGCGGGCGAATCGACGAACCGGATCGACTGGCGCCGCTCCGCGCGCGACGACCGGCTCTACGTCCGCGAGCGCGAATGGGAAAGCGCCTCGGTGCACTGGATCTGGATGGATCTTTCGGCCTCGATGCACTTCTCCTCGCGCCTTGCCGAACGGCCGAAGCGCGATCGCGCGATCCTGATCGGCCTCGCGCTGGCGGATATTCTCGTTCATGCCGGCGAGCGCGTCGGCCTGCCCGGCCGCACCGCACCGCTCGCCTCGCGCAACATTATCATGCGGCTCGCCGAGGCCCTCGTGCGGCCAGATCCGGCCCATCCCGATCCGCTCGCGATGGACGCCCTTCCCGATGTCCTGCCGGTGAAGCGGCACGATCATCTCGTGCTGATCGGCGATTTCATCATGCCGCCGGCCGAATTCGCCGAAAAGCTCGCCCGCATCGCCCATCGCGGCGTGCGTGGCACCATTGTTCTGGTGCGTGATCCGGTGGAGGAGGATTTTCCCTTCGCGGGCGAAGTGGAATTCGAGGGGCTGGAAGCGGCGGAGACCTGGCGCGTCGGCGAAGCGCTGGACGTGGCGCGGGCCTATCGCGAGCGGATCGCGACGATCAATGAGGAGTTGCGGCGCATCGCCCTGCGCCAGGGCTTCGCTTTCGTGAAGCACCTCACCCATCGCCCGGCGGCGGAAACGCTGCTGGCCCTCGCCGCACTGATCGGCGGCCAGCCGCCGGCCGCGCATTCCGCCCTGGGGGCCGCGCCATGATCGCCGGGCTGAGCTTCCTCTCGCCGCTGATGCTGATCGGCCTCGTCGCCCTGCCGGCGCTGTTCCTGCTGCTGCGGATCACGCCGCCGCCGCCGCGCCGCCTGCCGCTGCCGACGCTGCCGCTGGTGAAAGACATCCTCGGTAAGGAAAAGGAACCGGCCCGCACGCCGTGGTGGCTGCTGGCGATCCGGCTCGCGGCGGCCGCGGCGCTGATCCTCGCCGTCGCCGGTCCGCGCTGGCAGCCGAGAGACGAGGCCGCCACCGGGGAGAGCGGCAACGGCACGCTGGTCCTGCTCATCGACAACGGCTGGACCTCGGCGCCCGGCTGGACGATGCGCCTCGAACGCGCGCGCGGGCTGATCGAGGCTGCGTCGTCGCGCCCGGTCCTGCTGCTGGCGGCGGGAGACCCGGTGAACGGGCTTCAGCCGGAAACCGCCCAGACGGCGCTCTCGCGCCTGATGACGCTGACGCCGAAGCCGCACCTCATCGACCGCGAACCGGCGTTTGATGTCGCACTGGCCGCGCTGAAGAACGACGCCACGGCCCGGATCGTCTGGATCAGCGATGGCATTCTCCGCAACGGGCAGGAGGACGCCGCCGCACGTTTCGTGGCGACGGCCGGCAATCGCCTCGCCGTGATCGCGACGCCGCCCGAGGCGCCCGTCGCGATCGCCGGCATCAGCCAGAATGCCGAAGGGCTCGAAGCGATGATCCGCGTCGCCGCCCCCTCCCCCCAGGCACGCGACGGCTTCATCCGCGCCTTCGACGAAAAGGGCCGTCAGTTGGGCGAGGCAACCTTCCGGCTCGATGCCGGACAGCCCGAGAGCCAGAGCCGGCTTGCGATGCCGATCGAACTGACCAACGACATCGCCCGCATCGAGATCGCCGACGAGAAAAGCGCCGGCGCCGTGCAATTGCTCGATGCAGCGCATCGCCGCCGGCGCGTCGCGCTCGTCACCGGCGAGACCTCCGACACCGCCCAGCCGCTCGTTTCCGCGCGCTATTTCGTGACACAGGCGCTCAAACCCTATTCCGATCTGCGCGAGCCGCCGCGCGGCATCAACGATCCCATCGCCCGCGTTCTGGAAGAACGGCCGGATGTCCTCGTCCTTGTCGATATCGGCACGGTCGCGGGCGAAAGCGCCGCCGCGATCACCCGTTTCGTCGAGAATGGCGGCATGCTGATCCGCTTTGCCGGGCCCGGCCTCGCGGCAGCTTCCGACGACCTGTTGCCGGTCCGGCTCCGGCGCGGCGGGCGCATTCTCGGCGGCGCCCTGTCCTGGGACAAGCCGCGCAAGCTGGGCGCATTTCCGGAGGATTCGCCCTTCGCCGGCCTTACGACCGGCAACGACATCCGCGTCGAACGGCAGGTCCTCGCCGAACCGGACGCGGAACTGAGCCGCGCGAGCTGGGCCGTGCTGGAGGATGGCACCCCGCTCGTTACCGGCGCTGCGCGCGGCAAGGGGCAGATTGTGCTGTTCCACGTCACCGGCGATACGAACTGGTCGAACCTGCCGCTCTCTGGCACCTTCGTCGAGATGCTGCGCCGGACACTGCTGCTTGCTCGCAGCCAGAACCGGCTTGTCGAACCTGCGGCCGGCGAAGCGGCGGCAAAACTGGCGCCGCGCCTCGTGCTCGACGGGTTCGGCGCGCTGTCCGCGGCGACACGCACGGCCCAACCGGTCGATTCCCGTTTCACCGGCCCGGCCGACGCCGATCACCCACCCGGTTTTTATGGCCCGGCGGAAGCGAGCCTCGCCGTCAATGCCCTGACGACCAGCGTCAAGCTCGCGCCGATCCGGTTCGGCGGAGCAACTGTCACGGCCCTGCGCCCCTCGCAACTCGTCGATTTCCGGCCGTGGCTGATGATCCTTGCCGCGTTGCTCGTGGTCGCCGACAGTCTCGCCATGGCGGTTCTGGGCGGCGCCTTCTCGCGCTGGAGCGCGACGTTGACCTCGCGCCGGGCCGTCGCGTCCGTGCTGCTGGCCGGAGTGGCGTTGGCGATCATCGCGTTGCCGCCTCGGGCGGAAGCCCAGCAGGGGCGGGAATTGCCGCCCATCCGGCAGGAAGACATCCGGTCGAGCCTCCGCCCGCGCCTCGCCTATGTCGTCACCGGCAACCCGGGCGTCGACGAGGCCAGCCGCGCCGGCCTCTTCGGCCTCAGTCGCATCCTCGCCGAGCGCACCTCGCTGCAGCTCGACGAGCCCATCGGCCTCGATCCCGCGCGTGACGAACTGGTCTTCTATTCGATGATTTACTGGCCGATGGTCGCCAACCAGCCAACACCGCCGGAGCGCGCGATCCGCGCCATCGACGCCTACATGAAAACCGGCGGCACGGTCATCTTCGACACGCGCGACGCCTTCGTCCAGCGCCCCGGCGGCGCGCCGACGCCCGAGACCCGCGCCCTGCGCACGATGCTGGCCTCGCTGAGCGTTCCGGCGCTGGAACCGATCCCACAGGATCATGTCCTGACCAAGACCTTCTACCTCCTCAACCGCTTCGTCGGCCGCTACGCCGCCGGCGACAGCTGGGTCGAGGCGCTGGCGGGTTCGAAAAACGACGCCAAGGTGCCGGCCCGTGCCGGCGATCGTGTCTCGCCCATCATCATCACCTCGAACGATCTCGCCGCCGCCTGGGCGATGGACCGGCTCGGCAACCCGCTGTTTCCGCTGGTACCCGGTGAGCCGCGCCAGCGCGAACTTGCCTATCGCACCGGGGTTAACCTCGTGATGTACGTCTTCACGGGGAACTACAAGGCGGATCAGGTGCACGTGCCGGCCCTTCTCGAAAGGCTCGGGCAATGAACGCGGACCGGTTGACGCTTGATCTATCCCCGTTCCTGCCCTGGCCATGGCTCGCGGCGCTGGCCGCTCTCGGGCTACTGGCGACCGGCTATCTGCTCTGGCGCGGCCGACGCGGCGCCTGGCTTCGCCTTGCCGCGCTGGCGCTCGTCATCGCCGGGCTCGCCGATCCCCGGCTCGTCAACGAGAAGCGCGATCCGCTGCCGGATGTCGTCGCCATCGCCGTCGACCGTTCCGGCTCGCAAACCATCGGCAATCGCATGGGCGAGACCGACGAGGCCCTGCGCGAACTGGCCGATCGCATCCGTCAACGGCCGAACACCGAACTGCGGGTGATCGACGTTTTCGACCGTGACGGCACCGCTGACGGCACACGGCTGTTCGAGGCCATTACCAACGCGACGCGGGATGTGCCCAAGGATCGGCTGGCCGGCGTGATCGCGATCACCGACGGCGTCGTTCACGACGTGCCCGCCGACAAGGGCCGGCTCTCCTTCACCGCCCCGTTCCATGCGCTCGTCACCGGCCGCGCCGGCGAGTTCGACCGACGCATCGAGCTTGTCGAGGCCCCGCGCTTCGGCATCGTCGGTAAGGATATCACCGCCATCGTCCGGGTCGAGAGCCAGGGGCGCCCGGAGGGCCCCGTCCGGCTCAGCATCCGCCAGAACGGCGAACTGCTCTCGACCCGCAATGTCATTCCGGGCCGCCCGGTCAGCCTGCCGCTGCGCGTCGACCGCGCCGGGATGAACCTGTTCGAACTCGTGATCGACACCGCGCCCGGCGAATTGACCGCGCTCAATAACACCCTTGCGCTGCCGATCGAGGGCGTGCGCGAAAAGCTGCGTGTTTTGCTGGTTTCCGGCGAGCCCCATGCCGGCGAGCGCACCTGGCGCAACCTGCTCAAGGCCGATCCCAATGTCGACCTCGTCCATTTCACCATTCTCCGACCACCCGAGAAACAAGACGGCACGCCGACCAACGAACTTTCGCTGATTGCCTTCCCGACGCGCGAACTCTTCGTCACCAAGATCAAGGAATTCGATCTCATCATCTTCGATCGCTATTCCAACCAAACCTTCCTGCCGACGCTCTATTTCGAGAATATGGTGCGCTACGTGCAGGAAGGCGGCGCAATCCTCTTCGCCGTCGGCCCGGAAATCACCGCGCGGTCCGGGCTTCTCTCGACGCCGCTGCGCGAGATCATGCCGGCTGAGCCGACCGGGGCGATCATCGAACGGGCGTACCGCGCGGAGGTGACCGACCTCGGCCGCCGCCATCCCGTCACCCGGAACCTCGAGGGCGCGGGCGCGCCGCAGGCCGGTGCCAGTTGGTCGCCGTGGTTCCGTCAGATCGCGGCCCGCTCGCGTGATGGGCAGGGTCTGCTGCAGGGCGTCAACAACCTGCCGCTGCTCGAACTCCGGCGCGAGGGCAAGGGCCGCGTCGGCCTGTTCCTCTCCGATCACGTCTGGCTCTGGGCGCGCGGCTACATGGGCGGCGGGCCTTATCTCGACCTATTGCGCCGCCTCTCGCACTGGCTGATGAAGGAGCCGGAACTGGAGGAGGAGGCGCTGCGCCTCTCGGTGAGCGGCGGCAAGATCGTGGTCGAGCGCCGCACCATCGGCGGTCCGCCGGGCGATACTGTCCTCACCGAACCGGCCGGCGAGAAGCTGCCGCTGACGCTCACCGAGGCCGAACCCGGCATCTGGCGGGCCGAGATCGCCATCCGCCGAGCCGGGCTCTACCGCGCCGAGAATGGTGGTCTTGTCGCCTTCGTCAACGCCGGCCAGCCGAACCCGCGTGAATTCCGGCAGGTGGTCTCGACGCTCGACGATCTCGCGCCGGTGGCGGACATGTCCGGCGGATCGGTGCGGCGCATCTATGCCGGGGGGCAACTCGAATTGCCGAGCCTCGTCGACATCCGCGCCGGCAGCCGCTTCGCGGGGGCGAACTACATCGGCCTTCGCCCCACGGAGGCCTCGGTGCTGCGCGGCGTCACTGTCACGCCGCTCGGCATCGGCCTGATCGGCCTCGGCCTGCTGCTGATCCCGCTGATCGGCGCCTGGTTCGCCGAAGGCGCGCGCCGCCGTCGCGCACAGGGCTGAACTCAGCCGCCGCGCACGTCCCCGGAGATTGCTGATAGCGCGCCGGGCTTGAGTTCGAGCCCGAGCAGCCGCATCGGATCGACCGGCCCCGGCAGCCGGATCCGGCCCGGCGGCACGCGCTTGTAGCCGTGCCGGCCGTAATAGGGCTCATCGCCGACGAGGATGATGAGGTCGGCGCCGATCGCGCGCGCCGCATGGGCGCAGCGTTCCAGCAGCGCCCGGCCGATGCCGCGCCCCTCGAACGAGGGATCGACCGTCAGCGGCCCCAGCATGAAGGCGCGATGCTCGCCGATGTGGATCGGCGTCAGTTGCACCGCCGCGATCAGCAGCGAGCCGATATGCGCGACGTAGGCAAGACCGGGCGCGGCGCTGGCCTGCTCGCGGATGCGGAACGCCGTTCGCGCGAAGCGCCCCGGCCCGAAGGCGCGGGCATGCAACCGCTCGACGGCCTCGGCATCTTCCGGCCGTTGCGCCTCTATCGTGAAGTGGAGTTCGGACATAACGCCCCGCAGGGATACGACAATCGGGACCGATCAATATCGCCCCCGCGCGAAAGATCAATGCGCGAGATGGCCCGTTCGGATCACCAGTAGGGATCGACGGCGCATCGTCCGGCGATCTCGTCGAGCCGTCGCCGCGTGCCGGGAGTCGTCTCCTCCGGCAGCCGATCCAGCGGATGGAAGCCGCACTCGACAATCTCGCGATCGGGAAGGCGCGGCCCGTCCTGCACGAAGTCGCGGACGAGGAACAGGGCGACATGGTCGCGTGGGGAAGCAGGGCCGTTGTTGTAAAGACCCACGAGCGCCGGCTCGCCCGTCAGCCGGATGTTGCCCTCCTCGCGCAGTTCGGTTTCGAGCGCCATGCGGAAGGTCTGCCCGATCTCGACGCCGCCGCCCGGCAGATGCCAGCCCGGAACATAAGAGTGGCGAACGAGGAACACCCGCCCGTCCGGGTCGAGCACCGCCGCGCGGACGCCGAGCGTCATGCCGCGCGAAAACCGGAACCAGAGGTGGATAGCCTTCCCCATTACGCGGCGATGAAGGCTCTGCGCGGGCCTGGAGATCGATTCGGTGCTTGACGCCGCCGCCGCTGCGGGCGACACGGAGCCCACCCCGCCCTCGCGCGCGAGACCTGTGTTTTGACCTTCCTGATCGCCCACCTGTCCGATCCTCACATTGGCCCGCTGCCGCCGCTGAAGCTTCGCCACCTCATGAACAAGCGGATGACCGGCGCGCTCAACTGGCACGGCGCCCGCGCGACGATCCATAACATGGCGGTGTTCGCCGAGATCATCGCCGACATTCTTTCCCAAGCGCCCCATCACGTCGCATTGACCGGCGATCTCGTCAATATCGGCTTCGAACCGGAATTCCCGCAGGCGCTGGCGATGACGCGGGAATTGGGCGCACCGGACAGGGTCAGCATCGTGCCGGGCAATCACGACGCCTATGTGCGGGGATCGCTCGCCGCCATGGAGCATTGCTTCGCCGCCTTCATGTTGGGTGACGGGCAGGCCGGTCCGGTCGTGTTTCCCTATCTCCGGGAACGCGACGGAATCGCCTTCATCGGCATCAATTCCGGCGTGCCCACCCTGCCCTTCATGGCCTCGGGCGAAATCGGTCAATATCAGCGGCAGGCCCTCGCGCGCGTGCTCGACGAGACGGCGGCGCGCGGGCTCTACCGCGTCGTGATGATCCATCATCCGCCGGTGCGGATCGCCTCCCGCTTCGGGCGCAGCCTGCGGGACGCCGACGCGTTCACCGAGGTTCTGGCACAGCATGGAGCGGAACTGGTGCTGCACGGGCACAACCACCGCCATTCGCTGCACTATGTGCAGGGTCCGGCCGGCGCGGTGCCGGTCCTCGGCGTTGCCTCCGCCTCCGCCGTGCCCGGAACGCCGGCGCATCGGGCGGAATACCACCTGATCCGCGTCGACGCCGCCGCACGGCGGACCGAGATTCAGCGCCGGGGCTTTTCGCCCGAAAGCGGCGGAATTCACGATATCGGCCTGCCGATTCGCTTCGCTGCCGGTTCCTGAATACGACTTCTTAAGAATGCTGAAGGCATGGTTATCCCAACTATCCCATGCCGGATGCCAAGAACGTGTCAGCCGCGGAAAAACTGGAACTCGTCACCGAGAAGGCGAATGCCACTTCACCCGAGCATCGGGAACCAAGCGCCGCGACGCAGCGCGTGCTGGACGCCATGACGCGTGCGGCGCTTCCTTACGATCTCCGGATGCTGCCGCCTCACGTTCGCACCGACGAGGAAATCGCCGAATTCTGTGATTGCGAAATCAACTTCGTCGTCAAGACCACGATCCTGCGCGGCAAGGCGACCAAGAAGCCGATGCTTCTCATCCAGTCCGCCGCTTCGAAAATGAGCGAAAAACATGTCGGGCTACTGGTCGGCGAGAACCTCCAGCGCGCCGATGCCGAGTTCGTCCAGCGGTTGACGGGATACCCGATCGAGAGCGTGCCTCCGCTCGCCCATCTCAACCGCGTCCCGGTCCTGCTCGATAGCGCCTTGATGCGATTTGCACGGGTCTGGTGCCCTGCCGGCAGCCCGGATGCGATCTGCTCCGTGCCGACCCTCGTGCTCGCGCGGGCGATTTCCGCCCGCGTCGTGCATCTCGATGGCGGTCACTAAGCCCCAGTATTTCCCTAGGCCTTGGGCGCCTCGTCCTTGACGCCGAGCTTCTTCTGAAGGCTCGTCGACGAGGTCGTGTACTGGAAGACCAGCCGTTTCTCCGGATAGACGTAGCGATGCACCTTCTGGGCCGCGAGCGCCGCCTCGTGAAACCCGGAGAGGATGAGCTTCAGCTTGCCCGGATAGGAGTTGATGTCGCCGACGGCGAAGATGCCCGGCACATTGGTCTCGAACTTCTCCGTATCCGCCGGGACGAGGTTCTCGTGGAGATTGAGCCCCCAGTCGGCGATCGGTCCGAGCTTCATCGTCAGGCCGAAGAACGGCAGCATCACATCGGCGTCGATCGTGAATTCCGCGCCATCGTTGCTGCGGCAGATCGCCTTCGCCAGTTGTGGCGCGACGCCTTCGAGCCGCATCACCTGGCCGATCCTGAGGTCCATCTGTCCGTCCGCGACCAGCTTGCGCATCTGCTCGACCGAATGCGGCGCGGCCCGGAAATCGTCGCGCCGGTGCATCAAGGTGACGCGCTCGGCGATCGGCTGCAGGTTGAGAGTCCAGTCGAGCGCTGAATCGCCGCCGCCGACGATCAGCACCTTCTTGCCGCGGAACTGTTCCATCTTGCGCACGGCGTAGAACACCGAACCACCTTCATAAGCCTCGATGCCCTCGATCGGCGGCTTCTTGGGCTGGAACGAGCCGCCGCCGGCGGCAATCACCACCGTCTTCGCCTCAAAACAGGTGCCGGCATCGGTGGCGACGCGGAAGAGCGGCGCTTCCGTCGTGCCGATCGGTTCAAGGCTTACGACCATCTCGCCGTGATGGAAGGTGGGGCTGAAAGGCGCGATCTGCTGGAGAAGGTTATCGGTCAGCTGCTGGCCGGTGACGACGGGAAAGCCGGGAATGTCATAGATCGGCTTCTCGGGATAAAGTTCGGAGCACTGCCCGCCGGGTTTCGAAAGAATGTCGACGAGATGCGCGCGGATATCGAGGAGCCCCAGTTCGAACACGGCGAACAGGCCCACAGGCCCCGCGCCGACAATCAGGCAATCGGTCTTGATCGTTTCATCGGTCATCAAAAGAACTCCGGAAGGGCGGGCGCGACGCCGGCAGGATCGGGATTTGCCGCTTCATGGCGCAAAGCACAGGCCAAAGGCAAGAACATACCCCGCCGGGCCGCACAAAACTTGACTTTCCTCAACCCATCCATCCCCTTGCCGCCCGCCGCCGCCCGGCCCTCGCCTTCCACGCGCGATGATCTATGATGATGCTTGGGAAAGCGACGCACACGGAAGGCCGATGGATTTTCTCGACGACTACTGGCTCCGGCCTGACCCGCAAGACCCGCGCCTCTCGGTGTCCGTTCAGGGGCTGAACGAGGCTGGGGAGAAGGTCGAGACCCGCGTCACGGTCGAGCGGCCCCTGACCCTGTTCCTCAATTCGCGCGAGATCGTCACGATGATGACGATCGGCGATCACCCGGAATATCTGGCGCTCGGCTACCTGCTCAACCAGAACATGCTGAAGCCGGAAACGCCCGTGACCGGCATCGATTATGACGACGATCTCGGCGTCGTGGTCGTCCGCACCGAAACCGAGACCAATTTCGAGGAAAAGCTGAAGAAACGGACCCAGACCTCGGGCTGCGCGCAAGGCACGATCTTCGGCGACCTGATGGACGTCATCGAGAATGCACGCCTGCCGGCGACCCCCATGCGGACCTCCTGGCTCTATCGCCTCACCCACAAGATCAACCAGACCCCCTCGCTCTATCTCGAATCCGGCGCGATCCACGGCTGCATCCTTGCCGAGCAGGATCGCCCGCGCGTCTATCTGGAGGATGTCGGCCGCCACAACGCCGTCGACAAGATCGCCGGCTACATGCAGCGCCATACGATCGACCCCGCCGACAAGATCTTCTACACGACCGGGCGCCTCACCTCGGAAATGGTCATCAAGACCGTGCGCATGGGCATCCCCGTGCTGGTCTCGCGTTCGGGCTTCACGGCCTGGGGCGTCGAACTCGCCCGCAAGGCCGGCCTCACGCTGATCGGTCGCGCGCGCGGCAAACGCTTCGTCGTTCTCTCGGGCGAGGACCGGCTGATCTTCGATCAGGATCTGGCCTACGTCGAGGAAGAGAGCGCGCGCCATCGCCGTAAGGGCAGCTTCGATCGCGAGGCGGTGGAATGAGGAAGCCGAAACTGGCCGGCGTGGTGCTGGCGGGCGGGCGCGCCACCCGCATGGGCGGTGGCGACAAGCCGCTTCTGGAAATCGGCGGACGCACGATCCTCGCGCGCGTGCTCGAACGGATCGCCCGCCCGGACATGCCCATCGTGCTCAATGCCAACGAGGACCCCGCGCGTTTCGCGGCCTTCGGCCTTCCGGTCGTTGCCGATGCGATGGCGGATTACCCCGGACCGCTCGCCGGCATCCTCGCCGGGCTGGATTGGGCCGCCGGGAAAACCGGGGCCGACCTTCTGCTCTCGGTACCCGGCGATTGCCCCTTCATTCCGCATGATCTCGCCGAGCGCCTGATCGAGGCGCGCGACAAGGCCGGAACGCCCTTCGCCTGCGCCGCCTCCGGCGGCTGGACCCATCCGGTCATCGGCCTCTGGCCGCTGGCGATGCGCGAGGACCTGCGGCAGGCGCTCGCCGGCGGCGAACGCAAGATCGACCGGTTCACGGGGCGCTTCGGCTGCACCGCCGCCGAATGGCCGATCGGCGCCTGCGACCCGTTCTTCAACGTCAACACACCCGAGGAACTCGCCGAGGCCGAGCGCTTCGCCCCTCTTGTCGCGGCCTCGTCGCCGAACACGCAGCCGCGATAAAGCCCCACTGTCCCGCTGCTTGATTCATTTTTCGCATTTTCTTCACACGAACCGGTATCCACTTCGCTCGAAAATGCTCTAATGTCTGACCTCAATCGGCGGCCAGCGAACCGCCGACCTCAGGGAACGGAATTTCGGGGAGCGGTATAATGAAGTCCTTTGTTCTTGCCATTGCGTCACTGGTGGTCATCGCGGTCGGAGCGTCGACGCTGCTCAATTCGGGCTACCAGAAGTCCGCCGCCGAGGCGTACGTCACGCAGGGTGCACGCGTGGGCACCGCGCACTGATCCGGGTGATCGGTTCCTAGGCCATCAAGGCTGCGAACGGGTAGTAGCTGACCCGTTCGCCCGGTTCGACCGCCACGCGCTCTTCTTCCAGCTCGACGAAGCCGTTGCTTTGCGTCAGCGACGAGATCAGCGCGGCGCCATCTTTCGGAAAACGCCGAGCGACCGGCGCGCCGCCTTCCGTCATGAGGCTGACCCGCACGTATTCGCGGCGATCGGCTTTCTTCCGGTAACCGAACCCGGCGGAGACCTGCTGCGGATGCGGCCGACACGGCCGCGCGCCTTGCAGCATGTCGAGCACCGGTCCGACGAACCGCGTGAAGGTCACGAAGACCGCGGCCGGATTACCCGGCATGCCGAGGAAGCTGCGGCCGCGGATGGTTCCCATTGCGATCGGCCGGCCAGGCTTGATGGCGAGACGCCAGAAATCGAGCTTGCCCACGGCTTCCGTCGCGGCTTTCACATGGTCCTCCTCGCCGGTCGAGACCCCGCCGCTGGTGAGGATCGCGTCGCAGCGTTCGGCTGCCTCGTCGAGCGCCCGCGCGATTGCGGCGCGATTGTCGGGCAGGATGCCGAGATCGACCGGCTCCATCCCGCGATTGGCAAGCAGCGCCAGCAGCATCGGGCGGTTGGCATCGAACTGCGCACCGGGGGGCAGCACCGGAGGCTCATCGCCGCTTAGCGGCTCGACGACCTCGTTGCCGGTCGAGAACACCGCGACCCGCAAGGGGCGCCGGACGGGCAGTTCCGCGATTCCCGTCGCCGCGCAGGCCGCGAGATGGTGCGGCCGCAACCGCTCGCCCGCTGGCAACCAGACCTCCCCGGCATGGAAATCCTCGCCGGCAAAACGCCGATTGGCGCCGACCGCCAGGCCGGACGGAAGCAGGACATCCCCGCCTTCGAGCGTCACGTCTTCCTGCATGAAGACGGTATCCGCGCCAGCCGGCATCGGTGCGCCGGTAAAAATGCGGATCGCGGTGCCCGGCACAATCGGTGGAACGTCGCGGCGGCCCGCCGCTATGCGCTCCATGACAGGAAGGCGGGTAGCGGCGCCAGATACGAGGTCCGCATGGCGAACGGCGTAACCGTCGACCGCGGAATTGTCGAAGGCTGGAACGGGGACCCGGGCTACCAGCGGCGCGGCGCCCACGCGCCCAAGCGCGCGCGTGACCGGGATCGTCTCGACGGCGCTTGCCGCATCTAGCCGCGCCGCGAGATCGTCGAGCGCGTCGTCGAGACGCCGGAGCTTGCCGCCGAACGCGAAGCTGTCACTGCTCAACTGAGCCACGTCGATCTCCCAAAGTCCGTCTTCCCGGCACGGCCTCGTAGAGGAGCCTAGGTCGGCGGGAAGACGGAGGCAACGGGCCGGGCGAACCGCTCGACGAAATCCGCGATCCGCTCGATGTCGTCCAGGCCCGCCTGTGGCAAAGCGATATCGGGAAACGACGCATCGGTGGCGATCGCGACGACCATCGGATCCTCCGGGTGCAGCGGCGGCTTTCCGTTCGCGGCGCGAAACACCTCGATCTTGGGATGCGTCTCGCGCTTGAAGCCTTCGACCAGCACAAAATCGACCGGTGCCAACCGGGCGAGCAGGTGCGGCAAGGTCCACTCCTCTTCCCCGCGCAATTCGTGGAGAAGGGCAAAGCGATTGCGCGAACTGATCAGCACTTCGCTCGCGCCTGCGAGCCGGTGGGCATGGCTATCCTTGCCGGGATGATCGACATCGAAGGCGTGATGCGCATGCTTGAGGGTGGAAACACGCGCACCCCGCCGGATGAGTTCCGGAATAAGCCTGGCGAGCAAGGTCGTCTTGCCGGCGCCGCTCCAACCGGCGATGCCGATCATGCGGGTCGTGGGTCGTTCCAAATCGCGGTCCTGTCGTCTGGGAAACAAGAAAGGGCGCCTGCGGCGCCCTTTCTGGCATCCTTCATCGGGAATGTCACTCTGCGGGCTGGGCCGCACCTGAAATGCGCGAGCCGGACTTGCGCTCCTGCTCTTCCTTCACCCACAGCGAGTGGTGCTCCTTGGCCCAGTTGAGATCGACCTCGCCGGAGCCCATCGCGTCGAAGGCGCCTTCCATGCCGACAGAGCCGATGTAGATGTGCCCGATGATCAGAGCCGTCATCAGGAAGGCAACCGTGCCATGCAGGATGGAGTGGAACTGCACTTCCGCGATCCCCTCCACCGTCGGGAACAGGAGGTGCCATCCCGAGATCGACATCAGCACACCGCCGACGACAACGCTCCAGAAAACAATCTTCTGGCCGCCGTTGAAACGGCGCGCCGGTGGATGGCTACCCTTGGAGAGGAGACCACCGGCCGCAGCGAACCACTTCACATCGACAAGGCTCGGAATGTTGTCCTTCACCCAGATGATGAACGTGAGCGCGACGCCGACCATGAAGGCGAAGCCGACGTAGTTGTGAATGACCTTGGCGAAGGCCGCCCAGGCGGCGAACCCCTCTGCGCCGAGGACGGGCGCGATGAGCTTCTTGCCGAAGGTGACATTGGCGCCGGTTAGCGCCAGCGTCAGGAAGCTCAGCGCCGTCAGCCAGTGCACGAAGCGATCGATCGCACCGAAGCGCAGGATCTTCATCGTCGAGGGACCGGCGTCGATGCGGATCTTCCCGCGCACGAGATAGAACAGAATGAGCAGCGCGAGCACACCGAGAACGGCGATCGAACCGATCTTCGGCAGCGTCTCCTGATTGTAGGCGCGCCAGTCACGCCCCGGCTGAATGAGATTGCCTGCTGCCTTGTTCGGAATCGAGACCCGCCCAGACATCGTCTGATCCGGCTTGAGCGCCTGAAGGAGCTTGGATTCCTTCATCGCTTCGGCCGTTGGATTGACCTGGGCGTAGACCGGCGTGGATACCGAAAAAAGCGCCACGACAAGTGCGAAAAGCCCGGTGCGGAGCCATTTGGAGAGCATCGAATTCAAGTCGGCCTCCCTTTTCTTCCCTGCGAATGATCGAAGACGGGCGCTTCGCCCGCCGGTTGAACCGTGCCGGTGACGACGCCTCAGATGGCGATCGTCTCCTTGTAGGCGACCTGCCAGCCCCAGGCACCCGAGCCATAGCCGCGCTTGGCGACGCGCTCCTTGTAGATCTGGGCGATGATGTCGCTGTCGCCGGCAAGAAGCGCCTTGGTCGAGCACATCTCGGCGCAGAGCGGAAGCTTGCCCTCGGCGAGGCGGTTGCGGCCGTACTTGTCGAGTTCGGCCTGGCTGCCGTCCACTTCCGGTCCGCCGGCGCAATAGGTGCACTTGTCCATCTTGCCGCGCGAACCGAAGTTCGAGGTCTTCGGATATTGCGGCGCGCCGAACGGGCAGGCGTAGAAGCAATAGCCGCAGCCGATGCACAGGTCCTTGTTGTGCAGCACCACCGCATCGGCCGTGGTGTAGAAGCAGTTCACCGGGCAGACGGAGGCGCAGGGTGCATCCGTGCAATGCATGCAGGCCATCGAGACCGAACGTTCGCCGGGCTTGCCGTCATTGAGCGTGACGACGCGCCGGCGATTGATGCCCCAGGGCACCTCGTGTTCGTTCTTGCAGGCCGTGACGCAGGCGTTGCATTCGATGCAGCGATCCGCGTCGCAAAGGAATTTCAAACGAGCCATTTCTCAACTCCTCCTTACGCCGCGCGAATCTGGCAGAGCGTGACCTTGCCTTCGTGCATGCCCGTCACCGGGTCATAGCCGTAGGTGGTCACCGTGTTGACGCTTTCGCCGAGCACGATCGGGTCGGCGCCCTTCGGGTATTTCGAACGCTGATCCTCGCCCTGATACCAGCCGGCGAAGTGGAACGGCATCCAGGCGACGCCCTTGCCGACACGCTCTGTGACGAGCGCCTTGACCTTGGCCTTTGCGCTGTTTTCCGGGCCGAACACCCAGACCCAACCGCCGTCCTTGATGCCGCGATCCGCCGCATCCGCCGGATTGATCTCGACGAACATGTCCTGCTGCAATTCCGCGAGCCACGGGTTGGAGCGGGTTTCCTCGCCACCACCCTCGTATTCGACGAGACGGCCAGAGGAGAGAATGATCGGGAACTCCTTGGCGATCCCCTTGTCCACCGCGCCCTTCTGCACCGTGAAGCCGATGTTCGGTAGGCGGAAGTGCTTGAAGTCCGGCCGCGTCGGATACTGAGCTACGAGATCGGTGCGCGGCGAATAGATCGGTTCGCGATGAACCGGGACCGGGTCCGGCAGGTTCCACGCATTGGCGCGGGCCTTGCCGTTGCCGTACGGGATACAGCCATGCTCGAGCGCGACACGCTGGATGCCGCCCGAAAGGTCGGTCGACCACGAGATGCCGTCCGCAGCGTTGCCGCCGATCTTCTCGATCGTCGCCCGTTCCGTTTCGGTCAGATCCTTGTCCCAGCCGAGCTTCTTGAGCACGCCATAGGTGAACTGCGGATAGCCGTCCTTGATCTCGGAACCGACGGAGTAGGACCCTTCCGAGAGCAACGTGACCTTGCGGGTCGTGCCGTCCGGCAGTTTCTCCTCGCGTTCGAGACCGAAGCGGGCGCGGAAGGTGCCGCCACCATCCTTGACGTGAAGGTTGGTGTTGTAGAGTTGATGCGTGCCGGGGTGGCGATATTCCGGCGTGCCCCAGCACGGCCACGGCAGGCCGTAGTAGTCGCCGGCGATCTCGGCCGGCGCATCCTTGGGGGCACGCAGGCTGACGAGATCGAACTTGCCCTGGTTCGCCATATGCGCCTTGAGCCGCTCCGGCGATTGGCCGCAATAGCCGGTGGACCAGCCGCCGCGATTGATCTCGCGCAGCACCGATTCGGCCTCCGGCTCCATACCGAACTTGCCCTTCACCATCTTGATGTTCTTGAACATCTTGTCGGCGAAGCCGAGCTTCTCGGCGAACTTGTACATCACCCAGTAATCGGTCGCGCTTTCGAAGATCGGCTCCACGACCTTCTCGCCCCACTGGATCGAGCGGTTGGACGCCGTGCGCGAACCGTCGCATTCGAACTGGGTGCAGATCGGCAGCAGATAGGTGCCGTTCTTGCGGCCCGAGATGGCCGCGAAGGTCGTCGGATGCGGATCGCAGACGACGAGGAGATCGAGCGCTTCGATGCCCTTCACCATGTCCGGCATGCGCGGCACGGTGTTGCCGCCGTGGCCCATGACGAAGATGCCCTTGATGTTGTCGCGCTGCTGCACCTGATCCTTCGGCAAGGTGGCCGCGTCGAACCAGCGCGTGGAGGGAATGCCCGCCACGCCCATCATCGAGGTCTCCTTGCCGTCCGGCGCCTTCACCGTGTCGAAGCGGGACTTGAACCATTCGAAATCGGTTTCCCAGACGCGGGACCAATGCTTCCAGGCGCCGTCGTCGAGGCCGTAGTAGAGCGGCAGCGTGCCGATATCGACGCCAAGGTCAGTCGCGCCCTGCACGTTGCAGTGGCCGCGGAAGATGTTGGCGCCGACGCCGGTACCACCGACGTTACCGGTCGCCAGCAGCAGGATGCAGAAGGCGCGGACGTTCGCAGTGCCGATCGTGTGCTGGGTCGCGCCCATGCACCAGATAAAGGTCGAGGGCTTCTCGGTCGCGAACTGCTTGGCGACCTTCTCAAGCTGCGCGCCCGGAATGCCCGTCACCTTCTCGACGAGTTCCGGCGTCCACTTCTCGACCTCCTTGCGGACGTCGTCCATGCCGTAGACGCGCTGGGCGATGTATTGCTTGTCTTCCCAGCCGTTCTTGAAGATGTGGTGCAGCATGCCCCAGATCACCGGGATGTCCGTGCCCGAGCGGAAGCGGACGTATTCGGTCGCGTGCGCGGCCGTGCGGGTCATGCGCGGATCGATGACGATCACGTTGGCGCGGTTGGTCTCCTTGCCCGTCAGGATGTGCTGGAGCGAGACCGGATGCGCTTCCGCCGCGTTCGAACCCATGAAGATCACGGTCTTGGCGTTGCGGATGTCATTGTAGGAGTTGGTCTGCGCGCCGTAGCCCCAGGTGTTGGCGACGCCGGCCACCGTGGTCGAGTGGCAGATACGGGCCTGATGGTCGACGTTGTTGGTGCCCCAGTAGGCCGCGAACTTGCGGAACAGATAGGCGCCCTCGTTCGAGAACTTGGCCGAACCGAGATACCAGACCGACTCGGGGCCGGACTTCTCGCGGATCTCCATCATCTTCTTGGAAATCTCGTCGAAAGCCACATCCCAGGAGATGCGCTGCCACTCGCCGTTGACGAGCTTCATCGGATATTTCAGCCGCCGTTCGCCCTTGACGAGTTCGCGCACGGAAGCGCCCTTCGCGCAGTGCGTGCCGCGATTGATCGGGCTGTCCCAGGACGGCTCCTGCCCGACCCAGACGCCTTCCTGGACCTCGGCGGTCACCGTGCAACCCACCGAGCAATGGGTGCAGATGTTCTTCTTCACGCTGACCGGCTTGCCCGGCACCGGCATGTTGGCCTTGGCCTCGCGCACCGCGGAGAACGACAGCGAACCGATCGCGGCCAGGCCACCTGCGGCCAGCCCCGAACGGCGGAGGAAGGCGCGGCGGTCGAGCCGCTCCGCACCGGTGGCCGCGAGTGCGGCGAGAACGGAGCCGCGCGCACCCTGCGCACCGCGAGCCCCCTGAACATCCCTGCGCTTGATCAGCATGGTGTTTTCCTCGGATCAGTAACGGTTGGTCGCGTAGTATTTCTTGACGTGGTCGGTTTCCTTGTACCGCGCCTTCTTCTGCTCGGCCTCGGATTCCGTCGCAGCGGCGGGCGCAACGGTCGCGCCGGCGCCGGCGGCAGCTGCGGAAGCGCCGACAAGGCCGGCCCTCAGAAATCCGCGGCGCGAACGGTCAACGGTTTCGGTCGCCTGTTCCTTCTTGGTGCTCATGCCTCTGCTCCTTGCATTGCGTCCTGCGCCGGCGAACCGGCCTCGATATCCGCATCAAGCGCGAAGGCCTCGCGCTCGATGCCCAGAAATTCCAGCCCCAGACGGGCGACGGAACGATAGAAAACCGCCGTCTCCGATTTCTCGACATCCGCGAAAAACCGCTCGGCCCAAGGCTCGATATGACGGGTGAAGAACCGCTTCTCTTCCTCCGCCTCAGCGGGGAAACGGCGCATGATGATCCCGGCCATCGCCTCCAGCAGGAACCCGATGTGATCCTCCGGTTCGCTCAGGCCCTCGCCGCGCTCGATGCCGAGGCGGCGCATGTCCTGTCGGGCGCGGACCAGCGGGCGCTCGTAGAGGAATCCGGTGATGTAATAGGAGGCGTAGGGCAGGAGCTCGCCGCGACCGACGCCGACAAACAGCTCGAAATGCTCGCGCACGATGGCGTCGATGCGCAGCACGTCCGCCTCATGCGCGAGACCACGCAGCGCATGGCCGAGCGCGCTTTCGTCGCCCCCGACCTGCCGAAGATCGATCAGCAGCCGCTCATCCGGCACAACGAGGATGAGGCGGGCAAGCAGCAGGTAAAGGTTGACGCGCGCCCGGTCGACCGGGTCCAACACCACCTCCGCCTCTCCCGGATAGAGATCGGGGCGCAGGATCGTCCGGGAGACGGCAGTCGCCATCTCGACGGCGAGAACCCGCTCCGCCGGAACACGAGACCAGACCGAAATCGAGGGCTGGGCAATACCAAGCATGCGCGCGAGGGCGGAAATGCCGCCTGCCGCCCGGATCGCTTCCTGAAGCCCCGCGTCTCTCATCCCGTCCAAACCTGCGCGGGCTCGCCGGCCCGTCTTTTAAATTGGAATAATGCGAAACTATAGGAGGCAACTATGGGCTGGCAAGTGAATTCGGTATTCAGTTCGGCAGCGCACCGCCATGCCGCCGGTTTCGCTGCGAATTTGCGAATTGTTCTGCAATTTCAGTTTGTTGATTTTGCAGTGCAGCATCAGAGTCGGTTCCATCTTCTATCGCCGAATCGTCCGGGACGGCTTCTTCCGCCGGAATCTCGTCGTCCGTGCCGACGCCGCTCGCCACGGTGTTTTCCGGCACCGGCGCGGGCGGCGATTCCTCTCCCCTGATCCAGCGCAGCATCGTCTGGGTATCCGTGCCTTCCGCGAGTTCGCTGAAGCCGGGAACGGACGTGGGGTCGTTGAAGTCCCAGGCGTAGTCCGCCAACACGTCTGGCCCCTGCAGATGGGGATCGAACGCCCAGAGGCGGCGGAGCGCCGCGTTGCGCAACCCGTCGGGCACGTTCACGCGCAGGAAGGGCGTGAAATCGGAATCCGCCGTGAGGCTTTCGAGAGGAGGCAGGCTTGCAGGATCGAACGGCTCATCCACCACCGCTTCCGCTGTCTCGTCTATCGCGACGATCTCCGGCGCCTCCGGGTCGACCGGCGCGTTCTTTTCGGCCTCGGCGACAGCCTGCTTGCGCTTGGACCAGCGGGACAGGAAATTCTCGCGCCCGGTCATTGCTGCCTCCCGTCAATCGCGGGGCGGGCGGCGTCCGCCCTGACTGAAATCGACCTTGTCGCGCTTGCGCTTGTAAAATTCACGCTCGACATGAAACCGGTCGACGAAATCCGCGACCAGCGCTGCGATCTCGGGAATCATCGGCACCATCTCGACGATGTTGCATTCCGTCTCGGCGTAGGATTCGCCTTCCGAGGGATCTGCAGTCACCAGAAGCACCTCGAGTTCGCCGTCCTCCGGGTCCTCGCGCAGCACGGCCCAGAGTTTCGGCGCGCCGCTCGTCAGGTTGTCGCGATAGTTTCCGGTCTCGCCCGAAGCCAGCAGCAGCGAGGCGGAACCGGCATAATACCGCTCGAACCCGGCCTGCTTCTCGATCAGCGTCATGCGCGGCGCTTCCGGCATGCCGATCACCACGGCCGCCACGCCCCAGGTGTGGTCGATCCACGGACTCGCCGCCTTGCGCTTGTCGGCGAACACACCGACCGAAATCACTTCCTCAGGCATGGCTGTCCTGTCTCCCGGAACGCCGTCAGCCTTCCGCCGCGAGCGGCAGGCCAGCGATGAGATTCTGTGGCTTGATCCGCACGAGGCGCTCCCGATCGGACGCGAGCAGCGCGAAGGCGCGGGTGCCACGTTTCTCCGCGAGGATACGCGGATGATCCGGCACCGTGAAGGCGAAAAGCGCAAGCACGCGCTCGCGCGCCGTCTCGTCAAGGTCCTCGCCCTGCCAGACGCGATTGCCGATGGCCGTCGCTTCGGCATCGAGCGAGAGAAACCAGCCGAAGCGCTCATCGGCGAAACCCTCGACCGCCCGATACTCCGGCGAGAACCCCAGAAAGTGCGCGGTCCATATCCGCAGCGCCTCGGCGAGAGCCGCGCGCCCCTGGGCAGTATCGGAGAGGTTGAAGACGAGATCATGCGCATCCGACCGCGCCTTGTAGCCGAGCGCGGTCTCCGCGCCCAGTACCGCAAGTTCCGAAACCGCCGGCCCCCCCAGCATGTTAAGGAGCGGGGAATGCTCGCGGTTATGCTCATGAAGCTCGATCGCTTCCTGATCGGCGAGCAGCACGGCGCTCTCGTGAACAGAAACCTTCTGCGGTCGCCAGAAGCATTCCGCCGCGCGCAGGACATAGGCATCCTCGACCGCATCGAAGGCATTGCGCGCGATGAGATGCGTCAGGTGTTGGAGGAAGAGCGGCGGTATCCTTCCCATTCCCGTCCTCAGCAGCGCGAGATAGGCGGCCTCCAGCGTCGGATGTGCAGTGAGCGCATCGCGGAAGGCGAGGAAGAAGCGCAGGTTCTCCTGCCCGTCCGGATCGGCCATGAGCGCGATCTCGCCGTCGGAAATCACGGCGCGCGGCGAAGCGAGCAACTGCGCGTGCAGGCCGCGCTCCACCGGGCAGGCCTCTTCGGGCGGCATGAGCTCCGGACGCGCGAGGTAGGCCCGAAGGAACGCATCCGTGACGACGAGGCCGCCGTTCTCGTCGCGGTCGACGAGATGGTGCCCGCTCGACACCCAGAAATCTTCGCCTGTCATGACCTTGCCTTGCCCGAAACCATCGCGGCGAGATCGACCTCATCCGAAGGTGCTTCTTCCGTGTCCTCGACGAAGCTGAACGCGCGCGAATGCTTGTCGTCCGTACCCGGAAGCAGGGTGCGGAAACGCTCGACGATCTCGCCACCCTCGACCGCCCGATGGATGGCGACGAGCGTACCGGCCGGCGGCTCCGCGAGTTCCTGCGCATAGGCGACTTCCGCCTGCGCCGCCTCGCGTGCGACAGCCAGCGACGGCGCCCCGCAATGCAAGACCAGCCGCTCGGCGAGCGCCCCGATCAGAGCGTCGCGCTCGGTCTCGCTCGCCTCGACGATCGTCGCGAGGGTCGACCAGCCGAAGCTTCCGACGCCGAGGAGACCCGAGCGGAATGCCGCCCGCTCCTTGCCGATCAGAGTCTCGACCGGCCGTTCCCAGAACAGAAATGTGCCGGGCACGGCCCATTCGCCCGGTTCGGCCGCGCGCGCGAACACGAAGGCATCGGACGGATCGAGCCGGATGGTGCGGAGCAGCTTCAGCGCCATCTCAGCCCCGCGGCTCGTTCAGCAGCGGATCGAACCATTCCACCTTCTTCAGTCCCTCGACGAACGGCACGCGCCGGGCCGGAGTACCTTCCGCCTCGTGGATCATGAGGTCGCCGTTACCGTCGATACCCCGCCGGCCCGATCCCTGTCCCGCCCCCTGCCCGCGCGCCTTCTCCAGTCGCGAGAGGTAGCGCGGCGCGATTCCCGAGACGCCGCGCTCGTGCCAGGAATCGACCTCGACGAGGAAATGCCGGGCAAAGCTCGCCGAAAAACCGGCCGGCTCCCAGGCCTCGAACCCTTCGTCGTCGAGCGTGGTGATTTCCGGGCTCATCCCCACCCCCATCTCGCGCATGCCGCCGGCGCGGACCATCGCGCCGAACACCAGCCATTCCGGCGTCTCATCCTCGCCGCACCCCTCCGGCACCGCCAGCCGCCCGCCGCCGACCAGCGCACCATCGAAATAGAGCGAACCGGGGTAGCGGAAGTGGATGTCCTTCTCCGGCGGCGAGAGCACCGCCAGCGCATCGGCAAGCGCGTTCATGCCGGCGAAGAAAATCTTCCGCGCGAATTTGAGGGGTTCCTCCGGTTCGAGCACGATCGCGAATTCGATGAGCTCGAACCGTCCGACATAGAACAGCGAGCCGGCGCCGGCCTGCGCTTCGCCGGCTTCCTGCGCCGCACGCTCCGCTTCCCTGAAGGCATCCTGCCGCTCGCGCAGCCGTATCGGTGTGATCAGCGGCGGAAACCGGGCCTCGTCGGCTGCGGACCGATATCCGGAAACGTGAGCGGTCATCTCGTCATCTTCTTGTCGTTCGAACCGGCAAGGGCGGCCGGCAAGAGCGGTGGGCCCTTGCGAGGGTCGGCGAAGCCCCTTGCTTCCCGTGTAACAACGTTATTTGTAAAGGTTCAAAAAAGACAAGGGCGTGAGGGCGTGGTGATTCTTCGTTTCGAAGCCCGCCCCGCGCCAGCGATGGGAGAATGGACGCTTTCATGTCCAGGAATACTGCCCGGCCGGGCCGCGATACCGTTTTCGTCTGCTCCTGCGAGGGAACTTTCCGCCCCGACGCCGAGCGCCTCAGCGCGCTGCTGGGCGCGGAGGCCGATGTCATCGGCTGCAGCCAGCTTTGCGGAGCGGACCGCGACCGGCTCGCGAAGGCCGCCGCGACCGCGCCGAACCTGACCATCGCCTGCCGTCAGGAGGAAGCCGGTCTCCGCGCGCTACTGGAAGAGGCCTCCTTCGCGGGCACCAGCCAGTTCGTCGATATCCGCGATTCGGCCGGCTGGTCGTCCGAAGGCGACGGGGCGCAGCCGAAGATGGCCGCCCTGCTCGCGATGGGGCGGATGGCGCCGCCCGCCCTCCCCTTCGTGACTCTTGAAAGCAATGGCGTCGCCCTCGTCTACGGCTCGGACGAAACCGCGATCGAGGTCGGCACGCGACTCGCGGATAGCCTCGACATCACGGTAATGTTGCGCAGCCCCGGCGATGTCGCGCCGAATTCCAAGCGCACCTTCCCGGTTGCCCGCGGCACGATCCGCGCCGCGAAAGGCTATCTCGGCGCCTTCGAGCTTCTCGTCGATGATTTCGCGCTCGCGCAGCCCTCGTCCCGCGCGTCGCTGACCTTCGGCGAAACGCGGAGCGGCGCCACTTCGCATTGCGATCTCATCCTCGATCTCACCGGCGGCAAGCCGCTGTTCGCCGCCGATGCTTTGCGTGACGGCTACCTGCGCGCCGACCCGCGCGATCCGATCGCGGTCGAACGGCTGATCGCGAAGGCGGGCGATCTCGTCGGCACCTTCGACAAGCCGAAATACATCACGTTCAAGGCGGCGCTTTGCGCCCATTCGCGCTCCGGCATCACCGGCTGCACGCGCTGCCTCGACGTCTGCCCGACCGGTGCGATCACGCCCGCCGGCGATGCGGTGAGCATCGACCCGCAGATCTGCGCCGGCTGCGGCGGCTGCGGTTCCGTCTGCCCGACCGGCGCGGCCTCCTACGCCCTTCCCGCGCCCGATCACCTGATGCGCAAGCTACGGACCCTGCTGCTCACCTACGCCAAGGCCGGCGGCAAGGACGGGATCGTGCTGTTCCACGACGCCGACCATGGCGCGCCGATCATCGAGGCGCTGGCGCGCTTCGGCGAGGGCCTGCCGGCGCGCGTGCTGCCGGTCGCGGTCAACGAAGTGACGCAGATCGGCGCCGAACAGATCGCCGCGAGCTTCGCTTATGGCGCGGCGGGCATTGCCTTCCTTGTTTCCGACAAGCCGAAGCACGATCTCCTCCCGCTCGACAGGCTC
>Ga0209794_1000626_pt1 | contig 44317 bp, 35 predicted proteins | sample EBPBio232013_DNA_FD_185869 | JGI IMG/M metagenome (GOLD analysis project Ga0209794, IMG submission 185869) | Wastewater treatment Type I Accumulibacter community from EBPR Bioreactor in Madison, WI, USA - Reactor 1_5/23/2013_ DNA (SPAdes)... | ecosystem: Engineered > Bioreactor > EBPR >... | reverse complement strand
TTAAATAAAATCTTAAGGGTTTGCCTGCTAACTCATAAATGAGCTAACTAGCTCGTAACTACTTAGTAGTTACGATCGATGCATCGCTGCATCTTTTTTTTGAAATGTTTTCACATTTCCGTTATCACTTTTCTTTTTTCAAAGAATTGCGTTTTGGTTTTTTTCATTTGCGCTATTCAATTTTCAAGGTCCTGTGTGCTGTTAAGTAGAAATTTCGAAAGCTTTTAAGCTTTGATTTTTCAACGGTGACAGCTATTTGATTATAGCAAACTTAATTTTCTTTGTCAATACACAACTTTGAAATTTTCATTTGCTTTTTTGCTTGTGGTGTTTCTGTGTTTTGCTCGCCGCCGTTAAGCGACTTGATTATAATAACACCTTGAATAAGGGGTGTCAATACGTTTTCAAAGAGTTTTTTACCGTTTCTTAAAGTTTCTCTATTCTTAATTTTCTGACGAATAGTGCGATAGAAAAAGAGCACCTTAGGGTGCCCTTCAATCTGAGTAACTGACTAATGTAACGGTAATAAATACCGTTAATTTAGCGTGTGTTAATGCTCATTAGATGACATCGAAAATCTCACGTGTGGTCACCTCGAAGAACAAGTAACGATTGAAATAATTCTTCTTAGTGATCAAAATCTCATATCCTTCTTTTTCAAAGATCATGCCGCGGCCATAGTTTTTTACGAAATGCCAGCCCATACCACTTAACTTTTCCTTAAAAAGCTCCTCGCTATCGATGAGCCCGATAAACGCAAGCGTTTTTAAAGAAATACGCTGAATCGCTTTATTGCGGTCGGATTCCAATTTGCAGATTCCCGATGCGACATCCAGCCATTTGAGCTCATAGCTTGCTTTTACGATAATCATGATGGTCATTACAATCAGGGTGTACTTGATGAGCTTTTTAGTAGAATCATTTAACTGGCACATAGCATGTCCTCCTGTAATAATCACGGTCTATAACACCCACGCTTAGTATGTTATACCCATGACTTAAATAATTAAACTTTAATCCAGCGATTTAATGTCAACTTTTCATAGGGGTCAAGCTCTTCGCCTGATTTTGGAATATCTGTAATGCGATACTTTTCATTATCATCAAATGGATGATGCTCTGATTTAAGAAGCGCTGTTATGATGCTGCCTTTTTTCATGCGGAATACTTGTATGCCCCTGGTATTTTTAGTCACCTTCTCAGTGATAAGTGACGTATTAAATACGATGGCGCGGATTTCTTTACTGGATTCCCTCACCATGGTGAGATCGCCTTCTTCTTCGAAATAGTGCATGCGAACGATTTTTGCTTCATCACCATACGCTTTCACCAGTTTTTTACGGTTGGTTTTCGTACGATATGCCTCTAAAGGTACTCGAGCTACTTTGCCATTTTCAAATCCAAAGATCATAAAGCCTTTAAAATCATTCGTGAGAACGCAGTATAATACTTCCTCATCTGGTTCTAGTTCTAGAATATTCGGTAAATAGACACCGAGGCTACTCACCTTATGATCTTCAATTTCATGCATGCGCATTTTATACGCATTGCATTTATTCGTAAAGAAAATAATCTCGTCCTTATTAGTACCGTCGATTTCCTGAAGGATTTCATCCTCTTCCTTAATCTTATGGTCACCACTAGATCTAAGGGAGACGAGCGTAACCTTCTTTAAATAGTTATGTGCGGTGAAGAATACCTTGAGGTTATAATCCTCAACATGTGCTTCAGCAACGTGCTGGACGACTTCGTGTTCAGAGATCAAGCGCGTTTTTCTCGGTAAGGCATACTTCTTAATAGTGGTCTGAAGTTCTTTGACGATGACTTTATCAATCTTTTTTTCATTTTTTGAGAGCTCATCGAGTTTACGAATTTCTTCTTCAAGACCTTCAATTTCGCTGACGCGATTTAAGATATACTCCTTATTGAGGTTACGCAGGCGGATATCCGCTACATAGTTCGCCTGTACTTCATCGATGCCGAAGGACAACATCAGGTTAGGTACAACTTCTTTCTCCTGTTCCGTTTCGCGGATAATGCGGATGGCTTTGTCGATATCTAAAAGCACCTTTTGAAGACCATACAATAAGTGAAGCTTTTCATTTAAACGTGCGATATCAAACAGTGCACTTCGGGTAATGCAATTTCTTCTAAACAAAAGCCATTCCATCAAAATAGCTTTAATGCCAAGAACGCGAGGACGTCCGTTAATAAGTAGATTCATGTTACAGGAGAAGCTATCTTCCAAGGTAGTGAACTTGAAGAGCTTAGAGATGAGCTTTTCGTGATCTGTACCCCGTTTTAAATCGATTGCGATCTTGAGGCCCTTTAAATCCGTTTCATCACGAATATCATTTATTTCTTTAATACGTCCTGCTTTAATCAGCTCGACGATTTTTTCAATAATCTGCTCTACAGTTGTGGTATATGGGATTTCAGTAATCTCAAGCATATTTTCTGACTTGATATAGTCAATTTTTCCTCTTATTTTAAAGGAACCCATACCAGAATCATAAATCTTATGCATATCTGTTTTATTGTGAATCAAGTCACCACCGGTTGGAAAATCAGGTGCTGGCATGATTTCTGTGATATCGACGCCAGGATTCTGAATAAATGCGATGGTGGCCTCGCAAAGCTCTTTAAGGTTAAAGCTGGGGAAGTTACTGGCCATCCCTACTGCGATGCCTTTATTGGGATTTGCAAGTATGTTTGGGAAAGTGGTGGGAAGAAGTGTGGGTTCTTGCATCGAGCCATCATAGTTATCCACAAAATCGACGGTGTTTTTATCGATATCCTTGAATAACTCCTCGCATACTTCATCCAATTTAGCTTCTGTATAACGTGGCGCTGCAAACGCCATGTCTCTGGAAGTAATTTTACCAAAGTTGCCTTTCGAGTCCACATAAGGGAGCAGCAGCGCCTCATTGCCACGGGATAAACGCACCATGGTGGCATAAATCGCTTGATCGCCGTGTGGATTCAGTTTCATGGTCTGACCCACGATGTTCGCCGACTTCGTACGCGCACCTTTTAGCAGCTTCATCTTATACATGGTATAGAGTATCTTTCGGTGTGAGGGTTTGAAACCGTCAATTTCAGGAATGGCACGCGAAACGATAACGCTCATGGCATAGGGCATGAAGTTCTTTTCCAGCGTTTCTGTAATGGGTTGGTCTATATAGTTAATGTTTTTTTCAGGCTTGTTTTGTTTCATGTTTCACCTCGGTTTAATTTTCAGTGTCTTAGCTGAGATCGAGCAGTTCTAAATATTGCTCGCCATTATCCTCGATAAACTCTTTTCTGCCATCGAGATCGTCGCCGAGGAGCACTTCAAACATGCGTTGTGTTTCATAAATATCATCTGGAGTCACTCTAATGAGGCGACGGGTATCAGGACACATGGTGGTATGCCACATCATGTCAGGGTCATTTTCTCCGAGACCTTTCGAGCGCTGGATGGTATACTTCTTATTTAGCTTCTTTACATAATCATTCTTTTCCTTTTCGTTATAGGCAAAAAACGTCTTTCCATCTGCAGTGGTGATTTCAAAGAGCGGCGATTCAGCGATAAAAACCTTGCCTTTATCGATTAAAGTAGGAATCAAACGGTAAATCATGGTGAGTACCATGGTGCGAATATGGAAGCCGTCTACGTCGGCATCGGTACAAATGATGACCTTATCCCATTTGAAATTCTCATAGCTGAACGTGTCGAGATCCTTATTATGACGGGTTTTTATTTCTACGCCACACCCTAATACCTTAATAAGGTCGATGATAATGTCTGACTGGAATATCCGTTCATAATCTGATTTGAGACAATTGAGAATCTTTCCTCTAATGGGCATGAGGGCTTGGAAGTCACTATCGCGTGCCAGCTTACAGGATCCGAGAGCCGAATCCCCTTCGAGGATGTAGACTTCACGACGCTCGACGTCCTTCGTACGACAATCGACAAACTTCTTCACTCGGTTGGTGACATCGATTTTTGAGCTAAGCGTTTTCTTTAGATTCAGCCGCGTCACTTCTGCTTTTTCGCGCGAACGTTTATTGATCAGGACTTGATCGACGATTTTTTCTGCATGCTCTTTATTCTCGATGAAATAGATTTCAAGGTTTCTCTTGATCATCTCGGTGATGAAATCCTGGACAAATTTGTTCGTAATGGACTTTTTCGTCTGGTTTTCATAGCTGGTAATCGTGGAAAAGCTGGTGGTGACCAGAATTAAGCTGTCTTGGATGTCCACGAAGGAAATTTTCTTTTCATTTTTAGTATATTTGTTAAGCTGTTTGATGAACTTATCCAGTTCGTAAACAAAAGCATTTTTAACGGCACGATCAGGGGACCCGCCATGTTCGAGGAAGCTGGAGTTGTGGAAGTACTCAAGGAGGTTCACTTCGTTATTGAAAGCGAACGCCAATTGGGCTTTCACCTTATATTCCGGCATATCTTCGCGATCACGTCCTCGCCCTTCATCCTCGAAATAGACGATGTCGGTAAAGTTTTTATCCATGGAAACTTCCGCCACATAATCTTCTATGCCGCGGTCGTACTTGTATTCAAAAGCCAAATCGGAGTCTTCATCCTTAAGGATAAAGTTGATTCCTGGATTGACGATTGACTGCTTTCGCATGACATCCTGAAAATACTCCAGAGGGATATCAATCTCCTTAAATACAGCTAAATCAGGACGCCATTTGATGGTCGTACCTGTTTTCTTATATTTAAGTTCACGCTTTAAGAACCCGCCTTCCGTCATCTCCCCTTTTTTAAAGTGAAGCTCATACTCAAATCCATCGCGTCGAATGATGACGTCCATATATTCAGAGCTGTACTGTGTAGCACATAGTCCAAGCCCGTTTAAGCCTAAGCTATACTCATAGACTGAGGCATCGTTATTATTGTATTTTCCCCCGGCATAAAGTTCTGTGAAAACAAGCTCCCAATTGTAACGCGCTTCGTTTTGGTTATAATCCACGGGAATACCACGCGCCTCATCGATTACAGAAATCGAATGGTCCGCATGGCGAATCACGACGATTTCTTTACCATAGCCGCCACGCGCCTCATCGATGGAGTTGGATAAAATCTCGAAAAAAGAATGCTGGCAGCCTTCGAGTCCATCTGAACCGAAAATGACAGATGGTCTTTTTCGAACACGGTCCGCTCCTTTAAGCGCTGTGATACTTTCGTTTGTATAATTGGTCTTACTCATTCTCCACCTCTATAAATTACTCTCAATCCTTATCATATCAAATGGTTCGCCATTTGTGAAGAACTTTCGACAGAACATTTGTTCTAGCTTGTGTCCATAAAAAACCCGGTGATGCATCGGCATCCCGGGCTTATTTAGCTTTAATCCACCATCGAAACAATTTCCAAATCGATGTTTCTCCTAAGGTCAAAATACTCTTCACCGACTCTTACCAGTGGTCTGGCTGGGTCGTCTTTATGGGTCATGATGATTTCTCCCTGTAGCGTATTATTAAGTCTTACCTGATGACCGATATAGAAATGCGCAATATTGGCCAGGAAAGTTTTAGAAATAGAGAAATCCAGAGACTGGTGGCACTTTTCTAAAATGAAACTCATGGTTTCAAACGGATGCATCGCCGGTTTATAAACCCGATCCTGCGTCATGGCGCAGTAAACATCAGCAACCGCGATAATTTTCGCAAGGTAATTGATTTCATTTCCTTTTAGTCCATTAGGGTAGCCGGAGCCATCCACGCGCTCATGATGCTGCATAACGCCTAACAGCACGTCATAGGAGATATTAGGAATGTCCTTTATTAGGATATAGCCTAAAATCGCGTGTGTCTTCATGACCTTAAATTCTTCGATATTCAGTGGGCCGGCTTTATTCAGGATGTTATCGGGGATATTACACTTCCCGATATCGTGTAACAAGCCTGCTAACGCTGCTTCTTTGATTTTAACCGCATCGAGTCCACACCACTTCGCTAAGAGTCCAGAAATCATGGACACCCTGACGGAGTGGTCAAACGTATAGTCATCATAGGCATGTATCTGCCACATCTTACGTGTAATGTGCTCATCATTAAGAATCGCTTCGTAGAGTGGCTCTATGGCATCATCGATTTCCTGATAGACAGGGACTCTTCCTAATCTAAACTCAGTATAGATGGATTTAAACTTCGTAACAGTGCTTTTATATTTCTCCTCGACATCAGAGGCTTCAATTCGACTTGGCGTTTTAGTGGTAGGTTGAATATGCTGTGTTTTTTCCTCTATTGAGATGGTAACTTCGTCGATTCGTTTTCGTTTTAAAAATTCGATGTGGTTCTCAGTCAAATCCGTCTCAGAACCCATAAGCAAAATGCCATTTTCATCGAATACATCGTCGAGCAAGATCATGCCCGGAATTAATTCCGACACTTTTCGCTTCGCCATTAAGTCACCTTTCCCCCTTATTAGATTACTTCTTAATTATAATCTATATAAGGGGGAAAACTCCAGCAATTTTTAACAAACTTCGTTAAACGTCAAAATCCACTGGAATTTGTTTTCTGTGTTCTGAGTTGGAAGGCTCTAAAAACTGGACCCTCTCGCCGACGATCTCCGTCATATAAACGTTCTCACCGTCACTGTTTTCATAAACCGATGTACTGACGCGTCCTGTTATGCTTACCATGGCACCCTTCATCAAATATTTACAGCAGTTTTCCGCCTGTTTTCCCCAGACGATGATTCTCGGGAAGTCAGCCGTCGCACGGCCTTCATTTTTTTTCTCTTCCTTTTGTGCTGTAGCAAGGTAACGATCGATGGCCACGTTAAATTTCGTGACACTGTTGCCGTCTTGTAGCGTTTTTAGCTCTGGGCTTTGGACGAGACGTCCGACGAGACTGACTTGATTCATAAAAACCTCCTCGATTCATCAAAATGAAATTGGTATTTTTTACCATATGGTAATAATATCCATTTTTTCCCAATTTGTCAATAATTTAATTTCTTCCCCCCTTGTATTTGATAGTCCATGCCTTATAATGAAATTGTATTTCGAATAACGAAATGTTTGGAGGCGGCATGGGGACCATTGGCACAACACTGTTACATAAAATTCGGTCGCGCGTGGAACAACTTTTTGATGACCGAAATGTCGGTATCAATATCTCAAATGGCATCGCACTGGCCATCGCAACAAATCTGGTCAATCCCTATTATGCAAAATTTGCAGAGCGCCTCGGGGCAAACGATTATCAAATCGCATATCTCAACTCGCTTCCCGCCTTCGTCAGTTTATTTGCCCTGATTCCAGGGGCGATTTTCATCGACGTTTTCGGAAACAAGCTTAAAACCACCACGTGGTTTATGCTGGCCCATAAGATTTTTTTCCTGCTGATCGCTTTTTTACCGCTGATCGATGGCGTTTCGAAGCCTTGGCTGTTCATCATCCTCATCGCCCTTATGAACCTGCCTGGCGCGATATATACCATGGGTTACCAGTCCAGCATCGGCGACATTTTTTCGCCGTCTGAACGCGGCCTAGCCATGAGTCTCCGCAACAAGTATGCGGACCTCTTCAGACTCGGGATCACCCTATTGTCGGGCGTGATGTTATCGCTGCCGAAAAGTGATGATCAAATAATCCTGCTCTATCAAATCTTCTTCTTCGTCTCCTTTATATTTGGAATCTGGGAAGTCACCAGCTTCGCTAAGTTCACCACCAAGGCACCGCTGGAGGGTAGGGACACCGGCGATGCGCTTAAGAAAACGTGGTCGGCCATCAAGGTCAGCCTCAGGTTCACCCTTACCGATAAAACCTTTAAGCTTTTTATGGTCGCCTCACTGATTTTCCATTTTGGGTGGCAAATGGGATGGCCACTTTTCAACATTTATACGATTTCTAAGCTGGGTGCCAATGAAATGTGGCTCAGCGCTATCTCCATCGCCAGCGGGCTGGCAAGCATCCTAACGGCAACGCATTGGGCCAAGTTCGCGGACAAGCGCGGTAACCCACTGGCGGCTTTTATCGCCACCTTCGGCATGAGCATAACCCCCATTTTATATGTTCTCAGCGAGTCTCTGACGATGCTGGTACTTTTCAACCTGCTCATCGGTTTTTCAATCACAGGGACGACACTCGTCCTTTTCAACCTTTTACTAGAAGCGACCCCTACAAAAAATAGAACGACAATCATCGCATTTTACAATACGTTGATTGCCGTCTCGGCGACGATTGCCCCTGTGATCGGTGTGTGGATCATGGAACAAACGTCACTTGATATGTCTTTAATTATTACGGGTGGTCTGAGATTCCTCGGGTGTCTGGCCTTTTTCTTTATGAGTCGTGTGATCGTAGCGAAGGCACATGAGTCGTAATTTGGAGTATTCTTCCCAAATAACGGCCGTCAGGGTCCATCATAGGATTCGAATCGATGGTTAGCGCCGCATGAGCACTAGGTAGGATTGAAGTACTCGATAGGTTCGAAGAACTCGATGCGATTGATGTTGTCAGCGATAAATAACCGTCTGCAGTGGTGCCCTCAATCAGTTTAGTAATTTGCTCCTCGTTCGTGTCCTTAAGGATGGATTCGAGATGGTCGATGAGGCGGTTTACATCCAGTGAGGATTGCTGCTCTAATAATCTTTCAAGTTCTAGTCGTTTAATGGCTTCGTGGTTAATTTTTTCCACGTGGCCATTATTTTTTATGATGATAATTCCCTGTGGCGACTGTTCCACCACGTGTTCCAGTAGCTGTCTAGATTCTTCGAAGCGCTGTCTCGTCATGCTCTTCTCGGTGACGTCGGCAATGCTTCCGATGGCATAAATCGGCAACCGTTCATCATCTTTATAAACCTGTCCAATCATATTGACGAAGGTGATCTTTCCATGATGATATAGCCTAAACACGATATCCAGCGGATCGCCATTCCAGATAAAGCGTTTAAACTTCTCTTCAAAGTAATTTAAATCCGGAGAATACAAGCTCTCAAGAAAGCTTTCATAATAGACTTCCGTCTTTCCTTCGTTTTGGAAAAAGATGCTTCCGAAGGTTTCAGATACTTGGAAGGTATTTCTGGAGACCTGGAACTTCCAGTGCGCCATGTGAGCAATTCGCTCAGACTCTGTGAGTATAACGCGTTGCTCGTCAAGGCTCTGCGTCATGGCTTTGATTTCGCTGATGTTTTGATTCACCAGGATGATGGATGCGCCTTCGTCCGACATGATGTACTTTCCTGTGGCGCGGTACCATTGCCACCCGCTATTTTTAAAATAACGATACTCAAACCGATGCCCCATGCTCTGCTCGGAGGTGATGATATCGATGGCCTCATAAACAATGGAGCGATCGAGGTCATGTACACTGGTGAGCCACTGCAGGAACGAAATTTCCATGCCGACCAAGCCCTTTTCGGCGTCAAACTCACGGAAAAAGCTGACGGATTTCTCAGGGAGCTTAATCTCCACGATATCATCCTGTAGCGATTCGAAAATCTGCGCATAGCGGGATTGACTGTCGATTAGCCGTTTTTTATAAATAAACTTTTCAGAGGTGTCACGCACGAGTAATAAGAGCTGATCTGCATGTCCCGTTTCGAGGTTCATGGCGATGACCTCAGTGGGCACCTGATGACCTTCCTTCGTGAGGTAAATACGCTCAAAATGCAAGGAATTATGCTGCTTCGTTAGGGTCATGTTGCGGAACAGGATTTCCTCGGTGAGCCCCATGCTAATGTCCACCAGACGTTTTCCTAGAAGCTCCTCTGCTGTGTAATTCAGGATGCGCTGGATCATTTCGTTAGAATAGACCACTAAGCCCTTATGATCGATGATTAAGATGCCTTCTTTTACGTGGCTCACGATTTTTGAGCCGATGGTGGCGGGGTTGACGCCAGATGCCTTCGGATTGAGTTGTCTGAGCAACACGCCAATCAGAAAGCCATCTGAAGAAAAGATCACTTCTTCCACGGCGAATTGGTGGATACCGTTAAAGGTGATAATCTGCTGCATAGGCGCAATTTCACTTTTGATGATGCTTTCAAACAGCAACTGGTCCTCAGTGCTAAGTCCGCTTATGAGGTGTGATAACGAGTGTAGCTCGCCCTCTAGCGGTTGAAAGAGCATCTCTTTAAATAAAAGGTCATGCTGGATAAGGTTCGCCACGACATAGTTGCCCATCTGACCTGTACGACTTCGGAGATGAATCAAGTGGTAAGCCCTTTTGAAGAGTTCAAAATATTTAAGCTCGGTCACATCGATGGCGCTGGTGAAGATGCGTTTTTCACCATTGTGCCAAATAATCTGCTCTTCGACTTGCATGAATCCCACAGCGCCCATGGGATAGGTCATTTTTAGGATCTTGATCATGCGTGGAATTTGTTCGGAAATCAGCTGCTCATGGATGTATAGATGCGCATCGCGCTCATCGTCCTTTTGATAAATTTCAGATAAATATCGCCCTACCAGGCTTGGACGCGGTCTGTGAATAAACGCCGCCATTTTCTCGTTCAGATAGACGATTTTTCCCTCAAGGCTCCTGAGCATCATTAGCCCTGGCGCATGGTCCCAGCTGCTGGTTCGGTCAGCGCTCACTTGATGAAGCAAGTCCCTGGCATTTGCCAGCTCTGTCACATCCTTGAGGTTGATTAACGCATAGCGTTTTCCATAAGGGGTAAGTCTGACATTTACTGTCCGTTTTTTATTTTCGAAATCCAGTAGCTCGATTTGGCTTTCACCGCGCGAGACGGCGCTGACGATTTCTGGCAATGCGATAAAGGCACCATCCCCCACCAATGATTTATAGGCCTGGTTGGATGCCATGACAGCGACTGAATCGGTTCTGATAAGTGCCACGCCCTCCTCTAGGTTTTCGACGATGTCCGTTTCGAACAGCGCCTTTAAATCGATGAAATTTCGCATGAGCGAGGCCGTCTTAGCTCTGTCTCCCACACTCTTAGAGAGGATGTATAAAAGAAACAGCAGCACAGAGATTTCGTACACCGTGTTTTCAGGTAGTGTCCCGATGACGATATTTCTCATATCCACGACGACGATAAACGAAATCACGAAAAAGAGCATGACGTTTTTCTCGCGTCGGTCCTTAATGGCGCGTTCCACGAGATTAAAGAGTATAAATATCGCGATCATCAGCTTAATGAAAAAAACAAATTGGGCCATACCCACCTCGGCGATTATTTTTATAGTGGTTTAGCGTTTATCCTTCAATGGTTTTCGTTATAAAAATCGTTAAGTAATCCATAAGATTGATGGTTTCTGCTCGCTTATTATCTTTTATGAGCTGAACTGTAGGTCGGGTTTGCGCATCGGGATTTTCTTTAATGACGATGGCCCGTTCACCAGTGGATAGCATCACCACTGTACCCACTGGGTAGATATTCACCACTTTCAGTAGCTGATAATAGATATCGCGGTCCAGCTCATACACCGCTTCCGTTCTAAGAATCTCCAGTGCTTCATCGGCGCTTAGTCGATCCTTATAGGAGCGGTTGGATGATATGGCATTAAAAATATCACATAATGTCACAATGCGCACATGGATGGGAATCTGGTCCCCGGAAAGCTTATAAGGGTATCCGGATCCATTTAGCTTTTCGTGATGGAGCAACACGATTTGTCTGGATATCGGCGAGATGAAGTCGTTATCCTTTAGCATGTCGTAACCGAACTGCGGGTGTTCCTTCATCAGTTGATTTTCCTCTGGTGTCAATGTTTCCTGCTTGTTCAGAACTTCGCCCGAAATGCGCATTTTTCCTATATCATGAAGTATGGCGCCCACACCAATCTTCTGTATAAAATGGTCGCTAAGCTTCATATTACGCGCCACCAGCATGGATAAAACCGCCACCTCAGCACTGTGGTGGTAGGTGTACATATCGGAGCCCATGAGCTCAGTCATACAGTAAAGCGTGTGGGGATTATCATAAATCACCGCCATCATCTCATCGATGACGTGCTTGATCTGATCGACGCTCTTAATGGAGTACGTCGCTGTTTTTCGCTCAGATAGTTCTTTAAATACCTGTCTCACGGTGGAAATCGACCTGATTTTCAGTTCATCAGGAACAAAATTTTCCGCTTCAAGCCCAGCTGACAGCTCGTCCTCAATATAGACGCAATGAATATTTGCCCGCATCAAGCGATCGATGTAGTTTTGTGTAAGTGCGACATTTTTTGCCAGTAACAGCTGGCATTTATCGTCATAAACGGGCTTAGCGAGCATTTCTCCAAGCGCGACATTTTCTATGCTTTTGAGTCTCACTGTGTGCCTCCCAAAGTTTCATACCGTAATTATACCATAAAGAGCTTTATATACAATTCGACTATGGACCTAGAAAATAGGGAAACCACACCTGCCGCGATGGCCATATACGGGGCAAAAGCCACCTCTGAGGTACGGTTCAATACCTTTCCAATCACTTTCTGAACGAGGATCAACACCAGGGCCACATAAAAGGTTAGAACACCCGCTAAAAGCGTGTTCCATGGTCCTAGGAAAAGTCCGATGGCGCCCATAAAGAGCACGTCGCCGAAGCCAAAGGCTTCTTTTTTATAGATGGCCTTTGCCACGAGATAAATGAGTCCATATAGGGCGAACCCTACGATTCCGCCTAGTACGATTTCTAGGAACGTTAATCCCGTCATAAAAGCCCCAATTGCTAGAAACACCGCACCGAGTCCGGTTAGAAACACCACCACAGTCTTAGTGAGAGCATCGATGCCACCAGTGATGATGAGAAAGGTCATAAAGACAAGTTCTGGAATCAAGCGGTTAGAATACTTTACACTAAGTGCTGCGGCGGAAAATGCAGCAATGAAAATTATTACGCCGGCTGTCTTCGTGATTGTTTCTTCTTCTGAAAAATATTTAATTACTGCGAAGCACACCACTCCCATTAGGAGAGAAAGCAGTGTGATGGTGAATAGGTTTTGCATTGGACCCCCAAATACCATTATTTAAAAAAAACTTTTAAAAAAGGGTTAAGACCTAAATCTTAACCCTTCTCAGATTATCTAAAGAAATAAATAAGCATGTAGGCAGCTTCCGCTTTCGTCATATAAGCCGCTTTATTCGTCGTACCTGGAGATTTCGTGAATTTTTCAGTGAGCATCTTACTGGAGACCTCTGACCAGTTCACAGTGCGTGTAAAGATCATGCTCATGGTGTACTCGAGGTCCGCATAGCTGACCATAGCACCTGGATTAAAGCGACCTTGCGCATCAAGCGTCATGTAGCGTTTGCCCACCATGTACTCTGCTGCATCCTTATAAATGCCAAGTGCTGCTGAATCTGCAATTACAGGCGCATCTGTGAGTAGTGGGCTTCTCAGTGCCTGAACCTGATAGATCATCTGTGCCAGCTGGCCCTTCGTGATCTTAGCATTCGGCATATAGAGGGAGTTATCAGAGATCACGTCTCTTCTCATGAGGGTGTAAATTTCTTTAAACGCCCAGTTAAAGGAGATGTCTGAGACGATTTTATACGTCTCGTCGATGAAGATCGCATACTCGCCACCGTTATAGTAACCAGCAGGGATGGTGATGCTAAGTGCGCCATCGGTAAGTGTGGTGTATTGGTAAACCCAGCGATTGTTGATCCATTGGTAGATGCCAGCACGTTCCGAGCCGTAGTATTCGAAGCTCAGTGTAATCGGTTTTTTAAGTGTCATAGAACCTGAGCTATTCCATACAGAAAGCGTGTACTTGCTAGATACCGGTGTGAGACCCGCGCTTCTGTAACCGAAGGTGTCCTGTGTTTTAAACATGGCCAGATAAGTCGGCTGATAGATGGCTGCTGCTGGTACTTCAAGCGTTAATGAGGTTCTGAATTCCGAGCCCATTTCTCCTAGATTGAAGCTGACGATTTCCTCATCAAATGTCAAAGTGCTTTCCAGCATGGTCATTTGAAGGGCATTTTTATTTCTAATTTCCGCTTCGAGGTTTTTGAGCTGATACGTTTCCACATAAGCTTTCATGAAGCCTTCTTTATAGCCGTTTGAAAAACCATCGATATAGGTTGCCGATTCTCTTAAGAGATTATAGCGCGTAATGAGGCTTCCCTTTCCAACATAGGCATTATAAGCCTTTAACCAATCATTTTTATTACTCTGTGTAAAGTCGATCATGGCGGATACCTGACCTTGAACTGTACCAAGCTCGAGTCCGTCATCGTAAGCACCTTCCACAGGCACCATGTACTTTTCGAGGATTACTGCGCGATAGCCCGCTTGGTATGCGGTCTGAAAGCTATCCTTATAGGCTTTGATAAACTCTGTCTGGAAGGTAGCCGTGTCATTTGCAAGGCTATACCTCGAGATAATCATGGCATCCGCATAAAGCGCTGATAAATAGTTATTAACCTTTCCAGCGTTTGCATCCTCTCTACCTTTTAGATCGCCATCAAAGGTACCAACAGCGGTTCCAATGGTTTTCCCGTCTGCGACGGAAGTATCTGCTGCAAATACAAAGGAAGATGACGTCATGGCAATCATCAGAGTCCAAACGAGTAAAATTCTAAATAGTTTTATTTGTTTCATGATTCTTCCCCCCTATTCTACTGGATAAGACACAGATAACTGGTCGAAAAGGTATTTGCCGACAATCTTTTGATCAAAGCCGATGCCTTCAACATAGATTCTCTGAATCATGCATGGGTATGAAATTTCAACAGGCATTGCAGCCTCAACTTCTTCCCATTGCGTCCAGCTGATGCTATCTGTTAATTCAACCTTATACTCCTTGCCCTTTGAATCGATAATAACGACGCCTATGCCATGATTGGAAGCTTCATAAGCATAGACCCATAGGCTAATAAATTCGGCAGGTCTCGTCAGCATAACAGGGTTCGCATCAAATACGAGGTTTGCTTCACTGTAATCTCTTGCACTTGCAAAATCAAAATTAACCTCTGCAGAGAAACCACCACTTACCTTCGTCTTACTTCTAGTCGTCATTCCGGTAATGTCTGCAGATGGATTCCCTACGAAGAAATAATCGCCTTCTTCAAACCCATAAATTTGGGTTTTAGGTCTGTAATCTTCGTAATCGATATCACCATCAAGGTCTTCAGTGGGATATTCTGGATAAGTAGGTACAAAGGTTTCAGTAATTGGCTCGGTCGGCGCTTCCACGATAAATGTCTCATATGGCGTAAATGGTCCAGTCATAACATCTCTTGTGTTGAGCTGTGAACCTACCAATTGATCAAATTGCTCAGTAAACATGGCGACTGATGGTATTGCGTTGAACTCGTAAGTCAACTTTCCTGTAAGACCCGCATCAAAACTATTACTCATACTGACCTCCTTGAGCACGATTTTCCGGTCGTGTTCACGAAGGCTACGAATGTAAGTGAGCAGCGTATAATAGTCGGTTTGATAGCTAACGGTTGCTTGTAGCTTCTTTGTGTTTGGATTGGTGCTTATATTGTCCACGAACGCCATTTCATTAAAGCTTAAAGAGAGTCCCTCTGAATAACTGGTTAAAATGGCGAGCATTTCTTCTTGGGTAATGTCCGGGAAGTAATGGTTCGCAGAGGTACTAATTTCGTCCTCCAGCGTTTCGATATTCTTAGTAAGGCCAACTTCAGAGCTTAGCTTCATGAGGGTGACATCTTTTTCATTTTTCTTAAGCGCCAGCTCTTCTTCCAATGCCGTAATCTTTTTTTCTTGTGGCATCATGAATAAAAAGTAGTAAAGTGCTAACACAACGACAAACCCTAGTAAAATCAACAGATTGCGATCTTTTCTACTTATCTTCATTGAGCACCTCCGAAGATCATTTTGGCTGTGATGGAGAACTCATAATTGCCATTATTCTCAAAGATAGTCGGTATTAAGACATCTGTTATCCCACCACTATTTCTGAGATTATACGCAAACTGGGAGATATTCGAAAACTCAGTAGAATAGCCTTTTATGGTAAGAATCGCATCTTTATACGCGACTTCTGATAAGAAGGTATTCGCTGGTAATTGAGCGTTTATTTGCTCAAGTAGCATATCGTCAAGTTGACTTGAGGTTTCAATTTCTTGAGTAACCGTGTTAAGATCAGTATAAGCCATCTGAAGCGATTCTAACTTTGTTTGCATCCCTTCAATCTTAGTGATTTTCGTCGTGGTATCAGATGAGGTCAAAAACGAATTAATCTCATCTATTTCAGCTTGAATATCATTTGCGTGCGAGATCAACAAATATTGATAGTAGACGAGAACGGCCAATGTCAAGGCTGCCAGTACCACCAATATGATGATGTTCCTCTTTGGCTTTGTTTGAACTTTTATGTAAGGTTCAAAAAAGTTAAAGTCTCTCATTACTATCCCCCCTTATTTTCTTATAAGTGCCCCTATGGTGTGCACGAAGACTGGAATTTCGTCAACTGGTCCTTTAAGTGACAAATCGACGCCCTGAACCGTATTCAATACTTCTGTGGGAATATCGAAACGCTCCTTAAAGTACTGAGCAATCTCCTTAAACTGCGCCCCACCACCGTACAAGTAGATTTGATCAATTTTATTATCGGCACTTCTACTGGTGTGGTATTTAAAGACCTTATCGATTTCGTCGGTACAATCCTCAAAAAATTGCGTCGTTTCTTTTAGCACCGCTTCCACAATTTCTTCGTCATAGCTGGCCTTCTGTGTTCCTGCTTTCTGAATTGCTACCACACTTGTTTTTTTCTTTCTGTTTTCCGCTTCTTCTCTTTGGATATTCAAGTAATTCATCAGAATTTTATCAAAATCACGTGCCCCCATGTGAATCAAACGGTTGAACTTGAACATGCCCTTTTCAAAAATGCTGATATCGATTACTTCATTACCAAAGTCGATAAACGCTAATGTCTTATTTAAGCGAACTGACTCAAAGTTGACTTCGATAAACTTCTCAAGTGAATTGCTGTGTGTGTCCATGTAAAGTGGGTTTAGTCCAGCATCAATCAACAGGTCATATAGGTTTCTCACCACATCCTTCGGCATGGCACCTAATAAAACCTTGAGTTTCTGCACCCCTTCTTCCTCAAAGCTATCGGTTACCTTATACTGAATCACATAAGCGTCCACATCAATGGGAAGGTACTGACCCACCTCAAAGGTAATGAGGTCTAACTGATCTGCCGGATCCACGCGATTAACGACGAGGTCCCGTTTGATGATATCCGCACTTTCAAAGGTTAGCACCGTGTCTCTTTGTTTGATACGATAATCCTTTAGCATTCTTTGAATTACTGTTTTTAATGTTACTGGGTCCAAAATTGCGCCATTCTCTACTACATTCTCAGGTAATGTTTCTTTTCCGATGGCTGTCAATTTGAGTTTGTCACCAGTGCTTTGTCCCACCGCCATTTTAATGCTGTGACTTCCGATATCGATTGAAAGCAGATGGGTTTTTGTTCTCTTAGATGCTTTTCCCATTTTATCCCCCCTAACCAATGGTTTTTAGTATGGTTTCTCTTTCTGTAACATGTTCAAGTAAGCTGTTCTTATCGATGACGTTCTTTTTATAAAGGGCTACTAGATAATCGTCCATGGTCTGCATGCCGATCTTTTGGCCTGTTTGAATAAAGCTATAGAGCTGATGTACCTTATTCTCTCTGATGAGATTTCTAACAGCAGGTGTGACGATTAAGCTTTCAACGGCCGCCACACGCCCGTTACCACTTTTTCTCGGCAAGAGTCTTTGAGAGAAAACCGCCATTAGCGATGTGGCCAGCTGAATTCTTATTTGCTGTTGATGTGGTCCAGGAAAGACGTCGATGATCCGTTCGATGGTTTGGTATGCATTACGCGTATGCAGCGTCGCTAATACTAAATGCCCCGTCTCAGCCGCTGTGAGTGCAGTAGATATCGTTTCCAAATCTCGCATTTCACCTACCATGATGACGTCTGGATCCTGTCTTAGACCAGCCCTTAGTGCGTCGCTGAAGTTATTACAGTCACGACCGACCTCTCGCTGGGTGATGATGCTCTTTCGGTTTTTATGGATATATTCGATGGGATCCTCGATCGTAAGCACATGACAGTTTTTCTTTTTATTGATGGCATCGATGATGGAGGCGATGGTGGTGGATTTCCCGCAACCCGTCGGCCCAGTCACCAATACAAGTCCCGAAGGAAACTCGGCTACCCTTTCGATGGCTTCAGGTAAATCCAGTTCCTTCGCCGTCGGTATATGGTCGCTAATAATACGGCAAGCAAGTCCTATTTGGTCACTATACCTGAACACATTGATCCTAAATACATTTTTGCTCGGTATGCGATACGCAAGGTCGACCTGACCAGCTTTTACGAGGTCTTCATACTGTGCCTCGGTTAAAACCACCTTTGCGTACGATTTCGTATCATCCTCAGTTAGGATGCGCTTTTCAAGCGGCCTAAGTTCCCCATCAATACGCGCAGTGGGAGGGTTTCCCACTGCGAGGTGAATATCGGATGCATTTAGTTGTGCTGCTGCTGATAAAATTTCATCGAGTGTCATGGTTTGCTCCGTATAAATTATTCTTCTACTTTAATGGATAATGTGAACGTAATGGTTGGATCGGCAAGTGCCCTACCTTGAATTAAATAATCACCAACTGTACTTGTATCATAAGTTCCATTCCACGATACAGATACATACTTCTGAACACCTCGCGCCATATTTGCCAATACAACTGGTGGCAATTGATAATCATCATCCTTTTTTAAAACAACTTCAAAATCATCAATTGATTCAATAATCCCACCTAATATTGGCGTAGAGTACTTATGATCTAAATAATCCATTAATGAATTTTTGTCAGATTCCGATATGTTTCCAGAATAAATAATTATCTCAGCCACATCGATATAACCACCGCCAATAATTATATCATCACTTGTGGCTTCCATAACTTCTTGAACCAAAACCCACTCATTAGAAAAAGTTCCAGATTCACCTTCAATTAATGATGAAACATAACCTGGGATTTCAAAAACTTGTTGATCTCCCAAAGCTGATGTTCTTCTCACTACCATGTAAATACTAATAATTTGATCCTGAACGAACTGATTGGTTATAGCAATTTTTTTACTAGGGTCAAATGAAACGATTTTACCAGAAAAAGACTCACCAATATTCAAATACTTAAGTTCCGGGAGGTTGAAACCCAAAACCGATATAGAAAACTGATTTGGATTATTATTTCCATATATACTAGATAGGTCATTCCATTTCATCACTTGTTCACTTTCATTAACTTCATTTTCATTGTATTCGTTAATATAATTGGAATCCATATGCAGAATCAAATTTTCCGTTTTAGGCAGTCCTGATATAAATAATGGTTTACTTATGGCTTGAACACCTAGTTTTCCAGATTTTGCACCAGGTGTTACCGCCATAATGACATGTCTTCCCTTAAAGTTTTCTAGATTTGGAAAAACCTTCGTAAAAGATCCGTAATTATTAATAGAATCGGTAGCGACAAGGGTATAATCTCTTGGAAATACCGGATAAAAGTAAGAGTAATAAGATATATCGTCAAACAAACTAAAATCTGCGTTCTCTGGGAAAGGAATAATATAATTTGGAGCAGAAACATACCAGTCAATAACATTCAGCAACAAATCAAAGCGAGTAGAAGAATCGTTAACCAGTTTTCCTTCAATCAAAAATGGAGTCATACCATAAATATTTGCTACCGTTTGCGTGTTGTTCTTCAAAGTTGTGCTAACTGATTCCATTACTAATGGTGTATAACTTTTGGGCCTCACATTCGAAACATAACTAAAATAATCAACATTATCAATTGAAACATCCAACTCACTAAAAGATACTGAATAGCTACCAAAAATGGTCGTGTTATTCAAGATTGCAGTTCCATCTAATAATGACTTTTTAAGTTCATCGATACTATTTTCTATTGTTGTTTGATGTTCAAAATATGTTTGGGTGAGGTCTTTAGTTGAATTAAGAATAAAAAACTGATTAGTAAGCGCAGTTATAAAGCCCAAACTAATAATTCCAATTAGCGCAATTGCAACTATAACTTCAATTAATGTAAACCCTTTAATTTGAGCCATCTGCTTCACCTTCATCAATTAATTTGAGGTCCTGTTAATAGCCAAAAGTCAGCCATTATATCATTTGCAATATTTCTGAAAACCTCTTGTAGATTAAAGCCCTCATCATCATATGCATAGATCTTATCTTCATCGGTACCAATTGCACTACCTATTGAATCAATATGAGTACTCAAATCAGTTCCATATCCGATTATATAACTCTTTATAGGATCTGAAGAAGATTCTATCAAAGCACCAATCGTATTTACATACTGGCTAGGATTGATTATGGTATTACCATCTCCTGTACGGTCATAGCCATATGAATCATCTGCTTTCTCACCATAATACCGTTCATACTGATAGTGATAGACATAATTATTCCTTCTACCAGTGCGCCAACTATCGACTAGAATTTCAGATATCAAATTGTAAGGTTTTGATGTTGGCGTGAAATCACTAATATTCCCACGTTCTGAATAATAACCCGTTGAAGAAAAGTCCCAAGAATTTCGCCATCTATAATCATCATAATAGTATCTTTCATTTCCTGATGAAATGGTTCTGTCGTCATAGAATCTATACCAACCATTATCAACATAGTTACCTGTTCGAATTTCGTAAGTTGTCTCACCATCTACTAGCATAATCATATAATGATAAACCTGAGTTTCAATGGGAATGTTCATTCTGGTTCTGAAATCTTGATGCAAGTAATAGGCCTGCCTAAGCGCATCACCCGTGTTCGTACCACCACTAGCAATTATTGCATTTGCTGTATTAATCAAAGTTTGCTCATCGGTTGCTTTGTAAGGTTCAAAAATTAAATGTCTTTCCGTGCCTGTTGTGTATTCTGTCGGTTCTGGGTAATTAGCAGTTGATGAAAATGGAACCAATGAAACAAAGACGTTCTCTTCTTCTGAAAATTGGTTAATAATTCCATTCTCGTCATCATCTCCAGTTAATGCCTTTCTTACATGCTTGATTTTTGCGTTTACATCTTCAACATTATTATATCCCTCACCCTCAGGTGATTTATTCATACTTCCAGATACATCAATAATTATTGTGACATAGGCAATTTGATTCTTCCCTTGTCCTTGGGTTTGGCCATCAGATCTAAAAGCAAGAGCCACTGCCGGAGAAACCGCACTCCCTTTGTCTACGATTTGCATTGCATTCACAGACTCGACAACAGATGAAATTTCAACTTTCTTATCGATGACATTCTGATCATTATCTACGATCATTGCTATTATTTCAAATTTCATAACAGAATCCGAATTAGCTGTTTCATCTTTGGCAAAAGTCATCTCATATAATATGTTAGGCCTTTCTGGAACTACAACAACTTCTAAATGGCTATCTGTATCAGCATCGTATTCCATTCGAACTATTTTTTTTCGATCTGAGGAAACCATAAAATAGTTCCAACCCGAATCCATATTACTTGCATAATTAACGAAAGTGTCAGGAACCGCAAACACTGCTTTTGAGTATCTAACAATATTATTTGTTGATTCAGCTGCTAATCTTATTGCAGATTGAAGGTCATACTCATCAACTGTTATGCGATGCGTTCTGTTTGCAAAAGTCATCATGTTGACACTAACAGTAATAACCAATGAGATTAACACAATTGTCAATATCAATTCAATTAGTGTGAAACCATTAATTGTTTTTTTCATTATTGACACCTCACCTTCTATCAATTCTGCTCTTTAATGAATTGATCTGGTTTTTTTTCATTAATTCTCATAGCCGTAGTAGCCCTTACTGACTCTCCCTGAAGCTGGCCAACTGACACTACTCTCATCCAATCAACATCATCTAGAAAAACACGAGATATTGTTACTGTTGCTGTTCCGACTTGATTACCGTCAATCATGATAGGGATAACATCTGATATTGGACCTCCATCCATTATCGATTCAACAATATCTTCTCTATTATCATCGTCATATAACATACCATAAGTCAGCTCAATACCTGACATAGCAATGTAATAAGTTCTCAATCGTAACTCTTGTTGCGTTGTCTCGAACATGTCCTGTCTTAAAACTAAAAATGAAGAAAAAGTTAATATGGTAATCATCGTAAATAGTATCAACGCCCATATCATCGCAACACCTTGTTCGTTTCTAATTACTTTTTTTTGAAAAACCATTTAACCACCTCAAATCTCAATTCAATCTCATTTTTAATTTAATCATTTTTGTACATATATAGAATTGAATAAACGTTGTACCACTACAGAATAGATATTACTAGGTTTAATAGTGGACAAACATAAATGCTCAACCTAGTATCATGCATATTATTTAGTTAAATAAAACGATACTCCAAGAACGAAAATGACTGCCCTTGAGGATACCATTTTATATCGTTTATGTATATTGCCGAAAGGATATTTTCTATCCTTTCGGCTATCAAGGTACCAGGTACCGTTTAGGAAATAACCTCAAATTCATATTTAAAGTCACTCATTTAACTAGGTTTCAGAATAAACACCAAAGTATCTTCTGATTAGGTACCTGACACCTATAAGCTGTACACTCTTATGGTGTAAATACTACTTTTGCACCATTGTAATGAATAGTTAACGGATCAAGTACAACTGCCCATTTTTTTGATCCACTAGCAGTATTTGCAGCTGCTTCATCTGCAGAAACTGTTAAATCAATTCCTGAAAGGTAAGCTTCGATAGCTGTATCAGCAACAGTTGCACTATTGGCGTTTGTTTGCGCCATAGTAACTGCACTTGCAATTGTTCTTGCAGATGCTTCAATTGCTGCTGCGTCAGCTCCAGAAGTAACTCCATTGAACCTCGGAATTGCTATCGCTGCCAAAATCCCCAAAATAGCGATAACGACGATCAGTTCAATAAGGGTGAACCCGCCCTTTCTTCTCTTTTTAAGAGCTTTCATCATGTCTTTCTTCCTCCTTAACTTAATAAGTATCTTTGCACATGTGTGCGATTTATTTTAATGCGTTGCCTTAACACTACTTATGACATGGTCGAATACATATCGAACATTGGTAGAATCATGGCAATCACAATAAAACCTATAATCAAAGCCATCACGACGATCATCAGTGGCTCAATTAACGAAATCAACTTTGAAATAGCGGCGTCCAGCTCTTCGTCGTAGAAGTCAGCTGTCTTATCCAGCATTTCCTCCAGCGCTCCTGACTCTTCACCGATGTTCACCATGGAGATGACCATGGGCGGGAATACGCCGACTTTTTTGAGTAACGAGCTAAGCACGATGCCTTTCTTAATGTCCTCTGAAACCACCTCTATGCCATCGATGACCACTTGGTTGCCTGTGACGTTAGCTGCAGTGCCCAGCGCCTGAATGATGGGGATACCACTGGCCAGAAGCGTGGATAGCGTTCTGGTGAATCGCGAGGTGGCGATTTTAGCGATGGAGGTTTTAAGCACGGGAATTCTCAGCTGTAGCTTATGGAAAAACCGTCTTCCCTCGACGCTCTTCATGACGCTGCGTAGCATAATCACTAAACCCACGATTGCCGCGATGAATAGGTACCAGTAGCTCTTAAGGGCATCGCTGAGTCCGATGACGATTTTCGTCGGCAGTGGCAGCTCAGCACCTGCTGAATCCAGCATCCCTACGAAGGTAGGCAGTACAAACGTCAGCATGAATACCACGACCACTATTACAAGAATGCTGAGAATCATCGGGTACATCATGGCGCTTTTCACTTTAGAGTTGATTTTATTTTCTTTTGTATAATGCTCCGACATTTTTAAGAGCACGTTATCGAGGTTACCCGTGAGCTCGCCCGCTTCAACCATGTTGACGAGCAGTGAAGGAAACACCTTCGGATACTGATGCATGGCTTTGGAAAGCACGTCGCCCTTTTGTACCTGAGTGGCCATGGCCTTTACTGTAGTGGCGAGCTTAGGATTCTCAGTTTGCGCACCTAAGACGTCGAGCGCCGTAAGTAGCGGCATACCTGCGTTTAACATGGTATGTAATTGTTTGCAGAAGATTGCGATGTCGTTTGTTTTTACACGTTTCTGGAAAAGCTCCATCTGAAGCAGATCTTTTCCCTTTTCTTCTTCCATCGTCACAGAAACCGGTGAATGACCTTTGGAACGAATTAGGCTAATGATTTCTCCCTTCGTCTCACCACGGTATACGGTTTCGATTACACGACCCTTAAGGTCGATTTCTTTACACCTATAAACATTAACCATAATGATTCCCCCTAGTTATTTATACCCGTTTCTATCGAAAATAATATATTAATTATAAATATCCAACCTGCTTCATCACGGCATCGAGGTCCACAGCATATTTTTTAAGTGATGACAAATCGATGATGCGTTTACGATAAAGGTCTAAAAGGCTGCTGTCCATGGTGACCATGCCTTGCTGAACCCCGGTCTGTATGACAGTTTGTATTTGATGGGATTTTCCCTCTCTAATGAGATTCCTAATGGCAGTATTGGCAACCATAATTTCGAATGCCGCCACGCGACCTGTACCGTCTGCTTTCGGGATAATTTGCTGTGAAATCACCGCCTCAACCACTGAGGCTAACTGAATACGAACCTGCTGCTGCTGGTGAGGTGGAAAAACGTCGATGATACGGTCTACAGTTTTAGCCGCACCCACTGTATGCAGTGTCGACAGGACGAGGTGACCCGTTTCAGCCGCTGTGATTGCGGTGGAAATCGTTTCCAAGTCCCGCATCTCACCTACTAAAATAACATCTGGATCCTGTCGTAAGGCGGCTCTTAATGCATTTGCGAAGCTATGGGAATCATTTCCGATTTCACGTTGGTTGATGACGCTTTTATCGTGCTTATGCAGGTACTCGATGGGGTCTTCTATGGTGATGATATGGTCACTTCTAAGATGGTTCATATAATCGATCATGGAAGCCAGTGTCGTGGATTTACCACTTCCTGTAGGACCAGTAACGAGGATCAGGCCTCTTTGCTTCATGGCCAAATCCTTTAATATCACCGGGAGCTTAAGCGCTTCCATGGTAGGCACAGATAGTGAGACCACGCGAAGGGCCATGGAATAGCTTCCCCGCTGCTTATAGACATTTACCCTAAAACGCCCAAGTCCTGGATACGAATATGAGAAGTCAAGCTCACCTTTGTTTTCAAAGGTGTTAATTTGATCTACAGTGAGCATTTGATGGATAATACGCTGCGTAACTTCTGGTAGCATGCGTGTGTCTGTGAGCTTCTCCAGCTTACCATTAACCCTGATGATGGGAGGAGAGGCGACGGTAAGATGCAAATCTGATGCTTTCAGTTCGATGGCTTTCGCGAGTAATTCTAATATTTCCATATAGTATCCTCATCGGCATTTATTTAAAATTATTTAAGAAAACGTATCCTACTTTTCCATTATTTCATCAAAATTAAAGGTCATGCGTAGCATTTCTTCTACTGTGGTAACTCCTTGTTTTACTAAGAGGCGACACGTTTCATTAAGCGTGGTTAATCCCTTTTGAATCGCCCTTTGCTTGATGACTTCTATATCGGCCTTCTGAGCGATCATATTTCGTATTTCGCCGTCGATGACGAGCACCTCGTGGATGGCAGTTCTGCCTAAATATCCCGTATTTCCACAGGTGTTACAGCCTGTCCCTTTCGCGATTTCGATGGATTCTGACTCAGGGAGATTTAGCATGCGAAGCTCTTCAATCGTGGCTTGATGATGGGTTTTGCATTTGACACACACCTTTTTTACGAGTCGCTGCGCGATTATGCCCACTGTGGCCGAACTGACCAGATAATGCTCAATCCCCATATCCACTAGTCGCGAGATGGTGCTAACACTGTCGTTGGTATGGATGGTGGAGAGTACGATATGCCCTGTGATGGCTGCCCTGACAGCGATTTCTGCCGTTTCAGCATCCCGGATTTCCCCTACCATGACGATGTCGGGGTCCTGACGCAGGATAGCACGAAGGCCGTTAGCGAAGGTAAGCCCCGCTTTATTATTAACCTGCACTTGATTAATGCCTTCCAGACGATATTCTACCGGGTCCTCAACCGTAATAATATTTTTGTTTTCACGGTTAAGCTCCTTTAATATCGAATAGAGCGTCGTCGTCTTACCACTGCCTGTCGGACCAGTGACGAGAATGATGCCCTCAGGTACCTTCATAATGCGATTAAGCTGCTCCATATTATGTTGGGTAAAGCCCAGCTCTTCTTTATTTACCACCAAAGCGCTTCTATCTAACAGACGAATAACAATTTTTTCACCGTAAACGGTGGGCAAAATGGAAATCCGCATGTCGATCGGGAGGCCTTCGATCGTGGTTTCTACTCGGCCGTCCTGAGGTAGACGCTTTTCTGAGATGTTCATCTTACCCATGATTTTGATACGGGTAACAATGGCCGAATGTGTGGATTTCGCAGGCGTCATCACCTCTCTAAGTTCGCCGTCAATACGATAGCGAATACGAACATTTCGTTCATAGGGTTCGATGTGAATATCCGACGCCTTGCTTTTAACCGCTTGGGCGATGATGGTGTTGACGAGGCGTACCATCGGTGCGTTTGTGACATCCGCATCCTCTTCACTGGATTCTTCATCTACGAAATCGGATTGGGCTTTATAGTCTTCAACTGCGCGCTCTGCCTTTTCGGTTGAATCGTAATACCGGTTGATGGCTCTGGCGATATCCTGCTGTGCGCTGATGACGATGTCGAGCTCTAAGCCAGTAATGATTCTAATATCATCCTTGGCGATAATATCCAAAGGATCCACCATGGCAACTGTCAAACGATTTTTTTCCAGTTTAATAGGAATCGCCATATGCTTTCTTGCAAGTGTTTCTCCGATCAGCTTCGGAACCTTTGGGTCGATATAGGTGTTATTAATATCGATAAAAGGAATTTGGAATTGTTCCTCTAATACGCGATAAAGCTGCTCTTCATTTAGCCAGCCCTGTGTGATTAAAACACTGCCGAGCTTTTGTCCGGTGCCTCTCTGTAGTTCCAATGCTTTTACTAATTGTTCTTCTGAGATGACATTATTACGAACAAGTATGTCCCCTAAACGCAATTTATACTTCATATAACTCCTTAAAAAACCTTCGTGGACTATTTTAAGTATAACCTTAAGTCCAGAGGATTTGGGTATTTTGACTTATCTGTCAATGACAATTTTGCTTTATTCTAAGATGACAATTATATACATATTAGGATAAAAAAAACTGCAGCATTAAATACTGCAGTTGAACGGTCATAGCAGTTGATGCCTTAGACTTCAAACTTTGCGTCCTGCCCTTTCGAGCAGTTTGCCAAACGATTCTTATTAGTAAATTATACAATATGCCTTATTAAATGTAAACACAATATGTTGTGTAAATTCTAATGCATTACACAAAAAAAGTGACAGTTTTTCAACTGTCCAGGGGTAGGGTTATATACTTTCAGACATACTTGTAAGTTCTTGAACCATACTATAAGTGCTTTCGATATTTTGAATAAGCGTTTGCAAGTATGCATGTGTCTGTGCAAAATAATCGACGACCTGCATAAGTGCATCATTCATGTGAGCATTATCGTTCAAAATGTCTATGGCCATTTCGTTGATATTTAAAGAGGAGTGGTTACTCTGCTTCGCTAATAAGCTAATTTCCTCAGCTACAACAGCAAAGCCTCTTCCATTAACGCCTAGTCGCGCCGATTCTATGGATGCATTAATCCCTAACATGTTGGTTTTTTTTGAAATGTTTTGGAGACTTTCTGTGAACTGCCCAATTCGATTGAGTTTTGTACCGAATAGTGTGTTCAATTCAGTTAACATTTCCAAAGTTTTACTGAGCTGGTCAGTTTTTTGTGAAATTTTCATCGTAAAATCTGACATCTCACCTAAATGATCTGAAAGATCATTAGCCATATGCTTTAGAATTTCTTGCTTTTCAGTATTCTCACCGATAAAAACAGTTCCAATTACTGCATCCGATTCATCATATAGTGGAATCGCTATGCCGATATAAGCGACGCCGAACAACTTAGCATCCATGAATGCCGTCAGTCGCTTTCTTTGTCGCATCGCTTCTCTTACGAGAGAACCATCCTTTAATACATCTCCAGATTTAACTCGATGATTCAACATTTCTCCTGGCTGATAATAAACGTAATGACTTAAATCTGTAACGGCGACAGCCGTGTCTCTCGTCGTAGTCTGTAATATTATAGGTACCATTTGAATAATCTGTTCTAATTTCGGATGCATCTCGTCCTCCTAATGTGTCAATATTATATTAGCAATTACGATGCCATCCTTTACATATGCAATTTCAACACCTTGAAGGTTAACCATTAAGCGACTGTAACGTTTGGTTTATACTTGATTCAAAAAACAAAAAAAGTGTAAGTTAATTTTTACACTTTCTTACTTTTTAAACGAATTGATATGCCAATTTCATTTTGAAGTGCTCGTTTTCTTTACACTCAATACAAATAAAGAAGTAATTGTTCCCCCCAAAACACCGCCATTAATACCCCAATGACGATAAATGGCGCAAACGGAATCATCTCTTTCTTATCGCGTTTGAAAATAAATATCCATAATAGGCCAAACAAGCCGCCGAAAAAAAAGGCGAACCAGATGCTCATGAGGGCCAGCTTCCAGCCGATGAATAGACCTATAGGGGCATAGATTTTCACATCGCCCATACCGATGCCACTCTGTTTGAACAGAAGGACAGATAACAAGGCGATGCCTAGCATAATTGAAAATGGAACAGCGAGACCCAAAAGCGGCTCATACCAAACGCCACTTTGATAAGGGGGATATCCTTGAGACCAGTAAAGTATCACTGGAATCAGCCCACTAACGAGCCCGAAAAGTACAACCTTGTTCGGGATGATTTGATGATCGAGGTCGATGAAAAACACTACAGTGAGGATCGAAATAAACAGCCACATAACGGGAGTGACGGCGCTTAAGCCGAAACGATAAAAGATGGCGACGTATAAAAGACCTTCCAGCGCTTCCACTAGGGCATACCGCGGGGAAATCTTCTCGCCACAGGTTCGGCATTTTCCCTTTAGAAAAATCCAGCTTAGGATGGGGATAAGATCGATGCTGGATAGCGTTCGTCCACAGCTTCCGCACCGAGACCTGGGTGTTACGATACTGATACCAGCGGGAATACGGTATATACACACATTAAGAAAGGAGCCGATAACACTTCCCAGTATGAAGATGATGGCGATGAGCACGATATCGTATGGGTTCATAAAGACCTCCACAGTGTAATATTCCGTATCACAAGTCTAGCACAAGGGCTAATCTGGCGCAACCATGTGGTTTAATACATTTTTAATCAAAATATGACTGGTATCTAATATTTAATGGGTATAATAGCCATGATGATATAAGGTATAGGAGGACACAATGCACGATTTTGAACGCTTAGATGAGCTCGCAAGACTCATGGCGCAAAAAGAAGTACTGACAAAAAAACGCAAACGCATCGCAGAAGAACTCAGCACGCTATCGCATGAGGAAATTCGCCTCCAATCCGAACTAAAAAAAGAGACCAGCGACTATCGCAAACTCGAAGGGCTATCCGTTAAAAAGCTTTTGAAGCTCTTTAGCAACCATTATGAAGAAGAAAAGGATCGCGAATTTCGCGAGATGCAGCTGGCACAGTTTAAGCATGACGAGCTACTGGCCCGAATCAAGGCTGATCAAGAGGAAATCAATTCATTAACAGATCAGATAGATGCCCTGGCAGGCATCGACATGGAATATGAGCGATTACTGGCTGCCAAGCGCGTCTGGGCCACACAAAACGGCATCACTTCGCTGGATGCTTTTGAATCAGAAATTTTAAATCTGAAAACGCGTAGCAAGGAAATCGATGAAGCCCTTATCGCCGCTCGAAAGCTACTTCTAAGCTTAACCAGCGCTAAAGAGGACCTCAGCTCAGCGAAAAACTGGGGGATGTTCGACATCCTTGGTGGTGACCTGATCTCCAGCATGGTGAAGCACGACCACATCAAACGGGCTTCAGGCTATATACAGGATTCCAGTGAAAAGGCACAGCTGCTAAAACGCGAGTTAGACGATCTCAAGCTGGTCCTTAGCATCGAAATGGTGGAAATTGACTCGCTGTCTAAAACCTTTGATGTGTTCTTCGATAATATCTTTTCGGATTTATCAGTACAGGATGAAATCAACCGCGCTTATGACAGCATTAACTCAAACTATGACACCACAGAGCTTTTACTAAAGCAGCTGACGAAGCTTCAAACGGAGACACAGCTCGCGATACAAGACGTCACCAAAAAAAGAAACGAAGTGCTCTTATCCCTGTAAGAAACACTTCGCTGCGTTTAGGCATGCCTGATGCATCGCCGATAAATAGCTATCTTCCTCTATAGACAGCGACTGATTGCGCTTAACTCCCTGAGTTAATGCCTTTCGGTCGCTGTTTTTATCATTTATAGTCTGATGGATCTCACAGAGTAGCTTGCTGAAAGTAGCCAGCGTTTCCAAATCCGCCGCACCTGTAGGATGCTTCATGCGGTACATGATCACATCGAGAAGGTAATGCGTAAAATCTCTGAGCTCAGACAATGCACAGCCATAGGCGTCATACGGCAGCCCATCCTCTTTTACCTTTTTAAAATCCTGAACATGACTGATGACGAGGTCGATATCAGCAAACAGACCTGTAATCTTCGTTTTAAGCGGTTTTAAATCGCCCTGTCCCTCTGTGCTGCTGTACTCACCGAGGTACGCCACAAGGCTTTCCAGTATATAGGTTACGCGCTTTTTAAGCATGGACGCGTGGAAAAATCGTGAAAATACATAATTATAAAAGATGGCGATGGCGATACCTGCACCAAGTGCAAATAGTCTGAGACGTAAAGTGAGCCACATGCTCGGTTCGCCGAATGCATCCAGCTGGATATACTGCGTCATATAAATCGCAGTAAAAATCGCCACTGGTGACACGAATCGCCAGTTAAATTTAAGCGAGATATACATGGTAATGATGACCCCCATGGGAATCGTCCACATGTTCACACCGAATAGGCTGACGATAATGGCTGTCACCACACCGCCGAGGATGGACGCCTTAATCTGATCCAGTCCACTTTTCATCCCGATGATGTTCACCGGCTCCAGCGTCAGCATGGTGGCGAAAAACAAGGAAATCATATCTCTGCCGATGATCGGATGATCATGGAATAAAATATACCCCGTCAATATACTTAAAAATCCTTTTAAAAGGTATAGATAGGAATCAAACAGAACCGCTTGGCGACTTAATTTAATCCTCTCAAAAAACCAATTCATTTTATTTTGCTCCTCTAGTTCTTCTTTTCAAACGCGTATAGATTTTAATAGCGCTGGCTGCGGTCTTAAGTGCAGGCTTCATAAATGGCCCTTCCATGTCCTTCGCCACCTCATCAAGCCTATCTGGAATCTGTATGGATTGTGGACAATGCTCAAGACATTTTCCGCACCGTCTACACAGTGAGGCATAGCTCGGCTTACCATTTACGCCGCCCAGCTGCATCCAGTAAAACGTCCCCACCTTCTGCTTCAGCAAATACTTCGAATTATACAAATCGAAGCATCTGGGAATATCCACGCCAAACGGACATGGTAAACAGTACTGACAGCCCGTGCAAGGCACCTTCTGAAGTGACAGATAGGTTTCCTTCGCCTTTTTCACCACCGCCTCATGCGTGGCATCAAATGGCTGCTCATGTACGGCACCTGCGATCCTCAAGTTCTCGCTAATGTGTTCGTCTTCTGTCATCCCCGATAGCACCATAGTGACCTCAGGCTGTGCCCAAAGCCAGTTTAGTGCCCACTCTGCGGGTGTCCAGGTCGGCTCTTTTTCCTTATAGAGTTTAAGTACCTCAGCAGGCATGCGATTTACTAAGGTTCCACCACGAAGTGGCTCCATTACAAATACTGCCATCCCTTTTGATGCGGCGTACCTTAGACCTTCTCTTCCTGCCTGATTAAACTCATCTAGAATATTATATTGAATCTGGCAGAAATCCCATGGATAAGCATCGACGATTTCTTTAAAATTCTCTCGATCACCATGAAACGAAAAGCCCACATGCTCAATTTTGCCCGTCGCTTTTAAATCGGTTAAAAACGTGAGCACCTCAAGGGCTTTAAACTTTTCCCAGTTCTCACGGTTTAAAGCGTGCAGTAAGTAATAATCAATTACTGCCACATCAAGTCTTTTAAGCTGGTCTTCAAAAATCCGTGTCATGTCACTGGTAACGTTTACAAGCCAAGGTGGCAACTTGGTAGCAATCTTAACTTTTTCTCTGTAACCGTCCTTAAGCGCCCTTCCGATAAACGACTCGCTTTGACCGCCATGATAGAAATAGGCGGTATCTATGTAGTTCACTCCTGCATCGATGGCTGACCTGAGCTGCCTCATGGCTTTAGCTTCATCTATTTTTCCCGAGATTGTAGGAAACCGCATGCCACCATAGCCTAATAGTGAAACCTGATCACCAGTGGGTTTAACTGTTCTATAATTCATGTCCGCCTCCGGTAAGCGCCAATCTACAGGTTAATTCTACCCTAATGCAACCTGAGGCGCAATTTTTTTAGTAATTCTCTACAACTGAAAACAGAGAAGGTTACATGACTTGCACCCTCCTCTGCTGAGATTATTAATTAACTTTATATGTTTTTCAGTTCGTCTACGATGGTTTTAACTTTTTGAGTAATGGTCACTTGGTTTTCAGAGATGTCGTTCAGCTTAGAGATTTCTAACGAAATCTTTTCGTTTTCACCACGAAGTGACTTTAGAAGCTCAGAAATCTGGAACGCAAAGTCGCTGGTGCTGTCGGACATCTTTTGCACCTCTGTCGCAACCACGGAGAATCCTCTTCCATGCTCACCTGCGCGAGCAGCCTCGATGTTTGCATTGAGACCCAAAATCTTAATTTGCTGCGTGATTTTATTTACTGCACGTGTCATCTCATCCGTTTTCTCGATAAACTGCTGTGAGACAGCTGCAGACTCGGCAAGGTCATTATTAATATGGTTCAGATCGTCTGTGATCTTAACGATATTATTCATCTCTAAGTGTAATTTCTCGCTGGTTTTCGTAATCTCATCAAGCTGGAAGTTCAGGCGTTTTCGCATTTCCACTTGCTTATCTACGATAAACATCATCATCTGAGCGGCCATGGAATCGACGATGTGTTTTTTATCGCCGAATTTCGACTTTAAAATTTCCAGAACCTTCGCGCTTCCAGTCGCTTCGATAATCATATCCACACTGTGGTCGATATCTTCGATCTCAGCTGAGCATCTAATTCCTAACTTTCTTGCTACATCAATCCCTGGCGACTGCATATTTTTATCGATGACATATGCAAGCTCTACCTCACGGATTTCGCTAAATAACTCGATAAGCTTCGTTCCACCTGTACCAGCGCCTACTATGGCTATTTTCATAACATTACTCCTATTTGTAGAGCGACATTGACCTTTAAATTAGCAATCCTTTGCACGATCTAAAAGCTAACTTCACCATACCTCTCTCTATTTAATTGCATCCTCATTTTTGGGAATTCCCATGACATTATATCATATGACGGGGTAATTTATAACCCAAAAACGCAATTTTGTGGTAACCTCAAAAAATAGCAAGGCGGCCGTTCCCAAAAGGGTCCAACCGCCTTGCATTGAATAGAAAATGGGGCTAATTAGGGTGTTACGGGTAGAAATGTTATAGTGTTGGGGTGAATGCGTTTACTGCTGTTTGAAGTGCAGTAAATGCTGATTTAACGGCTGCAACTGTAGGATTGTTTGTTGAATTTGCATCATCTGCTAAGACGATTAACGCATTTGCTGCATCAAGTGCCGACACCAATTTATCATATAAATTTGGATGTGGTACGGCATCTTTGTCTACATCTTTTGCTGCAGTTTTTTCAGCTACTGCCACTGTCACTAAACCTTTTAATCTGAATAATTCGAGTGCATATTCAAAATCAACCATTGCTTTATCAAGATTTTGATAAGCGGTGTTTAAAACCGTATAGGTTGGTGATGCTAATTTCGATGCGGCATCAGCAGCATCACGAGCTGTTTTAAGTGCATTCTTTTGTGGTGTTACGACGGCGACTTCAGCATCTGTAAGTGTCCAGATAAGCATCGCATCCGCTTTAACGACGAGTGCACCAATTTCAGCTTTTACTTGCGTATAAATGTCACTTAAATAAGTTGGAATCAAATCATAGTAATAAGTCTTATCACCTTGCGTGTATGGTTTTGGGTTCACTGTAGTAAAGTGTAAATCGATTTTGTCGATCAACGCTTTAAGTGCAGTAAGTGGGTTTGTAACTGGCTTATAGTAATTTGTGTAGTAAGCGAATAACTCGTCACGTACTGATTTAAGTGTCGTTTTTTCTTCGAGTGATAATACTAAATTATTATCAAATGCTTTTTCTGCATTTTGTAAATCTGTCATTACTTGAGTGATTTTTACTACGGGTTCACTCGAATAGTTTTTCACAAATAAAATGGCTTTTAACAACTCGTTCTCAAGTGCCTTATATGAACCTACCAGATATTTACCTGGATCAATCCCTTCATTACTTTTAAGAACAGGTGAAAGTGCATTTGGAACGATGTAAATTTTAACTTTTATAGCTTCGATTTTATCCTTTAGCGCCAATAATGGATCTTCAAAAGCTTTCGCTTTACTTAAAATTTCACTGTATTTACCTACTGTTAGAACATTGGTAGGCGATTCAATAATCAACTTGATTTCAGCGATCAAGTTCGTTAAAATTTGAAGCTTAGTCACGGTTAACTTACTGCCGTAGTTTTCATTATAAGCCTTTAACTGATTATACAAAGTCGTCAAATCACTGTTCGGAATATACTTGCTATTTTCAAACTTCAAAATGGCTGCTTTTAACTTCTCAATTTGAATTTTCACATCTGTACTTTTAGGTGTTAAATTGTTTTTTACGAAACTATCAGCTTCATCAATTGCTTTCTCAAAATTAGCATACTCATTTGGCAAATACTCAGCAGGGGCCTTGCCAACTAACTTACCTTTCGCTGTCACGATCAATGCCTTTAACACTTCGATATCAACCGGTGGTTTCTCCTGACCTAATTGGAAATCTTTAATTCTTTTTGCAAGTCCATAAGGGAAATCGCCATTCATGTATCTCTTTGCGAGTCCATAGGGTAGGTAGCCTTTTTTCATCATGCCATTAGGAATACCTTCCCAGTTACCTTGACCAAAGCTGACCATCATTCTAATTTTTTCTCTTAACTCTAATTTTGCCTGTTCTGAAACTTGCACCTTATTTTGGATGGTAACGGAGTTGCCTTTACCATTGTTATTCGAATTTCCTTTGCCATTATCCGCGTAGGTCACCATTGAAACTTGTGTAAGGATCAATGCCAGCGTTAGCATAATGACTAATGTTGACTTCATTACTTTACGCATTTTGTTCACTCCTTTTTAATTTAGACATTTGTCTAATGGTTTGTTCTGATCGACCTTCGCTAATATATACGCAGATGGATTTGATTTTCGGTAACACTTTTTCGTCTTTTTTTGTTTTGTAATCTTATTGAAATATTTCGAGTCAACAGTAACGGTTAAATGAAAAAAATTCTCAGATAAATTTGAAACTTTTTTGATATGTTATAATAACTTTTGGATATATAACAAATACAGTTTAAATAATACAAAATCTCTCCATAGGAGGTAACTGCTTTGAACCTATCGCTGAAGAATATACAATTCATGAAGCAGATGATGATGCGTAAAGTCGTATATGCCCTAATCCCTCTCGTATTAGCAGGCGTGTATTTTTTCGGCCTCAGAGTCCTCGTCCTTTTAGCCGTGGTCAATGTTTTCGGTATCGCCACAGAGTGGGTGTTCGTCAGAAAGACCACTAAGAAAGTCACAGAGGCTGTGATCGTCACCAACATCTTATTTACACTCACACTGCCACCTAGTACGCCATATTGGATCGCCATCATCGGGATCATATTTGGCGTTTTATTCGGAAAAATGGTGTTTGGTGGATTTGGTAAAAATCCATTTAACCCCGCACTTGTGGGTAGAGCGTTTATCTATGTCAACTTCCCAGAATTTATGACCATGAACTGGACGAAGCCTGTAGAGGGCGTTCTCGGTGGCTTCACTACCTATTTAGGTGAGTCCATCGACGCCATCACCCAATCCACGCCGATGTTAATCTATCGCGCATCTGGTGAACAGCTTCCCATCACTGACCTCCTCTTCGGGAACATCGCCGGTTCCATCGGTGAAACCAGTGCAATCTTGATTATCCTAGCAGGAATCTACCTTATTTATACGAAGACAGCCGCTAAGGAGACGATTTTCTCCGTACTGGCAGGCTTCCTTTTAATGAGCGGTTTCTTCTACTTTACTGGTAACGAGAAGGTACTGGATCCACTTTATGGTCTACTTGCCGGTGGTATCTTGTTCGGTGCCGTGTTCATGGCCACTGACCCGATTTCATCACCGAAGACCTTCGAAGGACGCATCGTTTATGGCTTAATCATCGGTGCAGTCACGGTCATCATTCGTGGATTTGCCCTCTTTGCCGGTGGCATCATGTTCGCCATCCTCATAGGTAACACTTTTGCACCGATTATCGACGAAGCAGTAAACGCCATCAAGGTCTCTAGAAAAGCAAAAAAAGCCAAGGAGGTGTCTCATGGCTAGCAAGAAGAAAATCATCGCACCGGTGATGTTCATGTTGCTCATCACCGTTTTATACACTTCCGTCCTCGCTTTTATCAATGAAAGTACAAAAGGGATTATCAGCGAACAAGAACAGCTCCGTATCAAACGCTCCGTGCTTTATGTTTTCAATATGAAAAGTGACGGCACCAGTGATGAAGTGAATCAGTTATTTGATGAAAGCGTCACCACTGAGGAGGTGGACGGGACCACGGTTTACACGCGTATGGAAAATGGCGCGGCAACCGGTTATGCATTGGCATACACAGGAAAAGGACTCTGGGGCAGCATTTCAGGCTATATCGGATTCTCGCCCGATTTCACGGAGGTACTAGGGATCGACTTCGTCGCCCACTCTGAAACCCCTGGTCTCGGCGGCCGTATCGACGAGCCATGGTTTAAGGAGCAGTTCAGAGGAATTACGGTGGATTCAGTGGAAACCTTAGTTATCAAGCCTTCCGATGGTGGTAATATCGATGGCATCACTGGCGCAACGCTTACCTCTGTCGCCGTGGTGAATATCGTTAACCAGTTCATCATCGACACGCTGGCATTCGCAAAGGAGGCTAATCTATGAATGAAATCATCCGCGTATTCAAAGCCGGTATTTATAAAGACAACCCTGTATTTAGGCAAATCCTAGGCATATGTTCTTCACTCGCCGTCACGAACTTCCTCGCCAACTCGTTTGTTATGGGTGTCGGCCTCATGTTCGTCACCGCATTCTCCAGTTTGACGGTTTCCGTAATCAGACAGTTTACACCGAAGCATATCCGTATGATGGTCCAAACGCTGATTATCTCTGCTTACGTCATCATCCTCGACATCTTCCTCAAGGCTTATTTCCCGGCCATGTCGAAAAACCTCGGCCCGTATGTCGGGCTGATCATCACCAACTGTATCATCATGGGCCGTGCTGAAGCCTTCGCACAGAATAACAAACCGTTTATCTCGTTCTTCGATGGCCTGATTATGGGACTTGGCTATACGCTGGTGCTCATGTCGGTGGCTTTCGTCAGAGAGCTACTGGGCTTCGGATCACTATTCGGCATCCAGGTACTGGGCGATAACTGGGTAAACTGGACACTGATGATCATGCCGCCTGGCGCATTCTTCATGATCGGTATCGTCATCTGGGTCACCTCGAACTGGTTCCCTAAAGAAGAAGAAAAAGGAGGTGCTAAAGCATGATCGAAATCAACCCTCTCGTCATATTCTTTGCATCGATATTTACGAATAACATGATCATGTCCAACTTCCTAGGTATGTGTTCGTTCATCGCTGTTTCCAGCGAAATCAAGACTTCACTGAGCTTAGGCCAGGCGGTTACCTTCGTCTTAGCCACCACCTCAGTGCTCAACTATCTGGTATATTACTTGATTTTAGTGCCCCTCGGACTAGAGTACATGCGCTTTATCGTGTTCATCATCGTCATCGCGGCATTCGTGCAGCTCGTCGAAATGATCATCGAACGCTACTTCGAAACCCTCTATTACTCCCTAGGAATCTTTCTCCCATTAATCACCGTAAACTGCGCAATCCTAGGGGTTTCACTGTTTATGATTATCCGCGAATACGACCTAATCCAATCATTCATGTTTGGTCTTGGATCAGGAATCGGCTGGACACTGGCCATCGTGGCCATGGCGGGCATCCGTAAGAAAATCACAGGCGCTAAAATTCCTAAAGGCCTCGAAGGCGCTGGCATCACACTAATCATCACAGGCATCATGGCACTTGCATTCCTGGGCTTCTCAGGAATCGTACAAATTCAATAGGAGGTGCCCATGTCAACCATCGTAACCACCGTACTCACCATCAGCGGCATCACAGGGCTCTTAGCCCTCCTCCTCTCTGTCGCGAACAAAACCATCGCCAATTACGGCGAAAAGAAGATCCTCATTAACGGTTCTAAAGAGCTCGTCGTGGAAGGCGGCGACACCCTCCTTTCCGCACTGATCGATCAAAAGGTGTTCATCCCTTCCGCATGTGGCGGTAAAGGGAGCTGCGGTTACTGTAAAGTCACCGTTACCCAAGGCGGCGGTGAGATTCTCGCCACTGAGCTGGGATATGTGACGCCGAAGGAAAGAGAAGAAGGTGTTCGTCTGTCGTGCCAATGCAAAGTCCGCGAGGACATGCAAATCCAAATTCCTGAGGAGCTGTTCAGCGTCAAACAGTACGACTATCATGTGGCCTTTATCAAGGACCTCACACCAACCATCAAACACCTGAGACTTGAGCTTCCAGAAAAAGAAGAAATCGAATTCAAAGCTGGCCAGTATGTCCAAATCCTCGCCCCAAAATACAAGGGCAGTGACGAAGAAGTCTACCGTGCCTACTCCATCGCGTCATCGCCGATGGATACCAAAGCCGTGGAGCTCTATATCGGTTATGTAAAAGAGGGAAAAGCCACCACCTATGTGCATAACTTCCTAAAAGAGAAGATGAAGCTCACAGTAGTTGGTCCTTATGGAGACTTCTTCTACCAAGACTCTAATCGCGAAATGGTTATGGTGGCCATCGGAACAGGTATGGCACCGATCATGTCGATTCTCAAGTACATGCGGTCTAATAATATTCAACGGAAGGTGACCTTCTACTTTGGTGCACGTACCGCAGAAGACCTGTTTGAGATGGACACATTGGAACAATTACAAAAGGATTTACCGAACTTCAAGCTCGTCACCTGCTTATCTAAGCCGACAGAAAAGTGTAACTGGTCTGGTGAGGTGGGCCGCGTTACCGACATGCTTCAGAAGTATCTCACGGATGCATCTGGTGCAGAAGCGTATCTATGTGGTAGCCCTGTAATGGTGGATTCGGTCATCCCAATTCTGAAGGATAAAGGCATGCCAGAAGAACACATCTACTACGACAAGTTTGAGTAAGCCGTAAATAGTTGCACGTCATAAAGCAAGAGCGCCCAGTGAAGTTAATCGAAGGATTAACTAGCTGGACGCTCTTTTTATGTGGATTAAGTTAAGGCAGAAATTAATGGTTTTCTATATGAAAATTTATGGGCTGTTTTTTTTGATGGTCGCTAAAAGTTCCTCATAATATTTAAGCGTTTCTTCGGGAGTGACCGCGTTAAAAATCAATGGCTTCTCGCCTTCAATCCTCACCAAGATCATGGGCTTCACCTCTCTAAACACATAGAGGTTCACATCGCCATAGTCGCTGATATAAAACTTGCCTCTTAAATAAAGGTCTGTGGCAGTGCCGTTGGTTTTTACGCCTTCTTTCAGCGAATCGATAAGTTCAACTGAAGTAATGTCTTCCAGCGACACATGTGTTTTATAGATGGCGCTTTTTATGGATAGGTTCGATTCAGTAAGGGTAATGCTTGGTGCCGAAAAATCGTCCACCAGCATCATGATGGAAAGCGGAATTATCGTGAGAATCGTTATGGCGGCTGTAAAACCCATAAGAATTTTTCCGCCCTTAGTGGCTAAGTTCACTGTAGATCCAGGACCCATAAGTTGCTTATTCGTGAACATCTTTGGGCTATCTGGGTTATAGTAGAACATCCCGCCATGCCAATGCTCTTCATCAGCATCTCTCACTGGATCAAACCAGCCACGTTCCACTTTGATCTGTCTAATGCTTTTGAAGGCTTTACCGAATATCCAGAACCTGCTGACGAGAATCGCAGTGAGCCAAATAAAGAAGAAAGCGAAGAGAATCGAAACATACGGGGTTGGTATCAACACTGCAAAGCATGTGATCAGGAAAAACCAAAACCAGATTTTATTCGCTCTCTTATACCACGCAATCGTGGATTGAACCGATTCGTTCTGAAGGTGAATTTCGGAGAAATTGGCTCCGAAAAGCGACCCCCTCTTATATTTTTCAAGTCCTGTACTGGTGCCCCAGAAAATCAGGAATGTCATGAGATTGCTGATTAAAAAGATAATGCCAATCATAAAACCCCTCCGTCATTTGATGTCGTCGACATCATTTTAACAAAGGGGTCTTAAAATTCCATTAAGAAAGGCTGAAAATTATGCCATTTAGCAAATTATGCCATTAAAGCATCGACGATGCTTGAGATGGCTTGGTCAGCTTCTTCATAAGGTACTTGGCACGTGCCCACCATCTTATGGCCGCCGCCACCATTCTTCAGCATTAAAGCGCCGATGTCTACGGTACAGGTTCTGTTGAGGATGCTGTAACCGCAAGCGATGGAAACATTTTGCTTCGCTCTGCCATCCACGATCCAAAGGCTTACATTTTGCTCTGGATACAAGCTATAAATCATAAAACGATTACCTGTATAGATCGTTTCCACGCCTCTTAAGTCGGTGATGATGACGTTATCTTTAATCGTGGTGTGTTTATGAACCATCTCCGTAAACAATTGAGTCTGCTTATTATAAAGCTCAACGCGTTCCATGACATCTGGTAATGCTAAGATCTCCTCCACTGGGAAATTGCGACAATGATTGATAAGCTCTTCCATGAGTTGGTAATTGCTGATGGTAAACTCTCTGAAACGGCCTAAACCTGTTCTCGGATCGGTGATAAAACCGATTAGGATCCAGCCAGTAGGATTTTTTATCTCTTCAAGTGTCAATTGTCCTGAATCCACGCGGTCAACCGCTTCTATCATCTCTTTATACAGTGGGAACTTACTATCGCCACCGTAGTATTCATAAATGATTCGCGCTGCAGAAGGTGCAAGTCTGCTTTCTCCTTTCACTTCCTGAGTCCAGCCCAGACGGTCATCCTCTGAGGTATGGTGGTCAAACCACATGCCACAGCCTGGCACATAGGGTACATTTGCTAAAACATCGTTTTCGTCAGGCACAAACATGCCGTCCTGTAAATCCTTAGGGTGGACAAACGTCCAGCTATCTATAATTCCTGCTTCTTTCAGTAGCATCCCACAAATCAAACCATCAAAATCTGAACGCGTCACTAATCGCATACGAATCCTCCTATGTCACTTGGTAATATGAGTATAACATAATTCATATACCCTTTTCATAGGTTCCATAACAATTTTACGACTATTTTACCAGACGTTATCAGTACTCAGGTTGCACAAACAGTAGGTCGTGAATCGTGCCTGTGATTTCGATATCATTTACAGTGAATGTTTTGATGGCAGCGCCTTTTTTAGCGGTAACCGTTAGGGTGTACGGTGGATTAATTCTTTGATTTTCCCAGCTAAGTGTCTCTTTAGATAACGGCAGGATGTAGGTGATCTGGTAAGTGGTCTGACTGATTTTATCCAGTTTGAGCGGAAATGCCACTTCAAACCCAAACTCATCAGCGTACCTGTAAAGCTGTCCTAAACTGTTTCGATAGGTCATGGTCTCCAGTTCTGGCGAAAGCCTAAGCTCTACCAAATCAGGATTCCCCACCACCTCACAAGTGACGAGAATTTTTTCATACCCTAAGAATCGATGGGGTTGATTCATAAGCATCTTTCCGAATAAATCCGTCTGCCCACGCCAGTGGTTCCAGTACCCAGTCACGTTTAAAGACGTAATGTTTAACACATCCAGTTGCTTTGTCAGTAAATCTGTGGCTGTCTTACCAGCGGGCGTTTGAGTACTGAACAAATGGTTGTATGATTCTTCTGGAATAGTCGCGGGGATGTTATAGGTCGTTTGCCACAGCCATTCATTCGTTATGGAATCAATGCCTACAGGAGTGAGTGCCCGGTTCTGCTGATACGGGGTTCCCAGAAAAAGCGTCACCTGCGCTGATGCTGCATAGGGCGAGGTTCTGGCTGTGATCGTCGAAAGTTCACCCGATGTTAAGGCATCTATTTCACCCTCAATATGAATCGGCGTCATGACGGTTACTGGAAAGTTGATGTGATTAAACAGAAGTGAATTACCAGAATCAAACGCAGTGATGCGCATGTGATAGTTACCATCAGGAGTCGTTTCAGCGATTTGGTAAGGGATGTCATTCCAATTGATGTCGTTACCCGATTTTGAGCCAGTCACGTTCTGAATAAACGTAGTATATTTGATGTTCCCTATTCTGGTGCCTGAGAGATTATATAGTGCGGTCTCCAGTCTGACACCATATGGATATCTCGACCATACATGATGAAACTCAACCGATTCAGAGGCTGAAAGAGCATCTAATGTGAAGGCTGTCTTAAGTGTGCGGAGCTCGGCCTGAAGCTGAATGGCGGGTGAAGCAGATAGCGTAAAGTTATAGACTTTTTCATCAGACCATGCGCCCTCGATGTCCTTAACGACATAACGCAGTTCATAGGTTCCTGAGGTTAAGTTATCTGGAATCGCATAAATCCAAACATTATCGCCACTGGTTTTTCGGTACATGATTTTACGGTTCAAGATTCCCTTTTGTGGATCTGAATATTGATGGTCCAGATCATAGGATTTATCAACCCATGTGGTATTATAGGTGGCCGATGCCGTGCTGTAATCCCAGTCCAGCGTAAAATCAGCGAATGGCTTTCTATGAACATAAATGTCCAGTTTAGGGATGTTTGATTCTTTCGTAAACGTCGCATTAGCAACCGGTACATCTTTAATTTTTCGGTAGATCGAGTATTTACCAGGTTTGGTGAAGCTTGTTTTAGGGGCCTGCGAAAAAGCGCTACTCTCTTCTGAATAAGCGGCGACGGCTCCCTGTTCAAGCCCAGCGGAATTATCATAGTAGTTAGCATTATGAACGTACTGATAACCTAAATCGGTGATGGGATCACCCTCTAGGTCATAATCGGCCTTCTGAAGATTAAATATTTCACCCACTTGGACAAGCTGAGTATTATTTACGGGATTTACCGATGCGATGAGTTCGTTTATTTCAGTCATGACGTCGCCTAGCGGTTTTGATGAATCGATATAATAATCATGAGTGAGCTGGGCTTTAGTCGCTGGTTTCCCCACGAGGATCACTTTTACAGTGCCTTTATTCTTGATGGCCTGAATGTCAGTGTGGTTATTGATGTTTGAATCAGCGAAGTAAACGAGGTATTTATCGCTACTTACTCTGAAGGTTGGAATAAAGGATTGCTTGACGTTTTTATAGATCGTTCCTGAGTAATACCCGGTGTAGTCATCAACCCACTGCCAGTTAGACTGCCAGACTTGGGCTTGTTTAGAAACAATTCCTGAATACGAAGCATACATGCTATAGGTGTACCCGATATGAACGCCTTTTGAGTCAAATAATGAAGACGCACTATAGCCAAGCCACGATCCTGTTTTGTAAAGCGTTCCAGAAAAACCACCAGACGAATACCCAATACTTGATGGGGTTCGGTCAGAATCTGTGGTAGCGGGTTTTAATACGGTTCCCGACTGGTCGCGTGTGTCTGATTCAGTCCGCGATTCAGTTACGGTTTTATAGTAACCGTTGTCTACTTGATACTGGTTGTTCACCACGTTATAGCGTGAAAGTGTTCCTGAATAGCCACCCGAAGAATACGAAGTCGTAGCCGCCGGGTATCCCCCACCCGTGTTGATGGTTGTGGATGCCGATTGCGAGTAGACGTAGGTGTATAAGTCCCAAACCTGAACACTGGCATCGAGGCCCGCTTGTCTGAGACCGTTAATCCAGT